>OCVV012829819.1_pt1 | contig 153485 bp, 103 predicted proteins | sample 1539721 | NCBI WGS metagenome assembly OCVV01 (sample SAMN02144230, study PRJEB22623) | gut metagenome | biome: sheep rumen | host: Ovis aries | place: New Zealand
TTTGCAGTTAAGTGAATTTCCCCTAAATTTGCAGTCCGTTAGCCCGGATGGCGGAATTGGTAGACGCGCTGGACTCAAAATCCTGTGATAGCAATATCGTGCGGGTTCGATTCCCGCTCTGGGCACGAGAAAGCATCGCCGAAAGCGATGCTTTTCTTTCATTTCAGATGTCCGCTGTTATCGGACATCTTTATTGTTCCTCTATCTCTTTTGGCGCTTCCGGGCCATATAACGCCTTGGCGTTTTGGCGAGTGACAACGCTTTGCCCAAGTTGCTTCTCAAGTTCCCGGCGGGCAGTGGCAGCAACTTTACCACCTCGCTTGGCGACGGATTTTTGTGCTATGAATCCTTTTGGGTCAACTTTTTGGGAGAGCTCAGTCGCAGCCACTTCTGCAAGTGTGTTTAGGGCGCTCTCCGTTCTTGTCATATGGTCCCGGAGATTCTCCTTTTTCAATCCTTTGAAACTCTTGTATTGACGAGTGGTCATTCCAGACCATTCTTGGGTGATGATATCTGTAAGCGTGGCGTACTGCTGGCCAGAGACACCTGTTCTCTGCCATTCGTCAGTGAGTGCCTTGCGTGCATCCTTGCCCTTCATGCGCTCGTTAATCCACGCTTCCGAATACCCGAGACGGCGATAATACTCATAACCCCTGTCGATAGCTTTTTCGGGGTCTTGCATCTCGTCAATCCTCTCGCTGGCAACCTTGGCCATCCACTGTTTGAATGGTTCTGCCTTGGGCGAAGGGATAGATTGTATCAGTCTGAACAATTGTTCCTGATCGGCAGCGTCTGTTTGACGCATTTTGCTGTCGGCCGCTCTCATTTTGAAAGTGTGACAATTTGTCACGGTTTCGTTTCCCTCTTTGAGTAGGCGCTCTTTTAGTTTTCTCCAATACGCCGAAGCGTCAACACTTTCTGTAAGCACGGAAACCACATCAATAATTGAGAAGTACCACTTCTCATCATCTTCGCTCCAAACGGTTCTTATTGTTTTGTCTCCAAACAGTTGGAGTGCCTCCTTCTGACTCATACAAATATCTTTTTCTGCGTCTTGTTTATGACTATTTCTGCCTCTTCACAGAAGCGTTTGCCATTGAAATCTTGACTTTGGACATCCTTTTGGCCTTGTAGTAAACAAGGTCCAGGGTGTAGCCGTCGTTTTCGAAGTATATGCTGTTAAGGCCGGCGCTTCCGCGGGCGGGCTCTGCCCAGACAAGGGCGTAGCCGCCTGTAGACCTGTTTCCTGCAACGATGACTGTCCAGCCTCTGCATACGAACATGGCGGCGTTCCAGGTTTTGCCCCTTTCTTTGGAGGCCTTCTTGTATTTTTCTACCAGGGAGGATTCTGCATCCAACGTGCCGAAAGTGAGCTTTGAGGCCGATGTCTCTGCCTTTGGGTTCTTCTCCCGCCACCATTTGATTGACTCGTCGGAGAGGAGGTTTGCCTTGGAGAGGGGGACGAGGGAAGGATTTCCGCTCAGGCGCTCAAGGAGCCAGAGGGTTTCGGCATTGAGCGTGATTCCGTCGATGTCTTCTGGGCTCTGGCCTTCGATGCGGAAGGGTTCGCCGTCACCTGCCGGCAGGGCTTTGCCGTAGAACATCGCGTTGTTGGTGATGTCGGTATCAGGGCTGTAAAGCGCTTCCACGTACTCTTTTTCAGGGTTGTCGTCGCCTTCGTTAAGGTATGAGAAATGCACGTAGAAGTGGTTGTGGCCCAGGTTTACTATTTCCATCGGCCCTATGAGGTTGGTCTTTGTGAGGCCGTCAGTTATGTTGTAATGCGGGATGTAGCGGGTTTCCTGGAGAGTGCCGTCGGCCCCGAGGATTCTGAGGGCAAGGCCTTCGTCCAGGGCGAGGATGTGCTCTTTCCCGTCCTTCTTCCAGCCCACCGCGTCAAGGCATGCTCCGGCCTTCTGCAGGGCTTCCTCCTTGCCGATGAAACTGGTGTTCATGCTCACTATGATGGAGTCCTTGAGTCGGGTGATTTCCGGGGCGTACACAGACTCCGGATACTTGTTCAGGAATTTGTCGGCACTCTTTATAGATAGCTTCTTCAGAGTCTTGTTATACAGAGACGTCTCTTTTTTGCTCTGCCCCATCGCGGTGGGAGCAAAGAGAACAAATGCTGCCAGAACGGCTGTTACGATTCTTTTCATACTGCAAATTTACCAATAAATTCATTATCTTTACAATCGCTAGCACAGTGGTTTATGATAAAGAGAATTCTGACATACCTGTTATTGATTGTCGGCATTGTATCATCTTGCCGTGAAATCGAGCCCATTGGCGGGCAAGCCTCAGATGGGACGGTTCCGGGGGTATACTCTCTGCCCATAATCGAAACCACCGATATTCACGGCCATGTTGTTGAAACAGATAACACAGGCGTACATTACCGCTTGGCATATATTGCCGACAAGGTGGAAGACTATCGGCAGGAAGGGAAAGACAGGCTGCTGCTCATCGACGGAGGGGATCTATATCAGGGAGCCAGCGTTTCCAATCTCATGTCGGGCTGGCCGGTATATGTGTCAATGCACAAGATGGGGTATGATGCCGTAGCCCTTGGCAATCACGAATTCGACTGGGGTTTCGAGAACATGGTAGATGACGATGCCACTCTTCCGGACTATGATTGGGAGGGCGTTTCGTATGTGAACGATATCCCCGTGGTCTGTGCAAACCTGTATCAGAATGGCAGCAGGGTTTCTGCTACGAGGGATTATGTGATAGTGGAAAAATCGGCCGCGAACGCGCATGGAGACGTGGTTCCGGTGCGTATCGGCATCATCGGTTTCGCCGTGGATTATGCCGGCAGCATCATGACTGCGCAGTTCATCGGCAAGGGATATACGATCAAGGAGGAGTATTCCATCGCCGATAGCATAGCAAAGGAACTGGAGGCCTCCGGGCAGTGCGACGCCACCATCCTTCTTGTCCATGGAATGGCCGATGAGGTGGCCGATAAAATCGGCAGGGACAGCGTCATAGACCTTGTGGCCGGGGGACACTCCCATCAGACAAAGGCCGGAAGGACAGCCTCAGGCATACCTTATATCCAGGGCGGCCGCTATTGTGAACATTACGCCTTTGCCGAGTTTGTTTTTACCGTTGACGAAAACGGCCGCATCCTTTTTAACAAGGCCGACAAACTCACCGGCTGGGTGGTGGATTCCTCGCGAGACCGGCACGATTATCCCGGGCATAATGCCTCAGACCTGTCTGACGATATCCTCGCCGTCTCCGATTATGCCCTGTCCTCCATTGCCGATGTCAAAAACGAGGTAATAGGCCACATAAATGTGAGTGCAACGTCCTATCCTATCTCCGGCAGCGGAGAAAGAGCCACCGTAATGGGTAACTGGATGTGCGACATCCTTCGCAGGATAGGAGAGGCCGATGTTTCATTCGTCAACGCCGGCGGAGTTCGCACCACAATGCCGCTTAACGGCCGCTCTTCAAGGGATATAACGGTTGCCGATGTCTATGAGTTATTCCCATTCAACAACACCACTTACATCTACAGTCTCACTTATGCCGAACTGCTCAAGGTTCTCGAGTACTCTATGACAAGCGGCGGGGAGGCCCTCTTCTCCTACATGACCGGTATTGACTGCCGATTTGTGAAAACCAACCACGGCTCGTACAATACCTATTCTGTTTATTCATTGGAAAAGGACGGCATCATAATCTACCAGAACGGCAAGTGGACGGGAGACTGGGCCGACTGCAGCGTAACCCTTGCCGTGAGCGAGTACCTGGCCACCACGGAGCGCACGGACTACTATACCGGCACGCCCAATCCCTTGATTGAGTGGAACAAGACATTCCGGCTTAAAAGCAGCGAACTTATAGACAACGAAAACGCCATCCGCGTCCTCCGCGCCGAATCAGCCTCCTCCGGCGGCCTCCTCTCCATCGACACCAAGCCGCACTTTATCCTGTACTAAGGCTCTGCTTGTGTCCCGTGGAAGACAAGTATTAACCGGCAAGGTAGCACAGCCGGTGCCCTTCGAAGGCCGATGACAGAGAAGCCTCGACGGGGCGGCCGGACCCGATGGCAGAGAAGAAGGCCTCGACAAGGGCGCGGTCTGCTCCGCCGTGGAGCGGCTGTGAGAGGATATCTGAGTAGTCTTCGGACGTGCCGTCCGGAAGGATTATGCGGCCGCCGCGGGCTGCAAGGGTGCCGGATGTGCCGCGGATAATCGTTTCGCGGCCTTCCTCCATAGAAGTTCCCTCAAGGCGGATGTTCAGCTTTACGCCATTCGACAGGACGGCCTTTACATCCTGGCTGTCAAACACGTCATTATCACAGTGATACACGCATCTGCCATACCTTCCGGAAGCGAGCTCGGCGTCGATGACGGCATCAAGGCTGCTGCCTTCAGGCACGTCAAAACCGTCCACCCACTCCCTCCTTTCGTGGTACAGCCTTACGGCGGAATACGGGCAGGAAAGGTCAGGGCATCCGGTGCAGCGGAGGGGCTTGTCGGCACGGGGGACGAATTTGTCCAGGCGGCCGGTACTCTCTGCCGAAACCACGCTGCCGCCGGTGAGCCAGAGGAGAAAATCGGCATCGTGGCAGCATTTGGAGAGGAAAATGGGGCCGGAATCCTCTTTCCGGGACCAGAGACCGCGAACGAAAGTGTGGGCCATCCTGTCCGGGCCGATATGCTCTGTATGCTCCACCTCCAGCACCTTCCCCACGGCGCCGGAATCCACCAGTTCCTTGATGCGTCGGAAATACGGATGGAAGCGCATCTCGAGGCACACTCCCACCTGCACGCCCGCCTTCCGGGCCGATTCTTCCAGGGTCCGGTACTCATCGGCAGATGAGGCAACGGGCTTTTCCAGAAGGACATGCCAGCCTCTTTCGACCGCCTTGAGCGCCAGCGGAACGTGCAGCCTGTCCGGAGCTGCAACTATGACGGCATCTATGTCGCGGGCCTTCTCGAAGAAGGCTTCACTGTCTGTAAAGCATCCCTCCTGCGGGATGTTGAAGTGCTTTGCCGCCAGAGACAGCCTGAGCCTGTCGGGCTCAACCACATAACGCACAAAAACCCCTCCCGGTAAACAGGAGAGGTATTTGCGCGCGCGGTTTCCTGCGCCTATGACGGCGATGTTCACTATGCGTTCTCTGCTTCTTCTACTGCCTTGAAATAACGGTAGCTGTTCACCTTGACCTCGCCGATGGAGCTCTCGTCGCAGACGATGGTTCCGGCGGGGTGGGCCTGAAGGCCGCTGAGGGTGCAGTAGTGGGACATGGGGCCTTCGATGGCGTCCTTGAGGGCACGTGCCTTCTTGGAGCCGAAGGCGAGAATTACAACCTCCTTGGAGCTGAGGACAGTGGCTACGCCTACGGTGAGAGCCTGCTTGGGGACCTTGTTGAAGTCTCCGTCGAAGAAGCGGGCGTTGACCTCGCGGGTGTCCTGGGTGAGGGTGACCACGCGGGTGCGGCTCTCAAGTGAGGAGAACGGCTCGTTGAAAGCGATATGGCCGTCTTCGCCCACGCCGCCGAGGAACAGGTCAAAGCCGCCTGCGTCCACAATAGCTTTCTCATAAGCTGCGCATTCGGCCTCGATGTCCTTTGCGTTTCCGTCAAGGATGTGTATGTTTTCGGGTTTTTCGTCGATGTGGTCAAAAAGGTAGCGGTGCATGAAGCTGTGATAGCTTTCGGGATGCTCTACGGGGAGTCCCACGTATTCGTCCATGTTGAAGGAAATCACATTCCTGAAGGACACTTCCCCTGCCTTGACCATTCTGATGAGTTCGGCGTAAGTTTCAATGGGGGTGGAACCGGTGCAGAGACCGATTACGAAAGGCTCGTTTGTACGGGCTGCCTTTTCGTTGATTCTGGCGGCAATGTAGTGTGCTGCCCACAGGGAACCCTCGGCGGAGTTCTTCCTGATAATAACTTTCATACTTTTAGATGTTTAAGTAAAAAATTAAAACCGGAATTCCATACAACGGCGGTAGGAATTCCGGAATGCAAATTTAGTACTTTTTCAGAAATTCTAATACAATTTCAGGAAAACTTCTATCGCCTGGTACTCTGCCATTCCAAGCTGGTCGTACAGGCGGGCGGTGTTCTGGGTGCGCTCCTCGGCCCTCTGCCAGAATTCGCGGGGGTCTTCGCCCGGGAACGGGACGATGTCCTTCTGAGAGAGGTGGCGGAATATGGCGTGACGCTTCTTGACAACCTCGTCTGGAGACAGCGGAACGGCCATGTCTACGCGGCCAAGTTCCCACTCCATCCATGCGCCCCTGTAGAGCCATACATGGGTGTTCTTTACCCATTCGGCCCCTTCTTCACGAATCTGGTCAAGGGCTTCCATGGCAGCCTCGGTGCAGACGCGATGGGTGCCGTGAGGGTCTGCGAGGTCGCCGGCCATGAAGATCATGTCGGGCTTCAGGTCGTTCATGAGCTTCTTGATGATGTCTACATCGGCCTGGGTCCTGGGGTTCTTCTTGATGCCGCCGGACTCATAGAACGGGAGGTTGAGGAAGTGGGCGTTGGTATTGTCGTTGAGGCCGAATGAACGGACGGCGCCACGGGCTTCGCTGCGGCGGATGGCGCCCTTCATCTCCAGGAGTGCGCGGGGTTCGGGCTCGCCGGGGACCTTGCTGTCCACAAGGGCCTTGACGCGGGCGAATTCATCGGCAAAACCAAGCTGGTATGCGGCATCCATGTGCTGGAGGACGACGTCGTCATGGACGGCAACGTTGCCGGAGGTCTCGTAGGCGACGTGGACATTGTGGCCCTGGGAGACCAGGCGGATGAAGGTTCCACCCATGGAGATCACGTCATCGTCGGGGTGCGGGGAGAAGATAAGGACGGTCTTGGGGAAGGGCTTTGCGCTCACCGGGCGGGTGGTGTCGTCGGCATTGGGCTTGCCGCCGGGCCATCCGGTAATGGTGTGCTGGAGGTCGTTGAACACGTCGATGTTTATCTTGTCAAACTTGCCCTGGCTTTCGAGAAGGTCGCTGAGGCCGTTGTTCAGATAATCCTTTTCAGTAAGCTTGAGGATGGGCTTCCCTACCTTCTGGCACAGCCAGACCACAGCCTTGCGGACGAACTTGGGAGTCCAGTCGCAGGGACCCACCAGCCAGGGGGCCTCGCTGCGGGTGAGAAGGCTTGCCGCGGTCTCGTCCACGTAGAAGCTGATGTGGTCGTGGGACTGAAGCAGGGAGGCGGGGCAGGAAGGATCCTTGGGGCCCTCGGCGATGGCCTTGACGGCATCGGCCTTTTCCTCTCCCCAGGCCATGAGGATGATTTTCTTGGCGCTGAGCATTGTGGAGATGCCGATGGTTATGGCCTTGTCCGGGGTGGCGGAGATATCGTTGTTGAAATTGGGGGCCTGACGCTTGCGGGAGGCGTAAGAGAGGCGCACCACGCGGGTGCGGGTCTTCTCGTTGGAGCCGGCCTCGTTGAAGCCAACCTGGCCCTGCTCGCCTACGCCGATGACCAGAAGGTCCAGATTGCGGGCGATGGCGTCGTACTTGACGCAGTACTCCGTCACTTCCGAAGCGGGAACGGTGCCGTCGGGAATATGGACGTTCTCCTTGAGGATGTCGATATGGTCGATAAGGGCCTCATGGATGATGCGGTTGCGGCTCTGGGCCTCGTTGCTGGAGGAAGGATAGTATTCGTCGATGGAAACTATCTCTACGTTCTTGAAAGAGAACTCGCCCTCTTTGTGGCGCCTGGCAAGCACCCTGTAAAGGGTTGCAGGGGTGACGCCGGTGGTGATTCCAAGACGGAACAGGCCGTCTTTCTTGGCTTTGATGGCCTCGATGATGGTGTCTGCGATTTCATATGTCGCCGGATGGGAGTCCGGGTAAACATGTGTCCAGATCTTCTCATAGGTGTGAAGAATGCCGGCGGGCAGGTCTTTTTCGATAAGGCCGCCTTCATACGGAAGGGTGAAATGCTTTGCTGCCATGATTTATTTGAGGATTTTACTGATTCTTTCAAGTTTGCCGTCCACCGGTGCGGGCTTGATGCCAAGGAGCTTGCACACCATAGGATAAATGTCTATGTTGCGGAAAGCTGAAGGCTCTCCTTCTGTGAGGGGCGCTTCATAGCCGGACTTGAAGTCGGGGCCGATGGCGCGGAAGGCTACGAGCATGTCCGTCTCCTTGCAGTTGAAACCGTGGGTTCCGTTGTTGTGGGACGGCCTGAAGTTGAACTGCCAGCCAAGATCCGGGCTCACTATGATGTCTCCAAGGCGGTTGGAGGTGCCGTAGCAGAGATTTTCGGGAACTTCTCCATGGCGCCAGACCGAAATGTGTTCCATCTTGGACAGGCGGTTGTAGAGGCTGTCGGCACAGCCTGGAGCGGCCCAGATGCTGGTAGGGGTGTTTCCAGAGATGCGGATTGCCCATTCCTGGGGGAAGGCTTCCTCGATGGAGATGAACCTTTCGGGGGAGATTTCAGTCATGCCGTGGTCTCCGGTAATGACGAGATTGATTCTGTCTGCGATGGGAAGCGCCTTCAGGCGGTTGTAGAAACTACGCATGAGGCTGTCCATGTGTTCGCACATGGCCTTGGTCTCGGGAGCATAGGGGCCGAAGACGTGACCCTGGTGGTCCGGTTCGTCAAAATAGCCCATAACCAGATGGGGACGCTGTTTTTCCGGCAGGGAAAGGAGGCGGACAAGTTCGTCTACCCTTTCTTCGAATGTCCAGTGGGGGTCTTCGTCCCAGTTACGGTAATATGTGGGATAAACTCCGCCGATGGGAATGTCCGAGCCCACCCAGTAAACCACGCCGGCTTTCACGCCCTGGCGCTGCGCCGTTGCCCAGATGGGCTCCCCGCCATAGTATTCGGGGCTGTAGCGGGATTCGGGATCCTTGAGGGAATAGCCGTGGTTGGTGTCGGGATTCCAGTAGGAGTTGTTCACCAGGCCGTGATGGTCGGGGACAAGACCGGTTGCGATGGTGTAATGGTTGGGAAAGGTCGATGACGGAAAGGAAGGTTCCATCCTTGCCTTGACACCAACGGATGCAAGGGAGTCCATGAAAGGCATCTCGTACATGTCAGGATAATCCCAGCGGAATCCATCAAGAGAAATGACAACGGTGTAGTTTTTTGGGGAGTTGCAGCAGGCTGCAATGGAGACCGCCAGAACGGCAATCATTACGGATTTCACTAATTTTTTCATCAAAGAATGATTTAGTTTCCAAATTTACGAAATAGTTTTGAAAAAAGCGGTAAATTTGCAGACTAAAACATAATCTGTAATGTCCGGCCCTTCGGGATTTCTGGTTAAATGGAGAAATCTGCTTTTAGCTGTGATGGTGGCGTTTGCCGCCGTCTGCTGCCTGCTTATCCCGAAAGTCAATGTCAACTCAGACATGGCCCTGTACCTGCCGGACGATTCGCCGATGAGAAAGGGCATGGAGCAGATTACCAAGTCCCTGCCGCTTCTGGACCAGCACATGAGGCTGATGAGCGTAATGCTCACCGATTCCGGCCTCCGTGCCAATGCCCCCGCGGTCCTGGACTCTCTCACCGGTCATCTGACGCTGGATTCCGTACGGGAAAAGGAAAACCTCACGCTTTACCGTTTCAATCTCACCAGCGAGACGGACACGGAAGCCCTTGAAGAACGCATCCTGCAGCACTACGGAGACAGAGCCGTGGTGGAGGTTGACGGAGAAAACCTGGTCATGGACGGCATAGGAACCGTCGTCGGAACCGGTTTTGTACTTATCTTCATCCTCCTCATAATCATGTGCCGCTCGTTCATGGAGGTTCTCCTGTTCCTCCTTACGACGGGCATCGCCGTGGTGATGAACATGGGCACCAACTACTTCCTGGGCACGGTTTCACTGGTCACCCATTCCATCGTGGCCATCCTGCAGATGGTGCTGTCCATGGACTATTCCATCATTTTGATGAACCGCTACAGGGAGGAGAAAAAGTACCGCAGCAGCCTTCCGGAAGCCATGGCGGCGGCAATCCGCCTGTCGGCCCCAACCATCCTTTCGAGCGCCCTTACCACCTTTGTGGGCCTCGTCATGCTGGTGTTCCTGAGACTGAAGATCGGAGCGGACATCGGCTGGGTCATTTCAAAGGGCGTGGTGTTCAGCCTCGTATGCAATTTCACCGTACTGCCGGCACTTATCATAACCTTCGACAAGGCCATCCAAAAGACCGAAAAGCGCACGCCGTCTTTCCCCGTGGCCCCTATCGCCCGCTTTGAAAGGGCCTTCCGCTGGCCTCTCACCGTGCTTTTCGTTGCGGTTTTCGTTGCCGCGGCGCTCCTTCAGAGGAAGACGGAAATCAACTTCTCCTCAATATGGCCCACCAGGATCACGAACGAATTCCCTCCGGACAATCCGGTCATGGTCCTGTACTCCACTGCCGATGAAAACGCCGTCCCGGATTTCCTGGACAGCCTTTCAAAGGACCCCAAGGTGCTTTCGGCGGTGAGTTATCCTTCCATGGCGATAAAGAAGCTTTCGTCGGCAGAGATGGCGCAGCGGTTCCAGAGCCTGTCGCCGCTTGTCACGGAAGAGCTGCTGGACATAGTGTACTACGCCAAGGCCCACCCGGACAGGGATGAACGCCTGCGCCTGTCGCAACTGGAAGAATCGGCAGGCATGCTTGCCGATGCGGGGCTTATCGAGCCGTTGGATATGCCGGAGATGGAGATTTCTCCACGCGCTCCGCTTGGTCGAAATGACAATGGGCGGCAGGAGCTTGGTCGAAATGACAGTGGACAGAAGGAGGCTCTGGCCGAATCGGTACCAGACGAAGAGGCTGCAGAGCCGCAGAGCGAGATGCCTGTGGCGGCGGAGGTGGAGGAGGAAAGTGCGGCCGTTGTGGCAGATACGGTTGAGACCGTTGCCCCTGCCATGGAAGAAGCGCCTGCCGCAGAACCCGGAATGACGTATGAAGAGGCGACCACACCGCTCACGGCAGAGCAGGTGGCGGGCCTGGTGGGAACAGACCGGAGACTCATCTCCATGGTCTACAGGATGGCGGGAGAGAAGGGGAAAGACGCAAAGATGGAACCTTACCGCCTGGTGCGCTTCGTGAGGGAAAAGGTGCTTGCCGACAAGCGCTTCTCGAAGATGATACCCAAGGAGGAGGCCGGGCGCATCCATGAAATCGGCAACCAGCTGGATTCAATAGTGGCCGCCGGCCCTCTGGTAATCAAGGTCGACACGCTCCTTGCCGATGTCCACGCCCCCATGCTGCCGGACACCGTCAACGTTCCCCGGAAACCGGAGTTCATTCCACCTGTCGAGGCTCCCGAACAGGCCGTGCAGGCAACTGTGACCACACCCGAGCCATACGTTCCCACCCCGCTGGAAGAGCTGGCGGAGATGGCGTTCACGGACGGAAAATACTCATCGGCAAAGATGCAGAAGGTTCTTTCCGGCTGCGGCATGAAGGTGAGCCGGGAAGAGATGGATCTTCTATACCTCTATACGGGGGCAAGGCTCAATACGGACAAGAGCTATACGATGTCCGTGGGCGAGCTCCTGGATTTCATCCATGATGAGATGCTGGAGAATCCAGCCTACGAGAAGATAATCACGCCGGACATGAAAGAACAGGTGTCGAAGGCAAGGGACGCCTTCAACTCCGGCGTAGGGAAACTCCGCGGGGAAGACTTCTCGCTGTCGCTGATACTCACCTCGTTCGAGGCCGAATCACACGAGGTGTTCGACTTCCTGGAGAAGGCCGAAAACCTTACCGCAAACAGCTTCGAAGGCCCCAGCTACTTCATCGGCGAATCATGCATGTACAAGGAAATGAAGGATGGCTTCCCCCAGGAACTGCTGCTTCTGACAACGCTTACCGTTCTGGCCATCTTCATCATAGTGGCGCTTACCTTCAAATCCCTGGTCATTCCGATCATCCTCATCATGACCGTCCTCTCCGGAGTGTACGTGAACGTGTATGCCAGCGGCGTAGGAGGACAGCCGATGCTCTACCTCTCATACCTCATCATCCAGGGCGTGCTGATGGGTGCCACCATTGACTATTCCATCCTCTTCACGAGCTATTACAGGCACTGCCGCACAATAATGGGGGTAAGGAAATCCCTTGCCGTCACATATTACAGGACGTTCAACTCCATACTCACGTCGGGACTCATCATTACGCTGGTGCCGCTGGTGATGTCCTATATAGTGAAGGACCGCCTGACCGGTACCATTTTCCACAGCCTTGCGATGGGTGCCCTTTCGGTAATAGTGCTGATTCTGCTTGTCTTGCCCGGCGTTCTCGCCGCGCTGGACCGCCTGGTGGTTCCGGCCAAAGGAAGGTTTACCACTGGGAATACCCCAAAAGAATGACAAGGCCCTGCATGAACTTTTCCCAGAAGGGCCATTTAAGGTCTTCCAGCTTGATTTCACGGCAGTGTTTCAGGTCTTCCAGGAAAATCTCCTTGCTCTTGACTGCGGTGGGCTCGTCATAGATGTAGACGTTGTTCTCGTAATTGAGCCCGAAACTGCGGTTGTCGATGTTGGCGGAGCCGTAGCAGCTCACATAATCGTCGGTGACATAAGTCTTGCTGTGCATGAAGGGATCGTCCCTTTCATATAGCTTGACGCCGCTTTTGAGCAGTTTTTTGTAGAAGGCGTGGTTCACCCAGAGCATCACGGGAACGTCCTGGTTCTTTGGGAGCATGAGGCGCACGTCCACTCCGCGGTCCGCCGCGGTCTTCATGGCCTTGATTGTGGACTTGGGAGGACAGAGATACGGGGTCTGTGCCCAGAAATAGTCCTGCGCAGTAGCCAGGGCCTGCTCAAAGCCTTCCTGGATGGGTTTGTCGGGGGTGTACGGGCCGCCGCTCGCCACCTGCATTATGGCGCCGTTTTCGTGAATATTCTCTTCCTGGGGCCTCCAGGCGAACTTTTTCCCGCCGAAGTATATCCAGAAATCGTCGAACATGCTCTCGAAATCCTCGACGATGGGGCCTTCCAGCCTTACGTGGGTGTCCCTCCAGTTGGTGTGGTAGTCATCGGCAATGTTCATTCCGCCGGTGTAGCATACCTTGCCGTCAACGACCGCTATTTTGCGGTGGTCCCTGAAGTCTATGTTCCATATTCCGCCGATTATGTCGCCCGGGTTCTGGACGTCTACGGTATGGATGCCCTCGGCCCTTCTGAGCTGGCGGTAAAATGAAAACTTGGGGGAGTTGGAGCGGGATTCGAGGATCATGCGCACGGGGACTCCTTCTTCGGCCTTGTCCAGGAGGATTTCCTTGACGATGCCGGCAATGGTGTCGGCCGCAAAGCGGTAGTACTCCATGTCGATGTACTGCTCTGCGCCACGGAGGTCTTCATTGAAATCGGCAAACTTGGTGCGGCCTTCGGTGTAGATTTTAATGGTGTTTCCGCCCACGGGATTCATCTTGCCGAGGAAGGCGAGATTGCGGGCCATCGGCCTCCAGCGTATGTCTATGCTGTCATAGACGGGGTCCTGGAGGTCCGGGGTTTCGCCGACGGGCGCGCTTCTCATGCTCCTGGAAATGGTAGCACATGAGACGGAACTGAGCAGCGCCGCGGCCAATATGAGGATTCTCGCTTTCAATACAGGTGCAAAGATAGTAAAAAGAATTCAGCCGGAAGCCCCCGGCTGAATCTTTATAATGTCAAAATGTGCAGGACAAGGCCCCCGGGGCCTCTTCCGCACTGGTTAGATGAATATGTACTTGCAGATGAACAGCGCTGCAAGGACCCACATCGGAATGGAGATTTCCTTGAACTTGCCGGCAACGGCGTGGCAGATTACGTAGGAGATGACACCGATGAGGATACCGTCGGAAATGCTGTATGCAAGAGGCATCATGATAAGGGTGAGGAAAGCGGGGATTGCCTTGCAGTAGTCGTCCCAGTGGATGTTCCTGGCGTTGCCCATCATCATTACACCGACGATGATGAGTGCGGGTGCGGTAGCTGCGCCCGGGATGGCGAGGAAGATGGGGCTGAAGAACAGGGCAAGCACGAAGCAGATGACGGTGGAGAAGGCTGTGAGACCGGTGCGGCCGCCTTCACCTACGCCGGAGGCGCTTTCTACGTATGTGGTGGTTGTGGAAGTACCGAAGCAGGCACCGGCGACGGTTGCAATGGAGTCGGCAAGGAACATCTTCTCGAGGCCGGGGATTTCGTCACCGCCCTTCTGGATGAGGCCGGAGCTCTGGTGAACGCCGATGATGGTTCCCATGGTGTCGAACATGTCGATGAACAGGAAGGTGAATACGACGGCGAGCATGTCCCAGCTCAGAATCTGGCTCCATTCAAACTGGCAGAAGATGGGGGCGATGCTGTCGGGGAGGGCGATGAGCTTTATGCCGCCAGCCTCGTTGCGGATAAGCTGGGTGACAGCCTCTCCGGTTGCGGGATCCTTGATAAACAGGCCGATGATGGTGGTCACGAGGATGCCGATAAGCATGCCGCCGCGCACCTTGGCCATCACGAGACCGGCGGTGATGAACAGGCCGATCATGCCCACAAGAGCCTTGCCTTCAGTGATGCTGCCGAGGCTCACGAGGGTAGCGTCATTGTTGACGATGATACCGGCATTCTGCATGCCGATGAAGGCGATAAACAGGCCGATACCGGCACCGATAGCCTTTTTCAGGGTTCCGGGGATAGAGTTGAGAAGCCAGTTTCTGACCTTGGTGAGAGTGAGGATGATGAAGAGGATACCCTCAAGGAAGACGGCGGTCAGTGCGAACTGCCAGCTGTGTCCCATTCCAAGGCAGACGGTAAACACGAAGAATGCATTGAGACCCATACCCGGAGCGAGGGCGAGGGGCTTCTTTGCATAGAGTGCCATCACCAGCGTACCGACGATGGCGGCAAGTGCGGTTGCTGTAAAAACAGAACCGCCCGGCATGCCGGGTAGTGCGCTGAAGATTCCAGGGTTTACGGCCAGGATGTAGGCCATGGTGAGGAAGGTGGTGATTCCGGCTACAATCTCCGTGCGGACATTGTGCACTTTGGAATCGAATCCGAAGAGTTTTTCAAAAACAGGCTTCATAGATTTGGTATATTAGGTAAGGTAATATCCGTTTCTGTCCCTTCAAGCCTTTTTTCGCAGTGCAAAGTTAATTATTAAAAGTTTTTATTACTAACAAATTCACTATTGTTATGATGCAAAATATTCCGTATATTTGCGGACTAACGCGAAAAACGCAAAAATCTATATACCAAAATGAAGACTTACACAACCAAAAACATCCGCAACGTTGTCCTTATCGGCGCACCCCGCAGCGGTAAGACCACCCTTTCCGAGGCCATGCTCTTCGAAGGCAAGGTCATAGACCGCCGTGGTTCCGTAGAAGACAAGAACACCGTTTCAGACAACACCGAATTCGAGCAGACTAACCAGAAGTCCATCAACGCCACCCCTCTGTACGCAGAGTTCAACGGCACCAAGATCAACTTCATCGACGCTCCCGGTTCTGACGACTTCTCCGGCGGCGCCCTCTCCGCTTTCAAGGTGGTCGAGGCTGCTGTCATGGTAATGAACGGCACTGCCGGCATCGAGGTGGGCACCACCCTTTTCGCCCGCTATGCAGACCAGTACAACATCCCCATGATCATCGCCGTGAACCAGCTGGATCACGACAAGGCAAACTGGGACGGCGTACGTGCTGCAATCTCCGAAGAATTCGGCAAGAAGGCCGTCCTGTGCCAGTTCCCCGTGAACCCCGGTCTTGGCCTGGAAGGCTTCGTGGATGTTATCACCATGAAGTTCTACAACAAGAAGGGTGAGGAACTCGAAATCCCTGCCGCTTATGCAGACGAGGCCGAAGAACTCCGCGCAGAACTCATGGAGAAGGCTGCAGAAGGCTCCGACGAGCTCATGGAGAAATTCTTCGAGACCATGGAACTCACCACCGACGAAATCCGCGAAGGTCTCCGCGCCGGCCTGAAAAAGGGAGAAACCATCCCTGTGTTCTGCACCGCAGCAAAGGAGAACGTTGGCGTAAAGCGCCTCATGGAATTCATCGTGAACGTCGTTCCTTCACCGGAAGGCAAGAAGGAAGAGACCGTGGACGGCGGCGAGATTGTATGCGATCCCGGTGCACCCACCTCCATCTTCATCTTCAAGACCAGCGTCGAGCAGCACCTCGGTGATGTTTCCTACTTCCGCGTGATGAGCGGTACCCTCAACAAGGGTGCAGACCTCGTGAACCCTGAAACCGGCAACAGCGAGCGCCTCAGCGCCATCTATGCAGTCGCAGGTGCAAAGAAGGAAGAAGTCACCTCCATCAGCGCCGGTGACATCGGCTGCGCCATGAAGCTCAAGGCCGGAAAGACAGACGTCACCCTGGCCCAGAGCGGCGTAGAGGCCATCAAGCACATGGTATTCCCCGATGCAAAATATCGCTGCGCAGTCAAGGCTGTTGACAAGAACGACGAAGCCAAGGTTGGCGACGCCCTCAACAGGATTGCCGCACAGGATCCCACCATCACCGTGGAATACTCCAAGGAACTCCGTCAGACCATCCTTTCCGGTATGGGCGAACAGCACATCAACTATGTGAAGTGGAGAATAAACAACGAGTTCAAGCAGAACATCGAACTCTACGCTCCCAAGGTGCCTTACCGTGAGACCATCACCAAGATTGCAACCGCACAGTACCGTCACAAGAAGCAGTCCGGCGGCGCCGGCCAGTTCGGTGAGGTCCATCTGCTCGTCTGCCCTTACGTAGAAGGCCAGGAAGCACCCCACAACTTCAAGATTGACGGCAAGGATGTTGTCTTCAACTTCAAGACACAGGACATCTCCGACCTCGAATGGGGCGGCAAACTCGAGTTCTACAACTGCGTCGTCGGCGGTTCCATCGACCTGAGCTTCATGCCCGCTATCCTCAAGGGTATCAAGTCCAAGATGGAGGAAGGCCCTCTCACCGGTTCCTACGCACGTGACATCCGCGTATATGTATACGACGGTAAGATGCACCCCGTAGACTCCAAGGAAATCGCCTTCATCATCGCCGGCCGTAACGCCTTCAAGGAGGCATTCCGCAACGCTGGTCCCAAGATCCTCGAACCTATCTACAACGTGGACATCATCACCCCCAACGAGTATGTAGGCCCTTGCATGAGCGACCTCAACACCCGCCGCGGCATGATTATGAACCAGGATATGGACAAGGGCTTCACCGTGCTTCACGCCCGCGTTCCTCTGGCAGAGCTCTATCGCTACTCCACCATCCTGAGCTCCCTCACCGGTGGTTCAGCTACCTTCCAGATGAAGTTTGCCGAATATCAGCAGGTTCCTGCCGATGTCCAGACCAAGCTCCTGGCAGAGTACGCAGCACAGGAACAGGACGAGGACTAAGGCTTCATCCTTAAAAAACGCCAAATTTGAGGACGGGACCCCTCCCAGGAAGGGTCTCGTCCTTATTTTCGGCCGTTTTTAAGGACGGGAATGATCAATGCCGCCGCCAGCGCCGCTCCCAGCACCACGGCTATAATGGACGCCTCTGCCCCGAAATCCCCACCGGTGAGAAGCTCCGGTCCGTCTATATAAGGGATAATCATCGTTGAGCCGGCATCCCCGCCGGACACATCGAAGCCGAAAATATTCCCCTGCGAGAAATTCCATGCCCAGTGTATGCCGATAGGCAGCCACAGCGTGCCGCTGTACTTATATGCCGCGCCCAGCAGCAGTCCGGCTTCGATTGCGATGGCGATTGAAGACCATAGCGTCGCCCCCGGATTGGCAATATGCACGAGGCCGAACACCAATGCCGACACGATGAGCGCCGCAGCAAAGCCGAACCTCTCGTCTATCCAGCGGAACAGCACTCCCCGGAACATGATTTCCTCGCCTATACCCACGATCAGGAACATGAAAAATGCATCCAGAATGCCCACCGCATCGTGTCTGAAGCCTTCTATGCGGTAACAGCCGGCAATCATCATGATGCCCACTACCGCGACGAAATAGCAAAAGCCCACAAGAAGGCCGCTGCAGGTATGGGCGGCGCACTTTCTCATCGGCAGGTCCTTTGTCGGTTCTTTTTCGAACCACTTTACAAACAGGGAATACAGTAGCAGCATTACGCAGGCAACCGCCACGGTAGCCACCCAGCGCAGCCAGTATAGGCCGATAAGGGATGTAACGGAGCTTAAACCATAAAGCAGCGCCGCCAGAACAAGCGATGCTGCCAGAAGGAGCGCCCACTTCCAATAGGGCATATTCTTTATTGCCATAAACCTGTCTTTTCTGCAAAGATAGGCAAAATCAGGCTTATTTTGAAAGAGTGCCAATCAGATCGTCCAGCGTGCGGAAGAGTTCCGGTGCCGTTTTCTCAGTGATGGAGCGGCAGGCTACGGCCTGTCCCATCTGATAGGGCACGCAGGAGGCCTTTCCCTCCAGTTTCCGGCCCTTGGGCGTCAGACTTACGATTACCTGACGGGCATCCTTCTCCCCTTTTCTGCGTGCTATGAAACCCTCGGCCTCCATTCTTTTGAGAAGGGGAGTGACGGTGTTGGTCTCCAGGTACAGGCGCTTAGCAATGTCGTTTACCGGCATGTTGTCCTGCTCCCAGAGAACCATCATCACCAGGTACTGCGGATACGTCAGACCTATCTCCTCCAGAAGAGGATGATAGGCCTGCGTAATGAGCCGCGAGGCTGTGTACAGCCTGAAGCAGAGCTGGTTGTCCAGTTTGAGCTGTTCCTGCATTACAGAAGGGACTTGAGGTCTTTTTCGATGTCTTCAGGAGTGGTTGTGGGAGCGTAACGCTTTACGGTGAGACCATCCTTTGATACGAGGAACTTGGTGAAGTTCCACAGGATGTCGCTGTCCTTCTCCACGCTCTTGCTGATAGCCTTGAGCATCTTGTGGGTGGCTTTCGCCTTGAAACCGCTGTACTCCTCGGTGGGAGCCTGGGTTTTCAGGAACTCGAATACGGGTTCGGCCTTGGCGCCGTTAACGTCGGTCTTTGCCATGAGAGGGAATGTCACACCGTGGTTGAGGCGGCAGAATTCTGCAATTTCCTCATTGGAACCGGGCTCCTGGCCGGCGAACTGGTCGCATGGGAAGCCGAGGATTACGAAACCCTGGTCCTTGTACTTCTGGTACAGGGCCTCAAGGCCGTCGTACTGAGGAGTAAAGCCACACTTTGAGGCGGTGTTCACTATCATGACCACCTGGCCTTTGTACTGAGCAAGGTCGACTTCTGCGCCCTTGTTGCTCTTGGTCTTGAAATCGTAGATAGTTGCCATTTCTTTTTTGTTTTGCGCAGCAGTCCATAGGCCTGAAGAATCTGGATAGAAAGCTGTGCGTTCGTAATTATATGTATTTAGTTATTTATATCGTTTGCGATACAAAGGTACAACAAAAAATTTATGTCGCAAGCGATATTTTAAAAAATTTGTATTTTTTTGACTAAATACCGAGTTCGTCCTTCATCGAACGCAGAAGGTCGAAAGCCTGAAGAGGCGTAAGATTGTTTAGGTCAGTGGCGCGGAGGCGGTCCCTGAGCGACTCCAGGAGCGGATCGTCCAGCTGGAACATCGAGAGCTGAAGGGAGCCGTCGCTTTCAACCCGGCCTTCCTTTGTATTGTGGGGCTTCACCGGCGTGAGTGCGCCCAAGTGCTCCAGCGCCTGGCTGTTCTCGAGCGTCTTGAGCGTGCGCTCTGCGCTTTCAAGCACCTCCTTGGGCATTCCCGCCATACGGGCTACATGGATACCGAAACTGTGGGCCGTGCCGCCCTCCTTCAGCTTCCTGAGGAAGATAACCTCCCTGCCCACTTCCTTCACGGCAATGTGGAAGTTCTTGACGCGGGCGAATGTGCCTTCCAGGTCGTTCAGCTCGTGATAGTGCGTCGCAAAGAGGGTCTTTGCGCCCTTGCCGTATTCGTGTATATACTCTACGATTGCGCGGGCGATGGACATGCCGTCGTAGGTGGAAGTTCCCCTGCCGATTTCATCCAGCAGCACCAGGGAACGGGCGCTTAGGTTATTCAGGATCATGGCCGTCTCCAGCATTTCCACCATGAAAGTGGATTCGCCGCGGGAGATGTTGTCCGTAGCGCCCACACGCGTGAAAATCTTGTCCACATAGCCGATGTGGGCCTCTGCGGCAGGTACGAAAGAGCCCGCCTGCGCCATAAGGACGATAAGCGCCGTCTGCCTGAGCAGGGCCGATTTACCGGCCATGTTGGGACCTGTGAGGATTATAATCTGCTGCTTTTCCGTGTCCAGGAGGACATCGTTGGGGACATACTCCTCTCCGGGAGCCATGAGCGTTTCGATGACGGGATGGCGGCCCGCGCGGATGTCGATGGCCTTGCCGTCGTTAAGGTCCGGACGACAGTATCCCCGCTCCACCGCCTGCTCTGCAAAGCCGGCCAGCACATCCAGCTTGGAGAGGATGCGGGTGTTCACCTGAATGGCAGGAATGTCCTTTTGGATGCGGGAGATAAGGTCGGCATAGAGCTGCGTCTCGATGGCGTAGATGCGGTCTTCGGCAGTAAGGATTTTCTGCTCGTATTCCTTGAGCTCTTCGGTGATGTAGCGCTCTGCATTGACAAGCGTCTGCTTGCGGATCCATTCCGAAGGCACCTGGTCCCTGTAGGTGTTGCGCACCTCAATATAATAGCCGAAAACGTTATTGTAGGCTATTTTGAGCGAGGAGATACCGGTTCTTTCGGCCTCTCTCTGCTGCATCTGGAGAAGGTAGTCCTTGCCGCCGGCAGACAGGGTTCGGAGTTCGTCCAGTTCGGGGTCTACGCCAGTGGCGATGACGGGTCCCTTGCCAACCTGATAGGCGGGTTCGGGTGCAAGGACGCGGTTAATCTCCTTGAGGAGGGCTTCGCAGTTTCTGAGGCCGTGCAGGAGCTTTTCAAGCGGAGCGGCATCCTTCAAACGCTCCTTGACAGAACCGGAAATCGCAAGGCCCCGGCCCAGCTGGACAACCTCCCTGGGGAAGGCTTTCCCGTTTGCTATACGGCCGAGAATGCGCTCTGTATCACCTATCTTGCCGAGGTCTGTCTGCACGTCTGCCAGCACCTCGGGATTCTCCGTGAAGTACTGGACTATGTCGTAGCGGGAATTGAGCTCCTTGAGGTCCATTATGGGCATGGTGAGCCAGCTTCTGAGAAGACGGGCGCCCATGGGCGACGAGCACTTGTCAAGGGCCTGGACAAGGGAGACGCCGTCGGCCCCGGCGGCACTTTGAAGGACCTCCAGGTTGCGAAGGGTGAAACGGTCCATCCACACGAACCTGCCTTCATCTATCCTGCCGATGGTGCAGATATTCCTGAGCCCAGAGTGCTGGGTCTGCTCCAGATACACCAGAAGCGCCCCCGCACTGCACACCCCAAGTGGGTACGGGTCTATCGCAAAGCCCTTGAGGCTGTCTACCCCAAGCTGCCTTTTGAGCCTTTCCACGGCGGCGTCATATACGAACGCCCACTCGTCTATTGATGTGGTGTAAAAGTCTCCGAAACGCTCCCTGAGGCCGTTTTCATAGCCTCTCTGGACCACCAGCTCCCTTGGCCTCATGGACCCGAGCAGAGTGCCTATGTAGTCCAGCGTTCCCTGGGCCACCTGGAACTGTCCGGTGGAAACATCCAGGAAAGCAGCGCCGCACCTGTCCTTTTCCACGGTAATGCCGCAGAGGAAATTGTTCTCCTTCTGCTCCAGCATGCCTTCGCCGAAGGAAATACCCGGAGTAACGATTTCCGTAATACCTCGCTTTACGAGTTTCTTCGCGAATTTAGGGTCTTCCAGCTGGTCGCACACGGCAACCTTGAAACCGGCACGTACAAGTTTGGTGAGGTAACCTTCTATGGCATGATGCGGAAAACCCGCCATGGCAACAGGCCCCTTGTCTCCGTTGGATTTCTTGGTAAGGACAAGCCCAAGCACGCGGGATGCGGTTACGGCGTCATCCGAATACGTCTCATAGAAGTCTCCCACCCTGTAGAGGAGCATTGCCTCCGGGTGCTGGGCCTTCACCTCAAAGAATTGCCTGAGTAGAGGAGTATCTTCTGCGACTTTTGCCATATCAGTACAAAGTTAATGTTTTTTTGCCACCAGCAGCACTACGGCTCCTGCAAGGACAAGCAGAAGCAGGATGGATGTGATGCGGGATACGGCGGCGCCGGTCCTGTAGCTGGCGGGGAGGAAATGCATCTCTATGTCATGCTCGCCGGCGGGGAGAAGTGCGGCGCGGAGGGTCCAGTCGGCCCTGAAAAGCTCCAGGGGCTTGCCGTCCACGGTGGCTGACCAGCCGTTGGGGTAGTAGATTTCGCTGAATACGGCTACGCGGTCTTCAGGGGTGCTGTAGTGGTATTTGAGGCGGTTGGGGGCGTAGGAGGTCATTTCGATGACACCATTGTCATTTCGACCGAGCGAAGCGAGTGGAGAAATCTCTTCGGCAACGACTGCCGTCGTACCAAGGTCTACAGTACCCAGGAGGGCGATTTCTTCGTCGGGGGTGGCGGCGGTGACAAGGTCGGAGACGAACCAGGCGGGACCGTATGCGGCGCTGTTCACCACGGGGGTATAATTGCCGTCGATTATCACGTAACGGGTATTGAGGGCGTTCAGAACGGGTGTAGAGGAGGCCATGTATGCAGAAACGTCATCCAGCGTCTCGGCATCGGAAAGGACTTTGTACAGGCCGTTGATTTCGCCGGTGAGGTAGTGCTCGATGAGGTCCTGGTAGCGCTGGAGCTTGGCGGGGGAATAGCCGCCCACGTTCTTGTGGCGGTATGACGGGACCGACGAATTGAACACGTTCACCGTGAGGTCGAGCACGCGGTACTGCGGGTCTTCATCCTCGAGGATGATCTTGTCTGCCATGCGCTCTGCAAAGGGCTTGTTGAAGTCCTTGGGAGTGGTGAAATGGCCTGCATTCAGGTATCTCTTTCCGACAGAGAACATGTCCACAAGCACAAGGACGCAGATTGCCATGGCGGCAATCCACTTGCGGCCAAAGCCGGCTAAGGACTTGGCGTGCTCTGTCTGCCCCTTGGGCATGAAGGCCCAGAAAAGGAGGGCCGCACTTGCGATGATAAGCATGAGGGAGCGCAGGGCATCGGCCTTGAAAATGGCGATGCGGTCCTGCACGAGGGCTTCTACCAGTACGTCCTGCATGCCGGAATCGGAGGCGCCAGAGAAGGAACCGAAAAGCCCCGGGGCCAGCCAGCAGAGAAGGCAGAAGCCGGCCGTTACGGCAAAGGCAATGAGCCCGCCCTTCCGGAAGGTTTTGGCGTCATACTCTTCCTTTGCGATGCGGTCCAGGGTCACGAAGCCCAGCACCGGCAGGGCAACCTGCAGCACCACCAGCGCCATGGACACAGTCCTGAACTTGTTATACAACGGAAGATACTTGAAGCAGAATGCCGTGAACGCCATGAAATGGCTTCCTACGGCCATCAGGACGGCAATTATGCAGCAGACGAGAAGCCACCATTTCTCCTTCTTCCGGCAAAGGCAAAGACCCAGGATGAAGAGGAACACGGTGATGGCGCCCATATACATAGGCCCGGCGGTGAAGGGCTGGGGGCCCCAGTACATCGGCAGGGCTTTGGCGGTTTCCTTGAGGTTGCGCTGCCCCGCCCGCCTGAGAAGCTTTATCGTCTCCGACTTTTCCGGATTCACGGCCTGTGCCGATGCTCCCCCGTTGAAATTGGGAATCATGAGGTTGGGAAGCTCTTCCCAGCCGTAGCTCCAGGCGGTGGCATAGTCGAGGTCCAGACCCTTTGAGGAACCGCTGTCCTTGGACAGCTCGGAGCCGCCACGCATTGTGTTGGGCGTATATTTTGCCAGCGGCAGCAGCTTGTTCACATTGGTTGCAATGCCCGCACATCCCAGCACCAGCAGCAGTGCCGATGCCGTCATGAACCGACCGAAACGCTTCCCTTTCACCGCATCTACCAGTTCGAACACCGCATAGAGCAGCACCATTATGGCAAGATAGTAGGTTATCTGCTGATGGTTTGCCTTTACCTGCATACTCAGGGCAAGGCCGAAGAGGGCTGCGCCCAGGAGGGCTTTCCAGAAGCCCTTGGACCGATAGGTATATACGAGGGCGGCAAGGACCCAGGGCATGAAGGCGATGGCCTGCATCTTGGTGTTGTGGCCAACCTGGATAATCTGGAAATTGTAGCTGCAGAAGGCCACGGCGATGGCCCCGCCAAGGGCTATGGGCCAGCTTACGCCAAAGGCGAGAAGCAGCAGGAACGCCCCCAGAAGCGCGATGAATAGATATGTTGCGGGGCGTTTTCCGGTAAGGAGGAGGTCATATATCCACTGCGTGAAGTCTCCCCCGTTCTGAGTGGAAATCGCCGTCGTGGGCATTCCGCCGAACATGGAGTCTGTCCAGTAGGTCTGGTCGTCGGGGTGGGCCTTGTTCCACTCGTTCATCTCGTGGGACATTCCCACATAGCCGGAGATGTCGCTCTGGTCCACAATCTTGCCGTCAAGCACCTGAGGCACAAATCCATAACTCAGGACAAGGAAGAAAACGATGACGCCAAACGCAATGGCTATTTTTTTCCAGATATCTTTCATACTATGCTGTCAAGAAGCCTTGCAAGCTCCCGGGCGGTGCTTTCTCGGCTGTATTTTTCAATATTTCCTTCAGTAGCGGGAACGCCGCCTTTGCAGAACAGTTCCCACGCATCGTTCAGAAAGGCCGCCATGGCGGCTTCGTCGGCCCAGTCGGCGGTAATGCCGGCTTTGGCTTCCGAAATCACGCGGGCCATGGCGCCGTCGGTCTGGCCGATGCCAAGTATCGGCCTTCTGGAGGCGAGGTACTCGAAGAGCTTTCCGGGGAGGATGGGGCGGTATTCGGGGTCGTTGCGGAGGGGCAGGAGCAGGACGGTTGCAGCGCGCTGTTCACGCACGGCGGCAGCGTGGTTAAGGTATCCAAGGGTTACGACATTCGGCTTAAGCCCTTCGGCCTCAATCGCCTGCATCACCTCCGCGTCCACCTTTCCGGAAAGGCGTATGCGCAGTCTTTCTTTGAAGGCCGATGGCATCGCTCCCAGCACCTTCCACAGGCCCAGTGGATTGCCGTCGGCGGCGAAAAGGCCGGTGTGGGTGAGGTTGAAGAAGCCGTCGGGCTCGGGCGCCGGGCCTTCGAAATCGGCAGAATCGTAGCCGTTCGTAATCATGGCGACTGGCGTCCCGGTCTGGGCGCGGAACTCTTCCTGGACGAGCGGCGTCACGGCAAGAACGGCAGAGCAGCTGTCCAGAACGCCCTGTTCCTGGGCGCGGAGCTTCTTCCAGGAGGTGCCTGTCATCGGCAGGTGTTTCAGGTAATACATCCGGCTCCACGGGTCCCTGAAATCGGGAATCCACGGTATGCCCAGCCTCTCATGAAGCGCTTTGCCGATGAGGTGCATCGAGTGCGGCGGCCCGGTAGTGACGATGGCGTCTACGGGATGCCCTTTGAGATATTCGGTGAGGAACTTTACGCTTGGCTTCACCCACCAGACGCGAGGGTCCGGGACAAAGAGATTGGCCCTTATCCACAGCGAAATGCGCTGCTTGAGTGATTTCTTTCCGGACGATATCTCAGTCACGGCACCGCCGGCGGCCCCCGCCGTGAGGGTTTTCATATCCGTGCTGGCACCGCGGCCCATGAGTTTGCGGTAGATATTGTACGGCTCGTTGATGGGAGTGCGGATGACTTCAAGGTCCGGGGAAACCTCTGCCTCAAGAGTACGGTCTATTGCGGTATAATCGGGATTTTCGGGCGTGTAAATTACGGGTTCCCAGCCCTCTGCAGGCAGGTACTTTGCAAATTTCACCCACCGCTGCACCCCGGAGCCCCCGGACGGCGGCCAATAATACGCTATGACCAGCACTCTTTTCATAAGAGTACAAATATAAGCATTTTTGGCGAAGGTTCTGCGAGACTCGGAGCCACCAGTTACACAAAAACCCGCAAAAACGTGCAGCAGGTGGCTCCCCCTAGCCACCCATTACACAAAAACGCCTCAAAACGTGTAACTGCTGGCTTAGAAAAGCGAAGGCTCAAGTTCCTTGACGTGGAAAGACTTGCGGTGCCACGGTGTATAACCGTAGCGCCGTATGGCCTCTATATGTTCCGGAGTGGGGTAGCCCATGTTGCGGTCCCAGCCGTACTGGGGATAATCCGCAGCGATGGAGCGCATGAATTCGTCCCTGTAGGTCTTTGCAAGAACGCTTGCTGCGGCAATGCTGGCATAGGTCGCGTCGCCGTGAACCACGGTCCTGAAGTCTTTGAAGCCGTAACGGTCAAACGGCCTGAACTTGTTGCCGTCGATGAGCAGGAATTCCGGTGCCGGATCCAGCCTCAGAACGGCCCTCTGCATGCCTGTGACTGAGGCCCACAGTATATTCAAAGTATCTATTTCCGAGGCGCTTACGGCCTCTACAGCCCAGGCTATGGCCTCGCGTTCGATTATGGGGCGAAGCTCTTCCCGGGCCTTTTCCGTCATCTGCTTGGAATCGTTGAGGAGGGGGTGATAAAAATCCTCCGGCAGAATGACGGCTGCGGCATATACCGGACCGGCAAGAGGCCCGCGGCCGGCTTCATCGCAGCCGGCCTCAAGCCTCCCGGGTTCCAGATATTGCTTCAGTGAAGGTTTCATCAGATAACAGCCCCGGCTACCTTTCCTGCAAGATCCAGGAAGGCGGCGGCGTCAGGACCGGTGCCAAGGGCTGCGGGTTCGCCGGCATCGGCAGTCTCGCGTATGCCCTGTACGAGCGGAATCTGTCCAAGGAAAGGAATCTTGAGGACTTCCGCCATCTTCTCTCCGCCGCCGTGCCCGAAGATGTAGTATTTCTCTTCGGGATGGGCCTCCGGTGTGAACCAGGACATGTTTTCCACCAAGCCGATGATGGGCTTCTGCACCTGCGGATTGCGGAACATGTTCACGCCGCGGAGCACATCGGCAAGGGCGACGTTCTGGGGCGTCGTGACGATGACGGCCCCGTTCATGGGAACGTCTCCGATGAGGGAGATATGGATGTCTCCGGTTCCGGGAGGCATGTCGATGAGGAGGAAATCCAGCACGCCCCACTTTGTCTGCAGCACCAGCTGCTTCAGGGCCGATGTGGCCATGGGTCCGCGCCAGATAAGCGCCTGACCCTCAGACGTCACATGGCCTATGGAGAGCCACTTCACCCCGTATTTTTCCACCGGGAGGAAGAGGCTGGTGTCCTCGTCTTCGCCTTCCATTTCTATCTGTACGTTCTCCGTTCCAGTCATGGTGGGGATGGAGGGGCCGTAAACGTCGGCATCCACCAGGCCCACCTTGTAGCCAAGGCGGGACAGCGCCACGGCAAGGTTCACGGCAACGGTGGACTTGCCCACGCCGCCCTTTCCGGAAGCTATGCCGATGATATGGGCAACGTTCCTCAGCTGCTCCAGATTAAACTCTGCCGGCTTGTTGGGCTTGGATACGGGCTCCTTGACGACGGTCTCAACCTCAACGTCGACGCCGCCGGGAGCGTTGCGGTAAACAGCCGCCCGTGCCGCTCCCACAAGGTAATTCTTGAGGGGATCCGGTCTTTTAGGAAAACCGAGGACCACTTTTACGCGGTCCTCGCTGATTTCTACATTCTGCACCATGCCAAGGGAGACTATGCTCCTGTCCCCCTGGCCGGGGTGCTCAACGGATGAAAGCCATCCTAATACATCACTTTCTCTTATCATTTCCTACCAGGGTAAGTTCACTGATGATATTGGCTGCTCCGCCAATCTTTTCCACCGTGAAGAGGACATAGCGGATATCCACGCAGATGCAGCGCTGGAGGTCCGGCTCAAACATGACATCGGAGCTCATGGACTCCCAGTTGCCGTCAAATGCAAGGCCGATGAGTTCGCCCTTGGCGTTGAGGACAGGCGAGCCGGAGTTGCCGCCGGTGATGTCGTTGTTTGTAAGGAAGCAGGTGTGGAGGGAGCCGTCGGCATCGGCCCACTGGCCGTAATCCTTCTTCAGAAGGGTGCTGCGGAGCTTTTCGGGGATGATGAATTCGGGGTTGCCATCATATTCCTTTGCCTTCTCGAGGATGCCCTTGTCGGTAGAATAGTACTTGTAAAGGACGGCGTCCTTGGGGGAATAAGGGAGCACGTTGCCGTAGGTGAGGCGCATGGTGAAGTTGGCGTCCGGATACATCGGCTCGCCGTCTTTCCACTCCATGAGGGCCTTGGTGAAGGACTTGCGGGCCTTCGTGAAATTCTCGTCCTGGTTGGCGCGCACCTCGGTATAGTACTTCATGAGCGGGGTCATCACCGCCACGAAGAGGTTGTAGGCCGGGTCTGTGAGGATGGTGGGGGCATCGGCACCGGCGAGCTTTTCAGGAGAGGTGAAAACGCTCCTTCTGTAAAGGTCCTCAACGTAGGCGTCGATGTCCATGGTGGCGAAGTCCCTGCCGGGAATCTGGAGGAAGTCCTCCGGCTTTGCGTTGTCGCGGTAGAACTTCAGGAGGGCCGATGCTTCCTTCCTGTCAAGGTCGGCCACGTAGTCCTTGAAGAGGCGTGCAGTGGCTTTCTTGGCGTTTTCCAGGGCTGCGGTGCTGTCTGCGCCAGGGGTGGCGATTGCACGTCCGTAGCTGTTGGTAACGGTTCCGCAGATGGAAATGAGCTCGATGTTGGCGGGAGCCTCGGTGAGGAGCGTCATGGCGCGGGTGGCGTCCTTGCGCTTCTCAACGGCAGCCTCGATATCCTGTATTGCGCGGCCGTATTCGGCAATCTTTTCCGGCTTCTGGCTTCTTATCCAGTTCGTGAGGCCGGCTTCCTTCTGCTTCTCACGGCCGATGATGTCGAGGTTCTCGAATGCAAGCTCCTCGCCCTGCCACTTCTTCCAGCCGTTTGCCGATGAAGCGTATTTGTTTGCATACTTCAGGTTCACGGAAGGGTCTGCGCACATAGCCTCCCACATGATGTCCTGACGGATGGTGCGGGCGTCGATGCGGATGCGGTTGGTGCGGATCATCTGCTCAAGCTGGGCTGCGGTCTGGTAGCGCTGGGTGCTGCCGGGATAGCCCATGACCATTGCGTAGTCGTTCTCCTTGACGCCTGCGACGGAGATTTTGAGGAAGCTTTCGCAGCGGAGGGGAACGTTGGTCTCAGAGTATGCGGCAGGATTGCCCTGGGCATCTGCATAGATGCGGAACATGGAGAAGTCGCAGGTGTGGCGGGGCCATACCCAGTTGTCCGTTTCGCCGCCGAACTTGCCCATGGATGCCGGAGGAGCACCCACAAAGCGGACGTCCCTGTAGGTCTTGTAAACCATGAGATAGAGGACGTTGCCGTTATAGAAATCCTGGATCTCGACTTCGCAGTCGGGGTTGTCCTTCTTTGCGTTTTCAATTATCTTCTCCTGCTCCTTTTCCATGAGTTCCTCCAGCTGCTTGCCGAAGTTCTTCTTGGAAAGCTTCTTCTCTATCTTTGCAAGGTCTTTGGTGACGTCCTGCATGGATACGAGGAAGGTCACGGAGAGGCCCGGAGCGGGGATTTCTTCCTTCATGGTCCTGGCCCAGAAGCCGTCCATGAGGTAGTTGTGCTCGTCGGAAGAGAGCCTCTGGATGGCCGAATAGCCGCAGTGGTGGTTGGTCACAACCAGGCCCTGGCCGGAGATGACCTCTCCGGTGCAGCCGCCGCCAAACTGGACGATAGCGTCCTTGAGCGAGCTTCCGTTAATGTTGTAAATATCCTTGGGGGAGAGTTTGAGGCCGGCTTCCTTCATGGCCTTTCCGTTCATTTTCTGGATAAGGGGAAGGAGCCACATGCCTTCATCTGCAAATGCACTCACCGTCATGACGAGGGCTGCAATGGTAGCAAGAATCTTTTTCATTTTCAAATAGTACTATTTATTGCAAAAATAGTCAAAATAGTTGGTATTTTGAATCTTTGAGCGTAATTCAAATTAAATGTTATATATTTGTAAAAACGACAACTATTATCTTATGAATCCCCGCATTTCTGTTTTGTTTATTTATTGTATTGTGCTCTGTTCATGCAATGATCAGGTGCTTAGCTGTAATGAAGAAATTAATTCATGGGCGAAACAAAACGTTACGCTCTTTGAACACGCGGAAAGGGTGGAAATCGTATCGCTCCCTTTTTCGCGTCAAAGGGCAGTTTTTAATGGATTGTCACCTATGAAAAAAGTAGAGTTGTGGCGTTTTAGGAACATCCTCATGTAATGGTGTTTGTAAATAATATTAATACTTAAACAATCAATTCTATGGCTAAGAGTTATTTATTTGCGATAGTTTCTATTGCAATCATTGTGTTAACGGGATGTAGCGGAAGAGAGAATAAAGTAGTGCGGAACGACCTTCTCGCAATGGATTTTGCAACATTGGACGAATTTGTAAAATCGGCAAGCCCAAAGGCAAAAGCAGAGTTCTGGACAATAAAACTTCAAGATGTAATGTCTAATGGAGACTTGAGTGAAGAGGAGAAACAAATCGTAAAGGAGTTTTATTCAAAATTAACCCCAGAAGCATATACACTTGGGACACAGGAACAGCAAGATATTCAGGCGTTTTCAGAAGAAATTGAGAGTATTCTGACAGACCGTTTTGGGTGGGACGAGAAAAAGCTATACCATAATTTCGGTATTATATTGACGGAGGCAGAAATACTTGAATATAATAAGAAGCACGGTACTGATTTTTAATTAAAGGTGCCAGCCGTGACACGTTTTCAGGCGTTTTTCTGCAGCAGGTGGCTAGGGGGAGCCACCTGCTGCACGTTTTTGCGGGTTTTCGTGTAACTGGTGGCTCCGAGTCTCGCCGAACCTTCGCCAAAAATGCACTCACCGCCAGGGCAAGCGCTGCAAGATTTTTTTTCATCTTAAAATAGTACTATTTAATGCAACAATAGTCATAATAGTTGATTTTTCGTATCTTTGCGGCGCAAATGACCAAACAACACGACATAGAAGGCCTTTTCCGGCGTTATTACCGTCCTCTGTGCCTGTATTCGCTTCACTTCACCATGGATCCGGACGCCTCCGAGGACATTGTCCAGGAGAGTTTCATCGCCATCCTTTCCAAAGAGGCGAAAGACCCCGTTCCGTACCTTTATGCTGCCGTAAGAAACCGTTCACTGAACTGGCTCAAGGAGCACAAGCCGCAGTCTCCCCTTCCGGAAGACCTCCCATACGAAGAAGCTGCCGAAAGGAGCGACCGTGAAACCCGCGTCTGGAATGCCGTCGAAAGCCTTCCACTCCGCCGCAGGCAGTGCCTTGTACTGTCCAAACGCGACGGCATGAGCTACGAAGAGATAGCCGCAGAGCTTGGCATTTCCCGCAATACAGTGAAAAACAACATCGCCCAGGCCCTTGAGAGCTTGAGAGGATTGCCCAAGGAAGAGATTTCTTTCATTTTTTTGTTTTTCTGATAGTACTTTTTTGCCCGGGCGTTGTCATAATGTCCGAAAAACAAAACAATGGATACACTCTCTTTCATACTGAGGTTTTTCCGCGAAGGCCGTTTTGACGGAAAGAAAGCCTATGCTAAACTCTATGGCAGGCCGCGCAGGTACTATTTCGTGCCTGGCATAGCCGCAGCCGCCGCCATTGCCCTTGGCGTTTTCCTTTTTACCGCCAGACAGAATTCCCAGATGCGGTACTATGCCTATGACGTCAGCCAGAGTTTCACGCTCAAGGACGGGACCGAGGTTACACTTTCCCCCGGTTCTTCACTCAGCCTGAAGCCGCACCGCAATCCAAGGGCGGTGAACATGACGGGAACAATTCGCTTTTCTGTCACAAAAGACCCGGAGCACCCTTTCACCGTGCAGACAAAAAACGCCTTTGTGGAAGTGCTGGGCACTGTTTTCACCGTGAGCGACAGCCCGGCAAGAGTGGATGTCGAGGAAGGGCGCGTGAGCTTTTCGCTGTCTGAAAACGCCCCCGGAGTCATTCTCACTGCAGGAGAATCGGCCCGGGTGAAAAACGGGAAGGCCGTAAAGGAGCTGGTGTTCGAAGACGCCCCGCTGGAAGAAGTGCTGAAAGCGCTGTCTGAACGCTTTGGGGTGCAGCTGTCATCGGCATCCCGCGGCAAACGACTTTCTGCCGAATTTACTGACGAGAGCCTGGAAGAGATTATCCTTCTTATCGAGGATGCACTGGATGTGCAGATTGTTGTAAAGTAATCATCATGAAAAAACAGCTTTTGACCGCAGTGATTGCGGTTGTGTCACTTTGCGCCTGTTCGGAAAGGCCAGGCCCGTCCATGGGCTGGACGGCGCAGAACGCAGTGGATAAACTCTGCGGAAGATATGAAGTTGAATCTCTCACCTGGGACGGCCCCGAGGCCGATATCAACGGCGACGGGATAATAGCTCCTACACATTTGGAGGAACTGCTTCAGGGGCCATGGGACGGAATACAGGACCCCGGCGGCCCCTTTGTATATGTGACACCTGCGTCGGAACTTGGAAAAGGAACGAACGTCGATGCACATTTGTTCATCGGTTTTATAGACTGGCCTGTCAAGTACTCCCTTATGACCTTGAAATATGAGTACTCTGTTTCTGAAAGCGGAGAATTCACGTTTTCGCAGCACCACATGAACGATCTCGCCTTTACAAGTCCGCTGAATGAAGACCATTCCGCGGGCCGGTTTGACGGCGAAAGCGTTTATCTGGACGGAGATATACTTGTAATCTCAGGGGAGACGTCCTTCTACGACTTTGCGGAAGGGAAGCAGATCAGCGGCAGGGAGACATACAGATTCAAGTGTGTATCCACAAAGAGGAGGGGGGAATGAAAAGGACAGGTATTCTTTTGGCCTTTCTGCTGCTTGCAGAGACCGTTTTTGCACAGACCACGCTGAAGGAAGGCGTGCAGATGATAAAGGACAGGTACGGAGTCACTTTCATATATGATCCCGCCATAAACCTCGACCGGCCTTATGCCGGAGAAAAACTTGAGGGGAAGTCTCTCCAGGCCGACCTTCGCCGCCTCTTCGCGGGGACAGACATATCGGCATCGGCAAAGAAGAGGCAGGTGGTGCTGAAGAAAAAACAGAGGCGGCCGCGGCGCGCAGATACGTCTCTGTCGGAGGTGCAGTTGCTGGATTCGGCCCTTCTGGTAGATTGGAGGAAGCCGGTCCTTTCACATCCTGGCGCCGGTGCCCTCGGGATAAGCAGGACTACCCTGGATGAATTTCCGGTGGTTTTCGGCGAGAAAGACGCGCTCAAGATGCTGCAGCTTCTTCCCGGTGTCCAGGCCGCCAACGAAGGCTTTTCCGGCCTTAGCGTAAGGGGTGGTTATGCCGACGAGAATCTCATCCTCCTGGACGGCGTCCCGGTATGGCAGGGAGAGCACGCTTTCGGGCTTTTCTCCGCCTTCCCTGCCGAGGCCATAAGCGACGCAACCATCTACAAGGGCAATTATCCGGCAAGGTTCGGCGGGCGCCTGTCCTCCGTGGTTGACATACAGTCGGCCCCCGGAAACAGCGATTCCCTGCGCTGGGGCTATACCATCAGCCTTCTTGCCGATAAAATCCATGCCGACGGCCCCCTTGGCAAGAGGCTTTCCTACTCCGTTAGCGGGCGTTTCTTGCATACGGTCCTTGCCGAACCCGTCCTGGCCCTGCTCGACAATAAGCTTAATTACTGGTTTTATGACGTGAACGCCCGCCTGGACTGGAAGGCCGGAAGCGAGGACCTTCTCTATCTCACGCTGTATAACGGGACGGACTGGTACAGGGAGAAAAATACAGCGAAGAAATATCAACACACCTATGATGATAATTATGCAGCCTACGATATTTGGACGGACGATATCGGCTACGAGGGCTTGGAGTGGGGGACCGGCCTGGCTGCGCTGCATTGGAATCATGCCGAAAACGGCAGAACCGCCCTGTCCTGGAGCAGATACAACATGGTGTTGGCAAATAATAGTCAATACCTTACAAATGATTCCGACATTCATGTTTCGAAACAAGAAAACCGGAGTGAAACAGAAGCTCATGACGACGAATTGCGGCTCAGCACGGATTGGAACCTCGGACCGTTCTCTTTCGGCGGCTGGGCCAGCCTGCATGGCTTTCACCCTGGAGGCTCATTCAGGGAGTCCCGTCTTTACACAGACGGCAAAAAAGACTATTGGTGGCGGAAGAATTACTCTGCCCCGGAAAGCATGACAGCCGCTGAAGCCGGACTTTATGCAGGCGCGGCTGTTCCGTTTGGTCATGGTTTCACAGCCTCTCCAGGCGTGCGGCTCAGCATTTATGGATCAAAGGATATGGTCTACGTATATCCCGAGCCCCGTTTTGACGTGCAGTGGCAAGGAGCGGGCTGGACGATAAACGCAGGATACTCAAGGATGACGCAAGGCTACCACCGCATGCAGTCCGGCTTTACCATTCTGCCGTTAGATATCTGGCGCCCTTCCGGTGCCGATGTTCCCCCTATGGTCGGAGACCAGTTCTCTTTGAGCGGCTGCTTTGCCGGCCTTGAAGGGTGGGAAATATCGGCTGAACTGTATTACAAGAAGGTGCATGGAGTTACAGAATACCGGAATACGTTCCCGTCGATAAGCGTAGACTATTATGACTGGTCTGAGATGGTTGTATCCGGCGACGGAACGGCACGCGGAGCAGAGTTCCTCATAAGAAAAACCTCCGGCCCCCTTACCGGGTGGCTTGCGTATACACTTTCAAAGGCGGACAGGGTCTTCCCCGACATCAATGACGGAGCCTCGTTCCCGGCCACTGTCGACAGGCGCCACCGCATCAACTTCCTGGCATCCTACAAGATGGGACAACGCCTGAACATGACCTTGTCATGGACGTTTGCTTCCGGGGCGCCGGCAACTGTTCCGGAGCGGTATTCAACCATGGGCTTCTACTCATCGTCGATGAACAATTTCCGCCTTCCACCGGTTCACAGGGCCGATTTCAACATCAACCTGCACAGCCCTTGCAGGAAAGGAACCAGGACCTGGACACTTGGCCTGTACAACCTTTACGGGGCACAGAATCCCGACGCCGTTTTGCCGGTTTCTGCTTCTGCCAACTCTTATGATACGTGTTACCATCCGGAGCTTCCTGAGGGCACACCGGTCCTGGAGCGCTGGACTATCCTGACATTTATCCCCACCATATCTTTTTCCAGAGAATTTTGACGATGAAAAGAACTATTATATATCTGCTGTTTCTTGCCGCCGTGGTTTCCTGCCGCGGAGAAATAATGCTGCCCCTTGACGGCCCGGAAGTGATGCCTGTAATGAACGCACGTCTTTCAACGGCTGACACTGAACATGAAGTGACTGTTGACTATTCATACCTCCACGGGACAAAAGAAGCCACCGATGCATCTGTGAAGATGATTCTTAACGGCAACAGTATCGAGGCAAAGCAAAAGACAGCCATGCGGCATGATGAATATGCACCCGCCCCGGACCCCACAAACGTGTACACGGTCCATGCAGACATTGTCCCGGGAGACGTTGTGGAACTCGTGGCCGAAACGCCATACGGGAAGGCTTCGTCAAAGACAACCATCCCTGAATACCCCCGTATTCAAAGCGTAAAGATTGACGGTTACAATCCGGAAAAAAAGATACTTCGCGTCTCTGTCAGTTTTGATGATGACTTTGTTTCCGGATACTATCTTGTAGAGTCTTGGCTCATGCAAACCGCAATAATTGAGAATACCGGGGAGCTGGAAGATGAAAGCTCGGGATATTGCGGAAGCAGGGTGTTTTCCGATAAGACGATAAGACGCAACGGCACTCTTGCCGACGTGGTTTACGGGAAAGATGATATTACGAAAATAATAGAGCTTGACAACCACATCATACCGCACTCCATGAGCAGCCATTATCAGACTTACGATAAAAACGCACACGAGTTTGTCTTGGAAAAAGTCTGGTATTCCAGAAAGGTAGACCTGCGTGTAAGGGTTTCCGCCATCTCTCAGGAAGACTATTTCATGATCAAGGACAGTATCGACCAAGGCATCGTTCTCGACTTCGGCACGGCGGAGTCGATTCGCCCGCCGATGAACGTCGAGGGCGGGCTTGGCCTTGTCTGCCCTCGCTCTTGCGTCGAATACAGTCTCCCGTTCATGGAGCAAAGCCACTACTCGGTGGATGATTATCCTAATGTACCCCTCGTCTGGGTGTGGAAGTAATCCTTCGCTTTTCTAGAAATCCATTGAGAACACCGGGCCCCAAAAGAAGGGATCCTTCTGGCCGGACTGACCGAACCAGGTGCCTCCGTTGTAGGAGAAGGTAACGCCAAGGGAGGCGTCAAGGGCTATCACGATGAAGCCAAGCTCCGCGGTGAGGTCGGCACCAACGCTCCAGAGGTTACCCTTTGGAAGGAGGGTGAAATCGGCATTGGGGGTGAGGACAAAATTGCGGATGTAGAGCGCCGGCATCAGGGAGAGGTCTCCGCCGATGGTGAAAGGAAGGGCGTAGTCGGCCGACAGCTTCACCTGCCAGGGATTTTCCATTGCAACTACGGCGCCTACGGAGCTGTCAAAGCCCCTCGGAAGCACATTTGCCGACATTTCCCCGAAGATGGTATCGGCAGTTCTGAGCTGCTGCTGGCAGAGGGCGCTGAGCCTGAGGCCGTGCGTCTGGTACAGGCCGGGAAGGTATCCATATACATAGCCGTATATGTCGGGGGCGAACACATTCTCGAGCCCAAGGCGGCTGTGCACGCCGATTTCTCCGCCGATACCGAGGCGGGGATATACCCGGCTGTGCGTTGAAGGAAGCATCGCGTAACCCCTTACGGAGGCGCCGAGGCTCTGCATGATCGTATTGCCGCCGTCTCCGAATCCGCTGAAGACATAATGCGTGGAAATGCCGTCAAACACCCCTGAAGGAGCCTTGAACATGAGCGGAGACGTAAGGAACATATTATTGGACACGGAATACCGCAGCCTGGGCACAACGCCGCTCAGGAGGCCGCCCTTGCTGAATGAAAGAGGAACGGACGCCGTAACGGAAGCGAGGACGAGCGGTGACCCGGACAGCGATGCCGAAGTATGGGCGGCAACGCTTGAGGGACCCTCATACTCACCTACCCTGTACTGCCTGTTAAGGCGGTCTCCAACATCCAGCGTCGCCTCTATTACCGGATACAGACCGGAATACTTCAGGGTGCCGTGGAAGGCGCCCCGCCAGCCTTCTTCCTTGTCTTCGTCGGGATGGACGCCAAGTCCCACGGCTCCGGAAAGGGTCCCAAGGTCATTCTGGAAGAATGCCGTGGCGCCGAGGGATATGTTGTCATAGGTAAAGTCGAAGGTGTCTCCCATGAAGGAGTCGTAGTTTATGAAAATCGGGGCCCAGGTGTGGAACTTGAGCGGATTCAGAAGCTTGCTGTAGCGCTTTGGCTCAGAGATGTTTACCGGCTGAGCATGATCCACCTTGGCGCCAAGGGCCGTCTCCTGGGCGGTGAGGATGTCCTCAACCTTGTATGTGTGGGGCACAAGCTGCGCCGGCCTGTTTGCATAGGCAGCGCGCGGAGAGCGCTTGAACACCATTCCGTCCAGCTCCTGGGACACATAGTACAGGTAGTCGTCGGTCTCGCAGTAGTCTGTTCCGCCGTAACGCAGGGATGTGACCTGGAGAAGCTTTCCGGTATCAGGGTAATAGCGGTAGAATTCGTTTACGCCGGTGAGGTCTGCAACGAACTCCAGATGGCTGTCTTCCCAGCCGTCAAGGTTCACGATTTTGGACACTACCGGTCCAAAAACCTTGTGCCAGGAGTCATCCTGCACAATTTCATAGATGGAGTAGCCGCCGGCCTCCACGCAAAGAGCGAAGATTCGGTCTCCCATGTACACTGATTCTGCGGCCTGGACGCCGGAAGGGGCCGGCATGCGCCTGAGGACGGAGCCGTCGTCGGCGCTGATAACGACAACGGCAGAGCCGCCTTCATGCGGATACTCCTGGACCAGAAGGGTTTCGCCGTTGTCTGCGGGATATGGGTTGTAGTAGCGCCCGTCCCTGGTCAGGTCTGTAACCTTGCCGGAAACGGCGTCGTAGTAGCATACGATGGACTTTCCGGAAAGGGCCCAACGGGGATCGCGTATGGTTTCCGACCAGTAGATACGGTGGCGTTCACCATCGGGATAGAGACTGGATGAATGTAAGGGATAAAGGCATACCTTCTCGAAGGAACCGTTCTTGTAATGCACGATTTCCTTATTTTTGGTAAAGCCCTCGCGAAGGAGATAAATTTCGCCGTTGAGGTCTATCGGGGAGCTGTAATCTACGGGGAAGTCTTCCTTGGGAGAGAGCCTCTCCTCTTCCATGAACGGGGCGCGGGCGCGGTCTTCTTCCTGCCAGATGGCGTTGAAGGCTTCTGCGTATTTGCGGTAGTTCTTTGTGGCGTTGAGATTGTACGGAGACCAGTCCAGAGGGGCCTTGGGGCTGTGATCCATGAGGTCTTTGACCACAAGGGGATTGTCTCCGAAGACGCGGGCTCCGGCGATGGTCATATAGCCTATCTTGTAATAGTCGGGAGCGATGTATTTGAAAGAGCCGTAGCGCCAGCGGTTCCAGGTGCGCCAGTCGCCTTTGTCATAGGCTACGCGGAAGTAGTTGAGGAAGTCGGCGGTACGGGTGCGGCCTGTGGAGAGGCCGGTTTCGGCAACCACGGCGTCGCCTTCGCCGAAGGGCCCGTCCAGGAACATCATCCAAGCCAGCGGGCTGAAGCCTTCGCCGATGAGCCGGGTGCCTATCTTGAGGGCGCCTTTATACGCCAGCTGCATCTGGGCCTGGTGGCGTGGTTCGTGCGCAGCAAGCTGCATTTCCCAGGGGTATGGGTCGCTTCCGTAAGCCTCCGGGAGGGTGTAGAGATCCATCCGGCGGGGCGCCCATGCTACCGACCCGTTCGGATACATGTTGTGGGTATGAAGGACCACGGGCATCTTGCCTTTGGGGGCGTCTCCGGGGGTCATGCCGATGGATTTTCCCATCGGCACGCGGTATTGCTCCAGCAGGGTTCCGTACACGCGGGCAAGGGAATCGGCCCCCTGGGGATAGATAATCTTATAGTAAGGCGTCTCTACGCTGAACCAGCGAAGGGAGGCGGGGTCGTCCCCGTTTGTATAAAACTGGGCCGATGCACTGAGCGACACAAGGGCCACTATAGCCGATAGCAATGTTTTCTTCATACAATTGACAAAGTTAAGAAAAATCGGCTAACTTTGCTTTCATGATGAGAAAGTTAGCCTTTGTATTTGCCGCCATCGCCGTTCTGGCATCCTGCGGACCAAAGAAAACATCGGCCCCGGTGCCGCAGAAGAGGGATTTCCCGCAGGTGGTGATTCCGGCCATGCTGGAGGGGGAAGAGGAAAGGGTTGATTATGCGGCGGTGCATTTCTGGGACGCCTTTGTGAAGGGGGACTTTCTTACCGATTCGCTGCATGTAGCCGGAGTGGCAAACGAGGACTTAGAGCGCCAGATGGGCATTTTTGCTTCTCTTGCCGGAATGCTGCCCTCTCCGGAGAAAGCCATGTCGGCCTTTTTCGACAATATCTCCTCTGCTCCGGCCGTTTTCGGGCCCATGACGGAGCTTGCATCCCGCTATTTCTACGACCCCAACTCCCCTCTTCGCAGCGAAGAGTGCTGGCTGCCGCTGGCCACACGCCTGTCGCAGTCTGAGCTTGTGGACGAAACCGCCCGGGGCCGATATGCCTGGGAAGCCCGCATGTGCTCCCTCAACAGGCCCGGAACCATAGCCGCCGATTTCCAGTTCACGGACATTTCCGGCCGGCGCCGTACCATGCATTCAATCAAGGCCGACATACTCCTTCTCATCTTCGGCAACCCGGACTGCACCGCCTGCAAAGAGCTGCTGGAGACCATGAACGCCTACCATGAATTTGCCGATCTGGAGGCCTCGGGAAAGCTTAAAGTTGCCGATATCTTCATTGACCGCGAGGTGGATGCATGGAAAGCAAAGGCCGCAACCTATCCAAAGAACTGGATAAACGGTTACGACCATAATTTCACGATAAGGGAAGACCTTATATATAATGTACGCGCCATTCCGTCGCTGTACCTGCTGGATTCTTCCAAGCGCGTCATTCTGAAAGACGCTACGGTGGAGAAGGTGCTTACGTTTATGCGTCAAATGCAAAGATAATTGCCTCTTCGTACACTTCTCCAGGCCTGAGGACCGTTGAAGGATATTCCGGACGATTGGGGGAATCGGGGCAGTGTTGGCATTCGATGGCTACGCCGTCGTAGTCTTCGTACGCACGGCCGCTCTTGCCCATAGGGCATCCCTTGAGCCAGTTGCCGGTGTAAATCTGCACGGCGGGCTGGGTTGTGAGAACCTCCAGATGGCGGCCGCTCTTTGCAGCCCAAAGCTCTGCAGCGGTGGCCAGCTGGCCGGGAATATAGCCGTCTATAAGGTAGCAGTTGTCGTAGCCCTTACCATACTTGAGGGCCGGGAAATCTGCATTTATGTCCCTGCCGATGGGTTTTGCCTCAACGAAGTCCATGGGTGTTCCTGCTACGTCTTCAGGCTCTCCAAGCGGGATGAGGGTTTCGTCCGTGGGAAGGTACTGGGAGGCGTTGAGTTCAAGAACGTGGTCCAGAACGCTGCCGGAGCCCTCTCCGTCGAGGTTGAAGTAGACGTGGTTGGTGAGATTCACCACGGTGGGCTTGTCGGCCTCGGCGGTGAGCACGAGTTTCAGGGAATTGTCATCTCCCCAGGTGTAATGGGCGACGGCCTTGAGGGCGCCGGGATAGCCGGCTTCTCCGTCTTCGGCAAAGTACATGAACTCTACGGCATCACCGTCAATGCGGCTGTCCCAAACCTTGTTCTGGAAGCCTTCGGGGCCGCCGTGGAGGTGGTTGGGGCCATTGTTGATGGGAAGAGTGTACTCTGTGCCGTCCAGGGTGAAATGCCCCTTGGCGATACGGTTTGCAAAGCGGCCGGGAATCTTGCCGGAGCAGGGACCGTCGGCAAAATAGTCGAGGGCGTTCTTGTAGCCGATGACGACGTCGTCCAGCTTGCCGTCCTTGTCCGGGACCACGATGGACACGATGCCGGCGCCTACGCTTGAGAGCTTTACATATGCTCCGGAGGCGTTTTTGAGGGTATACAGGAAGATTTCCTTCCCGTCGGGGGCTGTTCCCCAGAGTTCTTTGGTTATCATATTTTTAGCGGGAGAATAAACTTCGAAGTCCAGTTTGAAGCCGGAAGCCTCGTCTTCTGCAGTGGTTGTGCTGTCGAGATGCCACTGCGCGGGCTTGATCTCGGGGAAGAAGGCATCGGCACCAGGGACGTCCTTGTGCACGCGGGTGATGTACAGAAGGTCCATTTCCGGCATTGCGGCCTTGTAAACGGAGGCGCCGCCGATGATGAAGCACTTTTCCGCTCCGGTGGCTTCCGCTTCCCTGTATGCCTCCTCGAAGGAGTAGACGCAGGTGACGCCGTCAATGGGGTCTCCGCCCAGGTTCAGGACGATGTTCTTCCTGCCGGGAAGGGGCCTGCCGATGGAAAAATAGGTGGTGCGGCCCATGATTACGGGGCAGCCCAGAGTGGTCTTCTTGAAGTACTGGAGATCTGTGGGGATGTGCCATGGAAGGGCGCCTTTCACGCCGATTTCATAGTTCTGCCCTACGGCTACTATCAGACATTTTTTCATACTGCGACGGGTGCTTTGATGGCCGGCCAGGGGTCATATCCTTCAAGCGTGAAGTCTTCATACTTGAAGTCGAATATGCTCTTGACATCCGGGTTGATATGCATGGTTGGGAGCTTGCGGGGCTCACGGGAGAGCTGGAGTTCCACCTGCTCGAAATGGTTCCTGTAGATATGCGTGTCTCCTGTGGTGTGAATGAATTCTCCGGGCTGCAGGCCGCATACCTGGGCTATCATCATGGTAAGGAGCGCGTATGAAGCGATGTTGAACGGAACGCCAAGGAAGACGTCTGCACTTCTTTGGTAAAGCTGGCAGGAAAGCTTGCCTTCTGCCACGTAAAACTGGAAAAGACAGTGGCACGGAGGGAGGGCCATCTTCTCTACGTCGGAGGGATTCCAGGCGGTCACAAGCATCCTGCGGGAGTCCGGATTATGCTTAATCTGGTCGATTACCTGTGAAAGTTGGTCGATTGTCCTTTGTCCTGTCGTTTGCCAAGAGCGCCACTGATGGCCGTAAACGGGGCCAAGATTGCCGTCTGCATCGGCCCATTCATCCCATATCGTCACGCCGTGCTCCTGGAGGTAGCGGACGTTGGTGTCTCCGGCAATGAACCAGAGCAGCTCGTAGATGATGGACTTGAGGTGAACTTTCTTGGTAGTGAGGAGGGGGAAGCCGTCGGCCAGGTTGAAGCGCATCTGGTAGCCGAAAACGCTCTGCGTTCCCGTTCCGGTGCGGTCTTCCTTCATGACTCCGTTTGTGCGGATGTGGCGTAACAGGTCTAAATACTGCTTCATAACACACAAAATTAGCACAATTTACTTATCTTTGCAAGAGGTGTGTAAAAGCTGACGTGAAACAGTCAAGAGAAAATTTCGGAAGCCGGATTGCTGTGGTTCTCGCCATGGCAGGCAGTGCTATCGGCCTTGGGAATATATGGAGATTCCCCTACCTCGTTGGACAGAACGGAGGTGCCGCTTTCGTTATAGTGTATATCCTTGCATGCGCAGTCCTTGCCTTGCCGATATTCTTTGCAGAAAGCATCATCGGCAGAAGGGGTCGGGGGAATACTTTCGGGGCGATGGAGAGACTTGCTCCCGGAACCCGGTGGAAATGGGTGGGACTCCTTACCGTACTCACTCCGATCATCCTTCTAGGGTATTATTCCGTTGTAGGCGGCTGGTCTGTAGACTATCTTTGGAAAGCATGCACCGGCGCCTTTGCAAACGACCCGAGGGGGCTCTTCGGCAGTTTCATCTCCAAGACATGGGAGCCTATAATCATGCACACCATATTCATGGCCCTTACCGCCCTCGTGATTCTGCTGGGTGTCAAGAACGGCATAGAGAAGTTCTCCAAGGTGGCCATGCCGCTGCTGTTTGTGCTGATTGTGGCAATTGCTGTTTACGGGATGACTCTCCCGGGCTCTTTCAAGGGCGTGGAGTACCTTGTGAAGCCGGATTTCTCCCGCCTGACGCCGGGAAGCGTTGCCGCGGCGATGGGGCAGGCGTTCTTTTCGCTGTCGCTTGGCGTAGGAACCATACTCACTTACGCTTCCTATGCGCCCGAGGATGAGAATATGGTGACGTCCGGGATCGGCACGGAGGTGTCAGACCTTGCCTTTGCGCTGCTGGCCGGTTTTGCCGTGATGCCGGCGGTGTTCTCTGCAGGAATAGCCCCTGGAGAAGGCCCCGGGCTGGTTTTCGATACGCTGCCGTTTATCTTCAACCAGATGCATTCGGCAGTGGGGGCGGTTGTTTCCATCCTGTTTTTCCTTACCGTTCTTGTGGCGGCGCTCACGTCCTCCATTTCCGTCTTGGAGGTTGGGGTTGCGTACCTTTCGGAGGAAAAGGGTATGAGCCGTACAAAGAGCACCGTTCTGCTCGCACTCATCACGTGGGCTGTTGGTGTCGTGTGCTCGCTGTCGTTCGGCCCGCTGTCTGGAGTGAAGGTCATCGGCCTTAGCTTCTTCGATCTTCTGGACAAGCTCTGCAGCAATGTGCTTATGCCTCTTGGCGGGCTTCTCTTCGTGATTTTCGTCGGCTGGAAGATGTCCAAGGCCGACGTCCGCGACGAGTTTACAAACGGAGGGAAGCGCAACAGGCGCATCTTCGGCCTGGTATACTTCCTCATCCGTTACGTGGCACCGATAGGAATCGTCATTGTTGGCCTGACCGCTTTACTTTAGATAGGTCCGTCCTTGAAAAAGGCCATTTTTAAGGATGACATGCCGTTGCGAAGGGGTAGCGTCCTTAAAAAGGGGCATTTTTAAGGACGGGTTGGAATAATTAATCAATTATTATTATATTGCACCCGCTATGAGAAAGTGGGTGTTGATTCTGTTTTTGTGCTGCTTGCCCTTGGTGGCGCGTGGAGGGGAGAGGGATTCCCTGAGGGTGATGTTCTGGAACCTTGAGAACTTCTTTGACTGGCGGAATGATTCCACCAGCGTATCCGATGCGGAGTTTTCCTCGATGGGAGAAAGGCGCTGGACAAAGAAGCGTTTTTACGCCAAATGCAATGCAATAGCGAAAGGTTTGCTGTGGACTGCCGGAGAGTATGGCGGCCTGCCGGACGTGATTGGCTTTGCCGAGGTAGAGAACTCCTTTGTACTCAGGCGTTTACTGCAAAGTACAGCACTCGTAAAGCTGGACTACCGGATTGTTCACTACGAATCGCCGGACCCGCGCGGAATCGACGTGGCGCTGCTATACCGCACATCTCGCCTCAGGCTTGTGAGTTCCAAGCCATGCCACCTGTTTCAGGACAGTACCGTAATGGCAACACGGGACATTCTGCTGGCACATTTCACCGGCCCGGACGGGGAGGATGTAGCGGTGCTTGTGAACCATCATCCATCGAAGTATGGAGGCGCTGCTTCCGAGCCCCGGCGCCTCAAGGCAGTGGAGCGGCTTAGGGCAGTCAAGGACTCGTTGGAGAACGCCGGAGTTATGCACATTCTGGCCATCGGGGATTTCAACGACACCCCGGACAATCCCGCTTATGAGCTTCTGGGAATGAAAAACCTGGCTCTTCCGCTTCACCGGAAAGGCCATGGCACTATAAAGTATGACGGCAGTTGGGAACTTATCGACCTTGTGTTCTCCTCGGGCATGGATGCCACAATGGAAATAGTTCATATTCCCTTTCTGGAGGAGCCTGACGCTGCCCACGGCGGCACAAAACCGCTTCGCACCTACACCGGCCCCCGGTACCGCGCCGGCGTCTCCGACCACTGCCCGGTGTGGGTGGTGGCGCGGACCGCGGAGTAAACGTCAATGGCGAAGGTCTGTTATTTTGCGACAGTCCTTCGCCATAAATATTGCCTCACAGTAGCGTAATGGCCGATTGTGCGGCTAAGGTCTGCGGCCTAAAAACAGACCTTCGCCAAAATTAGAAGTTCAATGCCAGTCCAAGGCCGCTGTCGGTAGCGCCGACAGAAACACGCGGGGCGGGTGCATATCGGCGGGAATAGTCGTCTATAAACTTATCAAGTTTCTTCTGGCCAAGAATCCACATGGGGATACCGGCGGCAATGGCCGCGGCCCCTAAAACGGCATTGGCGATCTCTATTTCCTGGCCAATTCCATTCTTTTCGATTAGTGGACAGCCTGCGGACAAAGCCAACGCTCCTCCAAAAACAAGCCCTTGGCCCCATCTCTTGGTATCTAGCGCCTTCCTGTAATCACTGCCATAAACCGTTATTCCAACCTTATTGTCAAACGGCCTCATGTCATACATATTGGAACAAGACGCCGCAACTGCTTTTTCTCCTTCCTGACCCCACCCAAAAGCAAAAGGGCTCTGTGCATATGCCTGCCCAAATAGCAGCAGCGCAAATACTAGTAGCACTATCTTTTTCATATCTTTATTGTTTTTCTGATGCAAATATAACTTTTTTTGGACAAGGTTGAATTATTACCGGAAAAAGCGGGAGAGCCAGATGTGGTCGACCTGGGCAAAGCCGGAATCGGGCGCGATGGCGGGGTTGCGGGAAAGGATGGCGCGGGCGTCTTCGTAGACGTTGAAGCCAACGTTGATGACGTTCATCTGGCCGTTAAGGGGGAAGGCCATGACGATGTCGTTATCGGCACCTTCAGTGCGCATGAATTTGAGGGGGGCGTCGGCTGCCTGAGGGTTCTTGGCGGAAAGCTCCCGGCGGGTGACCCACTTGCACATTTCCATGACGGTGTCTTCGAGGCCGGAGGCAAAGATGTTAACCTTCTCGATGAGTTCTCCGGCTTCTCTCACAAGGCGGAAAGTATAGCCCTCAAGCTGTTTCACGGCCTCTTCTGCAGCCTGCGGGGGAACCGCATCACCGGGGAGGAGCCAGATCATGAGTTTGGCCTCGGGGTCGTGATACAGCGTCTGATATTTAAGCAGGTTGCGGGTGCCGCAGTAGGGACACTCGGCAACGAAAATGGAACCGTCCCTGACCCGGGCCTTAAGAGACGGGTCAAGGGCGGTATTAATGCTTTGGTAAACCTGCGCCTCAAACGAGGAACCGCAGTGTGAACAGACGGCTGTCATTAGAGTTTGCGTGCGCCGTCAGAGATTACCACGTTATAAATCTTGGGAGCGTGGCCGAACTTGGCTGCAAACTGCTCCTTGGCAGCTGCGATGAAGCCGTCATAAAGCTCTTCCTTCACCAGGTTGATGGTGCAGCCGCCGAAGCCGCCGCCCATTACGCGGGAACCGGTGACATCCATCTTGCGGGCGAGCTTGTTCAGGAAGTCGAGTTCCTCGCAGGAGACCTCGTACAGACGGCTGAGGCCGAAGTGGGTCTGGTACATCATTTCACCCACGGTCTCATAATCGTCCCTTTCAAGGGCGTCGCAGACGTCGAGGACGCGCTGTACTTCGCCGATTACGTATTCTGCACGGAGGAAGTCTTCCTCGGGAATCTGTTCGCGGACCTCATCAAGCCAGACACGCTTTGCATCCGAGAGGAATTCAACCTCGGGATGGTTCTTGCGGATTGCAGCAGCGGCGTTTTCGCAGGAGGCGCGGCGCTTGTTGTATGCACTGGAAGCGAGCTCATGCTTTACGCAGGAGTCGATGAGAACCAGCTTATAGCCCTTGGGATGGAAGGGGAAATACTTGTATTCCAGGGTCTTGCAGTTAAGGCGGATAAGGGCGCCCTCTTTGCCGAATACAGATGCGAACTGGTCCATGATGCCGCACTTGACACCGCAGTAGTTATGCTCTGTGCTCTGGCCAATCTTTGCAAGTTCGAACTTGTCGATTCCGTTGCCGAAGATGTCGTTAAGGGCAAAGGCAAAGCAGCTTTCCAGTGCTGCCGATGAGCTGAGGCCTGCGCCAAGGGGCACATCGCCTGCAAACACGGCATTGAATCCCTCTACCTTGCCGCCTCTCTTGATGGTCTCACGGCATACGCCGAAGATATAGCGGGCCCACTGCTTCTCGGGAACATCCTCCTCATTGAGGCCGAATTCAGCACTCTCGTTGTAGTCCAGCGAAAACACCTTCACCTTGGGTGTGCCGTTGACCTTGATTGCTGCCATGATTCCGCAGTCGATAGCACCGGGGAACACATAACCGCCATTGTAGTCTGTGTGTTCGCCGATGAGGTTGATACGGCCTGCCGATGCATAGAGAACGCCTTCCTCTCCGAAGAGGGCCTTGAATTTTTCCTGGATTTTCTGTTTCATATATTTGTAGTCATTAGTTTGCGTATGTCTTACAAATATAGTAAAACTTTCTGAAAAGAGATTTCTCGACTTCGCTCGAAATGACAGGTGGGCGCGCGAAATGACAGGTGGCGCTCGAAATGACAGGTGGCGCTCGAAATGACAGGTGGGTTAAACGTTGAAGAGGAAATGCATGATGTCGCCGTCCTGGACGACGTAGTCTTTGCCTTCGATGCCCATCTTGCCGGCGGCGCGGACGGCGGCTTCGGTCTTGTACTGGACGAAGTCTTCGTACTTGATGACTTCGGCACGGATGAAGCCACGTTCAAAGTCGGTGTGGATGACGCCTGCGGCGCGGGGGGCCTTGTCACCTGCGACGATGGTCCAGGCGCGGCATTCATCGGCACCTGCGGTAAAGAAGGTCCTGAGTCCCAGGAGTTTATATGCACCCTGGATGAGGCGGACGACGCCGCTTTCCTCCAGGCCCATTTCCTCCAGGAACATCTGGCGGTCATCGTAGTCTTCGATTTCGGCAATTTCGGCCTCTGTCTTGGCTGCGATGACAAGAATCTCTGCATTTTCGGCGGCAACAGCCTTGCGCACAGCCTCAACGTAAGCGTTTCCGCTTGCTGCCGATGCCTCATCTACGTTGCAGACGTACATCACAGGCTTGTTGGTAAGAAGATAGAGGTCATGGGCCATCTGCTCTTCTTCCTGATTCTCGGGAACTACCGTGCGGCAGGATTCACCCTTGAGAAGGGCCTCTCGATACCGGAGAAGAAGCTGGAGGAGTTTCTTTGCGTCCTTGTCTCCTCCGGTTGTAGCCATCTTCTCTACCTTCTTGATGCGGTTTTCTACCGTTTCAAGGTCTTTTATCTGAAGTTCTGTGTCTACTACTTCCTTGTCACGCACAGGGTCTACAGAGCCGTCTACGTGGACGATGTTGCCGTCGTCAAAGCAGCGCAGGACGTGCAGGATGGCGTCTGTTTCACGAATATTGGCAAGGAACTGGTTGCCAAGTCCTTCACCCTTGGATGCTCCCTTTACAAGTCCGGCGATGTCCACAATTTCCACAGTGGCGGGAATAGTACGCTTGGGCTGGCAAATATCAGTGAGGACTTCCAGGCGTTTGTCCGGAACGGAGGTTGAACCGACATTGGGCTCAATTGTGCAGAACGGGAAATTGGCGCTCTGGGCCTTTCCGCTGCTGATGCAATTAAAAAGAGTAGACTTGCCCACATTAGGCAAGCCTACTATTCCACATTTCAAAGACATAGATTCTTCAACTACGTTCAGAATGACAGGAAGGAACTATTAATAGAACCTGGCACGGTTGTCCTTTACGGTACCTTCCATCATCACCGGGAGAAGCATCTGCTGGTGATACTGGTCGATGCGGGCCTGTGCATTCTTGGCATCGTCCTCTGTATAGTAGGAACCGGTCTCGCGGCCGTTTACCTTGAATACATAGGTTCCCATGATACCTGCAACAGGGCCGGAAATCACGCCTTCCTTGGCAGCTGCCACGGCACCTACGAATGCAGGCTCTGTGGTAGGAGCGGAGTTGGTGGAGAAGGTTACGTCTGAAACCTCGCTTACGGTAGTTCCAAGAGCGGTTGCGATTTCCTCAAGAGTGCCAAGTCCGGCAATCTGGGAGGCTACATCGGCACAGCGCTTCTGGGAGTACTTTTCGCGGTAGAGCTGGTTCTTGATCTGGGTGGAAACCTCGTCTACGGATGCATATCCTTCCTTGTGGGCGCCCTTGACTGCAACTACGAAGAAGTAGTTGTTGTCCACGGTGATGATACCGGAAGCCTTGCCGGGCTTGTTGTCGAATGCCCAACGGGTAACTTCCTTTGCACGGGAGATTGAGCCGTAGGTATCGGTGCCCTCGTTGATGGTGAGGCTGCGGGAGTAGATGCCGGTAGAGTCGCAGGCGGCCTTGTAGTTGGAATACTTGCCGGCGGTGCGCACTGCCAGGATGTTTGCTTGGTTGTAGATTGCGGCATAAGTCTCCTTGCTGGGAAGGGTGGCCTTCTCATAGATGGCGACCTTCTTCTTTGCTACGGGCTTGGTGGCCTTTACAACCTCAACGATATGGGTGCCATACTGTGAATTGAGGATATAAGGCTTGCCGACAGCTGCGGTAAGGACAGACTCGAAGCCGGGGATCATGCTGTTCTGGGTCATCCAGCCAAGGGTGCCGAATTCACCGTCGAAAGCATTGTTCTTGTCGACGGAATTGGCCTCTGCAAGGGCTGCGAAGTTGTTCTTGTTCACAAGCTTGATGAGGCTGTCGGCTGCGTGGCGGGCATTTGCACCCTGGAACATGATGTGGCGAACGAGCACGGAATCAGGAACGTTACCAAGCTCCATGATGCGGGCTGCATAGAAGTTGTTTCCGGACTTGATGACGGGAGAAGTACCGGCCTTGGCGCTGCTCACGAAAGCGTCAACGTCTGCGTTTACGCTGCGGAGGTCGCCGCTCTTGTACCAGCGGTCCTGCCACTGGAGGTCTGAATTCTTCTGGAGGAATGCACGCACGTTGTCTGTGGTGGCAAACTCGTCATAAGTTGCAACGAAGTCCTGGTTCTGGGCCTCGATGTCAGCTGCGGAAGGAACAACCTCGAAAACGGCATACTCGATATCCCTGCTGGCGTTCTGCTTGAAATTCTCCTTGTGGTCGTTGTAGAATTTCTTGATATCGGCAGAAGAAACGACTACGGAAGAATCCTGGGGGAAGTAAGTGTTGGGAGCCATTACAAAGCTTACGGAAGCGGTTGTGTTGTTCTCGGCAATTGCCTTCTTCTCCTCAAGGGAGTTCACCAGGGAGGCTGCACTGAACAGGGTGCCGTACTTTTCGGTGTAGCGGCTGTTGCGGACGGAGTTCTGCATGTAGTTCCTGAGAAGGAGTACACGGCCGGACTCGTCGGCAGAGGCCTGCTCCATGAAGTTGCGCACGAGCTCAGGAGAGAAGTTTCCGTTCTCGTCCATGAAGAAACCGGAAGAGGTGACCACGGGTGAAGGGTTTTCGCCTACGAAGAGGTCGATCTCCTCCTGATGTCCCACGTTGATACCGGCTTTGCGGATGGTGGGAATGACGAGGTTTTCCTGAACCAGTTCCTGCCATGCCATTTCGCGGGTCTGGCGCTGGGCCTGCTCGGAAGAAGCCGATGTGCCGCTGGTCATTTCGCGAATGTCGGACAGGCGCTTTACCTGGGCGTCAAAGTCCTGATAAGTAATTCTTTTGCCATTGATTTTACCCACGTCATACTTCGTAGATGCAGACTGGATGGTCTGGATAATGTCTGACGGGTTAACAAGGAAGAGTAACAGACCGAAGGCAATGATGATAGATGCACCAATGCCGAATTTGGTTCTGATGGTCTCAAGTGCTGCCATTTCTATTCAGTTTTTATATTCTATTCAAAAATAAAGGACCGCAAAAATAGTGATTTTCTTCCAAATAACCATTATTTTTTTGGAATAGGGCCGATAAAATTGACCGAATCAACCTGAACTGGCGGATTATCCTCGTCTTCCAAGAGGAATTCGGTGTCGAACGGGTTCATTAGGATGGAGTTACGGGCCATTTCATCGGAGCGCATGCCATAGCCCTGCATGAGGCCGGAAGGAGAGTACATCTTGACGTAGCAGTCCGTCCATATCTCATGCTTGGTGGCATCCCAGTAGAGGGTGTCCGTCTCCATGGTCTCGTTCTTGACTATATTCTTCACCACCACATTTCCAAAGGCCGACCACTGCTCCGACCCGGTTTTGTCGTGCCTGGCCTGGTCTGAAAAAATGGTCGTTTCCAACACTCCGCTCTCTCCGTAAGCATATACTTTGAGACCGGCGGGGAAAAGGTCGTATGAGATGGTGTCGTGTTCGTAAACCTCCATTCTGGCGGCCTCTACCCTCATTTTCAGGCGCCCGTTTTCGCTTTGGATGAAAAACATGCTGTCTACAGTCTGCAGCGGAATTTTGTCAAGATTCAGTTTCTCTGCCTCCGACAGGTTTCCACCACATGAATAAACGACGAAAGCAACCGCCAGAGCGGTTGCCGTCGCTGTAGATATGCGTCCTCTATTCACTATCTGCCACTTACACGTACTGTAGTGCTTGCGGTCATACCGCCGCAGGAAACGGTGTAGCTCTGGCCGGCGGTGAGGTCGTACATGAAGATCTCACTTGCCTCGGGATAGTACCTGCTTACGCTGGAGATGGATGCCGATGCGTCTTCTGCCAAGGTAGGATCAGTGTTGCGGGCCTTCTGGAAGTAGTCGGTTGCAGCCCAGAAGCGTGCATACTTGTCTACTTCGTCAGAGCAGGTTGAACTTGCCCAGAGGTTGCCGATGAGGAGGTATGCCTTTCCTGCATAGCCGTGGTCAAGGTCAACTGCCTTGCGGGCGGCCTCGTAAGCCTTGCCTCTCATACCGTTCTTGTATGCGAACAGAGCAAGTTCGTAGTTGTACTGTGCGTCAACCGTTTCGTCGGATTCGGGGTCTGCGATTGCCTCCTCGATGTAACGTGCGGCGTCGGCGACGTTGTCACGTGCGGAATTCAGGCGGAACAGAGCGTAAGCGCTGCGATATGAAGGATCCAGTTTGTACATGGATGTGACAGCCTTCAGATAAAGGTCATTGGATGCGCAGTCCTCCGCGTTGTTCATGAGTTTCACGATGTTGGAAACCAGGGCAAGGTTGTCGGAATCTGCCTCGTAACGAGGGGTGAAGATGGCGATGAGGTTGTCGCAGGAAGCCACCTTGCTGTCAGCAAAGATGGACTCTATTGTAGCCTTAGCCTTTGCGTTGTCCTCTGCCTCTGCATCATTCTTGGCATCTGCGCCGTTGATGGCATCGGAAACGGTGTCATAAAGGGCGATGACGTCGTCGGCACTGAGTTTGTCTTCCCTGTAAAGGGCGATACCGCTCTGGAGCAGGTTCACGAGGATGCTGCCGCTGGACTGGGTGCCCAGTTCTGCAACTATGCCGCTGAGGTTGTCATAAATATACTTGCTGTCGCTGCCGCGATAGTTGATCATATACTGACCCTTGTTGTTCATAATTTCCACACGCTTCTTGGGATAGGCGGCCATGCGCTGGTCCTGAAGGGTGATGATGGTGTCGATGATGGCTGCGCGCTGTGCAGGATCCTTGATCTTGTCAAGCTGACGGGTCATCAGACGGGTTCCGTGGATGAACATGTTCTGCGAAGCGGTAGCAGGGCAGACTGAATAAGCTTTTCTCCAGTTGGGAAGTGCGGAGTCATAATTCTTCTGTTTCCAGTACTCCTGATAATAGGAGAGATAGAGCAGGCACTGTGCGCTGTCTGCACCATATTTTCCCTGGGCGGAAGCTTTGAACTGTCCGCCGAAAACTGCCAGCACAGTGAGAAGAATGATGGTTAACTTTTTCATATCGGATAAGTTTTTTTGAGTTATCGTGTGTACAGGTAAATCAATTATCGTGCTAAACTATTCGTATCTTGGTTTCTTGAACCAAATATCGAACATATTCAGACTCATGTTGAAGCCCGCGTATGTCTCTTTTATCTGGGATGAGGCGAGGCCCCTGCGGCCAAGGTCAAGGCCGATTGTGACGCCGTTATACCAACGGAAAACAGGAAGGGTCATGCCCAGGGTGATGCCCACCGAGTTTACGTGTTCCCCGTTTACGGTATAGTAGGAGCTGTCAAAATATGCACCTGCGCGGTACGTGCAGCGCCTGAAGAAATAACGGATGTCGTTACGGTTGGGGGTTATCTCGAAGCCGGCCCTGAAAGCCTGCCCTGCCGATGAAGCGAAGGACGCTTCCATTCCCGTATTGGAGAAACCGGGGACGGACTCGAATCCGGAATTCTGCCAGGAGGTCCTGGTATAGTCGAATTCGGCCGACCATATATCGGACTTGCGGATGGAGACGCCTGCGCCGATTTCATCGCCGAAACGGATGTTGTCATCGGAAATGGGGGTGTCTGTGCGTGTGCGGTTGAGCGATCCCTTTGAAAGGTAGTGGATCCTGTTGCCGCCGGCGGGCGTTGAAAGGCGGTAAGTTCCTCCCACGGTGAGGTAATGCGTCGAAGAGAGGGGCTGTTCGTACTGGAGGCCCAGTTTTACGCCTACGTTATTCACCTGGAGGGAGTCTCCGGAGCTGAAGCTAAGGTGGCTGTCGTCGGAATAAGAGGTTGATGACGACTTGCTTATGCTGCCGAAGTTATACATGCCCTGAACACCTATCGAAAGGCGGTTCCAGAGGGTTATAGCCGCGGCTGCAAACACCTGATACATACCTCCGTTGCCTCCGGAATAGAAATTTTCCTGAGTGGAATAGTAGTCTATCCTGGTGTCTGAAATCCTGTAGCCTACCTCGCTGAGGGGCGTAATACCTGCCATGAAAGCGGTATTCTTCCACATGGGGAAGGAAATCACGAAGTTCTCGATGTTCAATGCGGGATTGTATCCGGCCTTGTCTCCTTCACGGAAATAGGACAGTTTGCCGCTGAGGCCGAAATCAGACATGAAGGACAGGGAATCACGGGCTGTTACCGACGCCGGGTTCATAGTGTTGATGAACCTCTTGTTCCTTGTGGCTATACCGATACCGCCCATTCCCTTGCTCCAGGCCGTTCCCTGAGTATGGAGATTACCTATACCATATACGGAATACGGGGAGTAACCTACATAGGTACCGTCCGTCTGGGCCGATAAGGTCCAAACGGAAACAAGTGCATACACTACCAGGGCACCAAGCCTCTTACCCAATCTTCCGTGCATAATCGTCAGCTATTAGTGCCAACCCCATCAAAACGAGGTTGCAAATTACAAATATGGAACTTTTCATCCTTTTTGCAAAATAATTTGCATCTCCGCCGGTGAATACCACCACGTTGTCCGGATGCATTTTCAGGTAGCCCTCTATCTCAAAAACAATGCCTGAAACGACTCCGCTTTCAATTGATGATATTTCTCCGTGCCCTACGGGTTCCGGATTTTCAGGAATTTCCACAAGAGGAAGCGAGCGCGAATACCTGCTGAGGGCCTTGAAACGCGTCCGGAAACCAAGTGAAAGGTTTCCTCCTGAAAAAGAGCCGTCCTCCGATATGAAATCCACGGAAAGGGTGGTTCCAAAGTCTACTATGGTGCAGCCTTTTCCCTTGAACAGATAGCGCGCCGCTATGATGGACGCAGCCCTGTCGTATGACAGATGCGGAGGCAGGCCGAAGGATGAAAGCAGCTCCTTATGGCCACGGTCCAGGATATAGAGGGCGCCGCATTCGGCAGAAAAGGCCGATATGTCTTCTTCCGTGAGCGGAAAAACTGACGATACCACCATCACCCGCGCTTTTTCCTTCCGGAGGAGGGACAGGATGAACTCCTGATACTTCTCTCCCTGATAGCGGAAGGTCTTGCCCAGGGTCACTCTGTCTGACCAGGCGGCCTTCACGGCGGTATTTCCTATTTCCACTATTAAATTAGACATAGCCTGCGAAGATAGTAATTATTGCAGTTTTTTCAAAATAAGAAGGGCCGATGCAAGGGAATCGACGCCGCGGGAAACGGTCCTGAGTTTCCCGCCGTCCTGGTTGAACTTGAACTGCGCGGGGTTCGCATTCACCTTTTCAATAACCCTGTCAAACTGCTTTGAACGGTAGTATTCAGACATGGGGTTGCTCACGAAGAACATTATCTGCATACCGTTCTTGACAATTATCTTTTCGAAGCCGGTGCTTCGGCCAAGATTCCTTATTTTAACGACGTCCAGGAGGTTTTTAAGCTCTTGCGGGGCAGGGCCGAAGCGGTCCTCTATCTGGGCGGCGATGCGGTCTATCTCGCGGTCGTCGGTGAGGGCGTCCAGCATCTTGTAGAGGCGGATTTTTTCGGCCGAAATATCTATGTAATCGTCCGGGATGAAGGCGGGCTGGTCGGTTTCGATGGTGCAGTCCTCAACGAAGAAACTGTCCCGGAGCTGGGAAATTCCGGTTTCGACGCCAAGTTCCTCCATGGCCTCGGAAAGGATTTTCTGATAGGTTTCGTAGCCCATGTCGGAGATGAAGCCGCTCTGTTCGGCCCCAAGGAGGTTGCCGGCGCCGCGGATGTCGAGGTCCTGCATGGCAATGTTGAAGCCGCTGCCAAGGTCTGAGAATTCTTCTATGGCTTTGAGACGGCGGCGTGCTTCATCCGTAAGACTGATAAGAGGTGGTACGATAAGGTAGCAGAAGGCTTTCCTGTTGGATCGGCCAACCCTGCCCCTCAGCTGATGAAGGTCACTCAGGCCGATATTCTGAGCCTGGTTCACTATGATGGTGTTGGCGTTGGGAATGTCAAGGCCGTTCTCGATGATGGTGGTGCAGAGAAGCATGTCGTAGTCTCCCCTCATGAAGGAGAGCATCCTGTCTTCCAGTACCTTTGATTCCATCTGGCCGTGTGCCACGCATATTTTCATATCGGGTACCAGCCTGTGGAGGATTTCCTCTATGGAGGGCAGTTCCTCTACCTTATTATGAAGGAAGAAGAGCTGGCCGCCGCGGTTTAGTTCATAGTTTATGATGCTGCGGATTTCTTCCTGGTTGAAAAGGATTATTTCCGTCTGGATGGGGATACGGTTTGGAGGAGGAGTCTGGATGATGGACATGTCGCGCGCCCCCAGGAGCGATAACTGCAGGGTTCGGGGAATAGGGGTTGCGGTGAGGGTGAGGGTATCCACGCTTTCTTTCATCTGGCGCAGTTTTTCCTTTGCGCTCACGCCGAACTTCTGCTCTTCGTCGATGATAAGAAGACCAAGGTCCTTGAATTCAAAACCGGCGCCAAGTATCTTGTGCGTGCCGATGAGTATGTCTATCTTTCCTTCCTTGAGGCGCTGTTTGATGTCATTTACCTGTTTTGCGGTCTTGAGGCGGCTCACGTATTCAACAGTGCACGGAAGATTTCCAAGGCGGGACTTGAAGGTCTCGTAATGCTGCAGTGAAAGGATTGTTGTAGGGACGAGGACTGCAACCTGCTTTGAGTCTGTAACGGCCTTGAAGGCTGCCCTGATGGCGATTTCGGTCTTGCCGAAGCCTACGTCTCCACAAACGAGGCGGTCCATGGGATAATCGGCCTCCATGTCCTGTTTTACGGCCTTTGTAGCCTTCTCCTGATCCGGGGTGTCCTCATACATGAAGGAGGATTCAAGTTCTTCCTGGAGGTAGGTATCGGCAGAGAAGGCAAAGCCTTTGGAGGCACGGCGCTTGGCGTAGAGCTGGATGAGTTCCTTGGCTATGTCCTTTACCCTTGACTTTGCCGAACTCTTGAGGGTGGACCAGGTCTTCGACCCGAGTTTGTTTATCCTGGGGGCCTCTCCTTCCTTTGAACGGAAGCGGGATATCTTATTAAGGGAATGGACGGAAACAAATACCACGTCGCCGCCGCTGTACATGAGTTTTACAACCTCGCGCACCCGGCCTTTGTCATCCTTCATCTTCACAAGGCCGCCGAATACGCCCACACCGTGGTCTATATGCACTACATAATCTCCAAGGTAGAAGGAACTGAGGTCGTTCAGGGTGAGCTGCTCGGTTTTTTCTACGCTGCGGCGGAGGCGCACACGGTGGAAGCGGTCGAATATCTCATGATCGGTATAGACACATATTTTGTCTTCCTGGTCTATATATCCGGAGTGGATGTTCTTTTCCTTTATGAATTCAGGAAGGACGGCGTGTTCGTCCTGGAGCATGATGGAGCGGAGGCGTTCAAGCTGGGACTGCTTTTCACCTATTATATATACTTTATAGCCGCTTTCCCTTTTACTTCTGATATCGGAAATGAGAAGTTCGAAGTTCTTGTTGAAAATGGGCTGCGGGGCTATCTGGAATTTCACCGGACTCACCTTGTCACGGCCGATGGGAACTTCCATATATACCCTCTTGAAGGCGGACAGTTCCCCGAAGAACGGCTTATCCTTGTACATGTCCGAGGAGTCAAGCCAGAGGGTGGTATCGGCACTGAGGAGGAATATGAGGCTGACGCAGTCTTCTCCGGCACTTTCACCGCTGGCGGCGATGTCGGGGAAAATATCGGCCTTCTCTACCGTTTCGACGGAGAGCTGGGTGTTAGGGTCGAAGGTGTTTATCCTGTCCACCTCGTTGCCGAAGTAACTGATGCGGTAGGGCTTTTCAAGGGAATAGGAGAATATGTCGATGACGGCGCCGCGGAGGGAGAACTGCCCCGGCTGGGAGACGAAGTCTACTTTTTCGAAGCCTTCGGCAATGAGTTTTGCCCGGAGTTCATCGTAGGGGAGGCGCTGCCCGGTGCTTATCGAGAAAAGGGCATCGGCAAGCTTTTTTTCCGAAGGGACACCTTCTTCGATGGCCTCGGGATAAGTGACAATGAAAACCCTGTCCCCGTCCTTTTGGAGGATTTTGCCGATTGCCGCCGTCCTCTGGACGCCAAGGGAGGACTTGTAGTTGCTTCTTTCCACGCTTTTGCCACTTTCGGGAAGAAAGAAGACGCAGTCTCCTTCCACCATGTTGTAAAGGTCGGCCGAGCAGTACTCTGCACTTTCCCTTGTGGGAAGTATAATGAAATGTGTCCCTTCAGTTGCAACCTGGGATAAAACCTGCCAGCGTGCAGACAGGAAAAGCCCGCTGCAGAAAGTCTCAGACTGTTTTTTGAGCTTTTCCTGCAGGAGCGCCGATGATTTTTGACTTATTAACATTTAAGCCTTTTTTACTGTTGAAAACCTGTTGATAACCCTGTTTATAACCTGCGGATTCCGGAGTATGAAAATACCTGAGTCAATTACCAACAGTAAATAAACATTTCATCAAAGAGTTTTCAACACTTGCTTTTTATACTTAAGAGATTGATATTTAATTAGTTCTGTATAGTTTTCAACATTTCAACAGATTCATAAAAAAACAACAATTCTTAAAAATAAAAACTATATTTGTATCTGAATTGAATCCTAAGACGCATGAGCGAATTTGATCCACACTCAACTGTAGACCGCAAAGATAGTGAATTAGACGGAATAATCAGACCGCAGGAGCTGGATGATTTTACAGGACAGAAAGAAATAGTCTCAAATCTGAGTATCTATATAAAGGCCGCGAAGATGAGGGGCGAAGCCCTGGACCATGTACTCTTCCACGGCCCTCCCGGTCTTGGAAAGACTACGCTTGCCCATATCATAGCCAACGAAATGGGGGTGAACATGAAGGTCACTTCCGGCCCTGTTCTTGACAAACCGGGAGACCTTGCCGGCCTTCTTACCTCCCTTGAGCAGGGAGACGTCCTGTTTATAGACGAGATTCACCGTCTGTCACCTGAAGTTGAAGAATACCTTTATTCTGCAATGGAAGACTACGTGATAGACATTATGATAGACAAAGGCCCCGGAGCGCGTTCGGTGCGCATTTCACTTAGTCCTTTCACTCTGATAGGCGCTACTACCAGAAGCGGTCTCCTGACGGCTCCGCTGCGTGACCGTTTTGGAATAAACTGCGCCCTGGAGTACTATGACGTGGACGATCTGAAGAAGATAGTCCTTCGCAGTGCTGGAATATTGAATATAGAGATTGACGACGAAGCTGCCTACGAGATTGCCCTCAGAAGCCGCGGTACGGCGCGTATTGCAAATGCGCTTTTAAAGCGTGTGCGTGACTTTGCCCAGGTACTCGGAGACGGCAGGATTAACCTTGATATTTCCCGCTTTGCGCTTAACAAGCTGAAGATTGACAAGAGGGGACTCGATGCCATTGACAACAAGATTCTGCGTACTCTCATTATTACTTTCAAGGGCGGTCCGGTGGGCCTTGGAACCCTTGCAACTTCTATTTCCGAGGATGCAGGTACCCTGGAAGAGGTATATGAGCCGTTCCTTATCAAGGAAGGATTCATCATACGTACCCAGAGGGGCCGTGTAGCGACTGAACTGGCATACAGCCACCTTGGAATGGAGCAGTATCTGTCCCAGAGGAAGTACCAGGACGAAGGTGGAAGTCTTTTTTAGCACGTATAGTACTAATTTAATATAATTTTGTGCTAAATAGCTTGTAGTTTTACGTATTTTTATGTAAAATTGCGAGAATTTAGTAAACCAACTGTACAATATATGTCAGATCCTAAACTTATTTCCAAGATTCCGGATGGCCCGCTTGCTGAAAAATGGTCAAAGCGCAAAGCCGAAATCCGCATTGTTTCCCCGAACAACAAGAGGAAACTGGAAGTCATCGTGGTAGGAACAGGTCTTGGCGGAGCATCCGCAGCTGCATCACTTGGTGAGCTGGGATACAATGTCAAGATTTTCTGCATTTCAGACTCTCCCAGACGTGCTCACTCAATCGCAGCACAGGGCGGTATCAATGCAGCAAAAAACTATCAGAACGACAACGACTCCATCTACCGCCTTTTCTACGACACTATCAAGGGTGGTGACTACCGTTCACGTGAGGCCAACGTATACCGTCTGGCAGAGGTGAGCGCTGCTATCATCGACCAGTGCGTTGCACAGGGCGTTCCTTTCGCCCGTGAATACGGCGGATACCTTGCCAACCGTTCATTCGGCGGCGTGCAGGTGAGCCGTACCTTCTATGCCCGCGGACAAACCGGCCAGCAACTCCTTCTGGGTGCTTATGCTTCCCTTAACAAGGAGATTGCAGCTGGTACCGTAAAGAGCTACCCCAGGCATGAGATGCTTGACCTTGTCATTATAAACGGCCAGGCAAAGGGTATCATTGCACGCAACCTTGTTACCGGTGAGATTGAGCGTTTCGGTGCACATGCGGTTGTCCTTGCAACCGGCGGTTATGGAAATACCTATTTCCTTTCCACCAATGCAATGAACTCCAACGGTTCTGCAGCCATGCAGGCATACCGCAAGGGCGCTTTCTTCGCAAATCCCTGCTTTGCACAGATTCACCCCACATGTATTCCCGTTCACGGAGACCAGCAGTGCAAACTTACCCTCATGAGTGAGTCTCTCCGTAACGACGGCCGCATCTGGGTTCCCAAGAAGATGGAAGACGTGATGAAACTGCGCAAGCATGAGATCAAGCCTTCCCAGATTCCTGAAGAGGATCGTGACTACTATCTTGAGCGCAGGTATCCGGCATTCGGAAACCTTGTTCCCCGTGACGTTGCATCCCGCGCCGCCAAGGAGCGTTGCGATGCCGGCTACGGCGTAAACGAAACCGGCCTTGCCGTGTTCCTGGACTTTTCCGATGCCATCAAGCGTCTTGGCCACCAGAGGGTTGAAGAGCGTTACGGAAACCTCTTCCAGATGTATGAGAAGATTACTTCCTCATCACCTTGGGAGGAGCCTATGATGATTTATCCCGCAATCCATTATACCATGGGTGGTCTCTGGGTTGACTACGATCTCCAGACAACCATTCCCGGCCTGTATGCAATCGGCGAGGCTAACTTCTCCGACCACGGCGGAAACCGCCTCGGCGCATCGGCCCTTATGCAGGGTCTGGCAGACGGTTACTTCATCCTGCCTTACACCATCGGCGATTACCTTTCCCATAAGTTTGCAGAGCCCAAGACGGATACCAATGCACCTGAGTTCGCAGAGGCGGAAAAGGCCGTCAAGGAGCGTATAGCAAAGATTTTTGCAGTGAATGGTACTGAGACTGTAGACAGCATCCACAAGAAACTCGGCCACATTATGTGGGAGTATGTGGGTATGGCACGTAACGAGGAAGGCCTCAAGAAGGGCATCGAGGAAATCGGCAAACTTCGCGAGGAATTCTGGAAGACCGTGCGTGTTCCCGGAACCAACGAGGAGTTCAACCAGGAACTTGAAAAGGCCCTGAGGCTCGTTGATTTCTTCGATATCGGAGAACTCATGGCCCGCGACGCCCTTAACAGAAGGGAATCCTGCGGCGGTCACTTCCGTGAGGAAATGCAGACGGAGGAAGGCGAAACCAAGCGTGACGATGAGAACTTCATGTATGTTGCCGCCTGGGAGTACAAGGGAGAAGGTGTGGCCCCTGAACTGCACAAGGAAGACCTTAAGTATGAAAACATCAAGATAGCAACCCGTAACTACAAAGACTGATATGGAATATAATATTAAGGTATGGCGTCAGAAGAACGCCAAGGCAAAAGGCCATTTCGAGACTTATCATGTTACGGGAGTTGAGGAAGACGCTTCCTTCCTGGAAATGCTTGATATCCTCAATGACCAGCTTATCCGCAAGGGAATCGAGCCGATTGCTTTTGACCATGACTGCCGTGAAGGTATCTGCGGTGCATGTTCACTGTATATAGACGGCCGTGCACACGGTCCGGACGACCAGGTTACAACCTGCCAGCTTTTCATGCGTCACTTCAAACCCGGTGCAACTATTACCGTTGAGCCTTGGAGAAGCGGTGCTTTCCCTGTGATCAAGGACCTTGTAGTAGACCGCGGAGCATTCGACAAGATTCTGCAGGCCGGCGGTTTCATCACCGTCCGCACGGGAGCTGCACAGGATGCAAACAACATCCTTATCTCCCATGACGATGCTGAACTCTCCATGGATGCAGCTGCCTGCGTTGGTTGCGGTGCATGCGTTGCAACCTGCAAGAACGGTTCTGCAATGCTGTTCGTGGCAGCACGTGTATCTTCACTGGCTCTTCTGCCTCAGGGTAAGCCGGAGGCCGCACGCCGCGCCCGCGCAATGGTTGCTAAGATGGACGAACTCGGCTTTGGTAACTGCACCAACACCCGCGCCTGCGAGATGGAGTGCCCCAAGCACGTAACCATCGACCACATTGCCCGCCTGAACAGGGAATACCTGAAAGCGCGGTTCAGTGAGTAATTTTAAAGATTAAAGAAAAAGGCCTGCAATCAACTGCAGGCCTTTTTCATATATGTTTATGCTTCGGGTTTTTCAGTATTGAATCCCTTATTGTAGTCGGTTTCTCTCTGAGGAACAACCCATGTCCAGTTGTTTACCTCATCGACACCGATTGTGATGGCAACTGCTGCGTGGGCATTACCGCCGTCTGCGAGTGTGTGCCTTACGATAGGACGCTTCCAGCGCTTGAAATCTGACCAGCCGAAGCCTTCTCCCCAAAGTTCAAGGGTGCGGTAGTTCATGATTTCTGTCCAGAGGTCATCACCTGTCTTCGTGCAAGTATATCCTGGAGTACGGCCTGTTGTGGCATTGAGTTCCACGAGGGCTGCCTGAGCCTCAGTTGTTTTGTTCTGCTTGAAAGCTGCTTCAGCTTCAATGAGAACCATTTCTGAGGAACGGATGAAAGGAAGATAACTTACACCTGGAGAGTCGAATACATAGAACTTGATATGGTCTCCAAGATGAGGAATACCTGCAGCAAGAGGAGCATCTACACCCTTTACAGCCATACTTTCAATATAATTGTACACTTCGCCGTAGAGTGCACTGCTGATCATAGCATAACTGTTATTAATAACATCAAGACCAAGGTAATACTGTGCACTCTTTGATCCGACGCCAGCAAGTGAATATGAAGGGAACTTGTCAGGTGTGAGGAACAGGGCTTTACGTGCATCATTGTCAGGAATCTGATTGGTAAGTTCAATATTGATTGAACCACCTGCATTTTCCGTGTTGGAAGCATAGTAGCCATTGCAGGAGAACTGGGTTCCGTAAGTCCAGTACCACTGGTTCTCAGAAGCATCACCATAACTGCCGAATATCCATTCGCTGTTAGGCGTCATGAAGCCGTCATTGTATTCATCACCACTCACGAGTTCATAACCCTCACGGGCGAGTTTTGCCTCGGATTGTGCCTTTGCATAGTCAAGCCTGTTGAGAGCTGCACGTGCGTAAACAGCATGGGCTACATTGATATTAGGAAGCCAAATCCTTCCTGCAGGGCGATTCAAGCCGCTTTTTGTAAAGAGTTTGATAGCATTCTCGCAGTCATCGTAAATCTGCTTGTATACATCTGCCATTGTGGAGGGTGCAAGGTCTCCTGTGCTGTCGTCAATACGGAGAACGATGGTTTTTCCTTTATCTGATGTACCGTTGTTGGAATCGAGCCAGCGGGGGCAGAAGTAGAGAACAAGCTTCTGGAAGCCATAAGCACGGAAAGTGAGTGCGGATGCTTCAATGAATGCTTTTTCTTCATCTGTAGCTTCAGAGGAATCGATGTTTGCTATGATTGAGTTTGCCTGGCTTATGATATTGTAATAATAATACCATGCGTAGTAATCATATTTAGAATCTTTCCTCAAATGGAAGGTCTGGTTATGAATAGCCGCCCAACCTGATGCATAAGCGTTATAGTTATAGTCCTGGCTGGGATAGTTTTCGTATAACCTTATGATAGCGTTTTCACCGCAGTCACCCTGGCTTCCGCTGTACTGCTGTGAGCACATGGTGAGAGCAATTCCGTTAAGGGCACCGATAGCACTTTCATAAGTTGCAACTGCATCCTGTGCACCTACAGCATTGGTAGGAGATGTCTGAAGATAATCCTTGCTGCAGGAAGCCACCAAACTTGCGCAAATTGCAAGTGATGCAACAAATGCGTTCTGGAATATATTTTTCATATTGTTTCCTTTTTAGAAGTTCAGGGTAACACCAAGGTTGAATACACGTGCGGTAACGTAGGTATTGTCATAGCTTCCGTTGAAGCTGTACTGAGGGTTCATACCGGTACGTGCAGACAGTGAGAGCAGATTCTCAACACTTGCAGTAACTGCTGCGCTCTCGAGGTCAAGAGCCTTTGCAAAGCGCTTGGGAAGAGAATATGAGAGGTTTATGTTCTTGATGACAAAGTAGCTGTTGCTTGTGAGCCAGCGGTCGGAAGTTCCGTTGCTGTAGGAGCTGCGCTCGAAGTCGGGAGCAGGGATGCCGTTGGGATCTATACGGTTTGCAGAAGTCTCTGTCATGCCTTCAGGAACGCCGTTCCATGCCTTGAGGAGGTCCTTATGGTTAGCGCTTGCGCTGGATGCTGAGTTCTGTGACATGAGGCTCTGATAGATACCGTCATACATCTTGCCTCCAAGGCTCCATGTAAAGAGGGCGCTCAGGGTAAGGTTCTTGTAGCGGAGGCTGGTGTTGAAGGAACCGTAAACGTCAGGAAGAGCGGTGCCTGCCCAGTCTTTCTTACCGAAGGAAGTATCAGTTGTGTAGTCAACACCATTGATAGTAACGAGTTCTCCTGCACTTGCTGCATCGTCTTTTACTTCAGGATCAAGAGTATAGAGGGAGCGGCCTGTCATCTGGTCTACACCTACGAAGTGATATGTATAGAACTCATAGATGGACTTGCCCACTGCGAATCTCTGGATACCGTTGTTTATTTCCTCATTGTCGTTAGGAAGCTTCATGATGCGGTTTTTCAGGAATGTAGCGTCTACACCAAAGTTCCACTGGAAGTTGCGTGTGCGAACAATGTCTGTATTGATAGAAAGTTCGATACCCTTGTTGGATACGGAACCGATATTCTCATACTGAGACATGTTCCAACCGCCATCCTGATGGCTCCATGCACCTGCGGAAAGGGGTAGAGGAACGCTGAAGAGGAGGTCGACGGACTGCTTGTCGAAGAGGCCGATTACGAAGTTGACGCGGCTGTCATACATTGAACCTTCGAGACCGAGGTCATAGGTACGGGTGGTTTCCCACTTGATGTTTGATGCGTCGAGGCTCTGCTTGAGGAGAGCGAGATTGCCACCGTTCTTGTCCACTTCGTAAAGTGCCTGGTATGCATAGAGGTCTACACCTGCGTTGTTACCTACTTCGCCGAATGCAGCACGGATACGGAGGTCGTTCCATACATTTGTGTTGATAAAGCTTTCCTTGAGGAGGTTCCAGCTGAAACCGATGGAGTAGAAGTTGCTCCAGCGGAGGTCAGGATGGAAGCGGGAAGATGCATCTCTTCTCCAGGAAGCGTCTACGAAGAAGCGCTCGTCGAAGTTATAGCGTGCACGTGTGATGTAGCCTTCTGTACGGTCTGAGTCGTTGTAACCCTGAGTGTAGGAGTTGGTGAGGAAGTTGCTCATCACAAGGATTCCGGGGACTGCCATGCCGGTGTTCATTGCATAGTCATAGAAGGCATCGTAGCCGTAGTTCTCATGACCGAGGAGAACATCGATGTGGTGTTTTCCGAAGTTGCGGTCCCAGTTCAGGAGTTCCTGTGCGGTATAGGTGAGATAACGGTAGCTGTAAGTTGTGAGACGTCCGTTGTTGGTAGCACCATCACCGATGTTGGGGTTGTTGTAGGATTTCCTGTTGGTGTTGCTGTGATTCATGTCACCCTTGATGGTGAATGAGAAGCCGTAAGGGAGCATAAGGGTTCCGTATACCTGACCGCCCAGAACGTTTCTGTGTGCCTTGTTGCTGTCTGTACGGAGTTCATATGCAATGTTACGGTTGGTCAGATAGGAAGACTGTGTGTCCCAAACCTTTTCACCGTTTGCATCGATAACGATTGCTTCACCGTTCTCATGGTCGTGCAGGTAGTAAGGATAGATAGGAGCCATGTTGCGGGCCTGGCTGAACGGGTTGGCATAGTAGCTGCCGGTTGCGTTGGAGTTGTAGTCACGGTCTGCAACAGTTGCATTGACGTTGATACCTGTCTTGAACCACTTGTTGGGAGTGAAGTTGGTATTCAGACGTGCAGTGAAACGCTCATAGTCAGAAGCGAGGACGTAGCCCTGCTCGTTGAGGTAACCTGCAGAAGCGTACACGTTGAACTTGCTGGAAGAAACGCTTCCCGATACGGAATACTCTTTACGCTTGCCCACTCTCTGAACTGCATCGAACCAGTTGAGGTCCGTGAAGTTGGGGTTCATGGTAGCTACGAGTTTACCGTTTTCGTCGAAAAGAGCGTCATTTGCTTTATCGTAGATGTTCAGCTTGGTGTAGTCTGTGATGAGGTGCTGGGTAGCATAAGTCTTTGCATCGGCCTCGGAAAGACCAAGTTTTGAATTCATTGCAAAGTTCTTCATTGCCATCCATGAAACCTCCATCCAGTCGTTTGCACCGAGTGTTTCATACTCGGGAATACCGCGGGTATACAGACCGGTGTTGACTCTTACGCTTACCTGAGGCTTCTGGGAACCGGTACCGCTCTTGGTGGTGATGAGGACAACACCATTAGCTGCACGTGAACCGTAAAGAGCTGCAGAAGAAGCGTCCTTGAGAACAGAGATGCTTGCAATATCGGCAGGATTGATTTCGGACATGTTTCCGTCGAAAGCTACACCGTCAACTACGAACAGAGGAGAGTTGCTTCCGTTGATGGAGCCGAAACCACGGATACGGATGGAAGGGGCTGCACCAGGTTCGCCGTAGGTGTTGTTTACCTGGATACCAGGGGCTGCACCTTCAAGGGCGCCGGTTGCGGATGTTCCAACGCGCTGCGCCAGTTTCTTGTCATCAATCTGGGAAACTGAACCGGTGATGGATTTTCTTGACTGAGTACCGAATGCAACGACAACCGTTTCATCCAGAGTGTTTTCGTCAGGGAAAAGTGTGATTTCCATGTATGAAGCCACTTCCACTCTTGCATCTTTCATTCCAAGGAAACTTGCAATGACATACTTTGCATTCTTGGGAAGCTTGCCGATTTCGAAGTTACCTTCTGCGTCAGCATAGGTGCCCACTGTGGTTCCTTCAACCACGATGGAAGCTCCTGCGACAGGAGATCCGTCTTCAGAAGAGACGACTTTTCCTCTCACTGTGTTCTGAGCAAATGCGAATCCCGCACTAAGCAGAATTCCCAATGCACAAATTAAGAGTTTCTTACCCATAGTTTGTAAGTTTTAGTTAAACATAAAAAATGATACACTTTTTTGCCTTTTTATATGTCCGTTTAAAGTAACGGAAAGTCGTTGCAAAAATGAGAAAACAATTTCAAAAATGCAAACGGCCGAAAACGCGTATTAAATGCGATACAATAAGGTTATTCCAAGTTTTTAAGGTTTTTTAGTTTTGTGTTTGCCGAAATTTAGTTATAAATTCACACAAATCAAACAAATAATCTTATAAATTTTAATTTTAAAAATTTTTTAGAAATTTACTTTTTCTCTTTCTTTTGTTCTAATTCTATGTCTTTCAAGTATCTGGAAAGGGTATTTCTGTGGATTTTCAGCGTTTTAGCGATGCTGCCAAGGCTGTTTCCATCGGTTTTTAGCTTCTGAACAAGCTGGTACTGCTGCCGAAAACGATACCATTCCTTGGATTTACCTACTGGTCGGCCAAGTTTTATCCCTGCTGCCTTTTTGGCGGCAAGGGCCTCGCGCGTGCGTTGTGAAATAAGGTTGCGCTCTATTTCCGCTGCAAGGGAGAACGCGAAAGCAATGATCTTGGAATTCAGAGTGTCGGACAATTCAAAATTGTCCTTGATAGAATAAATACGGATGCCGATTTGAGAGCAGGTGTTGAGAATAGACATGACCATCATCATGTTCCTCCCAAGCCGGGAAAGTTCTGTACATACAAGAGTGTCTCCAGGGGACATACGCTTCAAAAGTCGGCCCAGGACCCTTTTTTCCACTTTCCTGGTACCGGATACAGTCTCCTCAATCCACTTGTCAACGGTCAGACCCCGGCGCTTGCACCAGTTTTCGATTTCGAACTTCTGGCTCTCATATGACTGCAATTCCGTACTCACACGGATATATGCATAAATCATTTTTATCAAAAAGGGGGAGATTTGTTAAAGTTAGTAAATGTTTCATTAAACGGACGTTTAGTAGTGTATCAGATGCAAAGAAAAGAATTTTGTATCAATATTTATGTTTAACTAATCTTTCATGCTTATGAAAAAACTATGTGTTTTTTTCTCGGCAATGGTTTTGACCCTGGTGTCCTTTACCGCAATGGCTCAGAGCAGCGTCTCCGGTAAGGTGTCTGACGAGAATGGCGATCCTATCCCAGGTGCCAGTATCGTTCTGAAGGGTAACACCAGCGTTTATGCCCTTACCGACACAGGTGGTCAGTTCTCGCTCAAAGCTCCATCTGACGGCGTTCTTCTGGTAGACTGCCTTGGCTTCATTGGACAGGAAGTTGCTATTAATGGCCGCAAGATTGTCAATGTGGTTCTTGAGCAGGACAGTCAGCTTTTGGATGAAACTATTGTTGTTGCTTTCGGTACAACGACAAAAGAGGCGTTTACAGGATCTGCAGCAGTTGTTAAGGCTGAAGAACTACAGAAGCGCCAGACCACAAATGTTGCCAATGCCCTTGTGGGTAATGTTCCCGGCCTTCAGATGAGAGGTCAGTCCGGTGCCCCTGGTGCCGGCGCAGGTTCTATGAACATCCGTGGTATTGCTTCCATGTATGCTTCAACAGACCCGCTCATCATCGTTGACGGTGCTCCCTACTCGGCAAGCTTGTCAAACATTCCCCAGAGTGATATTGAATCCGTGACAGTCCTCAAGGATGCTGCTTCCGCAGCTCTTTACGGTGCGCGTGGTGCTGCCGGCGTAATCATTGTTACAACAAAGAAAGGACGTAGCGGTGATGCAGTCGTCAATGTAGACGCACGTTATGGCTTCAACACTCGTGCAATCCAGGATTATGATGTCATAACCGATCCCGCTGCTTACTATGAGGCATACTATGCACAGTTGTTCAACTATTCATACTATGGTCAGAACAATACTGTAGATTATGCAAACAACTGGGCCAATACCCAGATGATCAACCATCTTGGTTATCAGGTGTTCACGACTCCCGTGAATAGTGAGACCGGCCTTCCCGAACTTCTTATCGGCAAGGATGGTAAAATCAATCCCAATGCAACACTTGGCTATGCTTTGGATGTTACCGATGAGTCGGGAAATATCTTGGAGTCTTACTGGCTGCAGCCCGACAACTGGACCAATGAGGCATATAAGAAAGCTCTCCGCAAGGAGTATAATGTCAGTGTTACTGGCGGCAACGACCGTGCAAGTTTCTATGCAAGCGTCGGCTATCTCAATGAAGACGGTATTATTGAATTCTCCGGTTATGAGCGCCTTTCTGCAAGACTTAAGGCCGAATATAAGGCAAAGAACTGGCTTAAGGTTGGCGGTAATGTAGGTTTCGTAAATTCAGTTACCACTTCCAACCCCAACATGAGTGCTTCCCAGCTTGGTTCCACCAACCTGATGTACTACACCTCCAACATTGCTCCTATCTATCCTATCTATGTGCGTGGAGTTGATGCTGTCGTAGGCGCAGACGGCAAGGTTACATACGGTCAGCCTTACATCCGTACAGACGAAAACGGAAATCCCCAGTATGACTATGGTCGTCCCGGTCAGGATTATCCTGTTGCCCGTGCTTTCCTCCAGACTGGTAACCCTCTTGGAGCAAACAGGTACAATGTTTCCAGATCTAATGGCAACCAGCTCAATGGAAACATGTTTGCAGAATTCCAGATTCTCCCTTCATTGACTTTCAATATTACTACAACAGCCATTCTTGGTCTTACAAACCAGACCTTCTATGATAATGGTCTCTATGGCCCCAAGGTTGGTGTCCATGGTGAACTTACCAAGTATTCATCAGTTAACCTCCGTACCAATAATCTTCAGACTCTCAACTATGTCAAGGAATTTGGCAAGAGCTCTCTGAATATTACAGCCGGTCACGAATACTACAAGACCAATGGATCTTCCCTCGAAGCTGTAGCACAGGGTGCGTATACCCCTGAAATTCTTGAAATAAATGCATTTGCAAAGAAACTCACCTCTGCTTCTTCATCTAGCATGTATAATGTAGAAGGATATTTTGTGAGTGCACAATACAATCTTGATCAGAAATACTATCTGTCAGCATCTTTCCGTAGGGATGCAACTTCCTATTTCGCAAAGGAAAACCGCTGGGGTAACTTCTGGTCTATAGGCGGTGCTTGGATTCTCTCCAAGGAGAAAATTTTCGAATCTTCCGATATAATCGACATTCTGAAGCTCAAAGCATCCATCGGACAGCAGGGTAACGACGGCGTTGGTGCATATTGCTACACCGACCTTTATACCATCACTACCTCCGGTGAATACACGATGGCTCCTGAATTTGCCCGTATCGGTAATCCCAATATTACCTGGGAAACCACTACAAACACCAACGTAGGTTTGGAATTCAGCTTATACAAGGGCCGCCTTTCCGGAAGCATCGACTTCTACAACAAGATTTCAGACGGTCAGCTCTTCTGGCTTTCTGTAGCAGAATCCGTTGGTTCCCGCGGATATTACGGCAATATGGGTAAGATACAGAACAAGGGTATTGAATTATCTCTCAATGCTGACCTTATCCGTACCCGTGACATTGTATGGAGCGCAAACTTCAACATCGCCACTAACAGCGACAAGATTATCACTCTTCCTGAGTCCAAGATGGTTGATCCTGAAAATGGCGTCAGGGGCTTCACAGAAAGCTCAAGGTGGATGGAAGAAGGTGGTTCCATGTATGCAATTTTCCGCAAAGCTTATGCCGGCGTAAATGAACAGGGTGAGGCCCTTTATTGGATTGATGACGACCTTGAAGGTGCTGTGAACCGTCCCGGTACCAACCATTCCAGGACCACCACTGTTTGGTCTGATGCTTCTTACTATAACTTTGGAAGCTCACTTCCCAAGGCTTTTGGCGGTTTCGGAACTTCTCTCCGTCTTGGCCACCTTGACTTCTCTGCCACGTTTGACTATCAGATCGGCGGACTTATCTATGATTCCCGTTATGCTGGCTATATGAGCCCTTGCGTCTCCTCCGGAGATGCCGGTTCTGCTTTCCATAAGGACTGGATCAAGTCTTGGAGCCCGAACAACACATCAAGCAACATTCCTCGCTGGCAGTATACAGACCGTTATACGACTTCTGCATCTGACCGCTTCCTCACAGACGCAAGCTACCTGAACTTCCAGTCTTTCACCGTGGGTTACACACTTTTAAAATCCATCAAGGGCATCTCCAAGATCCGTGTATACGCCGCTGGCGAAAACCTTGGATTCTGGTCTGCAAGAAAGGGTCTGGATCCTCGCTATTCCTTCACCGGAACTGCTTCTCTCGCTGTGTATTCTCCTGTTCGCACCGTTTCCGGTGGTGTTCAGATTACATTCTAATATAAAGGAGAAATGACTATGAAAAAGATATTTGCAATTGTTTCTCTCGCTGCCGCATTCTTGTTTACTTCATGTATTCAGGAGACAAACCCGCAGTCAAGTACAATTACTGCAGAACAGGCTGCGAACGCACCTGGTGCCTTCCAGAACTTTGTTGATGCAATCACAAACTCTCTCTGTGGCCAGTTCACATATAATGGAAATGATAATACTTCCCCTTGGGACTTCGGTTATCCTTCATTCTTCCTTCAGAGGGATGTAATGGGCCAGGATATAGCTGTAGAGGATTCCGGTTCCGAGTGGTATACCACCTGGTATACTTGCGGCCCCGCATTGGGCCCCGGTTATGCTATCACCCAGCTTCCCTGGACCTACTATTATGGTTGGATAAAGAACTGCAACGTAGTTATTGCCGCTGCAGGTGAGAATCCTTCCGATGACAGAAAGGCGGGTCTTGGTATTGCACATGCAATGCGTGCTATGTTCTACATGGATCTTGCCCGTATGTATACTTCCAAGAACTATATTCAGGACAAGAATTCCCCCACTGTTCCTATCGTCAAGGAGACTACAACAACCGACGAGGCCAATAATAATCCCCGTGCTACCAATGAGGAAATCTGGGCCTTTATCCTTGATGACCTTAACAAGGCAGAAACCGAACTTGAGGGATTTGTCCGTGCCGACAAGAACGTTCCCGACGTCTCTGTTGTGTACGGCCTGAAAGCCCGCGCTTATCTTGAGACAGGAGATTGGAGCAAGGCAAAGGAATTTGCCCAGAAGGCAAAGGCTGGTTATACCTTGATGAATCAGGCCCAGTACCTGAGCCAGACAGATGGTTTCAACAAGCCCAACGATTCCTGGATGTTCGCCTGCACATTCAAGCCTGACGACAAGAACATTCAGCTTAACGATGCAGACTCCTGCTGGGGTTCACAGATGATTATCGAGGTTTCTCCTTCCGGTTGCGGTTATTCTGCAAACTATGTAGGCCCCAAGCGTATCGATGCCCATCTTTACAGCACTATCCCCGCAACGGATTTCCGCCGCATGTGCTGGATTGATCCTGCCATCGATGAACTTACGACAAAAGCTGATATGGTTGCTGCTCTTGCTGCATATTCCGATGATCCAAACGGCCTTTTCACCACAGGATATCAGGTAAGTGCACGTCAGTCTGTTGGTCTGATGCCCGTGAAATTCCGTCCCAAGGATGGTGAACACGCTGACCAGTATGCAGCTTTCACGGTATCCGTTCCGCTCATGCGTGTAGAGGAAATGTACCTTATCGAGGCTGAAGCTGCCGGCATGCTTAACGAGTCAGAAGGACAGGCTCTTCTTGAGGCCTTTGCAAAGACCCGTGACGCTTCCTATGTTTATGGCAGCCACAACGAGGGTTACAATAGCACTTTCGCTACTCCTTTCCAGAACGAAGTTTGGTGGCAGCGCCGTGTAGAATTCTGGGGTGAAGGTTTGGCTACCTTTGATATCAAGCGTCTTTCTAAAGGTATCATTCGCAGCTATGCCGGTACTAACCATATCGAGGGTTACCTCTGGAATACAACAGAAGTTCCCGCATGGATGACTCTCTGCTTCGTAGGAACCGAGGCCAACTATAACAAGGCTCTGGTCCAGAACCCTACACCTATTCCTCCTACTGAGGATTCAGATCCTTTTAACTTTAATTAATCCGCAACATTATGAAGAAGTATATTTCTATCATAGCATCGGCAGCCGCGCTCATTCTTTCCGGCTGTGCTGCAAAGGAAGGAACCGAGCCCGGTACAGACGCTTCTCCGAAAGTTGTCGTTTATACATACAACCCTGGAGCCGGATATAATCCGGATAATGATGTCGCAGTCAAAATAACCGCTAACGGAGCTGTTGATGAGGTTTATTATCTGCTTGAAAAGGTCGATGATTTCAACGCCAACCTTGAATCCAAAGGAGAAAGTGGATATGCTGACTACGTCAAGGCAAATGGTACCAAAGCGTCACTCGAAACACTTGAGTTCAACGGCAGCAAGTACTTCAATACCATTATTACCAATGTTCTTGGTGCAAGCAAGATTGTTGCAGTAGGAGTTTCTTCCGGCAACTATTCTATTGCAAATGCCGATTTCGTTGGCCTTACATGGACTGATCTTGCAAGCGGAACATTCTCGTCCGAAACAATGACTAAGCTAGGGCTGCCTTCAATCCCAGCAAAACTACAGAAGTGTGATCAGGTTGAAGGCCGCTACCGTTTCCCGGACCTGTTCGCTAATGGATATCACCGTGTATTTAATATTAGCGGAAAAGCTCAGAAAGATGACGAGGGAGATACTTTCTATAACATTGTTATAGCAAATCAAGAAACAGGCCTCACTTATGGAAACTACGGTATGATTTCTGCCCGTGACGTTTCAACATGGCAGAACAATTCAAGCTACCTTGAATACAATGTCTTCTATCCGGATCATAACTATGTAATAGCATGGACACAGTACAATGTTACTGCCGGAAACCTTGGATATGGCGATGATGAATTCTCTCCTGGAGACTAAAAACCATTCTGGTATGTAAAACAATGTCGGCACCTCTATCAAGGGGTGCCGATTTTTTATTTGATATCTATGTAATATACACTCCTGAGCGGGTGTCCTGTTGCGTCAAATCCCTCAGCAGCAACAGTGTATTTTCCAGGAGAAGAAGGCGCTGTTACCCTGATGCGAGAAGTATCGCCGCCCCTCAAGTGCATAATCGGATGCCAATACAAAAGGTATCTGTTGTCTTGTCCTTGAGGAACAGCACCCGTGTATGCAGTAGGGAAGCAGAAGCCCTTGAAATCTACAACCCTTACGTTTGAAGGGAAATCCAGAGCCTCCACATAGTTCTCTTTTGTAATAAAATTAACCGCTCCTCCATATACGAGGCCGCCGATCATAATGCTTCCCGAGTATATTTCCACGTCGCTCAGAAGCATCGCGTCCAGCCTTTTTATCTGCGCTATTCCGTTGATAAGAACTCCGTCAATCATTGTGAGGAGGTTGTCTGAGGAAAAAGACTGGCCCGTGTTTTTGTCTCTTTCCCTGAGTTTGAGAACCTCTTTCCCACGCACCGTTACTATTGACAGCTCCTTTGTTATTTCGACGATAATTTCTTTCAGAGAAGTAAAACGGGTATAGTCGTCCAGATGATAATTCTTATAGGAGCAACCTTCCAATAGTATGTCTTTGCGGCGTGGCAGGTTAGTTTCCAATGTGTCTGCAGGAATACCTGCCAGCGATGCAGCCGCAGCCTTTCTTGATACCAGGGATGTATAAATGGACTGCGCAATGGCAAGTGCGGGGATGTTCCCGGGTTCCGGATGGATGAAGGGCTCTTCAATTGTAAGATACGAGCCCTTGTCGGCCGTGGAACAAACCAGTTCGCGGTCTCCGAAAATGTTGTTGGTGTAGAAATAGACATTTCCGTTACCGTCGGCCCGCCCTAGATAAAAGTCAGACGGAGAGCCGGCAGACGAAATTGTGCTCAGGCGCGTCCGTTCACCTTTGATTGTTCCGTGGATAATTTCTCCTTCGTATTCAATGGTGCCCTTACCGGGCTGGCTTGCCGATTTGTCTTTGACTACATTGCTGTAAAAGCTTATGATATCATTTGCCGGAGGGGGCAGAATATTGTCTGTTTTGTAGACAGACAAGCTTATTGTTGCATCCGAGGGACTATTTACATTTATGGTGAAAGAAGCTCCACAAGCATGTGAGCCGGAGGAAGAAATGCCAATACCGCGCGTCTCGTCCCTGAATGCGGGTAAAGTATACAGGCTGTTGTCCACGATCTCGACACCACCGTTAACCCGGGCGGTGGAAGAGGTGTTGAAAACAGAGAGAATTCTTGCTCCGTCAAGGCATCCCTCGGCACCGCTGACGCGCGTATAGGCCAGCAGGACGTAGTTTCCCGTAGGAGCATCTGCCGGGATATTGAAGGCTCCGGCGCCACAGCCGTCAATAAGGCTTATTTTTGCAGTACAGACCACCCCTTGGGCAGAAGCCAGCTCTACATAGGCAGCCGAGCTAAGTCGGGAAAGATTCTGTGTCATGCCGTCCAGGCAGTATAATGAGCACCAGATGCGATCTCCGGCAATATAGATGTTTCTGTCTGTGCAGACATATACTCTTTCTGCAGCGTGTGAAATGACTCCAGTGCAAAAGGCGAGGAGAAGCAGGAAACGTTTCATCATAAGTCAGGTCTAGTCAATGTTCCGCCGGCAGCTACACAGTCATAACAGCGGGCCGTCCCCCATCCGATACCAAGCATGCCATTGCGCCCCAGGTAGTCGCTCACAGGAGAATAACCGTTCCGGTAGTAAGACATGTACTGCTCTTCTTCCAGAATGAGAAGATCGCGCTGGAATTCGATGTAATACTTATTGTCAAGAAAGACGTAATCATAGTCTTCCATAAAGACATTCACATATCCGTAAACGGGCTTTGAAGGAGAAGATTCGCACGTGATGTTGCTTATGAGTTCTCCCGGATTCGGGGAGAACAGGGATCCGTTCGAATTGGAATTGGAAGCAAGGGCATTTCGGTAGCGATATTCTTCTTCGGTAACGCTTCTTACATGTATTTTTGCCTTGTAATTTTTATGATTTCTATTGTCTGTCCTGGCGAAGGATATTATTCCCAAGTTGTTCACAAGGCCTGCGCTATTGCTGAGATCGACAATTCTCTCAAGCATTACTTTATTGGTATTCCAGCACCAGTAGTGTGTCATGTCAGGATTTGCGATTGGAACGGGAACACCCCATTCCGGATCGAACTCATACATCTTGATGTAGTCGGAATGGAATTGCCAAACCTCGTCGTATCTGACAGCAATATATGGAGTCTTGCATTCTGATGCATCAATATTGGAAGAGATGAAAACACTCAGACCGTCGGCATAAACTGTGCTTAACTGTATAGTAGGCGAAACCGTCGGGCTGGTCAGTGTAGAGGTGTATGTCTCTCCGTCGGCTTCGATGACGAGACGGTATTTCTGGTTGTACTTGAGCTTTTCAGTATTGAAGACCAGATGGTTGCCTGTAGAAAGCGAGTTGTCCGGATTATACCTGTTGCCTCTGTTGTCTTCTATGTAGCCGGTTCCGTTTGGGACGACGTGAGTGAATACCCTGTCCAGCGGAAACACATAACTCAGCGTGACCTCGGAGATGTCTCCGATGCGAATGTTCCCCTCGATGACGAGGGATGGGGATTCGCTTTCAGGGAGGTCTGCGTCATACGGATAAATGCAGCCCCAGAGGGCGAGTAAAAGTATATATGCCGATATCCTTTTCATCAGAACAGAATGTTAAGGTTAATGTAAGGAATCTGCGTAGCGAAAACAGACAGCATGTAGCCCTGTATCTGGCCGGCTGTGTTGTTGCGGAAGAAGACGGAATATGGATTGTGCCTTCCGGTTATATTGTATACCCCTATTGTTATGGAAGAATGTGCGATAGCCTTAAGGTAATGCCCCGGGTCTATATTCAGGGCAGCGTCAATCCTGAAGTAGTCCGGAATCCTATGACTGTTGCGTTGTGAGTAGGCCAAGCGCCATGCTCCGCCAAAATAGTAGTGGCCGCTGGGTACTGTTATCGGCCTGCCGGTAGAGTAGTCCAGGTTCACGGAGATGCTGTAGCGGTGCGTGAGGGCCCAGTTTGTGGCCAATTTGACCTCATGGGGCTTGTCGTGCGGGGCGTTGTACCATTCTCCATGGGCGATGACGGGAGGCGCATTTCCTTGGATTTCACGCAGCATTGCCCTGGAGTAGCAGTAGGAAAGCCAGCCGGTGATGCTTCCAGTGCTCTTTTTCATCATCAGTTCGATACCGTAGCTTCGGCCCTGGACGGGGACCAGGTCATCGGCAAGGTTTTCGTTCATGACAAGGGTAGCGCCGGACTTGTAATCTATTTCGTTGGCAGTTTCTTTCCAGTAGAGTTCGGCAGAGAAGTCGATTCCGGTTGAAAGCTGGGTCCAGTAGGCTCCGGCAGCTCCCTGCCAGCCAGTGGTGGGCTTTATCCCTGCCTCAGAGAGCTTCCAGGTGTCCATCGGCGAGATGGCTGCGGTGTTGGTTATGAGGTGTATGTTCTGCCTCATTGTGTTGATTCCGCCCTTGAAGGAAAGGTTGGGGAGAGGAGAATATCTTGCCGAAAATCTGAATTCCGGGCCTCCGAAAAAGGATTTGTCGGCGAGGGAAAGGAAGGCCGACAACCTTACTCCGCCTTCTGCCGAAACCTTGTCAGAGATGCTCCAATTGTCGGAAATGAACAATGCCGGTTCGATGCCGTTTTCCTGCGCCAGCGATTTGTTGTTTATGAGGGACTGTTCCCCGTATTTTATAATGCTGCCGGGGGACAGCATCATTCCGACGATGTCGGCACCACACATGATGGCATGGTTTTCGACAGTCTGTGTGCGTGAGCCCTTGACGAATACCTGTTCTATCCTGGTCCGAAGGTCATAAGCAAGGCTTTCTATGGCATATAGGCCGGTGTTGTTTTCAAAGCGGTCATATCCTGAAACCATGCTGAATGCGCTGCCGTCACGGCCTTTGTGTCGGTAATTCAGGGACAGGTTAAGGTTCTTGTTGCGGAAGAGGGTATCGGCAGAAAAACTGAATTTGTCCGATGCAGAGTAGGCGTTGAAAGAAAGGACGTCAGAGTCTGTGAAACGGTGGGTAATGCCGGCGTTAATGTCGTAGAAGTTGGCTGAGCCGTTGCTATAGTAGCTGTCTTTGGGCATGAGGCGGAGAATCCAGTCGGAATAAGTCATGCGCCCGGCAAGTATGAACGAGGTTTTCCCTTTCGCTATCGGACCCTCCAGATGCAGGCGGCTTGTTAGAAGGCCGATGCCGGCAGAACCTTTGAATTTATTGGTATTTCCCTGTTTTGAGCGCACGATCATTACGGAGGAGATTCTTCCGCCGTATTCAGCAGGGATGGAACTCTTGTAAAGTTCAACATTCTCTACCACATCGGGGTTAAAGGCAGAAAATAGGCCGAACAGGTGGTTGGGGTTGTAGATTGTGTTGTCGTTGAAAAGGATAAGGTTCTGGTCCTGGGAGCCTCCTCTCACGTTGAAGCCGCCAGCCGCCTCTCCGGCCGTTTTTACTCCCGGGAGCGTTAGTACGGATCTGAGGATGTCGCCCTCTCCGAAGGCCGACGGAATTCTGTTCATTGTCTTCATGCTCACTTCTTCCACACCCATGGTGGTAGTGTGGTGGCTTTCCATGCTTGTTGCCGACACTATAGATGCTTTAAGGAGTTCTATTTTATCGGGAAGGTCGATGTCCAGTAGCCCGTCTCCTTCAATTTCCACCATAAGGCTGATGGTTTCCTTACCTTCCAGACTGAAGTTTATGACGTTTTCTCCAACCGGCAGCGTCAGTGAGTACCGACCGCCTTTTTCCGTGAGTGTATGTGTCGATGTCTTGTTGTCATATACCAGAACACCGGCTAGCATTTCCTTGCTCTCAAGATCCCGTACAGAGCCGCTCACACGTGCTTTCCCACTGTTCTTGCCCTTCCCGATCGTATAAATCTTGTTTCTGTAGGATGCCTTGACATATGTCTCATCATACGTGTCAGGAACCGAGGCTTTTTCATTTTCCCGGCTGAAATATCCATCCGGCAGGCCTAATCCGGAGGGCTTAAAAGCGTATGTTTCATGTCCGGCAGACCTCTCCTTGCTGCCTTTAACACGGTTGAGTTTTTCTTCGTTGAACCAGGAGATGCCGTCCTTCCGATGAGCGGCTTTTGAGACAGCCATCCTGGCTTTCCTTGCTGAAATCCTTTCTGCCGTGTTCCCTTTAATTATGTAGTACACTTCCTCCTGTCTGAAATAACTTGGCACATCCTCCCTGTATTCCGGGTCGTTCATCCCGATGTCCTTCCCGTTGTGATTTCCAGTCTGGGTGCGAAGGGTTTTTGTTACAAATTTTACGATGGGCGTTTCGCCGTCCAGAACAACCTCGCAATATCCTTCAGGAGCCATCTCCACTTCGAGGAATTCGAGATTCACGAATAGCCGATTCTCTATTTTGAGCCATGCGGTCTGCCGGCGTAATGTTGCCGTTGCCGCGACATTCGCATCCGTTTTTACGAGAGCGTCCATCGCAGCGGCGTCGATGTTCAGGAGAACACCGAAATATGTTCTTCCGTTGTATCGGAGATCTCCTTTTTTGAATTCGGGACTTTCAATATATGGGGTCCCATTGTATAGGAATGTGTATTGTGCTGGTTTTTGACCTCTCATCAGTGTTGAAAGAGGTCCTGAGTCCTTCAGATAAGAAACAACATCTTTTCTATCCTGAGCTAACCCCGATACCGTATTGCCTATGGCAATATAAATTGCAAACGCCAGAATTTTGATGGTCTTCGCCTGATTTACCATAAAAAATTATTGAAAGGATAGCGGCCGGCGTGGATTTCGGCCACTATTTTGTAAAGGTCGTTTCTCAATTTTTCTATACCAATGCGCTCTTTTGCCGATATGAAGATGCAGGGAGTTTTCTCTTCGGCAATCCAGCTGTTTTTAAGTTCTTCAAGCGTACGGTTGATGGGCTTTTTGGGCTCCAGGGAGAATTCATCGTACGGCTCGTAGGTGTATGCGTCAACCTTGTTGAAGATGACGTAAACCGGCTTGTTGAAGGCGCTGATATCTTTCAGCGTCTGCTCTACGACGGTCATCTGCTCTTCGAAATCGGAGTGGGAGATGTCAACTACGTGGAGGAGGACATCGGCCTCGCGGACCTCGTCGAGGGTGCTCTTGAAAGCTTCAACAAGTTGAGTGGGGAGTTTGCGGATAAAACCTACAGTATCGCTAAGGAGGAAGGGGACGTTTTCGATGACCACCTTCCTTACCGTTGTGTCAAGGGTGGCGAAGAGCTTGTTCTCGGCAAACACGTCCGACTTTGCGAGCATGTTCATGATGGTGCTCTTGCCTACGTTGGTGTAGCCGACCAGTGCAAGGCGGACGAGAGATCCTCTGTTGCTTCTCTGCGTTGCCATTTGCTTGTCGACTTTTTTGAGGTCTTCCTTAAGTTTTGAAATGCGCTGCTTGACGATACGGCGGTCAATTTCTATCTGGGTTTCACCCATACCGCCGCGTGTTCCCATGCCGCCCCTCTGGCGTTCAAGGTGTGTCCACATACCGGCAAGCCTGGGCAGCATATACTGGTAATGGGCCAGTTCCACCTGCATTTTCGCGTAGGAAGTTTTAGCTCTCTGGGCGAATATTTCCAGGATGAGACTCGTTCTGTCGATAACGTCCGAGCAGGCGATAACCTTTTCAATGTTTCGCTGCTGCATGCCGGAGAGTTCGTCATCAAAAATGACGTACTCAATCTCGTTTTCCTGGCAGTAGTTCTTGATTTCTTCAAGCTTTCCCGGGCCGATGTAAGTTGCCTTGTCCGGCCTGTCTAGGCGCTGCGTGAATTTCTTGTCGCCGATGGCTCCGGCGGTTTCGGCCAGAAATTCAAGTTCATCCAGATACTCCTGTACACGGCCTTCGCCACCCTTTTCCAGAATGACACCTACAAATACTGCCTTGTTTGTCTTGAATTCGCTCATTACTTTACTAACTGACCAATTGCCGATTTCTTGCACACGCGCGCGTGTAATTCATGCAAATTTACTAATTTTGTGCAAATTTTCAGTTATGGTTTCCTATTATACAGAAGATATATCATTCAATTTCAAGGAACGAAGATTGACGAACCGCTGGCTCAAGTTTGTTGCAGAGAGTGAACTCAAGCGCCTCGGAGATATTTCCGTTATATTCTGTTCCGATAATTATATTCTGGATGTCAATATAAAATATCTGCAACACGATTATTTTACAGACATTATAACCTTCGACTATTGCGAGGGAAACAAGCTGAATGGAGACCTCTTCATAAGCATAGATTCAGTCCGTGAGAACGCCTCTTTTTACGGGACCGAATTTGCCGATGAACTTAACCGTGTTATTGTTCACGGAGTTCTTCACCTCATCGGTTATGACGATCATACCGAAGAGGACATAAAAGTAATGAGGTCCAAGGAAAACTACTATCTTTCCCAGCGTGAAAAAGTATGACCGGAGAGTTTGACATAATTGTCATAGGCGGCGGCCATGCCGGCTGTGAAGCGGCGATGGCCGCGGCCAATATGGGCTCGTCCGTTTTGCTCATGTCTCCTGATATTCATGCTCTGGCAAAGATGAGTTGCAATCCCGCAGTGGGAGGAATTGCCAAGGGTCAGATCGTCCGAGAGATAGATGCTCTTGGTGGTTATACCGGCTTGGTAACAGATGCCGCCACGCTCCAGTTCAGGATGCTCAACCGCTCGAAGGGGCCTGCAATGTGGAGCCCCCGCGCCCAGTGTGATAAAAGGCTCTTTTCTGAAACCTGGCTCAAAACCCTGTTAAGTAATTCAAAACTAAGCATTTACGCGGATTTTGCTGAAAGTTTTCTCTTTGAGAATTCAAAAATCTGCGGAGTTAAGACAATTACCGGGGCAATTTTCAAAGCTAAGGCCTTTATTTTGACCGCCGGGACCTTCCTGAACGGCAAGATGTTCATAGGCGAGCATTCCTTCGAGGGTGGCAGGATTGGAGAGAAATCCAGCTACGGTCTTTCCGACCAACTCTCCTCGATGGGTATTCCCACAGAGAGGATGAAGACAGGAACTCCTCCCCGTATAGACATTCGCTCCGTGGATCTGTCCAAACTCCTTCCTCAGGAAGGTGATGAAAATCCAGAGCGCTTCTCTTTCCTTGACGTCCCTTCTGCGGTTCAGTCTTCCGGGCGGCAAATGAAGTGCTACATACTTCATACGAATCCCAGGGTTCATGAGATTCTTGAATCCGGCTTTGACCGCTCACCTCTTTTCACCGGACGCATTCACGGAAAGGGTCCCCGCTATTGTCCAAGCATCGAAGACAAGCTGAAGACTTTCGCGGGGAAGGATTCGCATCAACTTTTCCTGGAACCAGAAGGTGCCGATGCTCCTGAGTATTATCTTCAGGGTTTCTCTTCTTCGCTTCCGCTCGAAGTACAGCTCGATGCTCTTCATGCAATTGAAGGGCTCGAAAATGCCGTGGTCTTCAAACCGGCTTATGCTGTAGAATACGATTATTTCGATCCTCAATATTTGAAATATTCTCTTGAGTCCAAGGTTGTCGAGAATCTTTTCCTCGCCGGCCAGGTCAATGGCACTACCGGATACGAGGAGGCTGCAGCACAGGGTTTGATGGCAGGCGTAAATGCTCACCTTAAACTACACGGCAAAGAGCCGCTGATTTTAAGAAGAGATCAGGCATATATAGGCGTCTTGATTGATGATCTTATCAATAAGGGAGTGGACGAACCCTACCGAATGTTTACCTCCAGGGCAGAATACAGGATACTTCTGCGTCAGGACAATGCCGATTTCCGCCTTACTGAATTGTCTCATGCCATTGGATTGGCTTCTGAAGACCGTTATGCGCTTGCTCAGAAGAAAGAGCAGGACGTTCAGGATCTTAAAGATTTCTGTGAACGTACCAAGATTAAAGCATCTTCGGCAGAGCAATTCCTGCTCTCAAAGGGTTCTGCGCCCCTTACAGATTCTAAGCACATTTCGGAATTAGCACTGCGTCCAGAGCTTTCTCTTGAGGAAATACTCCAAATTGTTCCACGTGGAACAACGGCCAAGATTTATTCACACGAAGTTGTTACTTCGGTTGAAGTTTCAATCAAATATTCCGGTTATATAGAGCGTGAGAAGCTTCAGGCAGACAAAAACAATCGGCTTGAGTATATAAAAATACCTGCCGGATTTGACTTCGACAGGTTGACCGGTTTGTCTACAGAGTGCCGCCAAAAGCTAAAAAGATATCATCCTCAAACCATAGGACAGGCGTCCAGAATTTCCGGCGTTTCGCCTGCCGACATCTCTGTGCTGCTTGTTTATTTTGGGCGCTAGAGCTTCTTCAAAGCCGCTTTTATGACATCCTCGACCTTCGCGTTGGGGATGTCTTTCATTATACCGGGCAGTACTTTTCCGATGTTCGCTTTGCTGAATCCCAGCATTACAAGTGCGGTTGTAGCTTCTTCTGCAATGCCGGAATTCTCCTGCTTGAAGAGTTCTGTAGCGGCGCTGCCCTCTCCCTTCACTACCTTGTCCTTCAGCTCCAGGACCAGTCTCTGGGCACTCTTGAGTCCGATGCCTTTTACGCTCTTGATTTTGCTTATGTTCTCGCTCAAAATAGCCTGGCGGATCTCCTCTGACGTAAGCGTTGACAGCATCATCCTGGCCGATGCAACACCTATTCCGGATACGCTTATAAGCAGGCGGAAGAGCTCCCTTTCGTCCTTAGTGGCAAAGCCGAAGTACAGTTCTTCGTCTTCCCTGATGTAATGGTGGATGTAGGCTACAGCGTCAGTTTTAAGCTGGAAAGCCTCGTATGTCTGGAGGGAGATGAGGATGCTGTATCCTATTCCGTGATTGTCAAGAACCAGCTCTGTGGGCGTAAGTTCTATTATTTGTCCTTTAATATAATCAATCATAACGCAAAAATATGTAAATTTGCAGACTTATACAACCAAAATGAAGGTAAAAGAGTTAAGAGACAAGTTCCCTATTCTGTCCACTTGCGTGTACGGCAAACCGCTCGTGTACCTGGACAATGCAGCTACTTCCCAGAGGCCGGCTGCAGTGTCTTCCAAGTGGAACGAACTTGTAAATACCCGCAATGCTAATATCCACCGGGCGGTTCACCGCCTGGCCGATGAAGCTACGCGTGAATATGAGGGGGCAAGGGATACGGTAAAAGCATTCCTCAATGCGTCTTCCAGGGAAGAGATTGTGTTCACTTCCGGAGCTACTGCTTCTATAAATCTTGTGGCCTTTTCTTTTGGCGAGGCATTCGTTCATGAAGGCGATGAAATAATAGTTTCGGTAGCCGAGCATCACTCCAACATCGTACCTTGGCAGATGCTTTGTGAGCGAAAAGGAGCCTCCCTTAAAGTTCTTGACGTTGACGAAAATGGCGTCCTTCAGGTGGAGAAGCTGCAGGAATTGATTTCTCAGAAGACCAAGATTGTAGCTATCTCTCACATTTCCAATGTTTTAGGTCTTGTAAATCCAGTCAAGGAGATTGTGAAAATATGCCATGATCACGGCGTTCCGGTACTTGTTGACGGTGCCCAGGGCGTGGTTCACGAGAAAGTTGACGTCCAGGATTTGGACTGCGACTTTTACGCCTTTTCCGGGCATAAGCTTTATGCTGCTACCGGAACCGGCGTCCTTTACGGAAAGAAGAAATGGCTTGATGCTATGCCCCCGTATATGGGCGGCGGAGAGATGATCGGCACAGTGAGTTTCTCCGGGACTACTTATGCCCCTCTCCCCCAGAAATTCGAGGCCGGCACGCAGAACCTGAATTCCACCCCTACGCTTGTCCCCGCCATCGCCTTTGTCAATGAAATAAGGGCCGATGAGGACCTTGCCGCAGAGCAAAAATCGGTCCTCGAATACGTTCTGGGGGCATTGCAGGAGAACAAGCTCATCCACCTTTACGGCGTTCCACGTAGAACGGAGGAGAAGGCCCCCGTGTTCTCTTTTACGGTAAAAGGTGCTCACCATGAAGACCTTGCCCTGATTCTGGACAAGATGGGCATAGCCGTCAGAAGCGGCCAGATGTGCGCAGAGCCCCTTATGGACAGAATGGGCGTTACAGGCATGCTCAGGGCATCTTTTGCTCCCTACAATACACTCGAGGAGGCTAAATATTTTATTGAATGCCTGAATAAGGCAATCGGTATGTTGATATGACACTTGATGAAAAGAAGCAGCAGGTTATAGAGGACTTTTCCAGTTACGACGAGTGGCTGGACAAGTACGAATACCTGATTGAGTTGGGCAAGGGCCTCGACGCCCTTCCCGAGGAAAAAAAGACTGAAGACCGCCTTATAAAGGGCTGTCAGTCACGCGTTTGGCTCGACAGCGAGCTCAAGGACGGCAAACTCTTTTTCTCTGCCGACAGCGACGCCATCATCACCAAGGGCATCATTTCCCTTCTTATCGGCATTTATTCCGGAGCGACGCCTCAGGAGATTGCGGCCGATGATTTTGGCTTTGTCGAGGAAATCGGCCTGAGGGAGAACCTTTCCCCTACCAGGGCCGGCGGGCTTGCATCGATGATTCAGACAATTAAGGAGATCGCAGAAAATGCCGAATAACGAAGTTTTAAGCGCGGAAGATGTCCAGGCCCTGCAGCCTATGTATGCGGCCGTTATAGCCGCAATAAAGGAGGTTTACGACCCGGAAATCCCCGTAAACGTCTATGATCTTGGACTTATTTATGAACTTACCATAAGCAAGGCCCACGAAGTATATATCCTCATGACCTTTACGGCCCCCAACTGCCCCATGGCCGACCAGGTTCTTGCCGAGGTCCGCGAGGGCGTCGAAGCCGTTCCCGGCGTTACCAAATGCACGATCGAGCTCACTTTCGAGCCCGAATGGGACCGCTCCATGCTCTCCGAAGAGGCTCGCGTGGAGCTTGGGCTGGATTATGAGGATGATGATTATTCGAAACTTAATGATTGAGATTTCTCGACTTCGCTCGAAATGACAAGGGAAAGCTCGAAATGACAAGAATATGGAAAGAGTAGAGGTATATTTTGGTCTGGGGTCCAACATGGGCGAAAGGGAGATTATGCTCATGAGGGCCGTGAATCTCATGGATGAGGCCTTCGGGACGCATCCGGAGCGTATTTCGCGCATCATTGAGACGGAGGCCGACGGCTTCGACGGCCAGCCTTTTCTGAACATGTGCCTCCTGTACCGCCTTCCCCGCCAGGGAACGCCTGAGGAGCATGCGACAAAGATTCTTCGGCAGGTTAAGGAGATAGAACGCACCCTCGGCCGTGCCGATGCCCCCGAATATGCCCCCGACGGCTCCCGCATTTATCATGACAGGCCGATAGATATAGACATACTCTACTACGGCAACGAAACAATTGAGACAGAGGAGCTTACGATACCACACCCGCGAATTGCGGAGCGCGACTTCGTGAAGAAGCCGCTGCTGGAGATTTCAAAACCGGCACTTCGGGGTGCTTTTCCGGAAATATTTGAGTAAATTTGCGAGATTTCTCGACTTCGCTCGAAATGACAGAGGGTAAAAACTCGAAATGACAATAGAATAGATATATATGACACAGGAAGAACTTTTCAAGGTGCTTGTAGCCCATTGCAAGGAGTACGGATTCATATTCCCCTCCAGCGAGATTTATGACGGTCTTGCGGCAGTGTATGATTACGGCCAGATGGGCGTACAGCTCAAGAACAACATCAAGAACTACTGGTGGGAAGCGATGACCCGCCTGAACGAGAATATCGTGGGTATCGACTCCGCAATATTCATGCATCCCCGCATCTGGGAGGCTTCAGGCCACGTTAGCGCATTCAACGATCCCCTCATCGACAACAAGGACTCCAAGAAAAGATATCGTGCCGATGTCCTCATCGAGGATTACCTGGGTAAGATCGAGGAAAAGATCGAAAAGGAAGTGGCCAAGGGCCGCAAGCGTTTCGGCGACGCCTTCGATGAGGCTCAGTTCCGTGCAACCAACCCCAACGTCCTTCGCGAAAAGGCCAAATGGGATGAGATTCACAACCGTTACGTCGCAGCCGAAAAGGCCAACGATTTTGCTGAATATCGGCAAATAATTATCGATTGTAATATAGTATGCCCTATTTCCGGCACCTGCAACTGGACAGAGGTGCGTCAGTTCAACCTGATGTTCTCCACCTCCATGGGCAGCACTGCCGACGGCGCAAGCACTATCTACCTGCGTCCGGAGACCGCCCAGGGCATTTTCGTGAACTATCTCAACGTCCAGAAGACCGGCCGCATGAAGATTCCTTTCGGTATCGCACAGATCGGCAAGGCCTTCCGCAACGAGATTGTGGCCCGTCAGTTCATCTTCCGCATGAGGGAGTTCGAGCAGATGGAAATGCAGTTCTTCATCAAGCCCGGAACCGAGATGGAATGGTTCAAGAAATGGAAGGAAACCCGCATGAAGTGGCATGTAAACCTCGGCATGGGAGCAGAAAATTACCGCTTCCACGACCATGAGAAGCTTGCCCACTATGCAAACGCCGCCACCGATATCGAATTCAACTTCCCCTTCGGTTTCAAGGAGCTTGAGGGTATCCACAGCCGTACCGACTTCGACCTTGGCAACCATCAGAAGTTCTCCGGAAAGAAGATCGAGTACTTCGATCCCGAAGAGAACACCTCCTATACTCCTTACGTGATCGAGACCTCCATCGGCGTAGACCGCATGTGCCTTGCTGTGCTTGCTCATTCCTACACCGTAGAGAAGCTCGAAAACGGCGAGGAGCGCGTTGTAATGAAGATTCCCGCCCCTCTCGCACCTATCAAGGTGGCCGTCATGCCCCTCGTCAAGAAGGACGGTCTTCCGGAGGTTGCCCAGAAGGTCGTGGACGAGCTCAAGTACGACTTCTCCTACCAGTACGACGAGAAAGACTCCATCGGCAAGCGTTACCGCCGCCAGGATGCCATCGGCACCCCGTTCTGCGTCACGATTGACCACGACACCCTTAATGACGGCTGCGTGACCGTACGCGACCGCGACACCATGACTCAGGAACGCGTCAAGATCGAAGACCTCCGCGCCATGATCGACAAGAAAGTCTCCCTGGTGAACCTGCTGAGGAATCTGTAGAGAACAAAAAACGCCCGGCCAAGCGGCCGGGCGTTAGTTTTGTGGTATGCGCTAACGAAGTTGGAAAATAACGGGGAAGGTGTAGGTGACCTTTACGGCGCGGTCACGCTGGCGGCCGGGCTTCCACTTGGGGGAAGTCTTTACCACGCGTACGGCTTCTGCGTCAAGTGAGGGGTCAACGCCACGGAGAACCTTCACGTTGGTTACGCGGCCGTCGGATTCTACGGTGAACTGCAGGGTTACACGGCCTTGAACGCCGTTTTCCTTTGCAATTTCAGGATAGACAAGACGGGAGTTAACCCACTTGGAGAACTCGTTGGCGTCTCCGCCGTTGAAGGAAGGCTTCTGTTCTACCAGCTGGAAAGGAATTGCTTCCTCTTCCTCTTCTTCCTCGATAACCTCTGCTTCCTTGTATTCCTGAATCTCTACACCGGTGTTGTCGTCTTCAAGGTTGATGAACATGTCGTCATCGAGCTTGATGTCATCGTCAACGATGTCGATCTGGTCGGAAAGCACGGGAACTGAAGGTGCTTCGGGCGGGGGCGGAGGGAGCTCGTTCTGGATAGCAATCATCTCTTCCTCTACGAGTACCTGTGTGGTGTCTTCAAGGGCTGCAACACTCTTCTCTTTGGAGGAGTAGTTGAAGGCGCCGTAAACTACGGCAAGAGCCACGATGAGACCTACCTCGAGAAGGAGGAGTCTCTTGTTTTCGAGGCTCGCTTTTTCGCTTTTCTTGATCTCCATAACTATAAATTTTAAGTGTAAATTATCTCTGATGCAAAGGTAGGAACACTTTTTTTCACCACAAAACAATCGCGCGTAAAGAATCTCGCAAACCGCGTTTTATAACGCGCTGTTTCTCAAGCGTTTACAAAACATGTGACGGGGAAAAATCTCGCACAGGGGTGAAAACCTGCCGAAAACCATCAAAATTTTGCAGTTTACCCTTTGAGGCTACAGAAGACTTAAAAACAGCTCTCTATGGGCTTCAGGGGCCGTTTTCAGGCGCTCCTTGAGGCGGTAGATGCGGTTGTAGACGTAAGGTTTATCCTTCTCGATAAGGGTGGAAATGGTGGTTGCAGAAAAGCCTGATGCCACGAAGCAGAAGAGAAGGACATCCTCTTCCTTGAGCTTCGGGAAGTCCTCGCGAAGGCGTGAGACGGCGCCGTCATGCTCCTTGTCGAGGGAGCGTTCGAGGGACTTCTGGACCTCCGGATCGGAGCGGAGTCCTTCCACTATCGAGCGCACTTCCCCGAGGATGCGCGGCTGCAGTTTGTCCGTCCCTTCATAGATGTAGTACTGCTCGCAAAGGCGGTCAAGGGTGGCGAGATAATCGGCCTTTTTGTCTGACTTCTGGACGGAGCCAAGGCGGGAGCGGAGTTCCTCGGCGGCAGAGAGGAGGCGGTCGTTTTCCTCCCTCTGGAGAATGAGCAGCTTTTCCGTCTGCGCCTTCCGTGCCCAGAAATAGAGGACCAGCGTCGCGAGGATTGCGGCAATCAGAAGTGCGAGGTTGGCCGTCCTCCCCCGCTGCTGCTCCTTATAACGGTATGCCGATGCCAGCGCCTCCGAGTGCGCATCGTCCAAAAAGTAATAGCTGCGGTAAAAGGCCGCCGCGCTCAGGTAGTCGTAGTCTGCCTTCTCCCGTGCCGATAATTTCTCCGGAGAGATACCGTCCAGCACGACGAGTGCACTGTCCGGATTAGTCTCCAGCAGCTTTTCCGCCACCCGGAGCTCCGGAACGCGGCTGCAGGACACTGCTGCGAGCAGTGCGGTGCAAACAAGTATGCAGGCGGTCCTTTTCATCATGGCAAATATAGCACTTTTGTGCAAAATCCCCATAAGTTGGTATTTCAAAAGGCTGCAGGGGTGACTACCTTTGCAGTGTTGTTATGTGTATTACCAGACAAGTTGCCTTCAGGAAAAACCGAAAGCCGGTTTTTGGGGACCTGGAGGCAATTTGCTAAATATGCATCCTATGGAAGAACCAGTAATTGTTTGTGAAAACCTTACCCATTATTACGGGAACAGGAAAATCTATGAGAATCTGAGCTTCGAGGTGGCCCCCGGGAACATAGTGGGGCTGCTTGGAAAGAACGGTACCGGAAAGACCACCACCATAAATATCCTCATGGGGTATCTGAAGCCCCGCGGCGGCAGCTGCAGGATATTCGGGGAGGACGTGCAGCGCATCTCCCCCGCCACCCGTGAGCGCATAGCCCTTCTTCTCGAAGGCCATGTCCAGTATTCCTACATGAACATTGCCCAGATAGAGAAATTCTACAGCGCCTTTTATCCAAAGTGGAACAAGGACGCCTACTACGGCCTCATGGAAAAGCTCAAGGTGGCGCCCGGCCAGATAATTTCCCGCATGTCGAACGGTCAGCGCTCCCAGGTGGCCCTTGGCCTTATCCTCGCCCAGAATGCCGACCTTCTCGTCCTCGATGACTTCTCCCTTGGCCTGGACCCCGGTTACCGCCGTCTTTTCTGCGAATACCTTCGCGATTACGCCAAGGCCGAAGGCAAGACCGTATTCCTTACCTCACACATCATCCAGGACCTGGAAAAGCTTGTGGACGAAGTGATTATCATGGATTACGGCAGTATCCTGGTCCAGGAGTCCGCCAAGACCCTCATGGCAAAATACCCCGGCGAAACCCTGGAAGACATTTTCATTGACCTTACAGGAAAATATTGACCTCTGTCATTTCGACCGAACGAAGTGACCTCTGTCATTTCGACCGAACGAAGTGAATTCTGTCATTTCGACCGAACGAAGTGAGTGGAGAAATCTCATACTGAATATGAACAAAATGATAATATACAAGGAATGGCTCAAGACACGGTGGGCGCTGCTGGGAGTGGTGCTAACCTTTGCGGCCGTGACCTTTTACTGCTTCCTGAACCTTTCAAAGGTTGTGGAAATACGTGGGGCAGAGCTCCTTTGGGAGGCCCTGGTGGAGAAAGATACCGTGCTGACGGAAATCCTCAAGTATCTTCCGCTTGCGGCCGGAGTGATCCTGGCGGCATGCCAGTTCCTTCCCGAGGTTACCCATAAACGCCTGAAGCTCACCCTCCATCTTCCCTATCCGCAGGGACGGATGCTGCTGAATATCGCATTGTACGGTCTTGCAGTGCTTGCCGTCATCTTCGCGCTGCAGGCGCTGGTATCGGCACTTATACTTAAACAATGGGTTGTATGGGAGCTGGTTGCAAGGATACTCAGGACAATGGCGGTGTGGTATCTGGCCGGATGGGCGGGCTATCTCTTTGCCGCAGCCGTGTGCCTGGAGCCTACCTGGAAAATGCGCGCAGTGCTTCTTGTGCTTGCCGCGGGCTTTGTGGCCCTGCTTTTCAAAAGCGAGGTCCCGGAGGCCTACAACGGCTTTTTCCCCGTCCTCTTACTGTATGTAGTCCTTTCCGTATCGCTTCTTTATTATGGAGTTGCACGGTTCAAGGAAGGTAAACAAGACTAGCCATGAAAACAGCAGGAAAGATATTCATCATAGCATCGGCAGTACTTCTTGCCGCATGGGTACTCCCCTGGCTTTATACCCTAATAAGCCTTAAGCCCTATTCAACGCCGTTCACGCTGTACAGCTGCACGGTGCACGATTTCACTTCGCTTGACAGAAGCGACGGCAAGGGCTTCCGCTTTATCGACACGGAAGGAAATGTGCACGGAGATGAGGCCCAGCCCACGTTTTACGCCTCTGTCCTTGCTTCAAAGGGCGCCCTCCCGGACACTATCGAAGGCCGTAAAGTGACGCTTGAAGAGATAGAGCGCAATGCAATAATCGCATCGTCGGACCCCAAGGACGTGAACCGCACCAAGGCCCCGGTATACCTTCTCATGGAAAGCGTCCCGGTGAGGCTCGAACTTCAGGACGCAGAGGAAGCGATGGTCTCCAGAAAGGACGGCATCTACATATACGAAATGGCTTCCAACGAGCTTCTGAAGGCGAAATCGGACAGCCTTAACGCCGCCCTCAAGGCACACGGCTTCACCTTCCCTGCCCGCCTTTTTGCCGGGAAACCCTCCCATCGAAAAGAATATGACGAGGGCTGGCTGGTAACCGATTCTGCTGACCGTCTCTTCAAGCTCAAGCAGGTGAACGGCCTCATCGAGATCCGCACCTTCCCCGAGGCCGACAACCTCCACCCCTCCTGGCTCATGATAACCGAATTCGAGAACCGCGCCACCCTTGCCTACATAGTTGACAAAAACGGCCTTCTGAACATCCTCAAGGCCGATGGCACCGTCGTCCCCGCCGAAGTCCCCTTCGACCCTCGCAAGGAAGACCTTCTCATCGTTGGCGACATGTTCTTCTACACGGTGAAAACCTCCACCTCCGACGGCGAACATTTCTATGCCCTCAGGGCCGATGACTTCTCCCTCGTCGACACCCTTGAGCGTCCTTACCCCAAGGACTTCTCCATCCCCGGAATACGTTATACTTCCGGTAGCGACGGCTGGGTAAAACCGCGTCTGAGGGGCTTCAGAGAGTAAAAATATCCCCATTTTTGGGGATTGTCGCGCGCGTAAAGAGAGGGTAAATTTGCAGTCCAATTGAGTAGTGACTGTGAGATTTATCCGTTCCTATGTAATAATGATGGGTTTCCTGTTCCTCTGTCTGCAGGCAGAGGGGCAGGATTATTTTTCCGGCAGGGTTCAGGATGCATCGACGCATGAGCCCCTTGTGGGCGTAGCCATAACCCAGGGTCAGTCCTGGGCCCTCACAGACTCCCTTGGCCGGTTCAGAATCAAGGCAAACGCCTCGTCCCCAGCCGTTTTCACTTCCCTTGGGTACAAGACTTTGAGAGCCTCCCTGGTGCAGGGCGCAACCTACCGCCTGCAGCCGGATGTGTTCTACATCCGCGAGGTTGTGGTTACGGCACAGGAGAATCACGGACTCACATCGGCAACCAAGATAGGACAGGACGCCATCAGCCATATCCAGCCGTCCAGCGTTGCCGATCTTCTCGAACTCCTGCCCGGCGGAGTGTCGCGCGACCCTTCCTTCGGCTCCCCAAAAGTGGTTAATCTGAGGGCGGCCGGTTCGTTGTCTGCGGATTATACCACATCGGCCCTTGGAACGCGGTTTACGATAGACGGGAAACCCGTTCTCAATGATGCGAATCTGCAGTATACCCCGGCTTACAGCAACCTCGGGTCCGATTTCGTCAATCTTGGAACTGACATGCGCACCATCCCCACGGAGGACATTGAGTCAATGGACGTGGTGAGGGGCATAGCCTCTGTAGAGCACGGAGACCTCACAAGCGGCCTCATACAGATAAAGCGCCGCCGCGGCGGAAACGACATCCGCCTAAGGTTCAAGTCTGACATGAGCTCCAAGCTCTTCTATGCCGGGAAGGGCTGGGAATGGGGCGGGAGCGAAAAGCGCACGGTGAATATCGGCGTCAATTATCTGGACTCCCGCTCAGACCCCAGAAACCTGCGCCAGAACTACAAGAGACTCACAGCGAGCCTTCGTGGAAGCCGCACGTGGAACAGCAATGAAAAGTTCCACAGCATCCTTACGGCAAACCTCGATTACACAGGCTCCTTCGACGACCAGAAGTCGGATAAGGACCTTGACGAGTTCGACGGCATCCCCGCCGAAACATATAAAAGCACCAACAACCATATCGATCTTGGTGCCGACTGGACCCTGTCTGCAAAGAACGATGAGTCCCTCTTCCGTTCCATGGTTCTTACGGCGTCGTTAAGCTATGGCCACGACGTCATCGACCGCTGGAAGAACGTTATCCTCACATCTGAGGAGCCGATTTCCGTTTCCCGTGTGCCGGGAGAGTTTGACGCCATCATGGTCCCAACCAGGTATCAAGCCACGCTCGTTGTGGACGGAAAGCCGTTCTACGCTTATCTCAGGGCCGTTTCCCGCTGGCGTCTGCTTGGCCAGAACGTCATGGCCGGTGCCGAGTGGACCTTTGACAAGAACTTCGGCGAAGGGTCCGTCTTCGATGTCCTGAGGCCGTTTTCCACCGGCTCCAACACCCGCCCCCGCGCCTACAAGGAAATCCCTGCCGACAGCAACATCGCCCTCTTTGCCGAGGAAAACGGCAAGGCGGCGCTGGGCGGTTTCGGCCTGGAATGGTCGGCCGGCATACGAGCGGACTTCATGCCCGGCCTGTCAAGGGATTATGCCATGAGCGGAAAGGTCGCAATCGACCCCAGGGCCAATCTGAGGCTCAATTTCCCCGAGACAGTGATAGGCGGATATAAGCTGGAAGCCGGCATATATGGCGGGGCAGGCATACACACCAAGTTCCCCACCATGGATATGCTCTACCCCCAACTCCAGTACCGGGACAAGATCCAACTCAACTACTGGCCTGTGGAAAAAGAGCTCCGCCGCATCAACTTCCTCGTTTATACAATCGACACGACTCCCTACGAGCTTGGCCCCGCCAGAAATCTCAAATGGGAAATCGGTGCCGATGCCTCCTGGAACGGCTGGACGGCCTCCGTCGACTTCTTCACCGAGGATATGACCTCCGGATTCCGCGGCGGTTCCGATTACATGAGGGTTGTGGCAAAGGACTACGACGAAACGGCCATCGACAAGTCTTCGCTCACGGGACCGCCCTCAACGGAAAACCTTCCCTATGTGCTTGACACCAACCTTGTTGCCTATGGACTTGCTACCAACGGCAGCCGGACGCTTAAAAGGGGCGTGGAGTATACGTTCACCTCTCCCAGGATTCCGGTTGTGAACACCAGGGTGACCGTGAACGGAGCATGGTTCAAGACCCGCTACATGAACAGCCAGCCCGAATGGGAGCGCCCGTCGGTAGTGATTAACGGCAAGAACTATCCGTATATCGGCCTTTATGACAAGAACGACAGCCGCATGTACGACTCCTTCAACACCAATTTCCTTCTGGATACACAGGTCCCCAGCCTCGGGCTTATCTTCACTACCTCCTTCCAGTGCGTCTGGTTCTCAGGGCAGCAGTATGAGGCCGATGATTCCCGTCCCGTGGCCTATCTGGACAAGGACCTCAAGATGCATCCTTTCACGGACGAATCCGATGCCGACGGAGTCCTCCACCGTATGGTGAGGGAGTTCTCCTCATCGCTGCTGGAATACCGCAGCGAGCCGTTTTACATGAACGTGAACCTTAAGATATCGAAGACGCTGCTCAGGGAAAAGGCCGTAGCTTCCCTTTTTGTGAACCGCCTTTTCACGGTTGCGCCGGATTATGAAATAAACGGAGTGGTTAAACGCCGCTCCAGCACGCCATACTTCGGTATGGAGATAAGTTTCAAGATATGAAAGAAAGGCTCTTCATATTGATTTGTACACTCTTCTGTGCCATGTCATGCGGTACAAAGACAGAACCGGAGCTGTTCTCTGTAGTTGACGTAGTGCTGTCAACTGAGGACGGTGCATCCGTAGTCTCCATGACTGTGAGCCCATCAATAGAGGGGAACCAGTTCAGGAACCTTAACACCGGCATCAATTACACTATCCCGCAGTTCTCAGACAATCACTGCAGCATGAGGGTCCAGAAGGGCGTCTATGTAATAGGTTTTGACGGGGTTGCAACCCTTTCAGGTGGCGTAAAGCGCCGCGTAAGGCACTATTCCCATATAGAGCCGGTAAATGCCGTGAATCTCCTGAACGCTTCTGAGACAATAACGCTGGACTTGATATACCTTGACTGATATGACACTGCTGCTTTCCATATTGCTTCTTTCTTCCGCGCCGGACAGCCTGGGCGTGGTGGAGCGCAGTGAAATGCGTCAGACGTCATTGGTGCAGATGGCCGATAAGACGCCTTCTGCGGCGCTGCTGTCGCATTTTGACAGCTTTACCTCGGCAGAGGCATCGGCAGACGGACATTCAGAAAGGAAGCCGCTTCTGAGGGAAGAGGGAGACGGGCACATTGAAGGGCGGCTTGACATTGCAACCCTGGTAAGGACAGACAGCCTTTCTACGGTGAGCGGCAATGTGAAATACTCCAATGGCATCAGGCGAGGCGTCCTGTGGAACAGCAGTTCCGATTATCGGCTGATATATCCTTATGCTGTTGCAGATTCCGTGGGAGGAGATCTCCGGAACGAACTATATTCGTTTACGGGAGGTTACGCTTTCCGGAGAGGGCTCTGGTATTTTGGTCTGAGCGGCAGCTACAGGGCTCTTCATGAATGGCGGGAGACAGATCCCCGCCCCAGGAACATTGTGTCTGACCTTACTGCATCGGCAAGTGCCGGAAAACGCGTTGGAGGTGGCTATATCATTGATTTTTCGGCCTCTTACAGGCGCTATAGCCAGAGCAACGACGTGGAATTCTATAATCCCCGCGGGGCCAACAGTTCCGTTTTCCACCTTACGGGGCTTGGCAGCCATTATGCCCGTTTTGCCGGAACAAATTCATCTACTACATATACCCGTTATGCCGGTAACGGAGCCGGATTTGCCGTGAATCTCCTTCCCGTTTCCCCAAAGGGCTGGTATGCATCACTGGTATATGACATGCTGGACATCATCCATTACCTCCCCAGCCAGAATGAGTCTCCTTATCAGGAAAGCGTGTCCAGGAAGGTCTCTCTGAAGGGAGAGCGTATTGCTGGTAGTTGGAAGGCAGGAGCATATGCAAAGGCTGGTTTCAGAAGCGGCCTTGAGTATGTGCTTGACAACGGCAGCGCCGGTCTTTTGCAGACGCTAATGCGCTTTGCAATGTTTTCTGCCGTGGATTATGAAGCCGGTCTTGACGCGGCCCTCCTCGCCGGCGGGTGGCGCTTTGACGCCAATGCTGCCTTCAAGGGCTTCCAGGCCCAGCACAACTATCCCGGAAGACTGCTGCAGACAAGCGGCATCAAAGCATCGGCAGGGGCGACAAGGACTTTCAGGAGCAGGCTGTGGTTCATATCGGCACAGCTTGGGGCAAAGGCGTATGTGCCTTTCGGGGCAGAGATGATTCTTCCTGAGCAGTACACCATGCCGGCCCTTATGGACCATTACGAAACCCGCCTCCAGCGCCTTCAGACCATGGTTTTTGGGGCCGATGCAGGGCTCCATGCCGAAAGGCAGGTCACGCGTGGAATGTCCGCTTTCGTGTCTGCCGGGATTTATTACGATTCAATACAGTCGGCAATATACAGAATAACAATAGGTTTAAATTTCTTATAAAATGAAAAAGACAATGCTTTTTGCAGCCATTGCAGCCGTAGCGGTTGCAGCCTGCACCAAACCGGAATTCGTGACCCCCGAAGGGACCGTTCTCGAAGACGGAACGGAGGTCCACTATGCAAAAGGACTGGTAATTGAGGAAATCTACTTTACCGGAAGCCCTGTAGAGGGCAGCGAGTCGGCAGACGATGACCAGTACATCAAACTCACAAACACCTCATCTGAAACTATTTATGCAGACCGCGTAATGTTCGTGAACAACTATGTAGAAGGCTTCATAACCGAAACCGGTGCTTACTATACCTATCCTGAACTTCCCGACGGCCTTGTTGTCACGGACATGTTCATGATTCCCGGAAGCGGCAAGGATCATCCCATCGCAGCGGGAAAGAGCATCGTAATCGCCATCCACGCCAACAAGTATGTTGACGAGAACCCCAACGCCGTGGACCTCTCCAAGGCCGATTTCGAGTTCTATGACGGAGAAAACGAGTTCTTCCCGGACACGGACAACCCCGATGTCCCCAACCTCGACGTATGGTTCAAGAGCTCCTTCACGGTCACCATCTTCCACCACCGCGGCCTTGAGAGCTTTGCAATTGTGCGTGTCCCCGAAGGCGAGACCGCAGAGAGCATCATGACCAACCGTCACTGGAGCGGCGAAAAGCACATGATTTTCAAGGAGTGGGACTTTAAGAATGACATTGCAGAAGATGATGCCTTTGTGATTCCCGCGGAATGGGTTCTTGACGCTGTAAACTGCACAACCCCCGACTCCTACTACCAGAATCCCTGGGGCCCCAAGTTCGATGCAGGCTGGACCGGCGTTGGCAATTTCTCCGAAGACGTTAACAACAGCGGCAAATCCGTCGCCCGCAAGGTTGTTGACAACAGGCTCATCGACTCCAACAACTCCACCAACGACTTCAAGGTCAGCACCCCTTCCCTGAAAAAATAAGGCCTCGTACTGTAATTTCTCTCCGCACGGGCACCAGAAAGCGGTTTTGGTGTCCGTGCGGTGTTTTTTGGCCCGTTCGGACACCGATTTGCCCCTTTGGTGCCCGAGCTGCAATTCCAGTTATGGCGAAAATTGAACAATTATCAAATTTTGGCAAGCCTTGCCAAAATTTTCTTCTTGGAAGCGCAATGACGATATTTACAAACGAAAGACAAGAATAGACAAAATTCTATTCATAGATTGTGTTTTTAATAGAAAAATAACTATTTTTGCGTGTAAACGATGAAGTACGAGGAAATCCATCGACTAGCCAGAAAGAATGGATGGGTGGTAATAAGACAATCCGGAAGCCATGTGATATACCGGAAAGGGACAAAGACATATCCGGTTCCATACCACCAAGGTAAGGAAATAGGAAAGGGACTGGAGAGAAAAATTAGAAAAGACATGCATTTGGTATGACAACTATTGAGGCAATTATTGAAAGGGCTAAAGACGGGACCTATTCTGTCTATTGTAAAGATGAAATCTTTTCTGGGGCGGGGGAAACCCTGGCCGCGGCCAAGGAGGATATGGCAAGGCAGATGTCCTTCTATAGGGAAACAGCATTGAAGGAGGGTTTCAAGTATCCCTCTTTTCTTGACCAGCCGTTCAGTGTGCACTATCATGTAGACATGCCCAGTTTGATAGAATACTATGTGGAAAGTGGTATTCTGTCTTTGGCGGGAGTTGAAAGAATTACCGGAATCAATCAAAAACAAATCTGGGCATACTTACATGGCACAAAACCACGCAAAGAGCAGGTCAGTCGCCTTGAAAAGGGATTTCGACGTCTTCAGGCAGACCTTGATGCCGTTTTCGTTTCGGCCTCTTGATTGTTTTTGCTATCTTTGCAGAAGTTTTCACTTCTGAAAGATATGGCAGACAAATTCTCGGATATCGGTAAAATTGAGGCGATAGAACAGCTCTATCGCCTTTCTGCGTATAATCCCGTGAGCGGGCTCAGTTACCGCAGCGGGGGCGGGGTGGTTGCATCGGCCTCGAGGATGTTCCTGGAGGGGCTGGATTTCAACCTGGTGTACTTCCCGCTAAAGCACCTGGGCTACAAGTGCGTGGTGAGCACGGTGGGTGAGCTTTATGCCCGGATGGCGCATCCAAAGCTTCTGAACGTGGTGCTTGGAGTATCGGCAAAGCTGGATTTTGAGCAGGTGAAGGAGCTGTGGCTGGGGATTACGGTGGCGGCGAAGGAGCACGGCTTCGAGGCTGTGAACCTGGACCTGCAGCCGTCGGCAAACGGGCTGTATGTGTCTGTGGCGGTGACGGGGGAGACCCTGCTCCTTACGGACAAGCGCCGGATGGCGGCAAAATCAAAGGACCTCATATGCGTTTCAGGCAGCCTCGGGGCGGCATATCTCGGCCTGCAGGTGCTGGAAAGGGGCGCCAGGGAATTTACAGAGAAGGGCGTCCAGCCGGACATGTCGGCCTACAAGATGCTGGTGGGAGAGTACCTTCGTCCGTCGCTGGATTCAGGCATCGTCTCGCACCTGGAGGAACTCGAAATCTACCCTCCCTACGGCTATTTCGTCACCCGCGGCCTTGCCGATGCGGTGAAGCGCCTCACCCGCGACAGCGGCCTCGGGGCAAAGATTTATGCCGATAAAATCCCCTTCGAGGGCAATTCATTCGCACTGGGGAAGGAGCTTGACATGGACCCGATATCGGCAGCTATGAACGGCGGGGACGACAACCGCCTGCTATTCGTGGTGCCCATCCTTCACCTGGAGAAGTTCCGCCGCGACTTCCAGACCTTCGACGTAATCGGCCACCTTGCACAGCCGGAAGTGGGAGACGTCCTGGTGACGCCGGAAGGGGTGGAATTTCCGATGAAATCCCAGGGCTGGCCAGAGGGTTCAGCACAATAATTGCTATATTTACGCCCGGAATATTAATTTTATCGCTATATGAAGAAAATTTTTGCAGTAATCGCCCTGTCGGTTGCCATGCTTGGCTCCGCTCAGGCACAGAGCGGCCTTGGCAATCTCCTTGGCGGCCTCCTCGGTGGCGGAAAGACCACATCAAGCACCTCTACAACAACTTCTTCCACTGATGGCGCTGCTGTTCAGCAGACTATCGGAAACGTCCTTGGAAGCCTTCTCGGCACCGTTTATTCGGCAGCTCCTTCACTTAACGGAACTTACCTTTACAAGGGTGTTGCAGTTTCCATGACACAGAGCAACGGCAATGTCCTTACCAACCTTGCAGGAACCGCTGCAACCACCCAGATCGAGAACAAGATCAACGAAGTCCTTGCCAAATTCGGCATCAAGGAAGGCAACATGACCATCACCTTCGACAACAAGGATAACACCTTCGTCTGGACCATCGGCGGCTTCCCCCTTAACGGAACTTATAAGGTGGGCGACGGAGAAAAGACCGTTACAATGACCTTCGGCCGCACAATGCAGTACTTCTGCATGACCGGTACCGTAGATTTTGCAGGCCTTGACGGCGGCGTGAAGCTCCTCTTCACCTCCGACAAGATGACCGCCTTCCTCAAGAAAGCCATCGAAAAGCTTGGCCAGAAGAACAACGAAATCGGCACTATCGCAAAGCTCGCACAGGGCTACGACAACTACAAAATCGGCGTAAACCTCGCCAAGCAGCAATAAATTGCCTAACTGAATCGCTTCCGTCCTTGAAAACGCCCGTTTTTGAGGACGGAAGTCCGTTTACAGGGGGTCTCGTCCTTGAAAATGGCCATTTCTAAGGATGGGTGCTCCAGGTGTCCCGCCGAGTGGACCACCGGGAGCGCTAGCGCCGGGAGACCTCGTACTTGTCGATGCCGATGCGGCGGAGGTCCTGGATGAACTCCTGGGTCACTGCAACCTGGTACTTCTTGGAGAAGAACTGGATGCGGTAGTGGGTGACGGGGTCGTAGATGAAGATGTTCAGGGGAATGGTTCCCTTGTGCTTCTTGATGACATTCACGAAAGCAGTCCTGAATTCAGGAGTGAGCTGGGGCGTGTCAATGTCCAGGTTGAAGCCTGTCAGAATGTCGTCTGAGATATTGCCAAGAAGAGTCACTTTCTTGAGCTTGAAGGCCCAGGGAGCCGTTTTTCCCTGTGCGCGCTCTTCGGGCTTGAGGAAGTATTTTTCCTCTACGGTGCCTTCCAGGAAGAGGTTGGCATGGAGGGTCATGTACTGCATGAAAACTTCGTGGTCCTTGCCGAAGAGGGCAAGTTCGTAGGAGCCGCTGTAGTCTTCCAGAATGGTCTTTGACCAGGGTTTTCCGGCCTTGGTGGTCTTCTGCTCCACGCTGGTGACGATGCCGGCGGCATAGACCTTGGCGGTCTGCTTGCGTGCTTCGCAGTCGGCAACGAAATTGGAGAGGTCGTTGAGCTTCACAGTGGTGAAGTTGTCTATCTCGAAGCGGTAGCGGTCCAGGGGATGGGAGCTGAGGTACATGCCCACCAGGTCCTTTTCCCTCTGGAGAACCTCAAGTATGTCCATGTCACCCTCGTTCTGGGGGAGTGCAGGGCGTTCCGGCTTCATTTCTTCCATGTCTCCGAACAGGGATGATCCGGAGGAGACGGTATCGGCCTTGTAGAGGTCTCCGTAGCGGGAAATTTCGTCAAGGAAGAGGTCTCCGGAGCGGCCGGGCTGGAAGTACATGGAGCGCTTGTGGCCGAAGCTGTCGAAGGCGCCGGAGTTCACCAGGCTTTCGAGGCTCTTGCGGTTCACGCTGCCGGCCATGCGTTCCACGAAGTCGAATATGTCCGTGAACAGGCCGTTTTCCTCCCTTTCGGCAATGATGGCGTCGACCACGTTGGCGCCGAAGCCCTTGATGGAACTCAGGGCAAAGCGCACGTCGCCGTTCTTGTTCACGGTGAACTCTCCGGTACTTTCGTTAATGTCGGGGTTCAAAACCTTAATTCCGTGGCCTTTGCAGTCGTCCATGATCTTGGTGATTTCATCCATGGACTTTGCGCAGTTGAGGCAGGAGGCGAAGAACTCGGAAGGGTAGTGCGCCTTGAGCCAGCCGGTCTGGTAACTAACCCAGGCATAGCAGGTTGCGTGGGATTTGTTGAAAGCGTACTGGGCGAATTTCTCCCAGTCTTTCCATATCTTGTCAAGGACTTTTTCGGGATGCCCGTTGGCAACACCGCCGCTCATGAACTTGTCCTTTAGGGAGTTCAGTATGTCTATCTGCTTCTTTCCCATGGCCTTGCGCAGCTTGTCTGCTTCGCCTTTGGTGAAGCCTGCAAGCTTCTGGGACAGAAGCATCACCTGCTCCTGGTAGACAGTGACTCCGTAGGTGTCCTGGAGGTATTCCTCCATCTCGGGAAGGTCGTACTCTATGGCCTGTTCACCCAGCTTTCTGGCAACGAAGTCGGGGATGTAATCCATCGGCCCCGGCCTGTAGAGGGCGTTCATTGCGATGAGGTCTTCGAAGCGTTCCGGATGCAGTTTCTGCAGCCAGTTCTTCATTCCCTCGGATTCAAACTGGAATACGGCGGTGGTGTCTCCGCGGCCGTAGAGTTCGTAGGTGGCCTTGTCGTCAATGGGGATGGACTCAATGTCGATATCCAGCCCGTGGTGCTCCTTGATGAGGTCCAGGCAGTTGTGGATGATGGACAGGGTTATGAGGCCCAGGAAGTCCATCTTGAGCATGCCCACGTCTTCGATATAGTGACCGTCGTACTGGGACGTGCGTACGTCTTCCCCTGTTTCCTTGTCCTTGGAGAGGCATATCGGCAGGTAATTGGTAAGGTCTCCCCTGCCGATGATGGTGGCGCAGGCATGCACGCCCACCTGCCTTACGCAGCCCTCGAGTGCGGCCGCATACTTTAGCACCTCCTTGTTGATTTCAGGGCCGTTTTCGAGCTCGTTCTTGAACTCCGGCACAAGGCGGTAGCAGTTCTTCAGGTTAATCTTGACATCTACGTCCTCGAGGCCCTTCTGGAAGGTTTTGCCATCCTTTTCAACCACCTTGAAACCGGGCTTGAGCTCGTCCAGGTTGGGGTTGAAGGGGTATTCCTTCTCCATCTTCTCGCTCAGGCGGTCCGGGACCATCTTGGTGAGGCGGTTGCTCTCGTCAATGGAAACGTGGCTTATGCGGGCAACGTCCTTGATGGCGCTCTTTGCCGCCATGGTGCCGAAGGTGATGACGCGGGAGACGTGGTCTGCGCCATACTTCTTCTCCACGTATTCATGGGCCTTGGTGAGGTCTTCGAAGTCAACGTCGATATCCGGCATGGAGATACGGTCCGGGTTCAGGAAACGCTCGAACAGGAGCTGGTATCTGATGGGGTCCAGATTAGTAATCTTCAGGCAGTAGGCGACCACCGATCCTGCCGCGGAACCACGCCCGGGGCCCACCATGGAGCCCATCGCACGGGATGCGGCAATGTAGTCCTGGACGATGAGGAAGTAGTCCGGGAAGCCCATTCGGCATATGGTCTTGAGCTCGAAGTCTATGCGTTCTGCCTGCTCCTGCGTGAGGGTTTCTCCGTAGCGTTTGTGCGCTCCCTGGAAGGTGAGGTGGCAGAGGTATGCCACGGAGTTGCAGAAACCGTCTCCGCGGTAGGTTCCGTGCTTGTCGCAGCGGCCGGCGTCGATGATGTCCTTGTACTTCTCGAGGTAGGTGTCGATGTCCTTCATGAACTCCGGATCTATCTCGAAAACCGGAAGAACGGGATCCCTGTCGATGGAGTAGCTTTCTATCTTGGAGGCCACTTCAAGGGTGTTTTCAAGGGCTTCGGGATGGTCCGGGAAAAGCGCCGTCATCTCCTCTTCGGACTTGATGTATTCCTGCTGGGTATAGCGGAGGCGGTCAGGGTCGTCGATGTAGGCGTTGGTGGTGAGGCAGATGAGGCGGTCGTGTACGGGGCCGTCCTCCTTGCGGACAAAGTGGGCGTCGTTGGTTGCGATTACCTTGATGCCGTACTTTTCTGCCAGCTCGAAGATGCGGTCCGTGTAATAGCACTGCTCTTCGTACAGCTTGTTGTCAAGGCCGGGGACTTCCGTCTTGTGCTTCATCACCTCAAGGTAGTAGTCTTCCCCGAAGACTCTTTTATGCCATGTTATGGCCTTGTCGATGGCCTCGTCGTCATGTGCGAGGATGGCTCTTGGAACCTCTCCTGCAATGCATGCAGAGCTGCAGATAAGCCCTTCATGGTATTTTTCTATGACCTCATGGCTCACGCGCGGCTTGTAATACATGCCGTTAACGTGGCCCTCCGAGACTATCTTCACCAGATTCAGGTATCCCTGATAGTTCTTCGCCAGCAGTATGAGGTGGTAGTAGCCCTTCTCCTTCTTCCTGTGGTCTCCCTTGGAAACATATATCTCACAGCCGATTATGGGCTTGACGGCAGGGTGCTTCTTCGCAAATTTGAAGAACTCCTTGACGCCGTACATGTTGCCGTGGTCCGTGATGGCAAGCGCCGGCATGCCAAGCTCTTCGGCCCGGGAAAACAGATTATCTATGGAAGACTGTCCGTCCAGAATGGAGTACTGGGTGTGGACATGAAGATGCACAAAACTCATGTAACAAAGATAAGAATTCTGTGCCGAAACTCCGCAATAAAGTTTTCAACAATCGGCCCCATCCTTAAAAACGGCTGTTTTCAGGGACGAGACCCCCTGTAAACGGACTTCCGTCCTCAAAAACGGGCGTTTTCAAGGACGGAAGCTATTATTTTGTTTCGATGTCAAGCGTGAAGGGCGCCATGCCGTCGGCTTCAAGGGTGAGCGTGGCGGAGCCTTTTGCGCTGGAGGATTGCAGCAGCACCTGGGCAAGGCCGTTGAAGGTTTTGATGCTGAAGGTGCGGGCGTCTGGGTCTGAAGGGCGCTCAAGGGCCTGCCAGGCGGGGTCTCCGTTGCCAACGCCCAGAATGCGGACGGGGCCGTCAACGCTTATCCGGATATCCTCGCAGGCGTCAGGAACAAAGCGGACTTTCCAATCTGTCAGGGAAATGGTGACGACGGCCACATCGGCCCCGTCGGCCTTGAGAGAAGTCCTGTCTGCCGATGCGCTGATGCGGGCGGCGCTTCCCGTGGTCTGAATCTCCCGGGTGAGCACTTTCCGGCCATTCCTGTAGCCCACGGCCTTGATGCGGCCGGGCTTGTAAATGGCGTCCCAGCTGAGGTATCCGCCGTCTTCCATCTTCTTTCGGCCAAGGCGCTTGCCGTTCACGGTGAGCTCGACCTCGTCGCAGTTGGAGTATACCCAGATGCTCACGGTTTCGCCTTCGTGACCGGCAAGGTTCCAGTGCGGAAAGACGTGGAGGACGGGTTCGCGGGTCCACCAGGATTTGAGGTAGAAGGCCTCGTCCTTGGGGAAGCCGCAGTAGTCCAGAATGCCGAATTCAGAGCCTGTGGCGGGGAATTCCAGGGGATTGGGCTCGCCCCTGTAGTCGAATCCCGTCCAGTAGAAAAGGCCGCCCAGCCAGGGACGCTCCCTGTAGAAATTCCACCCCCTGCCGATGCGGTTCAGCGTTCCGTCCTTCTCATCCGGAGTGCGGTTCATCGAAGCCATGCGGCCGGGCTCGTCGAAGTATATGCCTCTTGTGCCGCAGCCGGTTGTCTCCTCCGTTCCCAGGGCGATCCTCTCCGGATATTTCTGCCGATGCTGGTCAATTGGGTTCTGCATCATGTAGTTGTAGCCGGCCACATCGGCAGGTATGACGATGTACGGGCCGCTGCTGGTGGCGACGGTGGAAAGACGGGTGGGGTCAAGACGGTGGCAGTATTCGCGCATGGATTCGGCAATGCGGGTGCCCTTGTCGTTCCACTCCAGGCCCCATTCCTCGTTGCCGACGCTCCAAAGGATGATTGAAGGGTGGTTGCGGTCCCTTTCTATCATGGCCTTCAGAAGGCGGATATGCTCCTCGTTTATGCCTGTAAGGCGGTTCTCTTCCAGCACAAGGACGCCAAGGCTGTCGCAGGCATCCAGAAACTCCGGCGTAGCGGGGTTGTGGCTTGTCCTGATGGCGTTTACGCCCAGTTTTTTGAGCTCCCTGATGCGCCATACCTGAAGGGCGTCCGGAATCGCGGAACCCACTCCTGCGTGGTCCTGGTGCTGGTTTACTCCTTTTATTTCAAGGCGCTCGCCGTTGAGGAAGAAGCCTTCGTTTGCGTCGAATTTTATATCCCTTATGCCGATGATAGTTTCATACGAGTCTCCGCTTTCCGTTATCTCCGTAGTGAGCGTGTAAAGATACGGGTCCGTGGTGCTCCAGAGGTGGGGATTGCTAACGGTGAAGCTTGCCTTTGTCTCGGAAACGGCCTTTGCAAGGACGCTCCGGCGGGGTACGGTGGTAGATGCGACCACATTGCCTGCGTGATCCTTAAGCGTGTGGCGAAGCGTGTATTCTCCCTTGACCGCACCGCTGTTCTGCACCTTTGTTTCCACGGTGATGTCTGCAGTGTTGTAGGGAGCCATCAAGGCGCTGTGGACAAAGGTCCCGAACGGCGCCACGTGCAGCGGCTCCGTCTTTTCCAGCCACACGTGCCTGTAGATACCCGCTCCCTCATAGAACCAGCCCTCTTCCAGGGTGGCGTCTACGCGCACGGCAACCACGTTCTCTCCACCGTAATTGAGGTATTCCGATATGTCATAGGTGCGGGTTGCATAACCGCTTGGCTCCATTCCCAGCCAGAAGCCGTTCACCCAGATGTTTGCGGCCCTGAAAATGCCGTCAAAGCGGATGCTGATGTGTTTTCCGTCATCCTCTGCAGGGATGGTGAAAGTCTTCCTGTACCAGCCCACGCTGGTTTCAGGATACTTGTATCCAACTGTCTTGTAGCCGTGGCTGTGGCTTGCCTCGCGGGCATAAGGAAGGTCTACCACCCAGTCATGCGGGAGGTTCACCTTCTTCCACTCCTGCGGCCAGTCTGCCTTGTTGAACTTCAGGCTGTAGGGTCCGGTATTGTGGATTGACGCCGCCTTTGTGAGATAATTGAAATACTCCGTCCCGCACCCGAAGTCAAGGGCCGGAGACGAAGCATTTCCAAAGGCAAACTCCCAGTCTGCGTCAAAGCGCTCTTTCTCCCTCGCAATGCCCAGAATAGGGATTATTATCAGTAAAGCGGTAAGTATTCGTTTCATGCGTGGTCATTTGTCTCATGCAAATATACAAAAGCTTTGGGACAAATTCTTTTCCATCCTCAAAATCGGCCATTTTCAGGGACAGGCCCCCCCTATAAACGGACTTCCGTCCTCAAAAACGGGCGTTTTCAAGGACGGAAGGCAGATTGTCAGGGGCCGGGATTATTTCTCGGCCTTTTTCTTGGCGGCGGCTACGGTGGCGTCGTACATGATAGGAGTACCGATCATGATGGAGGCGTAGGTACCGATGATGACACCGAGGCAGAGAGCCACTGCAAGACCGCGGATGGATTCACCGCCCCAGATTGCGATTGCAATCATAGGAAGGAGGGTGGACACCGAGGTGTTGAGGGTACGGGTGAGGGTGGCGTTGAGAGCCGTGTTCACCGTGGTACGGAAGTCTTCCTTCGGGTGCAGGCCCCTCTGCTCACGGATACGGTCGAAGATAACCACGTTATCGTTGATTGCGTAACCGATGATGGTAAGGATAGCTGCGATGAAGGTCTGGTCTACATCCAGGTTGAACGGAAGGATACCGTTGAACAGGGAGAAGAAGCCGATGACGATGAGAGCCGTGTGTGCCAGGGAGACCACACCGCCAAGACCCCAGGTCCAGCCGTGGAAGCGGAATGCGATGTAGATGAAGATGGCAAGCAGGGCCAGCAGCACGGCGATAATTGCGCTGCGGGTGATGTCACGGGCGATGGTAGGACCAACCTTGTCGGAGGAGATGATACCGTTGGGGTTCTCCAGGGTGGAGGTGAAGTCGGCAAGCTGGATGTCCTCTGCATAGAAGCCCTTGAGGGCGTTGAAGAGGAGGCCTTCGACCTCTGCGTCAACAGCGGTGCTCTCGTTGTCGTTCTTGTACTGGGTGGTGATCTTCATCTGGGAGTCTCCACCGAACTGCTTTACCTCGACGGAGTACTGGTCGATGCCTTCTGCCTCTGCAGCAGCCTTGAACACATCCTCTACGCTTGCACGCACGTCTTCTGCGGTGACGGCCTTGTCAAAGCGGACCACATAGGTACGGCCGCCGGTGAAGTCTACACCGTAGCTGAAGCCCTTGAATGCGATGGAAGCGATGGAGATGAGGATGAGGATGCCGGAGATGGTGTAGGACCACTTCTTTGCTCCGATGAAGTCTGCCTTGGTATTCTTGAGAATATTCTGGGTGAGCTTGTTGGAGAGGGATACGGTCTTGCCTGCCTTGATGCGGTCATCGAAGATGATGCGGGTGATGAAGATGGAGGTAAGAACGGAAGTGATGATACCGATGATGAGGGTGGTGGCAAAGCCCTGGACAGGACCGGAACCAAAGATGTAGAGGATGATACCGGTGATGAGGGTTGTGAGCTGACCGTCGATGATTGCGGAGTAAGCGTTCTTGTAACCGTCTGCAACGGCGAGGGAGAATCCCTTGCCTGCAGCCAGCTCTTCCTTGATACGCTCATAGATGATAACGTTGGCATCCACAGCCATACCCAGTGTAAGGACGAGACCGGCGATACCCGGGAGGGTAAGGACGGCGCCGAAGCTTACGAGGACACCGAAGAGGAGGAGAACGTTGCAGAGCAGAGCCACGTCGGCAATGAGACCGGCGCCCTGGTAGAAGAATACCATGTAGATGAGCACCAGGCAGAATGCGATGATGAAGGAGATGAGACCGGCCCTGATGGATGCGGAACCGAGGGTAGGACCTACAACCTGCTCCTGAATGATGGTGGCAGGTGCGGGAAGCTTACCGCTCTTGAGGACGTTTGCAAGGTCCTCGGCTTCCTGGACGTCGAAGTTGCCGGTGATTTCGGAAGAACCGCCGGTAATTTCACCGTTGACGGTAGGATAGGAGTACACGAGACCGTCGAGGACGATGGCAACCTGCTTACCGATGTTGTCCTTGGTGAGGTGAGCCCAGATGGAAGCGCCTTCAGCGTTCATTGTCATGGATACGGAAGGAGCGCCGCTGCCGCCGTTCTGTGCGCCGTTGAAGTTGACGCGGGCGTCGGTGACTACACCGCCGTCAAGGGGAGCCTTGCCGTCACGGGAGTTGACCTTGATGGCAACCAGTTCGTAGAGGTTGCTGCCCTGGACGAGTTCGGTGGGCTTTACCGACCACATTCCGCGGAAACCCTGGGGAAGGACATCCTGTGCCATTGCCAGGTAGCGGTTTACGGTAACGGTATCGACACCCTGTGCGAAGCCGATGCAGGCGTTGTTCCAGCCGCTGGGGCTCAGAACCCTGAAGAGGGGATTTGCAACTGCGGTGGAGTCGCCGAGGTTGCCGAGAATCTCGCTTACGCGTGCATCGACGGCGTAGAGGTCTACCTCGTTGCCCTGGAAGGTGGGCCAGAATTCGAGGGATGCGGTGCCCTGGAGGAGCTTGCGCACACGCTCAGGATCCTTGACACCCGGAAGTTCGATGAGGATCTTGCCGGAGTTGCCTACCTGCTGGATGTTGGGCTGGGTGACACCGAAGCGGTCGATACGGTTACGGAGCACGTTGAAGGAGTTGTCGACAGCGCTCTTCGCCTCTGCGCGGATAACCTCGATGACCTTGTCGTTGGTGGCGTCGTTGGAGATCTTGTCGCGGAGTTCATAGGTCGCGAAAACCTCTGCGAGACGGCGGCCGGGAGCCACTTTCTCCCAAGCTTCACGGAACAGGCCGATGAAGTCTGCGCTGGAGTTGACGTTGTTCTTCTTTGCTTCGGCCATGGCGGCTACGAAGTCCGGGTCTGTGCTGCCTCCGGAGAGGGCCCTGACCAGGTCTTCAAGCTGGACCTGCAGCATGACGTTCATACCGCCCTTGAGGTCCAGACCAAGGTTGATTTCCTTTTCCTTGGCGCTCTTGTAGGTGTATCCGAGGAATACCTTTTCCGAGCCGATGGAATCAATATAAGCCCTGTTCCTGATGTTTGATACGGAGTCCAGGACGAATTCGCGCACTTCCGGTGCGACGTTGTTAGCTTCGACGAATTGAAGCGCCTGAGCCTCGGCAGCCTTGCGGGCCTTGCTTTCCTGGATGCGGGTAATCGCAGTAAAGGAAAGCTGCCAGATGCTTGCGAGACCGAGCAGGATAGCTACAAAACGTATCCAACCTTTGCTTTGCATTGTACTTTATGTTTTAATTATACTTGTTCATGCCCATTCAACCCCGGCGCATATACACGCCAGGGCAAAATAGGCTGCAAATTTACGATTTTTTTCTGATAAACCGAACTTTAGCCCAACTATTTTAGTTTTTTCCTTATAGAAGGAAGTTTGTCGTAACTATTTATTATTTTTGTAAGCTTATACTCAAAATGCGCAAAAGACTGCTTGGCATAATTCTGATGCTGGTTGCGGCGGGACTTGACCTGTCGGGGCAGGACCTTGCCGTCGAGCGCCTGATGCACCAGGGCGACAGTCTTCACCGCCTCTATCTGTTCGACCAGGCGATAGAGAAATACATGAGCGCAATGGATCTGGCCGACGATCCGGCCACGGCCCGCCTTCTGGAAAAACGCGGCCAGCAGGTCCAGTACGCCATAAACATGACCGAAATCTGCGCAGACCCGCATGTGGTGGCACGCGACCGTTTTTCCAGGAAAGACTTCTTCCAGTACTATCCCGTGAAGCCGCAGAGCTGGCACTCCAGCCCCAATATCCTGGATTCCCTTGCCGGGTATCCGACCTATTTCCCGAAAGACGCAACCAGCCTGATTTTTTCGGCACAGGACAGGGCCAAGGTGCGAAACCTCTATTTCACCCACAGCACAGACAGCAGCTGGACGGCCCCGCGCCTTCTGGGAGAAAGCCTTACAACCCTCGGGAACGAGATTTACCCCATGCTGTCCCCGGACGGGAAAACCCTCTATTTCTCCTCCGACGGCCTCTACGGCATCGGCGGATATGACCTCTACTTCTCGAACTGGGACGAGGAGACGCAGTCCTGGAGCGAGCCTCAGAACATGGGCTTCCCCTTCAGCTCCCCGGGCGACGATTTCCTTCTCATGGATACCGACGACGGCCGATACACCATCTTCGCCTCCAACCGCGACTGCTCTGCCGACAGCGTCTATGTCTACGTCCTGGACTATGCCGGCTCCAGGGACAGGAAGATGGTCATCGACCATGAAGACATCGTGAGGATAGCCTCCCTCACTCCGGTTGAGGAACTTGGCCGAATGGACCAGGATGCCCTCATGGAGGAAGTGGAGGAAACGGACAATTCCCTTACCTACAGCCGTGTAAATGCCGAAATCAGGGCCCTCAGGGACTCCCTTGCGGCCCACGCCGGAGATGCCGACACGGCCCGCATCGACGAAATCATGGCCCGGATCACGGAGCTGAACAAGAAGAAGAACGAACTGTCGGACTCCTTCCTCAAAACGGGCATGGTGACGGAGAAGGAGGACAAGGAAATAGCCGGGGAAGGCCTGAGCTACACCTTCACCAAGAACACCATCGGCCCCAGGATACGAATTAAGATAGACAGGCCGCGCCCCAATACGTCATTCCGCGTGATGCCGGTGGGCCGAATGGCTCCGGACAACACCCTGCCGCCCGGCATCGTGTACCAGATCCAGTTCGCCCAGGCCACCAGAACGCTTGACGTCGAGGCACTCGGCGGCCTTACTCCGGTATACCGCATCCTCTCGCCAAATCTGCGCTACATATACTCCGTAGGCCTGTTTGAGCATTATTACGAGGCCCTTGCCGAACTCAATACCGTCCGTGCACAGGGCTTCCCCGACGCCGTCATCATCGCCTGGAGGGACGGCCGCCAGATAAGCGTTTCCCAGGCGCGGCAAGAAGAATAAACACCACACAATATGAAAAGACTGCTGATATCCATCCTCCTCGTTTTCTCCCTGGCCCTCGGAGCCCAGGAGAAGGATCCCGTCCTCTATGCCGAATATCAGGAAAACCTGTTCCGCACGGCAACGAACATGGACCCCTACGAGTATATCCCCGGTCCCCAGACTGCGGCGCCCAAGGGTTACAAACCCTTCTATATCAGCCATTACGGCCGTCACGGCTCCCGTTCCAACTGGGAGGGAGAGATGTATGCCGACATCCTTGAAAAGTACAACAAGGCCCACGAGGCCGGCATCCTCACTGCCGAAGGTGAAGCCGCCCGCGAGCAGATTGCCGAGGCCGTGCGCCTTCATGACCACATGGACGGCCGCCTTACCCCTCTTGGCCAGCAGGAGCACCGCCAGATAGCGGCCCGCATGTATAACAACTACAAGCAGGTATTCAAGAAGGGCAGCAAGAAGGTGTCGGCAATATCCAGCACGGTCCCGCGCTGCATCGTCTCCATGAGCGCAGCAACCGGGCAGCTGCTTTCGCTTCAGAAGGACCTGGACATCCGTTTTGATGCCGGGGAGACCTTCCAGAAGTACATCAGCTCCGACCACACCCGGGAAGCCCGCGCCGGCATCCACGGCATCCTTGCCGATTACTGGAAGCAGCACAAGCCGGACCCCACTGCCTTCTTCGCCAAGGTTTTCACAGACCCGGCGAAGGCCCGCGAGATAGTGGGAAGCCGCACCGAATTCATGCAGAACACCTTCAACATGGCCACCACCTGCCCCGCCTTCGAACTGGACGACCGCCTCTTCCGCCTTTTCAGTGCCGATGAGCTCTACTGGTATGCGCAGGCCATCGCCATGAATTTCTACCTCGGCCAGTGCAACTCCGTAGAATTCGGAGATTCCCGCATGGAAAGGGCCCGTCCCGGTCTCGACGACATCGTCACCAAGGCCGATGCCGCCATCGCCACCGGCGAATACTGCGCCGACCTTCGCTACGGCCATGACTACCAGGTGCTTGCCCTTGCATCCCTCCTTGGCTTTGAAGGGGTTGCAGAGCGCCTTGACGGCAAGACCTGCGTCAACTGGCCCGGCTGGCGCTACACACCTTTCGCCGCCAACATACAGCTCATATTCTACCGCAACAAGGAAGGGAACGTCCTCGTGAAGCCCCTCATGAACGAAAGGGAGATCCGCGTCATCGGCCTCGAAGGCGGCCCCTACTATGACTGGGACGACTACAAGTCCTACCTCGGATACGGCACCAGGCCCTTGGTGAGCTGGACGGAAGGGGAGCCCGCAGGAAACGGCAGGAGCGTGTTCACGCTGGACATTGCCAATCCTCCGGCAGGCACTTCATGGTATGTGTGGATGAGCCAGTTCCGTACTCCCGTAACCATGCTGGAAGAGTCCGATGGCACCATAGAGCACGTCAGCGGAACCCTATACCGCATTGTCCCCACAGTGGACACCAAGGGCGAAACCTTCCACCTCAAGTACCAGGCGCGCACCCTTGTGAACCAGTGCCGCGCCCCTGAAGGCTTTGTAATGGTGAAAGAAGGCTTCCCGCCCGCAAGAATCAAGGCCGAATACACCTACCAGCCCGCCCAGCCCAAGCATTCATTCGAGTGGAACAAGGTGGACGTTGGCATCACGGACATGATCCCCGCCCTCAAGAGCGTGACGCCCCTTAGCGCCGCCGCAACCATCGTCCCCGACAGTTTCTCCTCCACCACTTTCCTTGACGGCCACAAGCCTGGCTGGTACAGGATAACCCTTTCCGAAGACCGTGCAGAGCTTTCCGCTGCCGATTCTGACGCAGCGTACTGGGCAAAGAACACCCTTGAACAGCTTCACAACCGCGCCGCCGGAAAGCCCGTTGCCGCAATGGTCATCGAAGACTGGCCGGACCTTCAGTACCGCGGCCTCATGCTGGACGTGAGCCGCAATTTCACTTCCAAGGACGGTGTTCTCAAACTTCTGGACATCATGGCCCACTACAAGGCCAATGTCCTTCACCTTCACATGGGCGACGACGAAGGATGGAGAGTGGAAATAGACGCCCTGCCGGAGCTTACCTCCTACGGCGCCTTCCGCGGCCTTCCGGTGCTGAACGAAGACGGCACCATCTCCGAACCCGATGCTCTGCAGCCCACCTACTGCATTGCCCTGGACAGGAACGACAGGAGCACTACCGCAAACGGCTACTACTCCCACAGGGACTTTGTGGAGATACTGAAATATGCCACCGAGCGCCACATAAAGGTGATTCCGGAGTTTGACACTCCCGGCCATTCGCGTGCAGCAATCAAGGCGATGGAGAAGAGGGCTCAGCTCACGGGAGACACCTCCTGCCTCCTTTCCGAGCCCGGAGACCGGTCCAAGTACGTTTCAGTGCAGGACTATACCGACAATGCCATTAACGTTGCCCTGGAATCTACCTACAAGTTTGTGGAGACCGTGTTTGATGGTCTCATCGCCCTGTACAGGGAAGCCGGTGCGCCGCTTGAAACCATCCATGTGGGCGGCGACGAGGTGCCCGACGGCGCCTGGCTGGGCTCCCCCGCATGCCAGAAGCTTATGCATGAAAACGGCTGGAAGAGCGTAGACAGGCTCAAGGAGTACTATGTGAGCCGTGTCCTGGACATTGCAAAGAGCCGCGGCGTAAAGATAGCCGGCTGGCAGGAGCTTGTGCTGAAACTCAGCCCCAAGACAGAAGCGAAACTCGCGGACGGCCTTGGTTTCACCAATGTCTGGACCGTATCCCGCGGACGTGAAGAGCTCCCTTACCAACTTGCCAACAAGGGTGTTCCCGTGGTCATTTCATCGGCCCCCAATGCCTATTTCGACTTTGCCTACAACGATTCTCCGCTTGAGAGAGGACACTCCTGGGGCGGTTTCGTGGACGAGCGCCGCTCCTTCTCCCTGCTGCCTTACGACATGTACCGTTCGGTTCGCTGGGACGACCACGGCAGGATAAAGGACATCTCCCGCGCGACCGAGGGAAAAACCGCCCTTGAGGCTCCCCGGAACATTATCGGCGTGCAGGGACAGCTCTGGAGCGAGACCATACGCAGCTTCGACCACGTGACCTACTACCTCTTCCCCAAGGCGCTGGGCCTTCTGGAAAGGGGCTGGAACGCAAGTCCTTCCTGGCAGGGCACGACAAAGGCCGACGACCCCGGCTTCCTCTCCGACTTCGACCGCTTCTACAGCATCATTCAGAAGTGGGAGTTCCCCTATTATGACAGCCTCGGCATTTCCTATCACAAGAACTGATGCGCCTTCTTTTCATTTCAGATTTTACCGAGCAGTTCCCATACCGGCTCCTCCGCGGAATCCTTGACTATTCCAGGCGGACGGGACAGGTATGGGAGGTGTGCAAGATGCCACCGTCCTTCAAGAAGGAGATCGGCCTGAAGAAATTCGTGGCCTGGGCCAAGAGGTGGAGGGCCGATGCCGTAATCGGCCAGTTCTCCCCCAAGGACGACGTCTCCCTTTTCCGCAAGAACGGCATTGTGGCCATAGCCCAGGATTACGTGTCCCCCTTCAGCAGCATCCCCAACATCACTGCCGATTACGGGCTCACCGGCTCCATGGCCGCAGAGCGTTTCTTCGGGCACGGGTTCAAGAACTTCGGCTTTTTCGGCTACAGCGGCGTGTGCTGGAGCGACGGCCGTCTGGAGGGCTTCCGCAGGCGTCTCGAGGCCGAGGGCCTTGGCGACAAGCTCCATGTCTATGACCGTCAGCAGATAAACAGCCTGTGGAACTACGACCGCCCCGAACTGCTCCAGTGGCTCCTGACGCTCCCCAAGCCCATCGGCATTTTTGCCTGTGACGACAACCAGGCCGAAATCCTCGTCGAGGCCTGCCACGTTGCCGGAATCAATGTGCCGATGGACGTAGCCATCATCGGCGTGGACAATGACGAGGTTACCTGCAACCTGTCTTCCCCGGCAATCACTTCCATAGAGATGGATATCGAGAAGGCAGGTTACGAAGCGGCGGAAATGGCTGCCCACATGGTTGAGGATGCGAACTACAAAGGGGAGGACGTGGTCATCAAGCCGGTTTCCGTCGTCGGCCGCGCCTCTACCGGTATCGTGGCCACCAAGGACGAAGTGGTGGCGACGGCCATCCGGTATATCTACGACAACCGAAGCCGCAAAATCCTCGTCTCGGACGTTCTCAGACAGGTTCCGGTGTCCCGCCGTCTCCTGGAGCAGCGCTTCAAGGACGTGGTGGGAACAACCATATACAACATGATGTCGGTGCTCCGGATGGAGTATTTCGCGCATCAGCTCATTACCACTAACGACACGATTTCCGAAATAGCGGCAAGGATGGACGAACCCGATACGAAAAGTATTTCGAGACGTTTCAGGGAGCTTAAGGGATGCACTCCATCCGAGTACAGGAACCGTGAACTGCGCAAATTGGGAGTATAAATACGTAAATTGAGACAAAAACCGGTAATTCCGATACTATTTTTGTGGTACTAACCTACTAATTATTATCGGATGTTACTTGGAATCGACATCGGAGGCACCACTATTAATATCGGTCTTGTAGAAGAAGGCCGTGTTATAAGGACTGAAACGATACCCTCCTTTACCCCCAATGCCACCAAGGCAGAAACCCTGAATTATCTCGCGGAAGCTATCACGAAAGCGCTCGTCCCGGAAGTGGAGAGCGTCGGCATAGGCGTTCCCTCCATCGTTGATCCCGTGAAAGGCATAGTCTACCAGGCGGTGAACATACCGTCCTGGGACGAGGTCTGCCTGAAGGATGAGCTCGAATGGCGCCTTAAAATCCCCGTACATATCAACAACGACTCCAACTGCTTTGCCGTGGGAGCGGCTGCAAAGCTGGACAGAGTGTATCCCGTCATGGTGGGCATAACCCTCGGCACCGGCCTTGGAATGGGCGTAATCAAGGACGGGGAGCTGCTGTGCGGCACCCGCTGCGGAATAGGCGAGCTGGGCTCTGCACAGTACAACGGGGCCGACTATGAAACCTTCTGCTCCAAGAAGTTCTTCACGCAGCGCGGCTGGAGCGGCAAGGAACTGGGCTGGAAGGCTGCCGCCGGAGACCCCGAGGCGCTTGCAATAGAGCGCGAATTCGGCATGCACCTTGGGAACCTTCTCGCCCTGGTGATGTTTGCCTACGACCCGGATTGCATCGTCCTTGGCGGCGGCGTGGCAAATTCCTATGACCATTTCAAAGACAGCATGTGGGAAACCCTCAGGAAGGCTTATCCCTATCCCCTCGATTTTCTCCGTATCGAAGTAATGCCCCAGGGCGAAATCGCCGTCCTTGGAGCGGCAGAACTTAAATAAAGACTATGAAAACAATTTCCATCATATCATTCATGGCTCTTTGCCTGGCATGTTCGGCACCTTCTCCTGTAAGTGAACTCACTGACTGGAACATGAAACAGGAGGGCTCTTCAAGCGTTTACAGCGTAAAGGCTCCCTGCACGGTGGCGGGTGCCCTCAACGAGGCCGGCTACTTCGGCGAAAACGTTCTCGAAGGCCTCCGCTACAAGGATATCGACAAGTCCGTTTTCGACAGGCCTTGGGTGTTCACCACCAAGTTCGGCGTCGAAAAGGGCAAGCGCCACGTCCTCCGCTTCGAAAGCCTGGGGTACAGCGCAGACATCGTCCTCAACGGGAAAACCCTTGCCACGGCGGACACCACCGTGGGCCCTTTCTGCGTGCGTGAATTCGACATTACCGGCATGGCAAAGGCGTCAAATACGCTGAAGGTCACCGTTCACAAGGCGCCGGCGCAGTCCCTCAACCACGGGTGGGTAGACTGGAATCCGCGCCCCGTGGACGAGACCATGGGCATCCTTGGACCGGTGCGCCTCATTTCAACACCGGACGTTGAGGTGAAAGACGTTTTCGTCAAGCCAATTGTGAACGTGAATGACTTTTCTGAGGCACGGATAGATGTGGAGATTACTCTGGTGAACCTTCTGGACAAGCCCGTAGAGGGGGTTGTGAAGGCATCGGCAGAGGATATATGCTTTGAGATGCCCGTGAAGCTGGAGGCCTCGGAAACGAAGGTTCTCAGGCACACGGAGACCGTGAAGAACCCCCGTATCTGGTGGAGCGCGGAGATGGGTTCGCCGGAGCTTTATCACATGACTGTGAGCTTTGGGGATTCCCACTCGAAGAACGTGCGTTTCGGCATTCGCGACATTTCTTCCGAACTCACCCCCGACGGGCACAGGCAATTCATCCTGAACGGAAAGAAGGTGCTCGTCAAGAGCGCCGGCTGGGCCGATGATATCTTCATGCAGGACACTCCCGAGAGCATTTTGCGCCAGGTCCAGATGGTGAAGGACATGGGCCTTAACAACATCCGCTTTGAGAATGTGTGGGGCAAGGACGACACCGTTTACGACGTGTGTGACAGCCTTGGCATCCTTACCCTCATGGGCTTCAGCTGCCAGTGGGAGTGGGAAAGCTACTGCGGCCTTCCTGAAACCCGCCGCAACGGCTGCATTGAAGGCGAACCCTGGGAATCAATGGCCGTGAGGTATTTCCACGACCAGCTCATCCGCCTTCGCAACCATGCTTCCCTCATCGGCTGGCTCACCGGAAGCGACCGTGCGCCGCTGCCGCAGCTCGAGGAGAGGTATATGGAGCTTTACAACGCCCTTGAGTATAGGCCTTATGTGTGCTCTGCCTCCGGCGTGAAAAGCCCCGTTACAGGTCCCTCGGGCATGAAGATGGCCGGTCCCTACGAGTATGTGGGCCCGGACTACTGGTTCATCGACACCAGGCGCGGTGGCGCATACGGCTTCAATACCGAGACCAACCCCGGCATGAACATCCCCCAGAAGGAGAACGTGGAGCGTCTCCTTGGAGGCGAGAAGGCCTGGCCCATCGGCCCGGCATGGGATTACCACTGCACGGCGTCCTCTTCGCACATGAACAATACGAAGATTGAAGAGGCGGCCGTCGCCGGAACATACGGGGAGGCCGATTCCTTCGAGGACTTCGTGAAGAAGGCCCACGCCCTGGACTATGACTCCACGCGTTCGATGTACGAGGCCTTCCGCTGCAATATCGGCAAGGCTACCGGTATCGTCAATTGGATGCTCAGCAGCGCCTGGCCGTCCCTTTACTGGCAGCTCTACGACTGGTACGGTGTTCCCACGGCCGGATACTATGGCGTAAAACACGCGTGCGCGCCCGTACAATTGATATTCAACTACGGAGACCGCAGCGTCTATGCCGTTAACGACGCAGCCCCCAAGGCAACCTACAGTGCCGAAATCACCTTCCTTGGTGCCGACAGCAGGAAACTCATCGGCAAAACGGTCTCCTTCCTCTCTGAGGAGAGAAAGCCCGTGAGGCTTGAAAAGCTGCCTGCAGGCGTTCCCGGCTTTCTTTCCCTCGTTCTCAGGGATGCCGCCGGCAACGTATCGGCCCGCAACTTCTACTGCATTCCTGCAAAGAACGGCGAATACGCCTGGGACAAGGCCGACTGGTGGGGCATCCCCATGACCGGCTATGCCGACCTTTCCTTCGTCTCCGCCCTTCCCAAGGCCGATGTCACCCTTGAAACCACCCCGGTTGACGGCGGCATCAGCGTGAAGCTCACCAACAACTCCGAGGTGGTCTCCTTCCAGAACATCCTGAAGGCCTTCGGGGCCGACGGAAAACTCATCGGCGGACCTGTCTGGGAAGACAATTTCATCTCCCTGCTCCCCGGAGAATCCCGCACCGTACTCTGCACCGCCCCCGGCGCTGAAATCAAACTCGACTCTTGGAATTAACATGAAACGAAACCTCATATTCTCCCTTGCCCTTCTTCTGGCGTTTCCGCTTTTCGCGCAGACTCCGGAAGACCTTGACCGCGACAGGTCAAAATACGCCACTTACAGTTTCTCCAAGGACGACCAGTATACCGTGGAGACCCCTTACGAGACCGTTACCGTGAAGCAGCCAAAGTCCAAGAAGGTGAAGAACGTCATCTTCCTAATCGGCGACGGTACCGGCCTTTCGCAGTGGTCCGTGGGCTGGGTTGTCAACGGCGGAAAGCTCAACATCGACCAGATGCCCGTTGCCGGCTATTCCCGTACTTACTGCACGGACAGGCTGGTAACCGACTCCTGCGCCGGCGGCACCGCCCTTGCCGCGGGAGAGAAGACCAAGTACGGATACATCGGCATAGACAAGGACCTGAATCCCTTTGAAACATCGCTGCACTTGGCGCAGAAAAAGGGCATGAAGACAGGGCTTGCCGTTACCTGCCGCATAAATGACGCCACTCCCGCCGACTTTTCCGTCCATTCCGAAACCCGCAAGGACGAGGAGGGGATAGCCGCCCAGTATGTGGATTCCGGGATAGATTTCATTTCCGGCGGCGGCACGCATTTCTGGAACAAGCGCTCTGACGGCCGCAACCTCATAGAGGAGATGAAGGCCAAGGGCTATACCTACGTAGACAAGCTTGAAGACATTGCAGGCGCAGAAGGAGACAAGTTCCTTGGCCTGTACGACGAATATGATCTGAAACCGGCACTGGACCGCGGTCCCATCCTTATGGAGAGCACCATGAAGGCCATACAGATGCTGGACAACAAGAAAGGGTTCTTCCTAATGGTTGAAGGGTCCCAGATCGACGACTGGGCACACCGCAACAAGGTTGGTTACATGTGTGAAGAACTCTTTGACTTCGACAAGGTTATAGGGGCCGTCCTGAAATGGGCAGAAAAGGACGGCCATACCCTTGTCGTCGTAACCGCAGACCACAATACCGGCGGCCTTACCCTCCTGAAGGGAAGCATCGAGGAACGCACCGTGAAAGTGCATTTCTCCACCAAGGGCCATGACGGGATAGTGGTCCCCGTTTTTGCCTATGGTCCTCATGCCGAGGAGTTTGCCGGAGTGCATGAGAATGCCGAGGTGGGCGCCATCGTAAAGAAACTATTGAAATAACACCTAAATATAAAACTAACCGATGAAACAGAAAGTAGTCCACTTATCGAGACTGGCTGTTCTTGGGTGTCTGATGATACTCCTGGGCGGGGCTCCTGCCTTTGCCCAGAAGGGTATAACCGTCAAGGGTACGGTCATTGACACCGAAGGCCTGCCGGTCATCGGTGCTGGTGTCACCATCAAGGGCACCACCACCGGCGCGGCTGCCGACATGGACGGTAAGTTCACCCTTACCGTTCCTGCCGAATCTTCTGTCCTGGAGGTTGTAGCGCTTGGCTATTCCACGGAGGAGATTACCGTGGGCAAGCAGCGCAACATTACCGTTGTCCTCAGGGATGACACCCAGACCATTGAGGCAACGGTGGTGGTAGCTTACAGCACCCAGACCAAGGCTACCGTTACAGGAGCTGTCACGGCCATCGACAACAAGGCCTTGGTGAAAGCCCCGGTAGCCGACGTAACCAACGTCCTTGCCGGACAGATGCCAGGTGTTGCCACGGTTCAGGAAACCGGTCAGCCTGGCGAAGACTATGCGAAAATCTACATCCGAGGCCAAGGCTCCCTGTCGGAGGGAACATCATCCCCGCTCATCCTGGTGGATGGCGTCGAGCGCCCTCTGAACACCGTGGACCCCAATGAAATCGAAAGCCTCTCCATCTTGAAGGATGCCGCCTCCACTGCCGTGTTCGGTGTGCGAGGCGCAAACGGTGTCGTCATCGTGACAACCAAGCGCGGCGATGCCGGCAAGCCCAAGATTTCGGTGAGCTCCATCACCGGTGTCCAGCAGCCTCTGTCATACATTACGCAGGCTTCCAGCTACGATTTTGCCCGTTATTACAACGTGTACCAGCACAATGACGGCAAGACCGATGAGAAACTCTACTTCTCCCGCGAGGCCATCGAAGCATACCGTACCGGTTCGGATCCTATCATGTTCCCGAACACCCAGTGGCATGAGCTCATGTTCCGCAAGGCGTTCCTCCAGACCAAGAACAACATCAACATCTCCGGAGGCTCGGACAAGGTGCGCTATTTCGTATCCATGGGCTACATGTACCAGAACGGTCTTCTGAAGCAGATTCCGGGCATGACCTATGACAACAACTACTCCTACAACCGTTACAACTACCGCGCGAACCTGGACTTCAAACTCACCGAGACCACGGACATGAAGTTCAACATCAGCGGCGTCATCGGCGACACCCGTGAACCGCTTTCCAGCGCGAGCGGAACCAACATCTGGATGATTTCCATGCTTTGGGCGCACCCTACGGCGTCTCCGGGCATGGTTAACGGCATGCCGGTCACGGTGGTGGACACCAACGCCCTTCCGGACGGCCTTACCAAGTGGAACGGCTGGGAGTACTACTACTATTCAGGCTACCAGAACAAGTACAAGACAACCCTCGGCATGGATATGACCATCCGCCAGAGGCTTGATTTCGTCACCGAGGGCCTCAGCGCATCCGTGAGGGGCAGCTATGACACCTCGATGCAGATAAACAAGAAGCGCTCCGGCTCCGGAGGATACCACCAGACCATACGCTACGAATCCTGGGCAAACGACTCCGGCCTGGCCCTGAGCGACCCTTACTTCGACCGTTCCTATGTTCCGGTAATCTCCGGCAGCGAGCCCACCATGAGCTACTCCGAGTCTACTTCCGACGACAAGAACTGGTACCTTGAGGCCCGTTTGGACTACAGCCGCAAATTTGCCGGAAAACATGCCGTGAGCGGCCTCCTGCTGTACAACCAGTCAAGGGACTACTACCCTGAGTACAACGGAAGCCGTATGCAGTACCAGTGGCTGCCCCGCGGCTATGTGGGCTGGGTAGGCCGTGCCACTTATGCCTATATGGACAAATATCTTGTAGACGTGAGTGCAGGTTACAACGGTTCCGAGAACTTCGCCCCCGGCAAGACCCGTTACGGTTTCTTCCCGTCCGCATCTGTGGGCTGGGTTATTTCCGAGGAGAAATTCTTCAAGCAGCACGTCAAGGCTGTGGATTTCCTGAAACTGCGCGCATCGTCAGGTCTTGTGGGTAATGACATCAGCAGCACCGTCCGCTTCATGTATATGGAGGGTGTGTGGAACGAGGCCGGCTCCTATTACTTCGGCGCAGGAAAGAGCGACGGCGTTCCCCGCTATGCAATGGGAACCCCTGGCAACGCAGGCGTTACCTGGGAGACCGCTCTCAAGTCCAACATCGGCCTTGATGCAGACCTTTTCAACTACCGTCTGCACTTCTCCGGAGACCTCTTCAAAGAGCACCGTACCGGCATCCTCATTTCGCCGAATACGCCTCCGGGAATCATTGCAACGTCACTTCCGCAGATGAACCTTGGCGTCGTGGACAACAAGGGTTATGAGGTTGAGGTGGGCTGGAAAGACCATATCGGCGCGTTCACCTACGATATCGGCGCCAATGTTACTTACGCACGCAATACTATCATCAACATGGACGAGGTGGAACCGGAATACGAGTACCAGAAGCAGACCGGAGGTCCTACCGGCAGGTATTCCCTGTACCAGTTCGAACGCCTCTACCAGAAGAGCGACTTCTACACCGACGAGAACGGAGTCCAGCGCCTGAATCCGTCCCTGCCGCAGCCTACGACCACCGTCTACCCCGGTGACGCCATGTACAAGGACCTCAACGAAGACGGAATCGTGGACGGACGCGACATGAAGGTGGACGGCTATCCCAACCGCCCGGAATATGTCTTCGGTTCCAACTGGAGGTTCGGCTACAAGGGATTCAACCTTACCATGAACTGGGTGGCGGCAACCAATGTGAACCGCGTCCTCAACATGGATTACAGGATTCCGTTCACCAACTCCGGCCACCGCGGCCTCCTGAGCTATTTTGCCGAGAACTGCTGGATTCCGGACGACAACGGCGGCTGGGCCCCCGGCCGCGAGGACGGAACCCTTCCCCGCTTTACCAAGACCAATTACCCCTGGAACTCCGCCAACTCCACTCTCTGGACCGTGGATGCATCCTATCTGCGTCTTAAGAGCGCCAGCTTCGGCTACACCTTCTCCAAAGGCAAGATGCTGAGCAAGCTTGGAATAGGTTCCCTGGGCATTATGTTCACGGGTTACAACCTCCTTACCTTCTCCCAGATGAAACTGCAGGACCCCGAGGCCAAGTCAAGCTCCTCGGACGGCCAGTACCCTCTGGTGAAGACCTACAATATCGCAATCAATGTTAACTTCTGATAAACGGGCGAGCCATGAAAAAAGCAATTGAAATACTGACAGTTGTCCTGCTTGGTGCAGGCCTTGCGGTCGCCTGTGAAAGCCTCAAGCTGGGAGACGCCGGCCTTTCCAGGGCCCCCGAGACTTCCGGCGCTACGGCCGATACCCTGTTCGCATCCCTCAAGGATGCAGACAAGGTGCTTGCAACTGCATATTACTACCTGCCGTACGGTCTTGTTACCGACTTCGACACCAAGATGGGCTCGGACTTCCTCGAGTCCATAACCGACCATTATATCTCCAACAAGCACTCCGACGGCGACGGCCCCAACAACCTCTACTATACGGGAGCCCTCAACGCGAACCTCTCCAGCGGCGCATCCGGCATGACTTACTGCTTCGGCAGCGAGTATGACTACCATGTGATCCGCTACGCCTGGCTGTTCCTCGAGAACGCAGACCGCATCCCCGATGCCGATCCTGCCGCCCTCGCTCAGAAAAAGGCGGAGGCCAAGGTGTGCATGGCAATAGCCTATGCCCACATGCTGCGTTACGTGGGCGGCGTTCCCATCCTGGACCACGCCGTGCGCACGGACGAGGAGATGAAATACCCCCGCAACACGTTTGCCGAGACCGTGGACTACATAGTGAAGCTCTGCGACGAGGCCGCTCCGGACCTTCCCTGGTACGTGAGCCAGGCCGAAGACGGCCGCATGACAAGGGCTGCCGCCCTGGGCCTCAAGCTCCGCATCCTCTGCTTTGCCGCGAGCCCCACGTTCAACTCCGACACGCCCTGGCATCCCAAGGCCAACGAGTACGTGTGCTACATGAACTACAGCGCAGACCGCTGGCAGCGTGCAAAGGACGCTGCAGACGAGTTCATGAAGGAACTCCTCTCCAACGGCTACTACGCACTTGTGCAGGCAAAACCTGATGCCACCGGCCTCATTACCCCGCGCGCATACCGCCTTGCCTACCGCAGCGGCTACTTCGACCGCGGAACCACGGAGACCATCATCTCCATCCGCAAGTCCAACAGTGGCTCATATCACGATGCAAACGCCAAGATTACAGCCGATTACGGCAGTGGTGCCACCCTTGACTGGGTGAACAAGTTCCCCTGGGCCGACGGCACTCCTTTCCCGGAGGATTTTGACTGGGAGAACAAATCCAACTGGCCGGAGCATCCTTTCTTCAAGCCCGATCCGCTGGGCACCCACAAGGTTGGCTCCTCCACCTTCACGGAAACCCGCGACCCCCGTCTGTACGAGAACATCTGCGTTCCCGGAGACATCTGGCGTGACGGTACCGTGGGCCGCGCCTACGACAACCACGCCAACCACCAGGACGGCTGCCCGGGCTTCCTCCAGATGAAGTACATCCTCCAGTACAGCTCTGACCGTACCAATCCTCCGCACTGGTGCATGATGCGCCTTGCCGAGGTGCTCCTGAACGCCGCCGAGGCCTACAACGAGGCCGACGGAGGCCCTTCAGACAAGGCCTACACATGGGTGAACGCCGTGCGTAACCGCGTTGGACTTCCCGGCCTTGCCGAGGGCATGACCCAGAGCCAGTTCCGCGACGCCCTCCTCCTTGAGAGGGAACTCGAGTTCGGCTTCGAGGAGTTCCGCTGGTTCGACATGGTTCGCTATGGCCTCACATCGGCCTTCACGAGCCCTCTCCACGGACTCACCTCCTTTGGCGACAAGCAGCGCGAGGCTACGGTCTTCACCTTCTCCGTGAAGGACGCCTATCCTCCGCGCGCCTGGTACACCACCTGGGACACCAAGTGGTATCTTGCTCCTATCCCGGCCATTGAAATCAACAAGGCCTACGGAATGACTCAGAATCCGGGTTGGTAAACCGCTAAATGTACCCGAAGATGAAAAAGATAATATACAGTATAGTCCTTCCGCTTCTTCTTGCAGGCACCGCAGCCGTGGCGCAGGAGCGTTCCATGCTGGATTCCATATCCGTGGGGAACGCCTTCCAGCTCAAGGCAAACGTGAACGAAACGCTGAAGAGTGCTATCTTTGACAAGAGTCCGGAAGTAGATATTGCAAATGCACTGTACGGACAGTTCTCCGGCCTTCTGGTCAGGAACTCCTCCAGTACTTACGACTCCAACCAGGCTCGCCTGAAGCTTGCGCTGCGCCTCCACGGCCACAGCCCGCTCCTTCTGGTGGACGGCTTCCCGCGCGACCTTGACGACATCACCGGTCTCGAAATCGAGTCAGTGACCGTGCTCAAGGATGCCGCGGCTGCAGCCCTCTACGGCGTGAAAGGCGGCAACGGAGTTGTGATGATAACAACCAAGAGGGGCAAGGATACCGCTCTCAAGGTAACCGCCGCAACCCATTACGGCTGGGCAACCCCCTTCCGCGCTCCCGAATTTGCCGATGCCTATACGTACGGCTATTTCGTGAACGAGGCCCGTACCCTTGACGGTCTTCCCGTCAAGTACAACGACGCCGAGCTCCTCGCCCTCTATTCAGGTCAGTTCCCTTATGCATATCCTAACGTGAACTGGTGGGACCAGATCTACCGTGACCACGGCGACAATTACCGTGCCCAGTTCACCTTCACCGGCGGCAACAGGAACTTCCGTTATTTCACCGCCGTGGATTACGTGAAGGAAGACTTCCTCTACCGCAAGGCCGTGAACGACGACCGCTACAACGCCAACAGCTACGACAACCGCCTTGGCATCCGCGCCAACGTGGACGTGAACATCACGGAGACCACCTCCATGAAGATAGGCGTCATGGCCCGCCTCGCGGAATTCAACAAGGGAAACTACTCCGGCAGGCTCGAGAGCATAATCTACGGCCTTCCGTCGGCGGCATATCCCGTGAAGCTTCCTGACGGCACTTACGGCGGATCTTCCGTCTACGGCGCCAACAACCCCGTCGCCCTTCTCCAGGACAGCGGCCAGAAGCAGTACTCCCAGACAAAGGTGCTTGCCGATGCCGTCCTCCGTCAGGATCTGGGCATGATAACTCCCGGTCTCTGGGCCGATGCCTCCATCGCCTTTGACTACATCGGCCGCCTCTCCGAGGACGCCACCAAGACTTTCCAGTACGGAGAGCTCACCAACACTACGGCGGCCGCGGGCGACCAGATTTACATCCTGAGCACCCAGACCAACTACGGCGTCAATTCCAAGATAGTGGAATTCAGCCACTGGTTCAGCTCGCTTGCTATGAAATTCGAGCTTCAGGGCCGTCTGAACTGGGCAAAGGACATGGGAAAGAGCCATCTCGAGACCCACCTTGCCTATCGTCAGCGCTCTTGGATCCTGAGCGGCCAGAACAACTCCTCCAAGACCCAGGAGGTCCTTGGCACGGTGAGCTATAATTGGAATAACAGGTATTTCGCAGACTTTGTTGCAAACTGGTCCGGAAGTGCATACCTTCCCAAGGGAAAGCGCTTCCATCTCTACCCGGCATTGAGCCTTGCCGCAGTCGTCCTTGACGGTCCTGCCTTCGTCAAGGTTTATGGCTCGGCAGGCCTTGCCGGCTCTGACGGAGACCTTGAGCACGAGCTCTGGAGGCAGAATTACGTGAGCGGCAAGAGCTACTACTTCGGCCTCAGCGGCGGTTCGTCCTACAGCGGCCGCGCAGAGGGCGACATGGCTGCCGTGACACTTGCCCCCGAGCTGTCGAAGAAGGCCACCATCGGCCTTAATGTAAAGGCCTTTGAAAAGCGCCTGGACGTTACTGCAGAGGCGTTTGCGGAATCCCGCGAGAATATCCTCATATCGCCCTCCAACATCTCCGGCGTGATTGGCGTCGGCGTAAAGGAGCAGAGCCTTGGAAAGCAGAGCTACAAGGGCATCGACCTTTCCCTTGCCTGGAACGATAAGAGGGGTGACTTCTCCTACGGCGCTTATGCCAACGGAGCCTGGCTCTTCACCAAGGTCATCGACGACGGTCAGGCCTACCAGATGTACGACTACCTCTACCGCAAGGGCAATCCCGTGGGACAGCGCTACGGCCTGGAGGTCATCGGCATATTCCAGAACCAGATGGAAATCAACAACAGCCCCCAGCAGACCTTCGGCGACGTGAAGCCCGGCGACCTCAAATACCGTGACCAGAACGGCGACGGCGTCGTTGACAGCCAGGACGTCGTGAAGATGTTCGGCAGCTCCACGCCTCTTCTGCAGTTCGGCTTCGGCCTCCACGCTGGCTGGAAGGGCTTCAAGGTGTATGCCGATTTCCAGGGTGTCACCGGCGTTACCGTCAACCTCCTGGATTCCCGCCTGTATCAGCCGCTTGTCTCCAACGGGACCATCTCCAAGACCTTCCTCGACAGGGAAGTCACCTGGGCTCCGGGACGTGAGGCGCTTGCCACGATGCCCCGCCTGACCACGCAGGAGAACAGCAACAACTATCGCAACAACTCCCTCTGGTACCGCGACGGCTCGTTCATCAAGCTGCGCAACGTGGGAGTGTCCTTCACCGTTCCCAAGAAGTTCCTGGGCATCTGCGACGCAGAGGTTTCCCTTAACGGCACCAACCTCTTCAGCCTTGACAACATAGGCTTTGCCGATCCCGAACAGCTGGGTGCCTACTATCCTTCCATGAAGGTCTGGTGGGCTGGAATCAAGTTCAACTTCTAAACCGGGAAAAGATATGAAAAAGATACTTTATATACTCTCGGCCATAATACTTGCGGCAGGCTGCAACTACCTGGATTTTGATGAATCCTCCAGCCAGTACTCCCGCGAGGACATGTACAAGACCTACAGCAATGCCCAGAAGATGCTCACCAACATCTACGGCTATATGCCGGGCAAGGACATTGCCGATGTGGGCAGCGCCCTCCGCGACTGCGGCTCCGACGATGCCGAATATGCCGACCTGGACGCCAGCGTGCAGCGCTTCACCAACGGCAACTGGAGCGCCGTTCAGACCGTGGACACCAAGTGGGATCTCTATAACGGCATTCGCAGCGCTAACGAGTTTCTGGAGTCGATGAAGTCCATCGACCTGTCCATGTACAGGTACGACGGCAAGTATCAGCAGTGGCTTGACTACATGGCATACTATCCTTACGAGGCCCGCGTCCTCCGCGCCTACTACTTCTTCGAGCTTGCCCGCCGCTACGGCGACATCGCAATGCCCGTGGACGTGATGCTCACGGCGGAAGAGGCCAACGTAATCGAGAAGAAGCCTTTTGCAGAGGTAATCGACTTCATAGTTTCCGAGTGCGACGAATGCGCGCAGAACCTGCCCGCAACCCATGTGGGTTTCTACGAGCAGGAAGTTGGCCGCGTCACCAAGGGATTCGCCCTTGCAGTGAAGGCCAAGGCCCTTCTGTATGCGGCATCCCCGCTGCACAATCCTTCCGGAGACCGTTCGAAGTGGCTTGCAGCGGCAAAGGCCGCCAAGGAGATAATCGACCTTGGCACCTACAGCCTCGACCCGGCCGAAAAGGCAAACAACTACATGTCGCCGGAAGTCATATTCGCAATCCTTCGTTCTGAAAGCGGCAGCTTCGAGAGGTACAATTTCCCCGTGCGTTTCACCATGGGCGAGAAGACCTCCATCGCCGGAAACTATCCTACGCAGAATCTTGTGGATGCCTTCCAGACCGCAAAGGGCTATGACATAACCCTTACGGCAAACGGCTGGCAGACTTCCGATCCCGACTTTGACATTACCAAGCCCTATGAGGGCCGTGACCCCCGCTTTGCCAGGGCCATCCTTGCAAACGGAATGTCCTTCAAGGGCAGCACCATCGAGACCTTCGTTGGCGGCCGTGACTATTCCGCCACCCGCAGCGACCTTGGCTCTCCTACGGGATATTATCTGAGGAAATACATCCAGGAAGAAACCAGCTTCGTTCCTGAGGCTACCGTGAACTACAAGCACCAGTGGATCGTTTACCGCTATGCAGAGGCTCTTCTGAGCTATGCAGAGGCAGCAAACGAGTACTTCCAGAGCCCTTCGGAGACCGATGCAACCCTCACCATGAGCGCCCTTGACGCCATCAATCAGGTAAGGGCCAATGCCGGAATGCCGGATGTATCGGCAGCTACCGCAGCCGCCTTCCGCGATGCCGTGCGCCGCGAGTGGAGAGTGGAATTCGCCTTCGAAGACCACCGCTTCTGGGATGTGCGCCGCTGGGATATCGGCCAGGCGACGCAGGGCCAGGTTGACGGTGTGGAAATCGTCAAAAACGGTTCCTCCCTCACCTACAGCCGCAAAACCGTTCGCACCCGCACCTGGGCCGCAAGGCAGAACCTCTATCCCATCCCGCAGAGCGAACTGTTCTGCAACACCAATCTCAATCCCCAGAATACCGGATGGTAGTCCAAGATAAAACAAAAGCGATATGAAAACTATACTAAGAACTATTGCATTCCTGTCTGTCATTCTTGGAATGGCCGCCTGCCAGCAGTACAAGATAGACACCCAGATGACTCCGGAGAAGGCCGCGGCATCCATCAAAATGGTCTGCGACGCCCTTGGCAGCTACACTGTCGAGGCAATGAATCCGGACAACATCACCTTCAACGTGAGTTCCAACACGCCCTGGACCATCACCCGCTCGAGCGGAGCCGACTGGTGCACGGTTACCCCTTCTTCCAGCGCAATGTCCGCCCTCATCAGCGACGTTGTGGTGGCAATCGACAACAATACTACCGGTGCCGACCGCAGCGCCACCCTTACCCTCAGGGGAGACAACATCGCGAATGCGGTCACCATCACCATACAGCAGTCCCGCCAGGGCAGGCTCTATGTGACGCCCATCGCCCAGAATTATTCAGCAGCAGGCGGGCATCTCACCTTCACGGTGAACACCAATGTTGACTGGAGCGTGCGCACGGACGTGAGCTGGCTCAGTTTCAACCGCGAGAACGGCACCCCCGACCCTGACGGCCGCACCATGACAATCATTGCCACGGCTGCCGCAAACGAAGGCATTGCCCGCACCGCCACCGTGACCGTCGAGGCCGGAGACGAGGAGGAGAGCTTCGAAGTGACCCAGAACGGCTTCACCTTCGAAATCGTGGCTCCCGCAAGTGCCGAACTTCCCCGTCTTGGCGGTTCCCTCACCCTTGAGGTGAACACCACGGCAACCTGGACTCCCGCCACCGATGCCGAAGGCTGGACCGTTGAAAAGACGGATGCCACTCATTTCAAGGTGACGGCCCCGGCAAACAACATTTTTGCCGCAAAGACCGGAAAGGTGTCCATCTCTACCGCAAACGGCGCTTATGACGAGCTGGAACTCACCCAGGATACGAACTTCGATCTTACAGGCTGCGAAGTTCTGGCAGACGGCTCTGTAAAGCTTGACGGCGCAAACGGCTCCAGGATTACCACCAAGGACAATTACCGTTATGCCAGCTTCGTCCTCACGATGGGCGACAAAAACTTCGGTGATGCAGGTCAGATGTGGGCACAGGTAGCTGCCGGCGGCTGCAACATATATACCCAGATTTCACTTGGCGGCAACATCCGTATCCGTCAGGACGGCAACCTGCCAGTTGCGGGTACGTCGACATACAAGAATGTTAATCTCAATAGCATTACAAAGGATGCACTGAATGCAATGACGGAATACAGGTTTGAAGTCATCCCTGGAACAGCGCCTAATCACCTTGTGAAATTCTGGTATAACGGAGAGGAGAATACAACCCTTGACTACTTGTCCGTCTTTGCCGATGACCCTACTGCCGAAGGAAAGTACTGGTTCGGTTTCTATTCCGCCACTTCCGACGGCTCATGGTATGTGATAAAGAGCTGCGACATAACCGAAATCGAAGGCTAAGCCATGAAAAAGATACTTTACACAGTCTTTGCGGTTCTCCTTGCAGGAGGACTGTGGAGCTGCACCCCCAAGGAGGAGGTGAAGGAGGAGAAGGTTGTCGATCTTCGCTACCGCGTGAACGACAGCTACGACCTTCCTGCCGCCGGCGCTCCGCAGATTACCATCCTCGTGGCCTCTACGGACCCCTGGACGGTAACCAGCGCCCATCCTGACTGGTGCATTATAGATATCGAGGAAGGCAGCGGCCAGGATGCCGACGCCGTCCATACCGGAAAGGCCGAGGTTACTACCGTCCGTGTCCAGTACTATAACAACACGGACCTTGACGACCGCACCGACCAGCTTATCATCGCGACTGATACCTGGGTTGGCAAGAAGGTGACCGTGAACCAGAAAGGCTGCGCATTCCTTTCTGTTCCGGAAGAAGACCTTGCCTTTGACGTCGTGAAGGCCGGCGGCGACTACCAGATTCACATTTCTTCCAATCAGCCCTGGAGCTCGAAGGTCACAGACGGCGACTGGGTGAGCATTGCCGACGGCGCCTCAGGTGAGGGCGACGGCACCGTTACCGTTACCGCCGCCGAGAATGTTGAGGAGTTGCGCTATGCCGCCGTTACCATCTATGACCGTCACGGAGCGGCCATGGCAACGGCCCTCTTCACACAGGACGGCGTCCAGCTGGTGCCCGGTTCAACGGAACTCCGTGCCGGCTTTGACCAGACATCGTCGGAACTGGAAGTGGTTTCCAATACCAAGTGGACGGTGACAAAGGCCTCGGAATCAGACGACTGGTTCACCATTGACACTCCTACTGGAGAGGGTAACGGCAACATCAAGCTCACGCTTACCCCCAATGCCGGCACAACCATGAGAAGGAGCTCGATCATCCTCAAGAACGTGGTTGACAAAGAAGGCGACTATGCCGTTGAGAAGGAGATTACCGTAAAGCAGGCATACGAGATCAATCCTGTACGTCAAATTCTTGACAATGACGAACTTACCCTTTGGAAGTCCGACTGGGCCAACGCCCCGGTCTATACAAAGGACGTCGGAACGCTTTTCGCTGCGAAGGCCCGTCTTAACAGGAGCATGCCTTTCGGCACATATACCTTCCGCTGGAGCGCCATCAGCCCCGGTGCCCGCGTGCGCCACTGGTTCTGCTTCTCGGACGGCATCGAGCTCAAGGCCGACATCCGTCCCGCAAGCGCCAAGATAGGCTTCGACTTCAATGCCTCTTCTTCAGGAGTGAGCACAAAGCCCAGCCTGAGCGCCTACACGGACGTCGATTTCGCCCAGCCCGTAGAGCTTACCTACAAGTTTGACCCCTCCGGCGCGGAGCATTGCCACGTAACCTATCTGGTGAACGGCGTCGAGGCCGGCAGCTTCGACACGTCGGCAGAGGTGCTTCACACCGTGAAATGGGGCTCGTCCATCAATATGTACGTCGGCTGTGACGAAGAGGGAGAAGGCAGTTCTGCCGTATTCGAATGGTACGAATACACAGCCCCTATGAACTGGGATGAATAATAAAAGGAATACTGCTATGAAAAACATTTATAGAATACTCCTTGCAAGTACGGCAGCCCTTCTGGTCTTCTCCTGTGGGAACAAGCCCGGAACGGAGCCCGTAGACCCCGTTCCCACAAAGGAAGAGGCAAAGCCCGAAACCCGTACGCTTACCTTCGTGCTCCCGGACGGCCCTAAGGCCGCCTGGGAAGCAGGAGACCAGATTGTGGTTCACGGCGAATATGCAAAGAACCAGGTCACCGTGACCCTTGCCGCAGGGGATATCTCCTCTGACGGAAAATCGGCCACAAAGACCGTGGACGGCCTCTATCCTTACAAGAGGGAGGACTGCTCCAGTACGCTGTATGCTTCTTATCCGGCATCGGCGGTGGACAACCTGAAGCACTGCTTCTTCTACAGCAAGTTCTCCACTACCAACGAGATGATTCTTGCAGCCTGCAACGACTCCGGAGACCGTTTTGCCTTCCAGCCCATATGCGGAGCCATATCACTTTCCGTAGGCGAGGGCTATGACGGTTACCTGCTCTCTTCCCCCAAGAAAGAGGCCCTGGGCTATGAATTCCTCCAGGTCAAAATCACCGACAAGGAGCAGCTCTACAACCAGTATGTGGGCACTCCTGTACTCGAGGTGGGGGCCGATATCAGCAGTGGAGACATCGTCGTATATCTTCCTGACGGGACCTCCCTTGAGAGCGGTTTCTCCCTTAAACTCCGGAAGGACGGCGAATATGTAAAGATTTACAAGAACACTGACCCTCTGGATATAACCCGCGGCGAAGTGGTTGCTATCGGCGACGTGAGCGCAGACATCCAGGATTACGACAATCCTTTCTCTGCCGACATCAAGGACCTCGATACCGTCGGCAATGCCAACAGTTATGTGGTTACGGAGCCCGGCAGCTACAAGTTCAAGGCGGTGAAGGGCAACAACCCCATAGCCTTCCTGGACGAACCTTACGATGCCGTCGTCCTCTGGGAAACCTGGAACGATGTGTCCGAGGTTACGGCCGGAAGCGTGGTTGCATCGGCCTCCTATGCAGAGGACTACATCATCATCCACATGCCTGAGACCCTGCATCCCGGAAATGCCATCGTGGCCGCACGGAATGCCGACGGCGTCATCCTCTGGAGCTGGCACATATGGGTGCCGAAGACAGAGATCGTGACGGCATCCTTCGGCGGAGTCATGGGCAATGACATAATGGACCGCAACCTTGGCGCCCTTGTGGCGGCAGAGGCCGTTGAGGCCACCGTAGACCCGCTTTCCTACGGTCTCGTGTACCAGTGGGGCCGAAAGGATCCGTTCTCTGCGGCGGGCGTTGCAAACGCCAATACCCTTGCCACCTGGGCCGGTGCCGATGACGAGGTTGCCCCCGCGCAGATAACCCTCGAGCAGTCCATCGCGAACCCCCGTCTCCTTGGCCACATCAACAACGGAGACTGGCTGGTAGCCCCGGACAACGAGCTCTGGTCGGATACCGACAAGACCATCTATGACCCTTGTCCTCCCGGATACCGCGTTCCGCCGATGAACACCGCCGTTCCTTTCTGGGCCGGTATCAGCAGCCAGGCGGGCTGGTCCGTGAACTCCACTTACGGGTGGCTTACCATAGGCGTCCCCGCAACTGTCCTGCCCATAGCGGGCTACCGCGATGACTACAGCGTTGGCGGCATGGCCAAAGTGGGCCTGCGCACCCTGTTCTGGACAGCGAAGAATTCCACCGATGCCGCCGGAACCGGCAATGACCTCCGTCCCGACGGTGGCACATTCACCCTCAAGGGTGCTCCCAAGGCCCGTCTGGGTTCTGTCCGTTGTGTACTTGAATAATTAATGACAAAAAACAGATATACCATGAAAAAGATTTTGACAGCTTTTGCTGCGGTCCTGCTCTTTGCAGCCTGCACCAGCGTGTATGACGACACCGCACTGAAGGATAGGGTCTCCAGCCTCGAAACCAGGGTGACAACCCTGGAAGGTTCAATGTCGGCCCTGCAGTCTGCCATCGGCGACGGCGTGTTCGCCAAGAAGGTGGAGGAATACGTAGACCCCGAGACCGGTAAGACCACCGGCGTCAAGGTTACCTACACCAGCGGAGAGGTGAAATACTTCACGATCCATGCGGACATCGACGTCAACGCCCCTGTCCTTACCGTCATGAAAAACGGCGCCGGAGACCTCTGCTGGGCAATTGACGGCGTCATAGTCCAAGTGGGCGGCGTGGATGTCACCGTCTATCAGACTCCCACGTTCAATATCGACGAGGAAGGGAATGTCACCGTTACCATTGACGGCAAGACCACCCAGGTGGGCAAGATCGAGATCGAGGAAGGCGGCGCAACCCTCCAGGACGGCATCTTTACCAATATCAAGGTAGAGGCCGACAAGATTGTCCTCACCCTTTCCGACAACACCGTCGTGAACATCCCCTTTGCCGAGGCCTTCAAGCTGAACATCGGCACGACCGAGTTCGAATACAATTCCCTCGACCCCATCTCCATCCCTTATACCGTGTCTGCAAAGACCGCCGGGACCGTGGTGGGCGTATCGGGGTACAACCCCAAGGCCTTCAAGGTGGAGGTTGACGACGCCAAGATCACCATCACCCCCCTTAAGCTCACCGAGAGCGCAGTTCTCCTTGCCTATGCCGATTCCAAGGTAGGTCTCACCTCCTTCGTGAATATCACCATCGAGGCCGAGGAAGTTGAGGTCGGACCCAAGAACCTTGGCAAGAAGGAATCTGCAAACTGCTACATCGTCACCGAGGCCGGCGACTACAAGTTCCCCTCAGTGAAGGGTAACAGCGCCGAAAGCGTAGGTGCTGTGGCATCTGCTGCCGTTGTATGGGAAACCTGGAATAATGACGAGGCGGTTACTGCAGGCAGTGTAATTGCTTCCGTGTCTGTTGAAGATGGTTTCGTGGTGTTCTCAACACCTGAAACGCTCAAGCCCGGCAATGCCCTTATCGCCGCCAAGGATGCTTCAGATGCAATTCTCTGGAGCTGGCATATCTGGATTCCTGCAACGCCGATTACAACCAATACATACGGTCTGTGGAATACGCCCATGATGGATCGTAATCTTGGCGCGCTTGTTGCCGCAGTTGTTGGCGAGCCCGCAACCTCCGAATCTTTCGGAACATCTTATCAGTGGGGCCGCAAGGATCCTTTCGTAGGTCCCAAGTCTGCTTCCAGCGGAAGCAATGCGACAGTGGCCGGCACGGAAGTGACCAAGATTGATGCCACTATGACAATCGAAGAGACCATCGCACAGCCTACCGTTATCGGTCATACAAACGATGCCGACTGGCTCACAGGTGAATCCGACAATACCCTTTGGCAGAACGACGTCAAAACCGTCTACGATCCTTGTCCTCCGGGATACAAGGTTCCCGCCCGTGACAAAACCCAGCCTTTGATGAGCGGAGACTTGTCCGCACTCGCAGGTTGGTCTGAGGATGCAGCTAACGGCTATATTACAATTGGTGACCCTGTCGCAGTATTCCCGGTCTGCGGTTATCGTGACGACTATAGCCCGGGCAGCTTCTCGAAGGTATATCAGCGTGTGGCATATTGGTCTTCTTATGCCTCCGGAACAGTAAAGGCTTACCTGCTGAATATCCGTCTTGCTGATTATGGCAATGCTCACACTACAGGTGAGGGCCCTAAGGCTCGTGGTGGTTTCGTACGTTGCGTCGAACTTGCAGCTGAATAGTTTATCGACCTATGAAAAAAGCTTCTCACATATTTTTGCTGCCTCTGGTTGCAGGCCTTCTGTGGGCCTGCGGAGGCTGTACGCAGGAGCGTGTGGGGATGACAGCTCCGGCTCCGGGGACCAAGCCCACTGCGGGCGAGGTCCCCACGGATCCGGCCAATCCCGGCGGGGATGAGCCGGTGACTCCGGTAGACCCCACTCCGGAGGATAATCCTTGGGATAACCCCGAGAGGAAGGCCCGTATCGGCATAACTCCTATCATCGAGATTTATTATACGGAGTACACCAAGTCTGACTGGTTCCCCTCCCTCGATGAGATAAAGAGTACCGTCACCCACATCAATGTGGGGCATGTTCGCTTCAAGGACAAGGTGAACGGCGTGGGACTGGAAATACCTTCCGGAACCATCTCCCTGGTGCAGAAGTTCGTCGCCTACAAGGCCGGCTATCCCGAGCTCAAGGTGAAGTTCCAGATGGGCGGTTGGGGCAAGAATGCCGACGGCTGGTCCCAGATGGCGAAGGACGATGCAAAGCGCAAGGCGTTCGTCGACGAGTGCGTGGCCATTACCAACCAGTATGGGACGGACGGCTTCGACATAGACTGGGAATACCCCACCTATGCCGCCAAGGACGGAGAATACGTCAACGGTGCCGATCCTTCAGACTGGACCAACTTCATCACTCTCCTCAAGGAGATGAGGGAGGCTATGCCGGACAAGATTATATCGTATGCAGCCTCTTCCAGCGGCAAGTATACGGATAATTACAGCGCCCTTCAGTATGTGGACTACATCAATGTCATGACTTATGACGAGGGCAATCCTCCGTACCATAATTCTCCTCTCTATCGCAGCCAGATAGCCGGTTCCCGCACCTGTCAGGAGGCGATTGACGACATTTTCCACGGCCAGCAGAACATCCCCTACCAGATGATGAACTTCGGCGTGCCGTTCTACGGCCACGGAGACGGCTATAAGCTTGCCTCGGGGAACTATTATCCCGGCACCGTCAATTACGGGGACCTCGAAGATATCTTCTTTAAGGGAGAATGCGATGGCAAGAGCGTGGCGGGCAAGAACTACCGCGTCTGGGACGATGTCGCCAAGGTTCCGTACCTTGCCGACGCCCTCGGCAAGATGTACGCCAGCTACGAGGATATCGAATCCGTCAATGCCAAGGTGGAGTTCCTCAAGTCCAGGAATATGCTGGGCGCCATGATATGGGAGTTCCGCGAGGATAACAAGGAAGGCACCCTCCGCCATGCCCTGAAGCATGCCATGGACGGCAATCCGGATGCTCCGGGCCGATATGAAAGACCCGATGAGAACCAGCCCAAGGCGCTTCCCGTCATGGGCAAGGTGACCAAGTTCGTCCTTGGAACCAAGGGCGGAGCAATGGTTGAGGAACTGTCGGGCCTGTGCCTTTCCAAGGACGGCGACTTCCTCTGGGGCATACACGACAAGGGAACCCTTTTCAGGATCAATTTTGACGGAACCTTCCAGCAGCAGTGGTACCGCGAGGCCGATTTTGAAGGCATCACCATGGATCCCGCCACCGGAGACCTGTACATCGGCCTTGAGAGCAGCTCCAAGTCTGTTTACCGTGTCCCTGCACCGGGCTACAACGGCAAGGACGATAATTTCTCAATCAAGGTCGAAGGCGTGGAGAGTATGGGCAACTCCGGTTGCGAGGGCATCGCCTGGCACAAGGGGAACCTGTACTTCGGCACGCAGACAGGTGCGCAGCTGTTTGAGTACAAGCTTGACGGCACGCAGCTTTGGAAGAAGAGCCTGCGGGATGTCACTTCCACCATTTCCGAGGTTGGCGACCTCTGCTATGACCCCGTAAGCGACCGTCTGTGGGTCCTTGATTCCAACTCCAACAAGGATCGGCCCCAGTATCTTGGTTTCACGCTTTACCTTTTCAACGGCGACGGCAGCAAGCTGCTGAACACTTACTATGTGGGCGATTTCGCCAACTGGAATCCGGAAGCCGTCTGCGTGGACCACAAGAACAACTGCATCTGGATAGGCGACGACTGCGACAGCGGCAACCCCTCCTGGCTGCACAAAGTTGAGTTTACGAATCTGTAATAGTTTTTAACAAGTGAAACTATTCGAAAGGTTTTTTAGCCCAAGTGGTTTCATCTGTTAATTAATGATAATGCGCTATTCACTATCTTTGGAACAATAATCGCATAACCAAAATTCGTTATAGCTTATGAAACTAAAATCTTATGAAACCCCCGTGGTCGATCTATTATTGATCAATGCCGAGGTGAGCTTTTGTGCCTCTGGCGGAGTGCCAGATATGACGGTTGATCCATATACCCCTGCCTGGTCATAGTAAAGGAGGAAAGACTTATGAAAAATGTAAAGTTTTGTTTGGCGTACTTCTGTGTGGCCGCTCTCGCTCTTTCTTGCGAGAAATCAATAGACGTAAATCAGGTCAAAGATGCCGAGGTGACTCCGCAGCTTACTAAAGTCTCATGTGAGTTCCCTAAAATGACAGACCAGAATGGAACAAAAGTTTCTCTGACCACCACGGGAAAAACGCAGTGGGAAGAGGGTGATAAGATCGTGATTTATGGCAATCCCAGTTCTTCAGATGCCACTAAGCGAATTGTCCATGAAATCAAAGCGGCTGATATTACAAATCCTGAAGTGGCTGTTTTTGATGTAGATTTCTCCGATCTGGATGTTCAGTATAACTCTGGGAGCGAAGGAACTTATTATCCCTACACCGTTGCCTACCCTTATACTGATGGCCAACCATATTATTTGAGTACGGGCAATAACAATTATGGCAGATCCCGTTTCCAGAATACAAATCAGTTATTGATGGCAGGGCATGTTAGTGATGACAATAGTTCTATAGTGCTCAATCACTTAACTGCGGCTATCACTTTCTCTGTAAGCGGAGACTTCGATTCTTATACTTTTTCCGGAGCGGCCGGGACTGAAATTGTAGGTTATTCTACTTTAGTTGTAGAAATGAACAGAAGGAGCCTTGGTGAGGGACAGTATCGTCAAAAATATAATGATGGCGGAACCACTGGGTCGCTGACCAGTATTCAGGGTTCTGTTAACGGAGATGGTTCTGCCGTCAATCATATTTTCCTCCCCGTTAATGCACAAAGGAGTGGGTCTGGCCCATATACTTATAACACGGAAAGCCAACGTTATGCGAATGTGGTATATCTTCCTAGCGGCTTTACCATCAAATTTTACAAGGGAGGAGATCTTAAAAAGTATATTACATCTTCTGCTCCTCTAGTAATTGAACCGGGGCATATGATCAATCTGGGCGCTCTTCCTGCTGGAGCGATGCACGACTATGTACCTCCGACAAAGCACGACAATACCATTGAGGTGGATGTAAGCACCGCTTATGACCTTAGCTCCAGTGCCACTGCTAACTGTTATCTTCTTGACGCCAATACTGATATTGCCGCAGAAAAGGCCTATAAGTTTAAGGCCGCCAAGGGTAAGGGCGGATCGGTTCTTACTAATATAAAGGATGTTGTTGTACTCTGGGAGACAAAGAATTCGGCCACGGCTCCTTCTGTGGGTGAAATAATTGCTTCAGTTGACTATGACCAGCAGGATGGCCAAGATGCTTTCATCGTCTTTAAGATGCCGGCTAAAATTACGCCTGGCAATGCCGTAATTGCAGCGAAGAATACTGCAGGTAATATTCTTTGGAGCTGGCATATTTGGATACCTTCTTCTGACGTGACTTCTAGCCAATACGGTCTTGGTGGTCAAACCTGGATGGACCGTAATTTAGGAGCTTTAACGGTCACCGAAGCATCTACAGAATCGGATGTTGCCGCTTCTTCATTCGGGTTATTCTATGCGTGGGGAAGAAAGGATCCGTTCCCGGGACCGGCCTCTATAAGTTCTACTCCCATTGCTACAACAGGCTCATTCAATTATGCCGGAGGTGTTATGACGAACGCGGCGGATTCTTATGCTTCTCCAATGACCTTTGTTGCTACCGGAAGCGATTCCAATCAGTATTGGGCGACAGATAACGACGCGTCCTTATGGGGTACAAGCAAAACCATAAACGATCCTTGTCCTCCCGGATATGTGGTTCCTCAGTTTAAGAATGGTGAAGGGGTATGGAAAGGTTCATCAGCAACAGGGTTTGGGTATGATTCTACCCACAAATGGGTTAAGATGGGAGACGGAGGCTCGTACATCGTTTTCCCTATAATTGGCTTCTTGGATGGTTGTCAAAGTACAGCTTACATAAGAGAAGCCGGGTCGCGTACACTCATTTGGAGTAGCACGTGGGTAAATATAAAGACCGCTTACCCCTTACGTCTCAATGCGGATGGTACGTCAAGCGTCGCTAATGAACGGCAGGCACGTGGCTTCTCAGTCCGCTGCGTAGCAGAGTAGCACCGATCCTCAAAAAAGGCCATTTTTAAGGACGAACACCCTGTTTGGCGGGGGTTCGTCCTTGTTTTTTGCCCAAAATAAGGATGGGGATAATTGTGAAATCGTGGTTATTTCTGCTCGCTGGCAAGTTTGAGGATATCGGCTTCGCCGAGGCCTGTAATGTCTGAAATTACTTCTGGAGCAATCCCGTGCCGGAGCATTCCCAGGGCGGCGTCAGACTTCGCCTTAGCAAGTCCTTCTTCCCGTCCTTCTTTCCGTCCTTCTTCTCGTCCTTTTACCAGTCCTTCAGTTCGTCCTTTCTCAAAGCCTTCGGCAAGGGTGACGCGGCGGAAGTAGTTCTCCACGTTCTGGATGTCGCGCATTTCCTTGAGGCGCTTTTCGTACATAGCTTGTGTTTCCATATCCATTGCAAGAAATTCCGCTGTCTGCAGCAGCTCGTCAAAATATTCTTCCTGATGTGTGTCGGGTCTGTCGACAAAAATAGGCAGATTCTTCATATAAAACAAGAACTTCTCTTCAAAGGATTCACATTCTGCATACGTCTTGTCAAATGGACCGACCTCCATGAATACGAACTGAAGTGCATCGGTCAAGTGCTCTCCGTTTGCGTCGTTCATAATTGAATAACGCTGCACATAACCGGGACCACGCCCTACGCTCTCTGGTAAGGCGAAATCTATAAGACCAAGGAAGTATACAGGCTTGAATCCATAGTCCCAAGGGCCCTTGGGTGCCTGGCTGGAAACGACGCGGGAAACGTAGAAGAGGGCTCGTTCGGCAAAGTAGTCCTGAGGACGTACCTGGCACTCTACGATGAACTCCTCGCCATTTGGACTGCGGCATACTACGTCAAAATAGGCATTGCGGGCATCGACAGACTCCCCAATCTGCTCTGTGTTGTCATAGATGATATCAGCAATTTCCTTCTTGAAGACGTTCTCCAGAAGACCTTTGAGAAGGTGTTTGTTCTTCTCTGTGCCAAAGAGGTACTTGAAAGCCACGTCAATCATGGGATTAACGTAGAGTTTGGGTTTGATGAGTTGTTCCATAATACATAATCTTTAGGAACAACAATAATATGCAATTAATTCCGGACAGACATTCGGAAACGTATAAATAATTCTTAATGTTTCAAAAATGATAGTTGGAAACATTATATTTCTTTACGATTTTTCATAAGAAATAGTATTTGAAACAGAAATTAACGGATTCGAAACTAGTCGAAACGGTATTTTCGTCAAAAAATAGTCCGGTGTGTTTGATTTTCAGAATGCAAAAAGCTATTTTTAAAGGTCTGAATATAACCAAAACTAATACATACACCTATGAAACTAAAAACTTATGAAACACCCGAAACGGAACTCCAGAGGATTTCCGTCGACAGAAACTTCTGCGAATCCGGTGGCCTTTCTGATTACAATCCCCTTGATCCTCCCGGAGGAGACTTCTTCGATGCTCCTGGTTTTATTGACATCCCTGGTATTTTCTAATGGAAGGAGGAAACAATTATGAAGAAAGTTTATATGATTCTCGCTGCCGCGCTTGCTGCAGCCACAATCCTTTCCTGCGAAAAGAAGGAAACCGTAATTGAGGAACCCACAGAAACTACAGTCAAGACATTCACCTGCAAATTCGCACCTCAGGAGGTGTCGGACAGTAAGGTTGCCGTTAATCTTGCCAGTGGTAAAACTACTTGGGAAGTGGGAGATGAGATTATGCTGCATGGTGGAAAAGACGGCGCAGCCAGAAAGCTTGTTACCCTTACGGCAGGAGACATCAGTGCAGATGGTAAGACCGCGACATTTACTGTTGAGGGACTTGACCCTTACGACAGATCAGACGCCGGTGTAGTCAGTACTTATTATGCGCAATACCCGGCCAGCGCCGTTCCTTCTGGAAACCTGTATTATGAATGTCGTTTCAACGATACAGACAAACTCCTTCTTGCCGCATGTAATGTTGGTGATACATTTGAATTCTATAACCTGTGCGGCATCATATCTTTCAAGGTGGCCGGAGACTTTGACGAGTTCGTTTTCTTCGGAAACAACAACGAGGCTGTGGGCTACGATGTTTATCAGGCGCGTGTCCGAGATGACGGCTCCGGATCATACTGCAACTACTGGAAACCCGGTAACGGCTCGGGCACTCCTGCTCCCATTACAGTGCTGACCAAACCCGTTGCCGCAGACGGCACTACGGATAACTTCATCTATCTTCCCAACACGGCGAGTTTCTCCGGTGGTTTTACCATTTATTTCAAGAAAGCCGGTGCGATTACTCACTATGTGACCACAACAAAGCCCGTTACGGTCAATCATGGCCAGTTATTCCCGATAGGCCTTATTCCTGCAGGAAAAGTTCATGAATATGTTGCACCCTCAACGCACGATGCGACTCATCCGGCAATTGCCGGCGCGACAGACCTTGGCGCTACCGCTACTGCAAACTGCTATATAGTGGATGCCAGCGTTGCATCCAATGCAGGTAAGGTGTTCAAGTTTAAAGCCTATAAGGGCAACAGTAAAAACAATGTCGGTGCTATTGCATCAGTTTCTGTCCTTTGGGAGACTTATAATAATGCCACCGACGTTGAAGCCAACTCTGTTATTCTTGAAGCTGATTTTGATAAGCAAGACGCTAAGGATTATTATGAGATTTGCTTCAAGATGCCTGAAACGCTGCATGCCGGGAATGCCGTCATTGCCGCAAGAGACGCTTCTAACAACATACTTTGGAGTTGGCATATCTGGGTTCCTTCCACAACGATTACTTCAAACACGTATGGTATATACTCCAGCGCATTAATGGACCGCAACCTCGGTGCTTTGGTTGCTGCAACCACCACCAGTGTCCCCGTAGAATCATTTGGACTTCACTATGAGTGGGGGCGTAAGGATCCTTTCGTGGGGGCAAGAGGTATATCTGACAGCAGTTTCGCCTCTGTAAGTGGTACTTCAATGTCCAAAGGCTACGAAATGACATTGGCTGAAACCATAGCCCATCCTACTACTTATGCGGTCTATACGGAGGCTGATTCCTGGGGCCCTTGGTTGAGCCCGACATTTGATGCCACTCTGTGGAAGGATGCGGAGAAGACCATGTATGATCCTTGTCCTCCAGGTTACAGGGTTCCAAAGCGTGATACTACTCAACCACTTCACAGTTCAGACCTTAGCGCAGTTGTAGGCTGGAGTGATAATGCTGCCGCAGACGGGAATGCAGCTTATTTCACAATAGGTAATCCTGTAACAGTATTCCCTTACTGCGGATTGGTTTGCGAGAATGGAAAATATGTTGACTATCCGGGCTCACGAGCATTTACCTGGACATCATATTCTTCCAGCAGTAGCGGCAGCGTTTACATTATGGATGTTCGTGTGGGAAGCACACACAAGCTGAGTAGTACTGTTTCTGCCCGTGGTTGCTCTGTCCGCTGCGTAGCAGAGTAGCGCCATCCTCAAAAATGGGCTTTTTTAAGGACGGGTACCCTTGTAGGGGGGTGTCCGTCCTTAAATTTGGGCAAAAACAGGGATGGGAACCGCATCTGCGCCCGCGCGAGAGCAATATGCGCGATTTGCGAGTATCTTTTCGTAAATTGTTCCACGAAAACGGATAAAAATCGTTTTCTTGCAAACATGAAATCGCATTGGCACTTGATAATAACCTGCATTCTCGCGTTTTTCCTCAGCTGCGAGAAGCCCATTCAGGGATATACCATTCCGGATCCCGTTCTCAAACCCAACACCCAGCAGCAAGGATCCTCCGGCCAGAACGGCCAGAATGGCCAGGAAGAAAACCAAGGTGGCCAGGATGATAACGGAACCGGCACAGGAGACAATACCGGCAACGAAAACCAGGGCACCGGCGAAGAGCCCCAGCCGCCGCAGCTTCCCGCTGTGGCCGGTCCTGTAATCGTGGGTTATGCGACATACTGGGACACCACAATCCCGGACCCGTCATATCTTACCCATATCAACTACTCCTTCGCCCATATCAAGAGCGATTTCGAGACGCTGGACATCAAGACGGAATCCCGGCTTAAGAAAATAGTTGCCCTCAAAAACGGCAATCCAAACCTCAAGGTAATGCTTTCCGTGGGCGGCTGGGGCGCAGGCAATTTCAGTGAAATGGCGGCTGATGAGTCGCATCGCAGGAACTTCTGCAACAACTGTCTCGCTGCCGTGAAAAAGTACAATCTGGACGGCATCGACCTGGACTGGGAGTATCCCACCAGCTCATCGGCAGGAATAAGTTCTTCTCCGGAAGATACGAAGAACTTCACGCTGCTTCTGAAAGACCTCCGCGCTGCGCTTGGGGATGACCTTCTCATCACCATGGCATCGTCGGCAAGTGCGAAATACGTGGACTTCGGAAGCGCCATGCCGTATCTGAATTTCGTGAACATAATGACCTACGACATGGGCAAGCCGCCTTATCACAATTCCGGGCTTTATAAGTCATCGGCAACCAAGAGAAGCTGCGACGAGGCCGTTGCCCTGCATTACAGCGCCGGTGTCCCTTACGACAGGATGGTCCTTGGAATCCCGTTCTACGGGCATGGGGACGGCTCGGCCTTTACCTCGGAGAGCGTGGACTTCAACGAGATCGACCCTTCCGGATACGCCGTCTGCTGGGACAAGACCGCCCAGGTGCCCTACCTTGCCGATGCCTCCGGGAAGATGGTCCTGAGCTACGATGACGAGATTTCCGTGGGCCTCAAGGCCGCCTATGCCAAGGAAAAAGGCCTTCTGGGCGCGATGTACTGGAATATTGAGGCCGATGACAACACCTGGACCCTCTCCAAGGCGGTTGCGAGGGAACTCCTGCCCGGCTGGAACGGTGACTCCGAAGCCTTCCTTGCCACAAATCAGTATGTGCAGAAGTTCATGGAAGAAGTGGAGTACACGGACACGGATTACAAAACCACCCGCATACTTGACTATCCCGGCGGCGGCCCCGGCGAGGCCGACATTCCTCCGGTCTACACCATTTCCTGGACAGCGGCTTCCGGCAGCCAGACCCTCAAGCTCTGGGAAGGCAGCTGGAGCAGGGAATACTCCCTGTCTTCCGGCGTGTCAAAGCAGACCGTCACCAATCTTGTCCCCGGGACCACATACAGGTATATTGTCACATCCGGCAGCAAGGTGGTTGCAAGCGGCAGTTTCAAGACGCGCGGGAACCTGCACCAGATTTATTTCGAGCCCAACGTCCGCAACGCCAGGGATCTTGGCGGCTACAAAGGCCTTGGCGGGAAAACGCTCGCCTACCATAAGCTCTACCGCGGCGGCCGCATCGATGGCAAATACTGCAGCAGCACCGGCAAGAAGGAAATGCTGGCCGAAGGTATCAAGGCCGAACTCGACCTCCGTGAGTCCAGCGACGTCCCATCCAGTTCGCCACTTGGCAGCAGCGTCAGCTTCTATGCCCCCGGCTTCGACAGCGGCTACAATACCATGGTGCGTGACAACAAGCCCAAGGTGAAGCTCTCCTTTGAATTCGTGGTGAACTGCCTCAGGCAGGGGAAGCCCGTATACTTCCACTGCGCTGCCGGCCGTGACCGAACCGGCACCATGGCCATCCTGCTTCTTGGAGTCCTGGGCGTAAGTGAAAGCGACATGGCCAAGGACTACGAGCTCACATATTTCTCCCCTGCCGACTGGAGCATGTACCAGGGCTCCTACCAGCATACACGAAACAACTACTCTTATCCTTCCGTGCGCAAGACCATTTTCAATGAAACCACATCCGGCACGTATCAGGAAAGGATAGAGAAATACCTGCTCCAGATAGGAGTATCCCAGAAAGACATAGATGACTTCCGCAGCATAATGCTTCAATAACACATGAAAAGAATACCCATCATCTCCGCAGTCCTTGCAGCAGTGGTGTGCTGCAGCACACCCTACACCCCAAAAGAGACACCTGTCATGGCCCCGGTGGATGCCGACGAGCTTGTAGCGCAGCACCCGGAATACCTGGACGGAACAGATCTCCTTTGCCCCACCGGAGCAGAGAAGCTGACTCCGGCGCCAAAGGGTTACAAGGTATTCTACCTCAGCCATTATGGCCGCCACGGAGCCCGTTACGCATGGCAGAGCGACATGTACAAACGCCTTCACGACGTGCTGGGAGAGGCTCACGAGACCGGTAACCTCACAGAGCTCGGAGAGAGTTACAGAGACCGTTTCGAGAGCCTGTATCCGGACGTCCGCTACCGCACTGGAGACCTCTCCCGCAAGGGTTGGGTGCAGCAGCAGGAACTTGCAGAAAGGATGTACGCGAACTTCCCGTCGATATTCGGAAACGACGCCCATGTGCGCGCCTGGACATCTACTAGCACCCGCTGCGTCATGACCATGTCCTCCTTCTGCCTTGGCCTGAAGGGGCAGAACCCCAAGCTCGACATATTCGAGAACTTCGGCAAGTTCTTCCTTCCGGCCATCCTCCCGCTTGACGGCAGCAATCCCTTCAGGAAGAACGATTACAAGATTACGCCTCCCGCCTTCGAAGAGACCTGGGAGCAGTATATCGCCCGTACAGTGGACTACAAGGCCATTCTGAACCGCCTGTTCATAGACAGTGACAAAGCCCTTCCGGAGAACAAACAGTGGGACTTCGTCTCGTATCTCTATTACTTTGCGGCCGGCATGAAGTCCCTGGACACAGACCTTGAATTCTACGACATATTCACCCCTCAGGAGCGTGTCGGCCTATGGAAAATCGACAATTTCCAGTTCTACACCGAGGCCTGGAAAACCCACCTGGGCTACCGTCCCATCCTTGATGACGTCATTGCCAAGGCCGATGAGAGGATAGCCTCCGGGGAGATAGGTGCCGACCTCCGCTTCGGCCATGACTACACCATCCTTCCCTTCATGATGATAATCGACGTGAACGGCATGGGCAAGGAAGTGGACAATCCCGACGATATCTCCTCCTGGTGCCGCACCAGCCAGGTGCCGATGGGTGCGAACGTCCAATTTGTCTTCTACCGCAAGAGCGGCGGTGACGATATCCTCTTCAAGGTCCTACATAACGGAAAAGAGGCCACAATCGGCTTTGAAACCGATATGTGGCCTTATTACCGCTGGCAGGACTTCAAGTCCAGGTTTACCGTGGAATAGCTCAGTTACGGACTACTACTTCTCCGCCGGAAACGTCCACCGTTACGGCGGAGTTTTTGTGTATGGAGCCCTCCAGGATGCTCTTTGCAAGGAGGTTCACCAGTTCACGCTGCATGAGCCTCTTGATAGGACGCGCGCCGTAGGCGGGATCATATCCGTGCTCCACCATGTGGTTTTCGAATTCCGGAGTGAACTGCAGGGTGATGTCGCTGTCGGCAAGTTTCTTCTGCAGGTCGGTCTCCTGCATGCGCAGGATGTCGCGGATATCGGCCTTGGAGAGAGGGTCGAACATGATGATTTCGTCTATCCTGTTCAGGAATTCCGGACGGACCGTCTGCTTGAGGACGTCCACCACGCGGTCCCTGCATTCGTCCAGAAGGGCGCGGCGCTTGCCGATAGCTTCGATGTCGACGCCGTCCACTTCGGGCAGGCGCTCCATGTAGCTCTGGATTATATCTGCCCCGGCGTTGGAGGTCATGATGAGGATGGTGTTCTTGAAGTCCACGGTGCGGCCCTTGTTGTCTGTAAGACGGCCGTCGTCCAGGACCTGCAGAAGCACGTTGAAGACGTCCGGGTGGGCCTTTTCAATTTCGTCCAGAAGGACTACGGAGTAAGGCTTGCGGCGCACGGCCTCCGTGAGCTGGCCGCCCTCTTCGTAACCTACGTATCCCGGAGGCGCGCCCACAAGACGAGAGACGGTGTGACGTTCCTGATATTCGGACATGTCGATACGGGTCATCATGTTCTCGTCGTTGAAGAGGAACTCGGCAAGCGCCTTTGCAAGCTCGGTCTTACCCACGCCGGTGGTACCCATGAACAGGAAACTGCCGATGGGGCGCTTCTCGCTGGAAAGGCCGGCACGGGAGCGGCGGACGGCATCGGCAACGGCCTTGATGGCCTCGTCCTGGCCCACCACCCTCTTGTGCAGTTCGCTTTCCATGCGGAGGAGCTTGTCCTTTTCGCTTTCCAGCATACGTTTTACGGGAATGCCCGTCCACTTGGCGACCACCTCGGCAATGTCTTCAGGGGTGACCGCTTCCGTGACGATAGGATCCTTTATGGCTGCCGCCTTGGCGCTGAGGTCATCTATGCGCTTCTGCGTCGCCGCCATCTTGCCGTAGCGGATTTCGGCCACCTTGCCGTAGTCTCCGGAGCGCTCGGCCGCCGATGCCTGAATCTTCAGGTCTTCAAGCTCCTGACGTGATGTCTGAAGGCCTTCCAGGATTTCCTTCTCCTCGTTCCAACGCTTCATGAGAACGTCCCTTTGGGCGTTGAGGTCCTTGAGTTCGGCCTCGAGTTTTTCCATCTTGGCGTTGACGCCCTCGCGCTTGATAGCCTCACGCTCGATCTCTTTCTGACGGATGGCGCTGTTGAGGTCGTCGATGGGTTCCGGCACGGAATTCATCTCCAGACGCAGCTTGGAGGCCGCTTCGTCCACAAGGTCGATAGCCTTGTCCGGGAGGAAACGGGAGGTGATATAGCGGTGGCTAAGGTTCACTGCGGCAATCAGGGCATCATCCTCGATGCGCACCTTGTGGTGGTTCTCGTAACGCTCTTTAAGGCCTCTCAGGATAGCGATGGACTCGGCCGGTGAGGGTTCGTCCACCATGACCATCTGGAAACGCCTCTCCAGTGCTTTGTCGGTCTCGAAATACTTCTGGTATTCGTCCAGGGTGGTTGAGCCGATTGTCCTCAGTTCACCGCGGGCCAGAGCAGGCTTAAGGATGTTGGAGGCATCCATGGCGCCGCTGGTTCGGCCTGCACCCACAAGGGTGTGGATTTCATCGATGAAAAGGATGATCTCACCTGCGCTGTCAACGACTTCCTTGACTACGCCTTTGAGACGCTCCTCGAACTCTCCCTGGTATTTTGCTCCCGCAATGAGGGAGCCCATGTCCAGGGAATAGACTTTCTTGGACTTAAGGTTCTCAGGAACCTGTCCGTTAACTATGTTCTGGGCAATCCCTTCCGAGATAGCCGTCTTTCCCACGCCCGGTTCGCCAACCAGGATAGGGTTGTTTTTAGTCCTTCTGGAAAGGATCTGCAGCACACGGCGGATTTCGTCATCACGCCCAATCACAGGGTCCAGCTGACCCTTTGCCGCGCGCTCGTTCAGATTGATAGCGAATCTCTGTAAAAATGTGTTTTCTGCCATATTGTTGTTCTCCTTTTTGCCCGCATGAAAAAAGCCGGTTACCCGTCTGCGGGCAATCGGCTATCGTTCAATCTTCGTTCCCTTCCGCGGGAACTGACAATTTGGCAGTTCTACTGCTTATTCAGCTTCCTCAGGATTTTCCTGTACAGGGAACGGCACGGCTGCGTCTTCTGCAGCTTCGGGGGCGGTGCCTACAATCTCTGTGGAGAGGGCGTCATTGGTGCCCCTCTGGGTGTTGCCGCGTGCAACGAATACGGTGATGATGCTGAGTACCAGGATGAAAGCTACCAGATACCAGGTTGCTTTCTCAAGGATGGTTGCTGTCTGACGTACACCGAGGGTCTGGTTGGCCGAGGTGAAGTTTGTTGCAAGGCCGCCGTCCTTTCCGTTCTGAAGGAGAACCACTGCAATAAGGAGGATGGCCGCAATGACGATGAGAATCACGAGGATTGTAAATGCTGCGTTCATATTGTATTATTCTTCTAATTTGTCAATAAGGGATGCAAAGTAAGCACTTTTTTCCGGAATATCCAAAACCAGACGCGAATAAATGCGCCTTGCCTCGTCCGGACGGCCCTGTTCGGCAAAAATTCTGGCAAGTGTTTCGGTAGCAAAGCGCTCCGAAATGTCGGTGGCTATATCTTCGGCCTCCTGGCTTGCACCGGCGGCCTTGGTGGCGAAACGGGTGAAGATATTGTCCTGCTGGGTCTTTACGTTGTCGTACTGCGACTGGGAGAAGTAGTCCCCGCCCACAACCCTTACCTGGTGACGGTCGGAGGGTATTTCATCGACAGGCTTCGGCGCGACGAAGGAGGAGATAATCTCCTGGACATCCTTGTCGGCAAGGTTTCCCTTGCTCCTCACGATGGCGGCAAGTTTGCGCCGGTCGCCCACGAAGAGGGCCTGGGAGGCGGTTTCGGAGGGGCCCCAGTCGGCACCCATCCTTCGGCAGAGCTCAACGCGGGCCGCCCCGTACCAGGGGTACAGGTTCACTACGCCGGCCAGTTCGTCAAGGGTGAGGCGGTGAATGTCAATATATCCTACCATTGGGCTACTGTTGCGTTGAAGATGTCTTCAACAATTTTCTCGATTATGGTTTCGCAGAGGCTGGATTCAACGGCGTCCAGGGACAGTGTGGCGTCGAAGTCCTCGTATGCAGAGAAGGTCTTGGAGACGTCGTCTTCCGGGTATTTGCGGTTGGAGAATTCGGCCTTTACGCTTACCGTGAGGCGGTTCTGTGCTGGGAGTTCGTCGGCGGTGACTGCCGTGGCCTTGACGTCGTAGCCTGTGATTTCGCACACCAGCTCCAGGTCTCCGTCCATTTCCACCTGCTCAAGGGAGGTGAGTTTGCGGAACTTGTCCTGAAGGGCTTCGGTCATGTCATTGGAAAGGGAAGGGTTCACCCTGAGGGCCTTGTACTCCACGTAGGGAATGGTAATGGTCTTCACGTCCGGCTGGATGGAAGTGCCGGTGAAGGAGTACTTGACTATGCCGCAGGATACGGCCAGGGAAGCCACAAGTGCTATGAGTAAGGTTCTTTTCATTTCTTGCGGTATTCCGGTGGAAGTTTACGGTAGAGGGTGCGCTCGCTCATGCCCAGCTCTTCGGCGGCCTTCTTGCGGTTGCCGCCGTGTTTTTCCAGGGCTTCGCGTATGAGTTCTTCTTCGCTCTCGCGAATGGAAAGAGTGTGCTCCTGGGCAGAGGCGGCAGTTTCCTGGGGGATGTCTTCCTGGCCCTGCCATTCGGCCTCTTCTTCTGCCGGTGCGGGCGGGAGGGGAAGTTCGCGGCGGTCCAGGCGGGCCTTCAGGACGTCAACGTCCTGCTTAAGGTCGAAGATGGCCTTGAAGATGGCCTGGCGTTCATCGGCATTGAAGGCCGATTGCTGCTGCCCCTGGGCCGCGTCGTACACGACAGGGATGGGTTCGCCTTCCTCCCTCGGCATAAACGGAGCCAGGTCCTGGGCCGACAGTTCTATCCTCTGGAGGGTGGGCGTTATCTTCTGCGAAAGCTGGGCGGTGAGGCTCTGGGTAAAGCCCTGCAGCTGGCGGATGTTGCCGGGCCAGCGGTACTGCTCCAGCAGACGGATGGCATCCGGCTTGAGGGAGATCTTGCACATCCCGTATACTTCGGAGAAGTCTGAAGTAAACTTTCTGAACAGCAGATAAATATCTGATTTCCTGTCCCTTAGCGGAGGGATGCGGATCTGCGCGGCAGAGAGGCGGAAGTAGAGGTCTTCGCGGAATTTGCCGCGTTTTACAGCCTCATAAAGGTGTACGTTGGTGGCGGCGACCACCCTCACGTCCGTGTGCTCCACCTTGTTGGAACCCACTTTGCGGAATTCGCCGCTTTGGAGCACGCGAAGCAGAAGGGCCTGCGTTTCGGCAGGGAGCTCTGCAATCTCATCGAGGAAGAGGGTGCCGCCGTTGGCCTCTTCGAAATAGCCCTTGCGGGTTTCTACGGCCCCTGTGAAGGAGCCTTTTACGTGGCCGAACAGTTCCGAGTTCACCAGTTCCTTCGGAAGGGCGCCGCAGTTTACCACGAAGAAGGAATTCTGCCTGCGCTGGCTGTACTGGTGAATTATCCTGGCAAAGTTCTCC
>OCVV012877869.1_pt1 | contig 152884 bp, 141 predicted proteins | sample 1539721 | NCBI WGS metagenome assembly OCVV01 (sample SAMN02144230, study PRJEB22623) | gut metagenome | biome: sheep rumen | host: Ovis aries | place: New Zealand
AGCAGAAAGGCGCTTGCCGGGTTGATTCTGATCGTTGTCGGCACTTTGGCGATGGCAATCTGGGCATAGGAAACAAATAACGGCAAATTCCAGTTTGTCGAGGTGACCGCGCAGCTTTTTGGCGTACTTCCCTTGATTATTTCTGTTATACGCGCTCTTTCACATGAAAGAAATCGGATTTATCTGCCAGATAAATCCGGTTTCTTTCTTTTGTTATTTCGCATACCCGGCAGGCTCGGACATAGACTGAAGCGAAGGGAGATGCATCCAATGAAAAGCTTCAATCATATGAAAGGCTTCCGGGCGGGGAAGAGGAGCGGTCGCCGTGGGACGCGGGGGGTCGTCTTCGGTCTGGCTGCTGCACTGGGTTTGACGGCTCTGCTCGTCTGCGCCCTGTCTCTGGCGGTGGACCGGGAAAAGCTCGCGCTGAACATCGGCCGGTCCTTCGCTCCGCTTCTGCCTCTGCCCGGGATTGTACTTGGGTGCTGGCTGGCCGAGAGACTGTCCGGAGGGGGACACGGAACGGCTTCGGGAATCACGGCAGGATCCGTCGCCGCGCTATGGCTGCTTGGATCGTTCATTCTGCGCGGCAGAGCCGGAGAGCGCTGGATCCCGTTCGCGGTCTGCGCTGGCGGTTGGCTGCTTGCACTGCTGATGGCATCCCGCGGCAGAAGGCGGGGTGGGGCAGGTATGCGTAAATTGCGTTTGTAGGTTTTGACCACGGCCTTTCGTCCCGGAAAAAACCAGATATGGTGGCCTTGACATTGAGCAAACAACAATCTGTTGTTCCGGTTTCTTAGTTTACATAAAGCCGTTTACATAAGATATGTCAATAATAAACAAAATTTTGCGTTTTTTTTGAAATCACTTGAAATGTAGGGGTTTTTCGGTTATATTATAGAAGCGGACGGAGCGAATACAGGGTGACAATAACGATTTCCCATTCTGTTGTGTCCCTGCCCCCGGGAAACCACCATATGTAGTTCAAAAGGGGGTTTCCGTTTCGATGCTAAAGGATTCGATCCGTGACTGCCGCAGCTCGCGGTTCAGTTTTTTTCTGCTTTTTGCTTTTTGTGCGGGTGCGGCGCTGGGCCTTTGTGCCGCCGTTCCCAAGCCAGAGACGCTTCGATTCGATATCGTTTCCGGTCTGCAGCCGGTCTCTGTGCTTCGCTGTCTTCCTGTTCGGATGGCTGTTCCGCTTCTTATGCTTCTTGGCGGCCTGCTCGGTCAGCGCAGGCACGTGCCGCTTCTTTTTTTCGTCCGGGGGTTTTGCTTTTGCTTTTGCTTTTGCCTCTGTATACTCCCCGACTTGCGCGCCGGTTTAGTGCTTCGCGCGTTGATCTCACTGCCGGTTTTGTTTCAGACCGGTGTTTGCCTCCTGCTCGACGCCCATCCGCCCATCTGCCGGCTTCTCGCGTGGAACCTTGCATCGGAGCTGCTTGCGGCCTTTGCGGCGGATTTGATTTTCTGATTGAGAAAGAACGACTGTGTATGATTGACTGCATCTCCATGTATGAGGGCTATCTCCTCAACGAAAAAAAGGCTTCGGCCAATACAGTGTCCTCCTACCTTCGGGATATCCGGCAGTTGGATCAGTACATCACCGTTACTTGGGAGATCCCGATCGAGGAGGTCACGTCCGATCAGCTTTCCCTCTACTTCGCCTGGATGACGAACAGCGGCAAATCCTCCGCCACGGTCTCCCGCAGCCTTGCGTCCATCAAGGGCCTTTTCACCTATCTGATTTCGGTTCACGTGGTTTCGGTCAACCCTGCGAAGACCATCCATCTTGCAAAGGTTGAGAAGAAGCTGCCTCAGATCCTCACGGGCAAGGAGGTCGAGACCTTGCTGGAACAGCCCCGGCTCACCGACGCCAAGGGCTTCCGCGACAAGGCTATGCTGGAGCTGCTCTACGCCACCGGCATTCGCGTCAGCGAGCTGATCTCTCTTGATCTGGAGGACGCCAATCTGTCCGCCGGACTGATTCGGTGCAGCTCAGGGGCCAAGAGCCGGATGATCCCGCTCTATCCCGCAGCGGTACGCGCTCTTCAGCAGTACGTCCACCAGGTTCGTCCCGGCATGATTGCCGATCCGCTTGAGCAGGCTTTGTTCGTGAATCTCAGCGGTGAGCGTATGACCCGCCAGGGCTTCTGGAAGATCATCAAGCACTATCAAAAGACCGCCGGGATTCAAAAGGACATTACGCCTCACACACTCCGGCACAGCTTTGCGGCGCATTTGTTGGAAAACGGCGCGGATCTCAAATCCATTCAGGAGATGCTCGGCCACAGCGACATTTCCTCTACACAGATTTACACGCAGGTCATTCAACAAAACCTGAAATCGGTCTATCAGAAATTCCATCCGAAGTCCTGACGCGCGCCGGGGCTTTGGCTCGGAGCGCGCCGCCTCATCGTTCTGTGAGGCGGCGTTTTCGTCTGATTCGGCAGATGTAGAATTTGTTAAATCACGGAAAATCCAAAAGTTTGATTTGCTTTTCTGTTTGGCTTGTGGTATATTAAATTAAATACAAAAAGAAAGCTGGTTATTTGCATGAAAATCAAATCCGATTTCCTGTTCAGCACGGTTTCCGGCAAGCATCTTGTGATCCCCACCGGAGCCAAGGCAGCCGAGTTTAACGGCATGATCACGCTCAACGATACCGGCGCTTTTCTCTGGAAGCAGCTTGAGACCGAGCGCACCGAGGATGAGCTCGTCGCCGCCGTCGTGTCCAACTACCCCGAGACCGGCGAGGATTACGCCCGCACCTGTGTCCGCGAGTTCGTGGAGCAGCTCCGCGCAGCCGACTGCCTTGCTTAACGCTCCGTCGGACGTTTCGGTGTACAAGCTGGATCTCAAGGACGTGCTTCCCGCCGTTCGTGACACGATCGCACGCGGCGGGAGCGTCCGCCTTCCGGTGGCGGGCTCCAGCATGCAGCCGACGATGTATCCGCACCGAGACTGGGTGACGCTGACCGCCGCTCCGTCCGTTTTGCGCCGCGGAGACCTTCCGCTCTACTGCCGCGTCAACGGCAGCGCCGTTTTGCACCGCGTCGTCTCTGTCCAATCCGACGGGACCTACACCATGTGCGGCGACCACCAGTATATCCGCGAGCCCGGCATCCGGCACGACCAGATCGTAGGTCTTGTAACCACCCTGAACCGAAAAGGGAAGGAGATCCCTGTCACAGCCCTGCGCTATCGGCTCTGGGTCAGGTTCTGGATTTGGATGCTTCCGCTGCGCCGTCATTGCCTGCGGCTCTGGTCTCTGCTTCTCCGTCTGTTCCGTCGAAAATAATACCGCCGCAACGGCGGTGTCTGGAAGTGAACCTCCGAATGAATCAAAAATCGCTGCTTCACGGCTCCAAGCCTCTTAGAGTCGCGTTTTTGGTGTCGCTGGATATCCTGCTGATCAACGTCGCCTCGATTCTGGCCCTTCTGATCTTGGAAAACTTCAACTGGGACCGCATGATGGATCGGGCCTATATGGGGCACATCGTTGTCTACTCCGTCGTCAGCTCCGTCGTGACGATCCTGATCTTCTTTCCCTTCAAGCTCTATAACAGCCTCTGGGAGTTCGCCGGCATCGATGAACTGATGCACGTCTCCGTGGCCGGTGCGATCGTCAGCCTGCTCAAATTCATCGTCAACTCCATTGACGGTCTGGATTTCTTTCCGATCAGTTACCCCATCATCAGCGGTCTGCTCCTGATTGCTCTGGTCGGCATCTCCAGAATCGGCTACCGCGCCCTGCGCATGCTGATTCGCCCGTCTAACGCTCCTGTGAAGCGCAGGACCCTCCTGATCGGCGCCGGCAACGCCGGCTCTATGGCTCTGCGCGAGTTTCAGACCAGCGTGAAGTCGGTCAACAACGTCGTCTGTATCGTGGACGACGACTTCAACAAGCGCGGCAACTATCTGCGCGGAGTCAAGGTCGCGGGCAACCGCAACGACATCCCCGCCATTGTGGAGAAGTACCGTATCGAGGAGATTGTTCTTGCCATTCCGACGGCGGACAATCAGGATCGCCGCGATATCCTGAAGATTTGCCAGAAGACCGACTGCCACCTCAAGACTCTGCCCGGCATCTTCCAACTTGCCAACGGCGAGGTCGCAATTCAGAAGATCCGGGACGTCTCTGTCCTCGACCTTCTGGGGCGTGACAGCGTCAAGGTCGATCTGTCCGACATATCCGCTTTCCTGCGCGGCAAAACGATCCTGGTCACGGGCGGCGGAGGCTCCATCGGCAGCGAGCTCTGCCGGCAGATCGCGAAGAACGAGCCGAAGGAGCTTGTGATCTTTGAGATCTATGAGAATAACGCCTATGATATCCAGCAGGAGCTTCTGCGGAATTATCCTGACCTTCACCTGTCCGTTGTGATCGGCTCCGTCCGCGACAAAGACCGCGTGGATATGATCTTCCGACAGTATCGGCCTGACGTCGTGTTCCATGCCGCGGCGCACAAGCACGTGCCTTTGATGGAGGTCAGCCCGAACGAGGCGATCAAGAATAACGTCTTTGGCACGCTGAACGTGGCCTCCGCCGCTGATCGCTTCCATGCCAAAAAATTCGTTCTCATCTCCACTGACAAGGCGGTGAATCCGACCAACATCATGGGCGCCTCCAAGCGCCTGTGCGAGATGATCGTACAGGTTTTTGCCAACCGCAGCGAGACCTGCTTTGCCGCCGTTCGTTTCGGCAACGTACTCGGAAGCAACGGCAGCGTTATCCCCCTGTTCAAAAAGCAGATCGAAGCCGGCGGCCCCGTGACCGTGACACATAAGGACATTATCCGCTACTTCATGACGATCCCCGAGGCGGTCTCTCTGGTTCTCCAGGCCGGCGCATATGCCGTCCACGGTCAGATCTTTGTTCTGGATATGGGCGAGCCCGTCCGCATCGACGATTTGGCCCGCAATATGATTCGCCTTTCCGGTTTCACTCCGGACGTGGATATCGCCGTCAAGTATACCGGCCTTCGTCCCGGTGAAAAGCTCTACGAAGAAATGCTGATGGACGAGGAGGGCTTGCAGACCACGGAAAACGAGCTGATCCACATCGGCAAACCTCTGGAGATCGACGAGGCGCTCTTTGAGCGGCAGCTAAGCCGCTTAAAGCAGGCCTGCCTCGAAAACAGCGACCGAATCGTGGACCTTGTTGCTGAGATCGTTCCCACCTATCACCCCAAGCGCAGCGGTGAACCGGTCCATTCCTGATTTGTGCAAACGTGAAGAAAGCTCCCTGAAAAGGGGAGCTTTTTTTCATCTCAGAGCGATCCGCTGAATTTTTTTTCAAAATATATGGTTTAGGGGATGAAAAATCCGAGGAGATGTGATAAAATCAAACTATCATGACTGGGAGGCGTTTGCATGAAACATTTGTTCTGTATTCTTATGGCTCTGATCCTGTTGATTACACTGGCTGCCTGTGGGGGAGAGAAGAAGTCCGCGGCTGAAACGGAGCGTCCGCAGTCTGCTCCGCAAGCAAGTGCAGATCAGAACCTCGTATCCTACGACGGACCCTATCAGCTTGGCGGCTGCGAGCTTCGTCTGACCGGGACCTGGCTTGTTCCGGACAGCTTCGGGGATACGCAGTTCGTGCTTGGCTTTGAACTGGAAAACCGTTCTCAGGAAAAGCATACTCCGTATTGGACCGTGAGCAGCATTCTTTCGCAGGACGGACGGACTCTGAATTCTTACGCGGATCTTTCGCTCCCGGATGCCTCAGGATCGACCTTGATGGATTATTCCATGATCGAGGTCTTACCGGGCGGGAGCTGCCCCTTCTACGTTCACAGCACGCTTGCCGATCTCAAGAAGCCGGTTCACGTCAGACTTTCGGATATGTTCAATGACGACGACAGCTATGAGTTCGACGTCGCCATCGAGGGGCTCGCCCCGGTCGAGCTGTCCGCCATGGACCTGCCTCCGATGGAGGCCGTGGGGGGAGCGGAGATCGTGGAGACGCACGAGCCCATTGAGCTCAGCGGCGAGACGGCGGTTTTTAATTACTACGACAAGCTGACGCTGACCTATCCTTCCGATTTCCTTGCAGAGGACCCCGACGGTTTCCTCTATAATCTTGTTTCCGTGGACGCGAGCGTGAAGCTGGGTGTCTACGCGACTGATTCTGCGGACAATGCTCAGGCAAAACGCGACGAATGGGCCGGTTACGCTGAGGCCAGCACGGAGTATACGGTAACCGAGATGACGGTCGCGGGCTATCCGGCTCTGGTCTACACCTACTACGATCCTTTCACCGGCTATAATGCCAAGCTCCTGCTCGACCTCAATGGCGATGGCGGCCTCTACGGCGTGAACTTTGACGTCTGTACCTCCACCCAGGATTTGCTGCTCGGCGACCTTGTTATGAACGTTCTGAACTCTCTGACTCTGACGGCAGGCTGACGCATCCGCCTGCGTCTCAACAAGCAATAAGGAGGACTTCACAATGAAAAAATTGCTTTCACTTCTGCTGATCCTATGCTTGACCTTTGCGCTCCTTCCCGCCGTGCCCGCAGCCGCCGCCGACATACCTGTCACCGCGATCAGCATCTCCGGCATTGACCATCCCCAGCCGGGCGGTGCGCAGGATCTGACGGCTGACGTCTCTCTGGACGCAGAAAACGCTCTGTACGAGACGAAGATCACCTGGTATGACATTGCAGATGAGTTTTCCTTTACCGGTACCGAGATGGCGGAAGGGGAGACCTTCACCCTTGGCCACCGCGTCTATGCTTCGATCCGCATAACGCTTGCGCCGGGCTTCTCCTTCCGGCGTTCCGGCAACTACTTCGATGGAGAAGTGGACTTTTACGGCTGGAACAAAAGCGTTATGAAGCTTGAAACTGACGAAGATGGGCGGGCCTATCTGAACGTGAGTTCTTTGCCCTATCAAGTGACCGACGACGTCAAGGTGACTTCGATCCGCGTGCAGGATCTGAGCAGGGGAGAGGTCGGCGCGCTGCCTGACGTCGAGTACAGCGTCGTCACGGAACCTGCGGACGTCATCCGCGAAGCTACGGTGGACTGGTATCGGGATTCCAGCTACGTAGATCCGAACATGCCTTTGGAAGCCGGCGTCTACCGGGCGGCGCTGCATCTCTATTTCAAGGAGGGCTACTACGCTGCAGACCCGGAGTTTGCTTATGACGGCGATCTGAACGTAGACGGTGCGGAGGTCGACTGGGCCAGCGGTACCGGCGGCTCTGAGGCAGCCATGTGGATCGAGTTGAAACCGGAGGTCGTTGGCCTCTATACGCTCCGCTTTAGCGCCGGCGTGGGAAGCGGCAAGATGGACTCGATTACGCTCCATAACACCTCTGAGGCTGTCGCGCCGGAACCGACCTTCACGCCTCCGAGCGGAAGAAGCTTCGATCATTGGAGCTACCGGAAGGGGAGTGCGGTCAAGACCGTCCAGGCCGGCGGTCTGATTCCCGCATTGGATCTGACTGGCACGGAGCTGATTCTCACTGCCGTCTATAGTGATAAGGTCGTGACGGATTTTGCTGTCCGGGACCTGCCTTTGCCGGTTCCCGAGCAGGCGGTGGATCTGACCGCCAACGTCAGCTCCAGTCCATACGCGATCAATCGTTTTACGATCAAGGTCGAGAACGCGGATCCAGAACTTGAGACGACAGGAAAGTATCAGGTCGGTCAGACCTATCTCTACACAATGACCTTCGGCCTGAAATCCGGCTTCGCACCGCTTCGCTACGAGACCGACGGCAAGGTGAACTATGTGGGAACCGTTACCGTCCCGGACGGGTTCAAGGTGCTCCCGGAGCGCCCTGTCGTCCGGAACAGTGACGGAACCTGGACTGTCACGCTGTATGCCGAAGCCAAATGTCGTTTCGTGGACGTGAAGGAGACCGACTGGTTTGACGAGGCCGTGGACTGGGCTGTGCAGAATAATGTGACTAAGGGCAAGGATAAGACACATTTTGCCCCGTACAATGTCTGCACACGCGCCGAGGCCGTGACCTTCCTTTGGCGCGCCTTAGGATGCCCGGAGCCTGAGGATTCAACGAATCCCTTCAAGGATGTGAAGTCCGGCAGCTATTACTATGACGCCGTGCTCTGGGCTGTGGAAAAGGGGATAACGAAGGGCAAGGATAAAACGCATTTTGCCCCAAGCAGCGTCTGTACCCGCGAACAGGTCGTGACGTTCCTCTGGCGCGCCTACGACTGTCCGGAGCCTGAGTCCACGACCAATCCCTTCCAGGACGTCAAATCCACAAGCTACGCCTACAAGGCCATCCTGTGGGCTGTAGAGAAACAAATAACAAACGGCACGAGCAAGACCAAGTTCTCACCGGCGAAGGAATGCAACCGTGCTCAGATCGTGACCTTCCTTTACCGCGCAGAGACCAAATAGGCATAGCAAGATCAATGAGACCCGCCTGCAGAACCGAAAGAATCGGTTTTACAGGCGGGTCATTCAGAAGAGCAAAACAAACAGTTCAGAAGGAATGGAATCAAAAATGCAAGCAAACATATAAAAGCCGCCCCCAGCACCGGCCGGAAGCGGTTATGCAGGACATCGTCGCAGGACGATGAACATGCTCTATATTTTACTCAAATTTTTCAAAAAATCAAGTGTTTTTTACAAATTTTTAATGAAACTGAAAGAAGGCAGGAAAGAAACAGGGAAGGGTAAAGCGCAGGTTAAGCGATCTGAGGCAATCGCATCTGATTGGATCCAACGAACGCAACAAAATAAAAATTTTGTTGCGTTGGGGCTTGATTTCCGTGCGCTTTTGTGGTACGATCATACTGCAGCAAGGATCGACCCCTTTTTGGTGCGATTCCGCCCTGCTGCGTTCATTTCACGTCGGAGGCTTATCTATGATGGAGCGATTTGCTGACTGTCCGATCATTCTGCGCGAGTTTCTTTCCTATCACGAAACCATCAAGGGACAATCTGCCAGAACGATTTCCGAATACTATCTGGATCTGCGGATGTTTCTGCGTTTTATGGTGTTGATCAAAAACGAAATGCCCTACGATACGGATCTGGAGACGATCTCGATTCGAGGCGTTGATCTGGACTTCATCCGTTCAATCTCCGTGACGGACATTTTCGACTTTCTGTCTTACCTGGCCAATGACAGGGTCATCCATGAAGACTCCTTCTCGGAATCCAAAGGGATCGCTTCCTCCAGTCGTGCCCGAAAGTTGTCCGCGATCAAATCCTTTTACAAATATCTTACCGTTCGCACCAAGCAGCTTGCGCAAAACCCTGTTCAGGATATGGAATATCCCAAGCTCCGCAAATCTCTGCCGCGCTATCTGACGCTGGAGCAATCGACTGCGCTGCTTCGTTCTGTGGATGGGCCAAACAAAACGCGGGATTTCGCCATCCTGATGATCTTCCTGAATTGCGGTATTCGTCGTTCTGAATTGGTCAACCTGAACTTAAGCGATATCTATGAGGATCGGATCCGCGTCGTCGGCAAGGGCAACAAGGAACGGATCGTCTATATGGGTTCCTCCTGCAGAAAAGCAATTGACGCCTATTTAATTGAGCGCAATCAAATTGTTCTTACGGACAATCGGGCCTTATTTGGCTCCAGAGACCATAATCGGATCTCGGTCTCTGCGGTCCATCGGCTGGTAAAAAAGCACGTATTGGAGGCCGGTCTGGACCCCACTAAGCTCTCCGCCCACAAACTGCGGCATACAGCAGCGACCCTTATGCTTCAGAACGGCGTAGACGTAAAGACGGTGCAGGAGGTTTTGGGTCATGAAAATCTAAATACCACCCAGATCTATACTCACATCGAAAACACCGAGCTGCAGATCGCCTCCGAGGCAAACCCAATTTCGAAGATCCAGCTATAGGACCCCTTCCCTGCTGGGACGTTTTCAATTTGATAGAGTATCAGACAGCCGGACGGTCGATGCTGAAAACCGTCCGGCTGTCTTTGACTTCTTCAGGCCCAGGGGTCGTCCTTGGCGGGTGTGCGGATATCCGCCAGGAGCATCTGATCCCAGAGCATCCATTGCTCACCCTTCCGGCGAAGCGTGACGGGGCGGAGGCTGTCCGCTCCGAAGGACTGAAGCTGGAGCCGGGCGTAGCCTTCGTTTTGATAGCTGTAGGGATCGTCCCGCACGGTAATGATACAGGGCTGATTTGGGGTGTAATTGTTCGCAGGCGTTGCCCCTTCAAAGAAGGAATAGGGCTTGTACCCCTTCCCTGCCAGCCGATCCCGCAGGAATTGGATTTCGTATGTGGACAGCGGTCTCGGCCCTCGCAGCTCGTTGAGCATTTCGACCGCCGCATTCGGATCGGCCTCATAACGGCAGAGCGCAGCCACGGTCAGCGCAGCGGTCATAAAGGGATCGGAAAGGGCAAATTCCGGGAGAGCGCGGAGCTCCTCGACGGTTTTGGGCAGCGATTGAAAAACAAATGTACGTTCCATAGCGTGTTCCTCCTTTTATGGTTGTTTGGGATCATCGAGCGCAATCTCAATGGCTTCCCGGATATTGCGGACCCGGAGAAGCTGCAGGCCCTTGGGTACGGTGATCGTTTCGCTTCCGTGCCGCGGGATTATGCATTTTGTAAAGCCCAGACGTGCGATTTCGGTCAGCCTCTGCCCCAGATTCGAGACCATGCGAGTCTCTCCGGTCAGACCGATTTCCCCGATGGCGGTCAGATCGTCCGCCACGGGTTGATCCCGAAAGCTGGAGGCAATTGCAATGGCCACCGGCAGATCGGAGCCGGGCTCGTCGATGTGAAGACCGCCGATGACGTTCAAAAACAGGTCGCAGTCCGAAAGCCGGAGTCCGCCCCGCTTTTCCAGCACAGCCACAAGCAGTGCTGCGCGGTTGTAATCAAAACCGTCCGTCGTCCGCCTGGGGACGTTCAAATAGCTGCGGGTCACAAGGGCCTGAACCTCCGCCAAAAGCGGTCTGCTTCCCTCCATTGCACAGGCGACGCAGGTGCCGGAGGCACTCTTAGGCCGTCCGGCCAGCAGCACCTCCGAGGGATTCGGGATTTCCCGCAGACCCTTGTCATACATTTCAAAGACGCCGATTTCATTGGTGGAGCCGAAGCGGTTTTTCGCAGCCCGTAAAAGTCGGTAAGCGCCGCTTCGTTCTCCCTCGAAATACAGTACGCAGTCCACCATATGCTCCAGGACCTTCGGACCTGCTATCGCCCCGTCCTTGTTGACGTGACCGACGACGAAGACTGTGATCCCAGTGGTTTTGGAAAGCTGCATCAGAGCCATCGTGCAGTCCTTGACCTGAGTGATCGAGCCGGGCGAGGAATCGTGATCAGAGCCAGACATGGTCTGAATGGAGTCTACGATCAGAATATCGGGCTTCGTCTCCTTTACGGCTGTCAGGATCGTGTCCATCTCGGTCTCGGCAAAGAACAGAAGGTTTTCCGGCAGGACGCCGAGGCGTTCGGCCCGCATTTTTAATTGACTCTCGCTCTCCTCGCCGGAGACGTATAATACGGTCCCGTTCCGGCAGAGCGCATTGCAGATCTGAAGCAGAAGCGTCGATTTGCCGATGCCCGGCGCGCCGCCGACCAGAACCAGGGAGCCCTGCACTGCCCCGCCGCCCAGAACGCGGTCGAGCTCGCCCATGCCGGTAGAAAAGCGCTGCTCGTTTCCGCTGGCAATTTGCGAAAGGCGCTTTGGCCTGCGCTCGGCGCGGTCCCGGCGGATCGCGGAGGATGCTGATCTGGCTGGCGCCTCCACGTGCTCGGTCAGGGTGTTCCAGGCTCCGCAGGCGGGGCATTTACCAAGCCACTGCGGGAACTCACCGCCGCAGTTTGTGCAGAAATAGACGGTTTTCGTTTTCATTCGTTGGCCTCCGTATTCAGCTCAGGTCTGTCCTTTCCGCCAGATAGTCGCACAGTCCGGATAAGACGGCGCAGGCGATCTGTTTTTGATATTGCGCTGTGTGAAGGCGCTGCTCCTCGGGCGGGTTGGACAGGAAGCCGCACTCGATGAGGGCGGCGGGACAGTGGACGTTCTGGAGCAGATAGACCGTTCGATCCGGCTTTGCAGCCCGGTGATTATTCGGATCCAGACAGGAAGAGAGCGCAGCCTGCATCGCCTCGGCCAGCTCCTCGGAGCTTCGCTCCGGTGCGTAGAAGACCTGGGCGCCGTGGTATTTCGGTTGTTCAAAAAAGTTCTGATGGATGCTGATGAGCAGGGCGTGATCCGTTTCGTTGACCAGAGCCACGCGATTGCGCAGGTCGGAGATTTTCCGCTCAGAGACGGTCTGCGCCTCCGGGCTGTGGATGGAGACGTCCGTGGATCGCGTCATCCGCGTGCGGTAGCCGGCCAGATGCAGCAGATCGTTCAGCCGCAGGGAGATCTCCAGGTTCAGCTCGCTCTCCAAGGCGCCGGAGCAGGACACGGCTCCGCCGTCCGCTCCGCCGTGGCCGGGGTCGAGCACGATGGTCATTGGCTTCGGCTCGGTCATTGCAGCAACCTGCGCGGCCAGCCTGACCCCGCCCGAGAGCAGCGACGAAAAGGCCCAGGCGCCTAAGACGGCCAGCAGATAGACCCAGGCGTAGCGTTTGATAAACCACATTTCCATCCCTCCGTCCAAGCATACGCCGTCCGCCGGGGGATTTATTCCGTGCTTATTATAGCACGTTTCGGGGCATTTGCATAGGATAAGTTTGAAAACGTCGAAAATGACGGTTTCAAGGAGGAAGCTTATATGGATCATTCCGTTCAATCGACTTGCCGCGGCATGCTGCCGTCTGCTGCCCCGCTGGCGGAGCCCTTCGTTCCGTTCCAGCCAAATGACCCGAACCGTTACGAGGCAAAAGCCGGCCTGATCCGGGGCACGCTGTTCCCCTGCCTGGACCTCCCCTTCCTGGGAATGGTCAACACGGAGGAAAAATCAGATACGCCCATGCACGACCTTCAGGCCCTCGGTTTCGCGGTACAGGAGCTGGGGCTGTATCTGGATACCCACACCGACGACGCGGAGGCAGCAGAGCTCTACGAGCGCTACGCGGACCTTTACAAGGCCGGAATGAAGCGCTACGCCGAACAGTGCGGCGCTCTGCGCCAGACGGGAAGCGTCGTGGATGGGACTTATACCTGGACTCAGGGCCCCTGGCCCTGGGAGATTGCCGCGAACGGGGAGGGCTGAGAAATGTTTGTCTATGAGAAGAAGCTGCAGTACCCGGTGAAAATCGCTGCAACCAACCCGAAGCTGGCTTCCGTCATCATCAGCCAGTACGGTGGCCCGGACGGGGAGCTTGGTGCTTCCCTGCGATATTTGAGCCAGCGCTATTCGATGCCCTTTCCGGAGCTGAAGGGCCTTCTGACGGACATCGGCACCGAAGAGCTGGGACATCTGGAGATGGTTGGCGCAATCGTTCATCAGTTGACGCGGAAGCTCTCCGACGAACAGATCAAGCAGGACGGCTTCGCACCGTACTTCGTGGATCACACCGCCGGGGTCTACCCGACGGCTGCCTCCGGCTTTCCCTGGAGCGCGGCTTCGATGGCAGTCAAGGGCGATCCTCTGGCGGATCTGACCGAGGACCTGGCAGCAGAGCAGAAGGCTCGCGTCACCTATGACAACATCCTGCGCCTCTCTGACGACCCGGACGTCAACGATGTCATCAAGTTCCTGCGCGAGCGGGAGATCGTCCACTTCCAGCGCTTCGGCGAAGCGATCCAGAACCTGCGCGAGCGGCTGAATCGAAAGAACATCTACTGCAACAATCCGGCCTTTGACTGATTCCGGGCAGGATCATAGCAAAACGGCGCAGCGAAGGCTGCGCCGTTGGTGCGTATTGGGTGGAATCAGGCCTCTTCCTTGACGACGGCGGCCTCGGGAGCGTTGCGGCGGATGCTGTCGATGCCGTTCATGCAGCTTGCCTTGGCCTTGTAGCCTTCACCGACGGCAATGATCTCGCCGTTTCTGGCCTTCAGGCGGAAGCGATACTCGCCCGCCTTGTCCAGATAGACCTCGTACTTGGGATGCTTGAGAGGTTCATAGCCCTCAACGGTCTGGTCTTCGATATTGGCGGTGCAGTTCTTGCGAACGCTCTCAATGCCGTTGCGGCAGGCGTCCTCACCGGCATAGATCTCGCTGACCGCGATGATTTCACCGTTGTTTGCCTTCAGGTTGAACTTGAATCCGGTTTTGACTTCTCTGATGACGAATTTTCCCATGGTTGGTTCCTCCTGTAGAATTATATCGTACGGTTCCGTTTTTTCGTTAAGACTTGCCGCATATATTATAGCATGACGTTTTGCTTTTTTCAATCTTTTCTTACAATTCCCCATAAAAATCTTTGGCGTTTTCGTTGAAATTGCCCAGTGCTGGACGAAAAGGATTGACTTTTGACGCCATATCAGATAAAATACGGGATGAACACCGTTGTGTTCCGGTCATAAAAATATCAATGGAATGAGGTATCTAACATGGAAAACAGAGTCGCTGTTTTGAGCCTGATCGTTGAAAATCCCGATACTGTCGAGGCGCTCAACCGTCTTCTGCATACCTATGGTGATTATATCATCGGAAGAATGGGGATTCCCTACCGCAAGAAGAACATCAACGTCATCTCCATCGCCATGGACGCTCCGGAGGACGTGATCTCCGCCCTGTCCGGCCAGATCGGAAATCTGGACGGCGTCAGCGTCAAAACCGCCTGCTCCGGCGTGATCTGATCCTATGATTGAAGCGGTCAAAAGACTGAAGATCCCACGAATCGACTGGCGTCGAAAAGACCTGTACAATTTCGGCTACTGGTTCATCTCCTTTTTGATCTGGGAATTCGGCTGTCATTTCATTTGCTACAAGGGCTTCTCGGCAAGCTCTCTGTACATCATTCCCTTCTCCGCCCTCTGTGCGCTGATCTTTGCCTATCTGACCCGCCTGGGCAGCGAGCGCGTTAACCGCGGCCTGACTCTGGGGCTGACCATCCTTCTGATGGTGGTTTTCTCGGCGCAGATCGTCTATCATCGCGTGTTCGGCAGCTTCTTCTCGATCAAAATGATCAAGCTCGGCGGCACTGCCATGACCCGTTTCTGGAAGGAAACGGCGATCGCGATCCTGAGCTCCTGGTGGAAGGTATTCATCTTCTCGATCCCCATTGTGCTCCACGTTCTGCGCGCCAAGCACATGCCGAAGACCTTCTGCAAACGCGTCCGCGACTTCAACCTGATTTTCGTTGGGTTGATCGTACTGTTTTGGGCGGGCTGCGTTTTCTCCCTGCGTCTGGGCGGCACGAAGCGGCACACTGCCTTCGGCGCCTATCACAGCAGCACCATCGTCACGAACGAAAGCGTCAACCGCCTGGGTATGATGACGACGATGCGGCTGGAGACCGGTCAGCTCCTCTTCCCGCCTGAGGACAACAACGAGGACTATCAGCTCGTCGTTACCCGTCTGCCGAAGGTGGAGAACGTGGAAAGCAGCCCCGTAGCATCGTCCTATGCAAAAAACGTCCTTTCCATCGACTTTGAAAATCTGGACACCTATTCCTATGACGAGCGCGTCCAGGCCCTGAACAAGTATTTCAGCTATGCGAAGGGAACCTCGAAGAACCGCTACACGGGCTATTTCAAGGGGTGCAATCTGATTGAGCTCTGCTGTGAGTCCTATTCCCCGATTTTCATTACAGAGGATCTGACTCCTGCCCTCTACCAGTTGACGCACCAGGGCTTCCTGTTCAATAATTACTACACGTCCTTTTCCAACACGACCACGAACTGCGAATATGCTTTCTGTATGGGCATGTTCCCGGATCTGACGCGGAACAAGTGGGACGGCAGCTTCGTCCAGTCCACGGAAAACTACCTCCCCTACTGCGTCGGCAACGCCTTCCGCAGTCTGGGCTACAGCACCTACTTCTTCCACAACAACGTCGGCTCCTTCTACCAGCGCAACAATTCCCATCCGAACATGGGCTTTGAGTGCTGGTTCCGAACCGAGGAAACGGAGACCGTCGAGGAGGAAACCGAGAATCCCGACGTTCACGGGATGCCCTACTCCACCGAAGGCGACCCGACCTCCGATCTGGAGATGATCCAGAAGTCCCTGCCCATCATACTGGAAAAGGGCGAGCCCTTCGTCGCCTACTACATGACCTATTCCGGCCACTATCCCTATGATTTCTCGATGAACCCGATGGCGGAAAAGAACCGGGAGACCGTGGAGGCCTATCTGGCTGAAAAGGGCATCGAGTACAGCGACATTGTCAAGGCCTATATCTCCTGCAATCTGGAGCTGGAATACGCCCTGGAATACTTGATGCAGGAGCTGGAAAAACAGGGCATTCTGGATGAAACCGTTATCGTCCTGACCGGCGATCACTACCCCTATGGCCTGGTGGACTACCAGTACGATGAGCTGGCCGGGATGGAGCTGACAGAGCCCTTTGACCGCAAGAAAAACTCCTTTGTTTGTTGGGCGGGCTTTATGGCCGATCAGCCCCCGGTTTCCTGCAATACCTATTGCAGCAATATCGACATCCTGCCCACGATTCTGAACCTGTTCGGCATCAAGTACGATTCCCGCCTGCTTGCAGGCGTGGACGTCTTCTCTGACGGGCCGCATATGGCGATCCTCACCGACGAGAGCTTTATCACGGACGTCATGATGTATGACAGCACGAATAACGCGATCACATACTTCGTGGACGAGAACCTGGTACCGGACAACTACTTCGATTCCGCTGTCCAGTTGATTCAGAATAAGATGAATCAGTCGAATCTGATGCTCTACACGAACTACTTTGACTTGGTCTATCATCCCTCGTCCTATGATTCCGCGAACGGGAAGGCCGACACGAAGGTGCCGATCGGCTACATCGTCATCCTTGTCCTGGTGCTGCTGTTCGTCGTCCTGGAAACGATCAGATACATGAAGTACCGTCACAGGCGCGAACTGGAACGGATGAAACAACAGAACGAGACGGCGAAGGAATCGGATCAGGAAACGGTCAAGGACCCCGTACACTCCTGATCATCATCCAAAAACACAAAAAGCCCGCCGCGGCTGCGGCGGGCTTTTCATGCGCTTTCAAAAATCAGAGAATGATCGGACCGATCACGCCGGATTGCTCCAGGTACAGGAGAATAAAGCCGATGATAGTCAATGCAACGCCGATGGCGACGAGGGTCTTATTCTTTTGAAAATTGCCCTTCATCCAGAAGACGAAGGCAGCAAAGGCAATCAGAATGGGAATCAGATGAATTGCAGTCAGGTTCATTGATGGGACTCCTTTCATCCTTCCATTCTCTCAAGCAACGGCTTGTAGGATACGGCTCCGTTACAGCTTTCATCAGCAAGTCTATTATAGACGCAATTCAGACATTTTTCAATGGAGAATCCAAAAACCGAGCCACCAATTTCAGGACACCTTTTTGTATAATCTGACGAGGATGGATACGACCCGCGAGTGTATACCGGATCCCGTTCGGATAAGCGCCGGAAGAATTCCCCGGAAAACCAAATAGTGTTTGCATTTTACCTGTGCTTATGTTAAAATAATGTAAAATCTTATGCGGAGCTTGCAATGATGGTATTTACTTCCGCCTCTCCTGCCGAAACCGAGGCGATCGGCGCCGCTCTGGCGTGCCGTCTGATGCCCGGAGACGTGATCGCCTACCGGGGCGCGCTGGGTGCTGGCAAAACGGCTTTTACACGCGGTCTGGCCCGCGGCCTCGGGATTTCAGAGCCTGTCACCTCCCCCACCTACACGATCGTCAACGAATACCTGGACGGAAGGCTTCCCCTTTTTCATTTTGATATGTACCGGCTCTCCGATTCGGACGAGCTGTTTGACCTCGGCTGGGAGGACTATCTGGCGCGGAACGGCGTTTGCGCCGTGGAGTGGAGCGAGAACGTTGCTGATGCGCTGGAGAACCCCATCACGGTCACAATTGAGCGCGACCCAAGCGACGACAACCGCCGTCGTATTACGATCACCGGAGGAAGATTTGATGAAGCTGTTGGCCTTTGAGACCTCGGCGAAGGCCGTTTCCGTTGCTCTGGCAGAGGATGGACGGCTCGTCGGCGAATACTATCAAAACAGCGGACAGACGCACAGCCGGACGCTGATGAAGCTGGCTGAGGACCTGCTTGATAACTGCGACTGCAAGGTTGAGGAGATCGACGCCGTCGCATACGCGAACGGCCCCGGCAGCTTTACCGGCGTCCGAATCGGTGTGGCCGCAGCCAAGGGCTTCTGCTGGGGGCTGGATATCCCCTGCCTGCCTGTTTCCACCTTGGAGGGTATGGCTTGGTCGCATCTTGACGCAAACGGGATCGTCTGCTGCTGCATGGACGCGCGGCGCGAGCAGGTCTACAACGCCCTGTTCCGTGTCTCGTGCGGCACGGTGACGCGTCTGCGCGAGGATCGCGCGATCTCGCTTTCTGAGCTGTCCGATGATCTGCAAGGTCTCGGCGAGCCGATCCTTCTGGTCGGCGACGGAGCGCTTCTGACCTGGAACACCCTGCATGACCGTGCTCCTGGTCTGATACTCAGCGCAGAAGCTCTGCGCCAGCAGCGGGCCTCAGGCGTGGCTCTGGCGGGCTTTTCGCTTGCGCAGACGGGCAAAGCAGTCTCCGCTGCGATTCCCGCCCCCAATTATTTACGGCTGTCTCAGGCGGAACGTGAACGCCTGTCCAGAGAGATAACTGCAAAAGGAGAATGATTATGGGATCACTGAACGTATTGGATCACCCGCTGATTCAGCATAAGCTGTCTATTCTGCGCGACAAGCGAACCGGCGTCAAGGAATTCCGCGAGCTGGTGGGCGAGATTGCCGCCCTGATGTGCTATGAGGCCACGAGAAACCTCCCGACGGAGGAGATCGAGGTTGAGACCCCCGTCGCCACGGCCAAGTGCCGCGTCCTTTCGGGCAAGAAGCTGGCTATCGTGCCCATTCTGCGTGCCGGTCTGGGCATGGTGGACGCGATGATCGACATGATTCCCTCTGCGAAGGTCGGCCATATCGGCATGTACCGCGACCCGGAGACGCATCTGCCGGTGGAGTATTACTCCAAGATGCCCCCCGATATTGCTGAGCGCAGCGTCTTCGTGGTGGACCCGATGCTTGCCACGGGCGGCTCCGCCTGTGCTGCCATTGAGCTGCTGAAAAACAAGTACGGCTGCAAAAATATCACCCTGATGGACATTATCTCCTGCCCGGAGGGCATTGATGCCGTCAGAAAGGCACACCCCGACGTTGATATCTTCGTCGCCTCCGTGGACGAAAAGCTCAACGAACACGCCTATATTATTCCCGGCCTCGGCGACGCCGGCGACAGAATTTTTGGAACGAAGTGATTTAGAACTATGGAAACTCTGCTTTCAATTGCGGTAGCGATGTTCGCCGGACTGATGATGTCCCGCGTCGTCAAGCCGCTCAAGCTCCCCGCAGTCACCGGCTATCTGATCGCCGGTCTGCTGATCGGTCCCTTTGTCCTCGGTGCGCTCGGCATGGACGGCTTGGGCTTTACCTCCCTCAAAAAGGTGGAGGGCCTGAAAATCATTTCCGAGGTCGCGCTCGGTTTCATTGCCTTTGACATCGGCAATGAATTCCGCCTTTCCCAGCTCAAGGCGATCGGCAAAAAGGCAACCGTGATCGCCGTGATCCAGGCCCTGTCTGCAACCGTCCTGGTGGACGTCTCAATTCTGATCCTGCATTTGCTTATGCCGGATAAGATCACGGTCCCGGTGGCTCTGACCCTTGGTGCGGTCGCCACTGCTACGGCTCCGGCTGCGACTTTGATGGTCGTGAACCAGTATAAGGCGAAGGGCCCCCTGGTCGATATCCTCCTGCCGATTGTCGCCCTGGACGACGCAGTTGGTCTGATCGTCTTTGCGGTCTCCTTCGGCATTGCCAAGAGCCTTTCCAGCGGTGTAGCGATCAGCATCATTTCGGTGCTCATCAACCCTATGCTGGAGGTCGTCGGTTCTTTTGCCCTCGGCACGATCCTGGGCCTGATCTATACCTTTGTGGAAAAATTCTTCCACTCGCGAAGCAAGCGCCTGAGCGTTGCCATCACCTTTGTGATCCTGGCCGTGGCACTTTCCAAGCTGGAAATGCGCTTCCCCGGCTCCGAGCTTGAGATCGGCTTCTCTCCCCTGTTGGTCTGCATGATGCTGGCCACGATCTTCTGCAACATTTGCCCGAGCTCTGAGGAGCTGATGGCGAAGACTGAGCGCTGGACGGCTCCGCTGTTTATTCTCTTCTTTGTCCTCTCCGGCGCGGAGCTGGACCTGTCGGTCTTCAAGTCCGGCGCAGTGGTTCTGGTCGGCGTTGTGTACATCATTTTCCGCTCCGCCGGCAAGATACTGGGCGCGACCTTCTCCTCAAAGCTGATGAAATGCGAGCCCACGGTCCAGAAATACCTCGGAATCACCCTTCTGCCCCAGGCGGGCGTTGCCCTTGGCATGTCCATCCAGGTCGCAGCGGAGCTTGGTCAGGAGGGGGCGATCATCCGCTCCATCATCCTGTTCTCCGTTCTGATCTACGAGCTGGTCGGCCCGCTGCTGACGAAGATCGCCCTGACAAAGGCCGGAGAGATCTCCCCGAAGGAGCTCAACCCGCCGCATCCGGAGCAGAAACGATACCGCTCGAAGGCTTGACCGCTTACATACGAAACGAGGACGGCGTTTGCCGTCCTCGTTTCGTATGCTTTCAGTGCAGAGCTTCCGTCAGCTCTGTGACGCTTTGGAAAACGTAATCAGGTCGATCGGGCGTTGATTCCAGATCCTCCAGCGAAGCCTCGCCGGAGAGAACGCAGACCGCTGTGACGCCCGCACGGCGTCCTGCAGCGATGTCCGTATACAGACGGTCGCCCACGACCACAGTTTCCGCCTGAGTGCAGCCGAATTTCTCCATGCAGATCTGGATCATGGTCGGCTCCGGTTTGCCGATAAAGGCCGGCCGTTTGCCGGTGGCGTTCTCGATCATCTTGCTCATCGAGCCGCAATCCGGCACAAAACCGAAGCTGACCGGACAAACCAGGTCCGGATTTGTTGCATAATAGGCCGGGCTCTGCTCCGTCAGGATCTGACAGGTGCGGCGGAGCTTTTCGGAGGTCAGCTCCAGATCAAACCCGAGCAGGACCACGTCCACCGGCTCGACCTCGACCGTGACGTCGATTCCGGCGTCCATCAGCTCCCGGATCAGGCTTTGCGTTCCCTGACAGTAGACTTTCGCACCGGGAAAGCGCTGGCGCAGAAAGCGGGCGGTGGCCTGAGATGAGGTATAGAAGTCCTCATAAGACGCGGGTATTCCCATCCCGGAAACCTTTTTCAGGTAGTCGGCAACGGATTTGGACGAATTGTTTGTGATAAAGACGTACCGTCCTCCCTGCGCACGGATCTCACGCAGAAAGGACAGGGTGCCGGGAAAAATCCCATCCTCACAGTAGATGGTCCCGTCCATATCCAGGAGCCAGAGCCGCTTGGAGCGCAGATCGGCAGTCTTTCCAAAGAAATCCGCCGTCATTTCTGCTCGGTGTTCAGATCCTTCTTGATCTGCGTGGTGCTGATCTCCGGTGTGCGCGGGAGATAGACGACCTCGCAGTAGGGCTTGAGGAAGTCGAACTTACCCGCCCAGTCGTCACCCATGACAAAGGTATCCACATGGTATTCTTTGACGTCCGAGATCTTCTGCTCCCAGTTTTCTTCTGGGATGACAAGATCCACGTAGCGGATGGCCTCCAGAAGCTGCTTGCGGATCTCATACGAGAAATAGCACTTCTTATGCTTCTGATTCCAGTTGAATTCGTCCGTGGACAGGACGACGATCAGATAGTCGCCCAGGGCCTTTGCCCGGCGGAGAAGATTGATGTGACCGTAGTGGAGCAGGTCAAAGGTTCCGTAGGTAATGACACGTTTCATTTTGTATTCCTCTTTTCAAGTTGCTGTATAATGATCGCCGCGCAGCGAACGGAAGCGTTTCCGTCCTCGCAGAACTCGTTGGCTCGGGAGAACTCCGCCCAGGCCGGGCTCGTCCAGAGCGGCTGGAGATCGGTCAGGATCTGCTCCAGCTCCTCGTTGCTCCGGGCCAGCGGGAAAGGCAGAGAATCCAGCGGGAAGTAGAAATCCCGATCCTTCCGATAGGCCTCGATGTCCGTGGCGAACTGGACAATGGGTTTTCCGGTCAGGGCGTAGTCGAACATGGAGGAGGAGTAGTCGGTAATCAGAAGATCGGCTGCGCAGAGCAGCTCCATCATATCCGGGTACTCGGTGGCGTCCAGGACCGTCTTTCCGTCATAGGCAAACAGATCGGCGGACTGGGACGCAACGTTCGGGTGCAGACGGATCAGGACCGTCCATTCGCCCTTAAAGTTCTCGGCTGCCTTGTGGCGAACCAGCTCGGCGTCAAGTCCGTAGGCGTCCGTATTATGATCCCCGCGGAAGGTCGGCGCATAGAGGGCAAGCTTGCGATCCTCCGGCAGGCCGAGGGCCTTGCAGACCTTGGCGCGGATGGGTCCGCGGTCCTGATAGAGAACGTCGTTGCGCGGTGTGCCGGTGTTCAGGACAGGGCCGTGATACCAGAATTTCTCGCGGTATAGCTTTGACATAAAGCCGCTGCCGGAGATATAGAGATCGCACATCGCGGAATCACGCTTGCAGGCCTCTACGTATTCCGGCTCCAGCGTGGCAGCAGCGTCCTGCTCGATCCGCTTGAGCGCGAAGCCATGCCAGGTTTGCAGATAGAACTGTCCCTTCCGCTTGACGGTCTCATACTTGCGGCAGTTGTCCACCCAGACAGCGGCGGTGGCAAGGGCCTTGAGATGCTGAAAGCCGGTGAAGGGTACGGCGCGAACGCCTTCCGGCAGAGACTTCGCCGCAGCTTCATCCTTGCAGAGCCAGACCAAATCCAGGTCCTTGCCGCTTTTTCGGAGGACCTCGCAGATGGCTTTCGGGCTGTCGGAGTAGCCGCGTCCGTTCATGCTCGAGAAGACGATCCGGTTTTTATGAATCGGAGCCAGCTTCAGGGCGGTCCCGGCACAGCGGGAGGCGAGCTTACGGAGTTTGGACATTGGTTCCTCCTTTCAGACGGTCGCGGTGACGGTAGATGACGCACAGGCGGTAGCAGAAGATCAGCAGCTCTGCCACGGACATGGCTGCGCCGAGGGTAATCATGTTGAGATTACCGGTCAGGTAGAGCACGGCGAGATTGATGACGTGGATGACGGAACCGAAGATCGTGGAGTTGTTTGCGTGCTTGGCAAGCCCCATCGAGGAGAGCATCGGGAAGCCGCAGATGTAGCTGGGCAAAGTGATCACGGCAGCGGGCAGCATCACACGAAGGACGTCGCCGGTGGGTCGGAATTCCTTCCCGAAGGCAAAGGCGCAAAGCGGGTGAGCAAACACGAAGATCACGGCGCAGAAGACGATGATGATCGGCTCCAAAATGAGCAGGACCTTTTTGACCAGGCGATAGTCGTGATGCTTGACCATGTAGGGATAGAGGCTGTCAGAGATGGGCGTCAGCGCCTGGCGTCCGGTGCTGATCAGCTTATCGGACGAAGTGTAATAGCTGCGCACCGGACTCCCCTTTGGCGCAACGGAATCGAGAATGACTGTATTGAGGGCGGAATAGGCGGTTGTGGCAAAGCGGGAGAAAAAGAAGAACGAGGACTGCTTCATCCGCAGCCAGACGTCAGCGCCGCGAACGAAGCAAAACTGCACGCCCAGGCGCTTCTTCGCGTCAATGAGGCAGGCGACGATCGCCACGAGGTTGCCGACGGCAGTCAGCGCAGGAATGACCCAGATATCCTTCGGTCCCTTAAGGAAGAGGAAGATGCCGGCAGTGGAAAATGCGCGGATCAGAACGGTGCGGATCGTGATGGCGGACATCTTTTCCAGACCGCGGTAGAGATAGTCCGGCAGCAGCGCATTGATCGCCGTGCCGAGCAGGAATAGGCTGTAGAAGCCAAACATCCCCCTCCAGGCGGGCAGGACCTGACAGAGCACAAAGAGCACGACCCAGGATATGGCGACCAACATCAGCTTGCAGGCGGTGACAGAGGTCAGAACGGTGTTCAGCCGCGCCTTGTCGGTGCGGTTGCGGGAGACCTCATCCGTTGCAGAGAGCAGGAAGCCGAAGTCGATGAAAAGCTGGAAATAGACCATGATGGCCATGGCGACGCCGATCGTGCCGTAGGTGGAGGTGCCAAGAATCCGCGTCTCATAGGGAACGACGATCAGCGAGAGCAGATATTGCGAGAAGGTCAGCACATAGAGCATGAGGGTGTTCCAGGCGAGAACGCCCTCTTTCCTTCGAAAGAGCTGTTTGAATTTGGAGATCACGTCAGATTAGCCTTTCCTTTTGATAAGTTTGACCAGTCGGAAGAGATTACGGGCGAAGGTATATCGCTCCTCCTCCAGCAGCTTGAGCAGATAGAGCTTTTTCCTGCCCAGACGGGGCAGGAGCGCGCAGCTTCGGTAGTCGGGGTAGGTCTTCTGCACGTAGCCGAGGAACTGGGGCAGATAATCCGCCTTCGGGTCGGCGATCAGCACGCGCCTTGCCGCGTCCAGGACGGAATCAACGGCCAGAAAGCACAGCCAGGGGCGGTAGCGGTCGAAGGCCTCGACCGAAACAAAGTGGCTGCGGACGGTCTCTAAGGCGTTGATAATCTCTAAATTTCGGCGCAGGTTCGAGCTGCGCATGATAGAGCCGCCGCGAAGCAGGTAAACGTAGAAGGAGTCCTCCAGTTGGACGATAGATCCGGCCTTTTGCAGAAGCTTCGGTGTGGTGCAGAGATCTTCATACCAGACCCTGGGCGGGAATTCGACGTTTTCAAACAGAGAACGGCGGACGATGCGGTTGCAGGCCATCGGCGGATCAAGCAGAAGATCCGGGCATCGGTTGAGCGTTTGAGGCTCGCCGGACAGGAGCGAAAAGCGCGGCTCAGCAGGGCGGGAGTCACCGTTTTCCATTAGGTAGCGAAAACTGAAGATGTACATGTCCGCGTGTGTTTCGTCGATCCTTCGGTTCAGAACCTCAAGCGTATTCGGCTCGATCGTGTCGTCACTGTCTACAAAGAAGACGTACTCCCCTTCTGCGTGGCGCAGGCCTGTATTTCTGGCCGCACCGAGGCCGCCGTTGGACTGGTGATAGACGCGGATGAGATCCGGATGGGCAGCCGCAAGCTCGTCACAGAGAGCTGGACACTTCCCGTCCGTGGAGCCGTCGTCCACCAGGATGATCTCAAAACTGTCACAACGCTGGATCAGAAGCGAGTTCACACACTTGGACAGATAATCCGCCACGTTATAGACGGGAACGATGATGCTGAATCTCATGTTCTATCCTTTCATTGCAAAAAGCTGCTTCAAAATCCGATACCGACGATGCTCCACCAGAGCAAGGGCCAGACGCTTGGCCCGGGTAAGACGCTTGCGGTAGGGATTATGTTTCCAATCCGGGAAGGTCTTCGCCGTGTAATCCGCGAACTCCCGCAGAAGCGGGGACTTCGGGTCCACGCGGGCCACGCGCACGGAGGCGGCAAGCAGGACGTTTTCCACCGTCATCGCGCAGAGCTCGTCGCGGTAGGCGTCAAATAAATTCTGCCTGCGGTACCAGTCTAAAACGTCGTCCAGCGCTTCCAGAATCTCGCGGTTCCGATCCAGGTTCCGGTTGTTCATAATAGAGCCCTGTCGGGTGAGATAGTTGTAGAGATGATCCGGCAGAACGCGGATCCCGTCGGCCAACGGAAGCAGCTTGGCTGTGGTGCGAATATCCTCATACCAGACACGAGAGGGAAAGAGGACACCGGATTCGGTGAAAAGGCTGCGGTGCCACAGGCGGAGCCAGGCGGACGGCAGACTGAGCAGATAGTCCTTCCGATCCGAAAGGCGGAAGGGCGATGCCGCAGCGTCAAAACCGCAGCTCTGGGGGCGGGGCGGATTCACGCCGTCGTCTGCGCAGAACTGGAAGCCGATCACCTGCGCGCCGCCCAGCCGGATCGCTTCCTTGAGCACGCCGAGACTCTCCGGGGCAATGGTATCGTCGCTGTCGATGAAGAACAGCCACTCCCCTTTTGCGTTTGCCACGCCTGTATTTCTGGCCTCGCCGAGGCCGCCGTTGTCCTGATGGATGACACGGATCAGATCCGGGTGTGCTTGGGCATAACGGTCACAAATTGCGCCGGAGTCGTCCGGCGAACCGTCGTCTACGAGGATGATCTCGCAATCCGACGTATCATTGGCGAGGATGGAGTCCAGACAGCCGGGCAAATAGTCTCTGACCTTATAGACCGGGACGACAATGCTGATCATAGCGCACCTCCGAGGGTAATCATCTGCCGGCTTTGTCTGCCGACCGGGAAAGGGTTAGATGCCGCAGCCCGGCAAGCACAGCGGCAACATAGACAAGGCCGTTGGTCTGACGAAGCAGGGCGGAAGTAAATACAGACGTGACGAGAACGAAGCAGAAGGCACCGGCAAAGCCGACCCATTCCGGCCGAAAAACGGTTTTCGGATCGCGGACCAGGACAAACAGAGCCTGCAGCCCGATGTAAAGCAGGGTCCCGCCGATCAGAATCAGCAGGAAGAGCCCACCGGAGAAAAACAGACCGTGAAAGTCGTTTTCTACGGAGTAGACCTCATCCATGTCGATCCAATCATCCAGATAGAAATCATAGAACTGGGTCTGCTGGCGCATCCGCGAGACCTCCAGACCGAACAGTCGCGACGGAACGCCGTTTTCCTGCATCAACAGCTCGTTAAAGACGATCTTCATCTTCCGGGAGCCGAATATCTCGCTTTGGTCCAGAGAATCATCGTATTGCTCGCGCACCGTCTCAAGACCGAAGCGATCCACGAGACCCTGTAAGCCGTATCGGTAGGCGGCTGCAAGGGCACGGGGGTCGTCGGTCCGCCTGGCGTCGGCGGGAACGCCGTACGGGGCGACGGCGGCAGCGATCCGCTCCTGCTTGACGGCAGCATTTTGCGCGGTAAGCTCCTGTGATTTTGCCATGGGAGAGAGCGGATATAACGCCGTGAACAACAGAGCGATCAGGAGGACCGACAGAGCCGAGGGAAACAGCCTGCGGTCAGAGAGCAGCAGACAGATAAACAGTGCGGCGCCGATGGCAGGGATTGCCGCAAAGGCAATACGGGTGCCAAGAGAATAGAGCATGCCGAAGCAGATCAGCCCCGCACAGAGCATCGGCAGGGGTTTTCCGGGAAACCGGACGCAGACTGCGGTCAGAGTGATCACCGAAAGGACACAGAGGATCGCACACTGCCCGTTGGGCCAGAGGAACCAGCCGAGCACGCCCGTCTGCTTGCCAGAATAGGTATGCGGGTCCGTGCCGGTCAGCGTGCTGATCAGCATGACGCAGCCGATCAGGAGCAGATTCGCCAGCAGGCCGCGCTTGAGCGCGAGAAAAACACGCGGGTTTTCCTCAATCGCGCAGACGAAGGAGAGTACGAGCGGAAGAAGCATGAGCGCACGAAGCTGCTCCTTGATATCTTCAAGGAGGTTCAGGACGCCGGGACGCGAAATCGCCCAGAAATGCCCTGCAAAATAGGCGAGCATCACAACCGCCAGCAGTATGAAGCGTTTCTTACGCCGGCTGACGATCACAACTGCCAGAATAAACACCAGAAAGCAGAAGAAACGAAGGACAGGCAACAGGGCGTCCGGAAGCTGTAAATCCGTCTGCCCAAAGCCCAGTACGTCCAGGCACGGCTGGAGTACCAGAAGCAGAAACGTTAACAGCGGAAGCCGGCTGCGGAGCTTATCCTGCGACTTTTGCATCAGCTCACTTCTTCGCATCTTTGGCGACTTCCTTCCGAGTCAGATACCACAGGCAAGCAAGCACCAGGCCCAGATAGACCGAGGCATTATTGCGGCGGAGCACCGAAACCGTGAAGTAGGCATGCAGCAGGCTGAAAACGTATGCGCCACCAAAGGCAATCATATCGACTGTGAAATAAGTCCGGAAATCGCGAATCACCCGCAGCAGAGCCCGTACGCCGAAATAGAGCAGGAACAGAAGCATCAGCACCAGCCCCACGATGCCAAGCAGGAAGTAGATGCCGTGGAAGTCGTTTTCGACGTCGAAAATTTGATATCCATCCTCCCACTTGCCGGTTTCCTCGTTCTTCACGCCGTTTTTTACAAATTCCCGCATATCCAGAAGGTTCAGACCGAACAGATGCTGCATCACAGAGCCGTCCTCCATCAGCAGCTCGCAGAAGGAGAGCTTTTCGATGCGCCAGTCTCCCAGGATGGCAGCGTCGAGCGTGTAATCGTATTTTTCCATCACCCGGTCATATCCGAAGCGCTGAACCATTCCGCTCAAGTAGCCGCGGTAGATTTTCCGCATTTTTTTCCAATCATTGGCGACCATCTTGGGTGCTTCCGGATCAGTGGGAGTCACGTTCTCCCCGGTTTCGCCGATGTCGACAGTCTCCGTGGGGATCTCGGCGTCATCCGGGAGGATCACGATGTGTTGCTTTTCGATCCCCTGTTCATTTTTCTCATTCATCTGCACCACTGCATTCATCCGCCGGGCCGCGGGGGAAAGCGGATAGGCGCAGGTAAAGGCCACGGTAACCAGGAAGATTGCCAGCGCCTGCTTCCAGCGGTGACGATCAACCAACAACAGGCAGACACTGACGCCAACGCCGGAGGCCACCATGGCCGCAAAGGTCAGACGAGTACCGAAGAAGTACAGCGTAACCTCTGCCGCCACGGTGAACAGCGCAGCGGCAAGCGGCTTCCCGGGCCAGCGTTGGATTGCCCAGCAGATTACGATGGGGGCGGCGATGGACAAAATAGCGCTCTGGCTGTTGGCCCAGTAGAACCAGCCCAAAACGCCGATGTGCTCATGGCGGTAGGTCTCCCGGTCGGTTCCCGTCAGTACACTGACGACCTCGATCAGAACGATCAAAAGGAGATTGATCAGGATTCCCTTCTTCACCGCCTGGAAAGCTTCATCCCCTCCTTTGGTGAGAAAGGTGCAGAAGCAAAGCACAGTCAAAGGCATCAGGTAAATGCGAACGAGATTCGTCAGATCCGTGACCGGCTCCGTATATCCTCCCGGCAGATTGGAAACGACGTGCAGCGCAGTCAGAGCGAGCAGGATGCCGGCAGTCAAAAAGTAGCAGCGTTTTCTGTCAGAAAGCAGGAAGCCCAACAGAACAGAGCCGATCAGCAGCAGCATCCGGAGGATCATGGTCACGGTGTTGGAGAGCCCAAGCATAAGCTGCCAGTATCCGGCAACGTCAAGAAGCGGCTGGAGCACGCAGTAGATCAATATAAACAGCGGAATATGCGGCAGAAGCTTCGCCTTCCATGCCTGTTTTGTCTCTGTCATAGTTAACAACCTCTTTGATACAGTATCGAGAAGCATACAGAAAACTGCATATTGTCTTTATCTTACCCAGTATAACATAACTGCCGGTTTTTGTCCAGAATAATCCGCGATATTTCCTTGAAAGACAGGAAGAAACGGCAACGTTCAGCGCTCAACTCGCAGGGCGTTCCGGTTCAGTATGAAAGCTCCCGCAGAAGCGCTGCCCGCAGAGATTCGTAACGCTCCTGCTTTTCAGGCATGGCAAAGTGCTGTTCCCTGGTTTGAATGGGATTCGTTGGGCGATAGTCCAGAGCTTCTCCGCGGAATTGCTCGCTGGTCAGGTCCAGGATGCAGCCGTCCACCACGTTGTAGCAGTGGAAATATCCGCTCTCCAGCGGAACGCCGCGAACGATCCCACCGAACAGGTCCTGGACCAGGAAGGACGTGATGGAGCACTGGCCGAGGGTGGGATTTTCCGGACTCCAATGCTTGCGCATTCGGGAGGCGCAGGTCTCGGAGGACCAGCAGCGGAGCAAAACGCGGTACAGGTCGCGCGGCGTGCGAATCGTTGGGGAAACAGTTTTCCGATCGGGCTGCTCGCCGTCGGCACCGTAGAAGCCAAGCCGGTCCGTATCCGGCGCGGCGGCGCGGACGAGGGCGTTTGCGATCCGAAGCCCCCGGTCGTCCGCGCGGAAGCTGTGCTCCGGGTGCCATTGGACGCCCCAGACGAAGGGTTGTTCGGGCATCCAGAAGGCCTCGATCAGACCGTCGGTGGAAATCGCCATCGGGCGCAGGACCGGGGCAAGGTCGCGGATGGCCTGGTGGTGGCGGCTGTTGACCGGGATCGTTTCCTCGTCCAGGAGCGCGGCAAGCGGCGTTTCCGGCAGGACCGTGACCCGGTGGGCCTCTGCATCATAGGGCTTTTGCATGGAATGACAGACCTCTGACGGACGTTCGCTCGGAAGGTCCTGCCATAAGGTTCCGCCGAGCGCAGCGTTCAAAAGCTGGAGACCGCGGCAAACGCCCAAAACCGGGAGCTTCCGGTTCAGAGCCGTTTTCAGAAAGAGCAGATCTGAAGCGTCGCGTTCCGGAACGACCGCCCCGCACGAGTCGGCACGGCTGGCTCCGTAGAGCGCAGGATCAACGTCCTGACCGCCGGTCAGAAGCAGCCCATCCACGCGATTAAGCACGTCGTCGGCTTCTGTCCGGGTCTTAACGGGAGGAAGAATGATCGGAACCGCTCCGGCGGCGCGGAGCAGGTCCATATAACCCGGGAGCATCCAAAAGGATTCTCTTTCGACGTCATAAAGCGGCGTCAGACCGATCGTAGGTTTTCTCATAGCGTTCAGAACCCCAAAGCGTCGTTGACCAGAATCACGTGGATTCGGCCTGCGTGACGGGAATAGCGAGTGATCAAAAACTGACAGCAGATCGTATCCGGGGATTTGCAGTTCATGCAAGCGCCGGTTTTGGCACAGGGCGTGGACAGGCCGAAGCGCTGGGCGTTGACCGGCGCAGCCACGTTTCTGGCACGCTTCATCGCAGTGTCCGTATCCGGGCAGACCTTGTTCATGCCGACGATCATCACGACCTTCTTCGGCCCCTGGGCGATCATGGAAACGCGATTGGCATTTCCGTCGATGTTCACCAGAACGCCGTCCTCGGAGATCGCGTTCGTGCCGGAGAGGAAAACGTCTGCGTCGTAACCGGCCAGCAGGACGGCGCGGGGATCGGGCGCACCGGTTCGGTCGATAAAACGGTAGTTGCCGTGCTTGACTGCATCCACCAGGCCGATTTCGGCGGCGGACGCTGCGCCGCCCATCGTGACGGTGGCTCCTTCAGGGATCAATGACAGGGCGAGCGCAAGAGCTTCCTCCTTCGTCTCGGCATAGTAGCCGGACATGTTGCGGGATTCCAGACCCTTGATGACCTTTTGGGCCAACAGCGCGTTGCGTTTTGCAATCATTTCATTCATGGTGATTCTTCCTTTCCGTTTCCAAGGCTTCCTGAATTTCATCTTCGGTAAAGACCGGGATTCCGTTTTTCAGGAGCAGGTCCGCTGTGATTCCGTTTCCGGGAACGCTAATGTGGGAAAACGTGCCGTCATAGACCGTACCCTTTCCGCAGGAAGGGCTTCGGGCCTTTAAGATCGCACAGGAACAGTCGTTCGCCCGGCAGGCAGCAAGGGCGAGCGCCGCGCCGCGTTCGTATTCGGCGGTAACGTCAACGCCCTGATCGTTCACGACCCGTCTGTTCGACTGGAGCTCACTCGGTGCGCGTGGAATCGGAAGGCCGCCGTCTGCTTCGGGGCAAACGGCCACGGCCTTCCCTGCCTCAACCAGGGCACGGACGGCTGGGACGAGATTCGACCTTCCGTCATAACGGCAGGTCTCCCCTGCCAGACAGGCGCTGACCAGGATCACGGGATTCCCTCCTTCGCAGTTTTCGATCCTATTTTAGCACAAACAACAGCGCAATGCAAGCAGAAGCGCGGCGCAGCCTTACAAGATCGTTGAGAGCTTGTAATCTCTCCGGTTTTATGATATAATAGCGCATATCTTTGGAAATGGAGAACCCAGATGGAGATTATTTCACAACTGGCAGCGGAGCTGCATCAAAAACAGGCGTACGTGGAGAACGTCGTGAACCTGCTGGATGAGGGCAACACGATTCCCTTTATCGCCCGTTACCGGAAGGAGCTCCACGGCTCGATGGACGACACGACCTTGCGCGAGCTGGAAACACGGCTGGAATACCTGCGCGGACTTGACGAGCGGCGCAAGACCATCGAGAAGGCCGTGGAGGCGCAGGGCAAGCTGACCGATGCATTGAAGCAGGCGATCGAAGACGCCGCAACCCTTGCGGAGCTTGAGGACCTTTACCGCCCCTACAAGCCCAAGCGTAAGACGCGGGCATCCATCGCAAAGGAAAAGGGCCTGGAGCCGCTGGCCGCTTTGCTCTACGCTCAGGCAAAGGACTGCCCGAGACCGGAGGACGCGGCCCGGAAATTCGTCAACCCGGAAAAAGGCGTTGACACCGTTGCGGACGCGCTGGCCGGCGCTTCCGATATCATCGCAGAGGAAATCAGCGACAATGCGGAGCTTCGCAAGGTGCTTCGCCGCCTTCTGCACGAGAACGGAAGCCTTCACTCCGAGGCTGCGACCGAGGATGATTCGGTCTACGCGCTCTACTACGACTTCACACAGGCGATCTCCAAGCTCCAGGGCTATCAGATCCTTGCGATCAACCGCGGTGAGAAAGAAAAGCTGCTCAAGGTCAGCCTTGTCCTGAACGAAATGCCTGCCATGCAGGCAGTCCGCCGGGCGGCTGTCCGGTTCGGTTCTCCGGCCACGGAATTCGTCCAGGCCGCAGCGCAGGACGCCTACGACCGCTTGATCTTCCCTTCCTTGGAACGGGAGCAGAGGGCCGCTTTGACAGACGCGGCCTGCGAGGGAGCCATCGGACAGTTCGCCCTCAATCTCCGGCCGCTGCTCATGCAGCCGCCTGTCAAAGGCAAGGTTACGATGGGGCTCGACCCCGGCTACCGGATGGGCTGCAAGGTCGCCGTGGTGGACGCAACGGGAAAGGTACTGGATACGACCGTGGTCTATCCCACGTACGGCGAGCGTCAGAAGCAGGAGGCGATCACCGCCCTCTCCCGTCTGGTTCGCAAGGACGGGGTGGAGCACATTGCGATCGGCAACGGCACAGCCAGCCGCGAGACCGAACAGATGGCCGTGGAGCTGATCCGCAAGGAGAAGGAAGCAGGCCGAACGCTCAGCTATATGATCGTCTCGGAGGCCGGCGCTTCGGTCTATTCCGCCAGCAAGCTGGCCGCTGAGGAGTTTCCTCAGTTCGACGTGAATCTGCGATCGGCGGTCTCCATTGCGCGACGGCTCCAGGACCCGCTGGCGGAGCTTGTGAAGATCGAGCCGAAGGCGATCGGCGTGGGCCAATATCAGCACGATATGCCGCAGAAGCAGCTTGAAGCAGCGCTGGACGGTGTGGTAGAGGACTGCGTGAACGCCGTAGGCGTGGATCTGAACACTGCGTCCCCTTCCCTTTTGCAGCGCGTTTCCGGCCTGAGCTCGGTCACTGCGAAAAACGTGGTCGCCTACCGTGAAGCAAAGGGCGCTTTCACCGGTCGCGCAGAGCTTCTCAAGGTTCCGAAGCTCGGCCCGAAGGCCTATCAGCAGTGCGCGGGCTTCCTGCGCGTGCCGGAGAGCAAAAACGTGCTGGACAACACTGCCGTACATCCGGAGTCCTATGACGCGGCGAAGAAGCTGCTGGCCCTGACCGGCCATGCCATCAGCGACGCAGCGCAGGGGAAGCTCGGCAAGCTGGCCGAGGAGGTGAAGGCCTACGGCGAAGCGAAAGCTGCGGAGGAGCTTGGCGTCGGCCTGCCGACGCTGCGGGACGTGATCGCAGAGCTGCAGAAGCCGGGCCGCGACCTTCGCGATTCCCTGCCGCAGCCGATCCTGCGGACCGACGTGCTGGAGATGAAGGATCTGAAGCCGGGCATGACGCTGACCGGAACCGTGCGAAACGTGATCGACTTCGGCGCCTTCGTGGATATCGGCGTCCATCAGGACGGACTGGTCCACATCTCCGAGATCACAAATCGCTTTGTCAAGCATCCCTCCGAGGTGTTAAGCGTCGGAGACGTGGTGAAGGTCAAGGTTCTGACTGTGGACGAAAAGAAAAAACGGATCGGTCTGTCAATCAAACAGGCGATGGAGCAATAGTCGCCGTTCGACCCGAAAACGAAACGACGCCCCGCTGCAGCTCGCAGCGGGGCGTATCGGTTCTCTGACTCAGGCCTTGCCTGCGCAGCCGAGAACGTCGATCAGCTTGTGACGGACGAGTTCCTTGATGTTGGCGCGAGCGGGCTTGAGATACTGTCTGGGGTCGAAGTGATCCGGATGCTCATTGAAGTAAGCGCGGATCGTGCCGGTCATGGCAAGACGCAGGTCGGAGTCGATGTTGATCTTGCAGACGGCGGAACGGGCGGCCTTGCGGAGCTGCTCCTCGGGAATGCCGACGGCGTCGGGCATCTTGCCGCCGTTGGCGTTGATCATCTGGACGTAATTCTGGGGAACGGAGGAAGATCCGTGCAGAACGATGGGGAAGCCGGGCAGACGCTTCACGATCTCATCCAAAACGTCGAAGCGGAGGGGAGGCGGAACCAGAATGCCCTTCTCATTGCGGGTGCACTGGGCCGGAGTGAACTTGTAGGCGCCGTGGGAGGTGCCGATGGCAATGGCCAGGGAGTCGCAGCCGGTCTTGGAGACGAATTCTTCAACTTCCTCAGGACGGGTGTAGGAGGCGGCGTGGGAAGCGACCTTGACGTCGTCCTCGATGCCGGCCAAAGTGCCGAGCTCTGCTTCGACAACCACACCGTGATCGTGGGCATACTCAACGACCTTGCGGGTGATCTCGATGTTTTCGGCAAAGGGCTTGGAGGAGGCGTCGATCATGACGGAGGTGAATCCACCGTCCACACAGGCCTTGCAGGTCTCAAAGTCGGGGCCGTGGTCAAGGTGGAGGGCAATGGGAATGTCGGGGCATTCGATCACAGCGGCCTCAACCAGCTTGACCAGATAGGTGTGGTTGGCATAGGCGCGGGCGCCCTTGGAGACCTGGAGGATGACGGGGGCGTGCTCCTCGGCGCAGGCCTCAGTGATGCCCTGCACGATTTCCATATTGTTGACGTTGAAAGCACCGACAGCGTAGCCGCCGTCATAGGCCTTCTTGAACATATCGGTGGTGGTTACCAGAGGCATAGTAAAACACTCCTTTGTTGTTGTTTGGTTTATTATACCATACTTTTCAGGAAATACAAGTCTGAATTTCAGATTTGAGCTTCAAAGCCGTGCGAGGATCGAACGGATCTCGTCCGGCGTAAATTTGTATTCGGTGTCGCAGAACTGGCATTCGACTTGGATGGGCTTGCCCTCGTCAGCGATCTCAGTCAGCTCCTGTTTGCCGAGACTGATCAGCGTGGACTCCACGCGGTCGCGGGTGCAATAGCATTTGTAGGCAACCGGAGTGGGCTCGAAGTATTCAAGCTCCATCCCGCCGGTGACCTTCCGAAGCATATCCTCCAGCGTCATGCCGGAATCCAGCATTCCGGTCACGCTGCCGGCGCTTGCGATCCCTGCCTCCAGCTTAGAAATGATTTCCTCCGGTGCGCCGGGCAAAAGCTGGAGAATGAAGCCGCCCGCCACGCGGACGGAGTGATCCTGATCCACCAGGACGCCAAGACCGCAGGCGGAGGGACACTGTTCGGACTGAACCAGATAGGCGGTCACGTCGTCGCCGATCTCGCCGGAGACAAGCTCAACGGAGCCGACGTAGGGCTCCTTCATCTGTAAGTCCCGGATCACGGTGAGCATGCCGTCGGTGCCGACAGCCGCGCCGACGTCTAACTTGCCGGCGTATTTTTCGAGCAGGGTGATGTGGGGATTCTGCACGTAACCGCGGACGTTGCCCACGGCGTCGGAGACGGCAAGCACGGTGCCGAGCGGGCCGCCGCCCTTGATTTGCAGCGTGACGGAGCCGTTTTCGACCTTTTGCATGTTTCCGAGCATGGAGCAGGCGCAGAGCGTGCGCCCCAAGGCGGCGGTGGCGGTAGGCGTGGTGTTGTGGATCTGCCGGGCGCGCTCAACGAGCTCCCGGCCGGAAATGGCGACAGCCTTGACCCACCCGTCGGTGGTCATGGCGCGAAGAATGTGATCGGACATGGGTAGAACTCCTTTGCAGGTAAAGAATGGATCGTCTGAGACAGTCATTCGGCCTGGGAGGCTCCTGTTTCCGAAGCCTTTTGCGCCGAGATGAACATACGCTGTTCGTTCGCCTCCGGAGGAGACAATCTGCGATCTGCATAGACGCGGACGTTTGCGAAGCCGGCTTCATTCAGCCACTGGCATAAGTCGGTCGCCGGATAAGCGCGCTCCACGTGCTCCTCGCGGGTGCGTGCCCAGCGGTTGGAGCGCTTCTCCCCTGCCTTTGAAGGCTGCTCGCGCTGAAATACGTCCATCCCATACGTAATGGTGAGGGTCGGCTCGTCGAAGGATGCGCGCCAGAGGCAGAAAACCTCGTCGTCCTCGTCCAGGAAGATTTGACCGTCAAGCGCTCGGAGCTTTTCAGGCGTATTGACGTCGAAGATGAAAAGACCGTTCGGCGTCAGCGCTTTATGGACGCGGCGGAAGGTCTCACAGACCTGCTCGGGATCTGTCAGATAGTTGAGACCGTCCAGACAGCAGACCACGAGGTCCACCGGTGCAGGCAGGCGAAGCCGCTCCATCCGCTGATGGATGAAATAGGGCGGATTGTCTGAACCCATCGTCTTTGCATAGGCCTCGACCAGCATCTCCTCGCTCTGATCCACGCCGAGGACGGAAAGCCCGCGTCCTGCCAGCAGAACGGCCATGGAGCCGGTCCCGCAGGCAAGATCCAGCGCAGTCTCCGGATGGGCGTCGTACCGAGCAAGGATCTGATCGTAAAAGTGCAGAATCTCCTCGTAGGGAATATCGTTCGTCAGGCGGTCGTAGGAGGCCGCCAGGGATTCATAGGCCATCTGCCTCTCCCCTTCCGATTAAAAAGTTCCAAGCGTTCGAATCAACGAATCATATAAATCACCACCGTCCGCCGTAGAGGGTGGACGGTGGATGAATGGTTCCGGTATCAGTGGATCCGGGAATAGCCATCCATGATCGACTGAGCGTCAAGCTCCTCGTCGAACAACGTAATGGTGTTCGTGGCATAATAGTCGTCAGAGGACTCGCGGTCAAAGAACTGGTACATCCTGATCGGGGTATCGTTGACCTCAATATCAAGGACCAGAACAGGCTTATCCGAACCGAAGAGCTGCATGGTTTTGACTTCGGATTCAACGACGTGCATGCCTACCTTCTCATACTGATCCACAAGCATGTCCTTCATCATAGAAATGAGTTGCTCGTCCGTTACGGATTTCAGGGAGGCGTTGTTGGGCGAGATGACCAGATTGGCGCTGCTGCCGGAGTCGGAAGACATGCACATATCAATGAGCTGACCGTTTTGCTTTACCAGATCGGAAATATCGGTCTGCTCCAGCAGATCGGCAGTGAGGCTGTTCTGAGCGGCAAGCTGCTCCTCGGTATAGAAGGAGAAGCCTTCCGGGCATGCGATCCGAAGGTTCAAGGTTTCGTTCAGATAGGCGTTGCCTTCGATCACGCCGTGGTTGAGACCGGTCTGGGGCGCTGTGGTCGTATCCGGGGCGGGTGCAGCGGTGGTTACGGGGACGGGGGCGTCGGTTTCAGGGGCTTCGGTCTCAGGTGCGTCGGTGTCAGACGGGGTCTGGACGGTCGTCTGTGCTGCTGCAGTCGTGTCCTTTGCGTCGGGAGCCTTTCCCTCCGTGGAGCAGGCTGCAAGAGACAGGAGCAGACAAAGCGCGAGGGTGATCATACAAAGCTTTTTCATGTGGATGGTTCCTTTCGATAAAAATAGTGAATCAAGTGATATCCGCGTCGTCGATCAAGGTCGGGGTCTGATCGTTGTGGTCGATGTGATGCCGGATCTGGCTCATGATCATTTCCAGAGCGACCAGGTTTTTACCGCCCTCCAGAACAACGAGATCGGCGTTCTTCTTGCTGGGCTCAACAAACTGCTCGTGCATTGGCTTGACCGTGGTCAGATATTGGGTCAAAACGGATTCGAGGCTTCTGCCGCGCTTGGCAACGTCGCGTTTGATGCGGCGGATCAGGCGGACGTCTGCGTCGGTATCCACAAAGATCTTAATATCCATCAGATCACAGAGCGCCTTGTTCTCAAAGATCAGAATGCCCTCGACGATGATCACGCTCTTGGGAACGATGGTGACGGTTTCTTCCGTGCGGTTGTGGATGGTATAGTCGTAGACCGGGCATTCGATGGGACGGCCTGCCTTGAGCTCCTTGAGGTGCTCGATCATAAGATCGGTCTCGAACGAATCCGGATGGTCATAGTTGAGCTTGCTGCGCTGTTCAAAGGGCAGATCGTCGTGGGCACGGTAGTAGTTGTCGTGGCTCAGAACGGTGATCTGGTCCCCGAAGCCCTTGGTGAGATTTTTCATCAGGGTGGTCTTTCCGCTGCCGCTGCCGCCTGCAATGCCAATGACTAAAATATTGTCTGTCATAGTTCCCTCCGTGAATCGGCTCTCGGTTTCCAGAAAACATTACACCGGCAGGATTGCTCCTACCGGTGTAAATAGTAACAGGAATTGACAGAAAAGTCAAGGAAAGATTGCTTATCGCATGCCCTTGTCGTAGGGGATGCCCTCAGCCTTCGGCGCGCGGGACTTCTTGGAGGTCAGCGAGAGCACGATCAGCGTGATGAGATAGGGCAACATCATGTAGAAGTAAGAGCTGACAGGGATCGTGGTCAGGAAGAAGATGCCGTCTCCGTTGATATCCAGCGTGGAAAAGCTGACTGCAACACACTTTAACAGGCCAAAGAGCAGGGACGCAAAGGCAATGTTCAGAGGCTTCCAGTTACCGAAAATCATAACCGCGAGAGCCAGGAAGCCGAAGCCTGCCACGTCGCCGTTGGCGGAACAGTTCTGCGTGGTCATCGCATAGACGAAGCCGCCCATACCAGCCAGCGCGCCGCTGATCGTGACGCCGGCATAGCGCATCTTGAACACGTTGATGCCAAGAGACGCAGCCGCCTGGGGATTCTCACCGCAGGACCGCACACGCAGACCGAAACGGGTCTTGTAAAGAATGACAGCCATGACAATGAAAACCAGGATGCAGATATAAGTTGCAGGGTAGTTCTTCACGACGAAGGTGTCCGTGAAGAAATTCAGCTTCTCCGTCGGCGAAATGCCAAGGGTGGAACGCTTGAGCATGAAAATGTCAGCGGAGTTAAGGCCGCCCTCCAGATTGAGGGTGGTCTGCTTGGCGATCAGGCTGATCAGGAACAGGGAGATAGCCGGAGCCAGCAGGTTCAGCGCGGTGCCGCCGATGGTCTGGTCAGCACGCAGATTGATGGCCGAATAGGACAGCAGCAGAGAGAACACTGCGCCGGCAACGGCTGCGATCAGCATGACCGCAAGGCCGACAAGCTGGAGGGTCATCCAATTGCCGTTTGCTTCAGCATCAATGAAGAACTGCATGCCCTGGAAGGCGCGCACGGCTACGACGCCGACGAAAGCGCCCATGATCATGATGCCCTCGAGTGCCAGGTTGATGACGCCGCTTCGCTCAGAGAATACGCCGGCCAGCGCAACGATCATCAGAGGAATCGCATACAGGAGCGTCTGCTGAATCAGAAAACTCATGCCTGGGCACCCCCTTTCTGTTCTTCGGAAACCGTCTGGTCAGAAGCCTTGGCGGACTTTTCCGCCTTCGGCGTTCCGGAGACCGGAGCAGCAGGTTTCTGCATGGACGCCTTCTTTTTGCGTCCGCCCAGCCACATCCGGATCACCAGCGCAAATGCGCTGAGGTAGACGATAGCAGCGATAATGACGTCAGTGATATACTCGTTGTAGGCAGTCAATGCCTTCAGTCTCGTACCGATGATGTTGAGCATGGCCATAAAGACGCCGCTGAAGATGACGCCGATCGGGTTGTTGATTGCCAGCAGGGCAACCGGAATGCCGTTGAAGCCCACGGCAGGCAGGGATTGATAGGTCTGCCAGGCAAACTCGGTGTTGCCGCTCAGCCAGTAAAGGGAGGCGCCTACACCGGCCAGACCGCCGGCAATGGCCATGGAGAAGACGATGTTACGCTTGTCCGAAATGCCTGCATAGCGGGCAGCGTGGCGGTTGGCGCCGCAGGCCTTGAGCTGATAGCCGAAGGTCGTCTTGTGGATTATGATGTAGACGAGAACCGCAAGAACGATCGCCACCAAAATACCGGCGTTGACCTGAGAACCGGGGAAAATCTTGTCGAGACCAAGCTTTGCCGTGGCAACCTTGTTATAGCTCGTCATATAGACGTAGCCGGATTTCGTACTCTCGATCAGATTCTTGAAGGAGCCGTTCAGGACGATGGGGTCGCCCATCGCGGAGGTCGCGGGTCCGTTAAAGATGGAGAAACGGGAGACGTCAAACAGCCAACTGGTCAGGATTGCGGAAATCCAGTTCGTCATGATGCAGGCCAGGACCTCGTTGATGTTCAGGAAGGCCTTCAGAAGGCCGGGGATCGCACCCCAGAGCGCACCGGCCAGCATGCCGCCCAGGAAAGCCAGCAGCCAGACCACCACAGGGGGAACGGACGAGGTGGGAATGCTGAGGGCGATCATCAGGGAGGCCGTGGTGCCCATCAGATACTGTCCGGGGGCGCCGATGTTGAACAGACCGGTCTTCTGAGAAACGGCAACGGAAAGACCTGTCATAATGAGCGGAGTGGCACGGAACAGCATGTCGCCGAACAGCGAGGGATTAAAGCCGAAGGTCAGGCTGCCATTCTTCGTACCGGTGCTGAACAAGCCGAGGAAGACAAGCTTGATGCCGTCAATGATTCCCTTTCCGCCGATATCAGAGCTGGTGAGTCCGACAATCACAATCAGGATACTGCCGAAGACCATGCCGAGGAGAATCGCGATCAGCGAGGAAAGGATTTTCTGAGTGCCGTCTTTTCGATAGAGGAGGGATAACTTATTGTCCATTTTTCGTTTCCTTCCTTTCTTCCTTCTTAAATACGGACATCTCCGAGGGATCCATGCGCTTGGCGCCGGCCATGTAGAGACCCAGCTCCTGAACGGTGATCTGCTTCGGGTCGAATTCGCCAACGATCTCGCCCTCGTACAGAACCAGAATGCGGTCGGAGAGGCTCATGACCTCGTCCAGCTCCAGAGAGATCAGCAGAATTGCCTTGCCCTCATCCCGCTCCCGGACAAGCTCGCTGTGAATGAACTCAATGGCGCCGACGTCCAGGCCGCGGGTGGGCTGAACGGCGATAATCAGTTGCTTATCCCGGTCGATTTCGCGGGCAATGATCGCCTTTTGCTGGTTGCCGCCGGACATGGAACGGGCTATCGTGGTCGGACCCTGGCCGGAGCGAACGTCGTATTTCTCAATCAGCTTTTCAGCATAGCTGCGAACGGCGTTCTTTCGAATAAATCCGGCATGCTCGAACTGTTTTTCCCGGAAGCGCTGGAGGACCATGTTCTGCTCAAGCGTGAAATCCAGCACCAGACCGTGCTTGTGGCGGTCCTCCGGAATGTGGCTCAAATAGTCCTGACGCTTGTGGATGGAGGCGCGGGTGATATCCTCCCCGCCAACCAGCACCTTTCCGGACGAGGGGCGTTCCAGACCGGTCAGACCGTAGACCAGCTCACTCTGGCCGTTACCGTCAATGCCGGCAATGCAGAGGATCTCACCCTTCCGAGCCTGGAAGGATACGTTCTTCACGGCGTTGTTGTGGTGCAGGCGGGAAGGAATCGTCAGATTCTGAACGTCGAGGACGACATCGCCGGGCTTTGCAGGTTCCTTGACGACCTGAAGCTGAACCGGGCGGCCGACCATCATGTTGGAAAGCTCCTGCTTGTTGGTATCAGCCACGTCAACGGTGCCGATGTACTTGCCCTTGCGCAGAACGGATACGCGATCGGCGACTGCCATGATCTCATTGAGCTTGTGGGTAATAAACAGGATGGATTTTCCCTCACGCTTGAAGCCGCGCATGATCTCCATGAGCTCGTCGATTTCCTGCGGGGTCAGAACCGCCGTCGGCTCGTCAAAAATCAGGATTTCATTGTCGCGATAAAGCATCTTGAGGATTTCGGTACGCTGCTGCATACCGACGGTGATATCCTCGACCTTTGCGTCAAGATCCACCTTCAGACCGTAGCGATCGATCAGCGCTTCGACCTTCTTGCGCGCTTCCTGCTTTTGCAGGAAGCCCATTTTCGTTGTTTCCGCACCGAGGATAATATTCTCCAACACGGTAAAAACCTCGACGAGCTTGAAGTGCTGGTGCACCATACCGATGTTCAGCTTTGTTGCGTCGTTCGGATTGTTGATCCGGACGACCTCGCCGTTTTTCTTGATAACGCCTTCCTCCGGCTGATACATGCCGAACAGAACACTCATCAGCGTGGATTTTCCGGCGCCGTTTTCACCGAGCAGGGCATGAATTTCTCCGCGGCGAAGCTGGAGGGTGATGTTGTCGTTTGCTTTGATGCCTGGGAACACTTTTGTGATATTGAGCATTTCAATAACAAAATCATCCTTTTGGTTATTCATACCACACCTACTTTCCGAATCATCTGAGCCGCAGCACCGCAGCTTGAATTTATTATAGCAGTGGAAGCGCGAAAATGCAAGATAGTTGTTAAAAAACTTTAAACGAAATAAAACAGAGGAGAGGCGCGAAGCCTCTCCCCTGCAGGTAATCAGGGAGTATTACTCAACAATATTCAGAGTGACGTTCTCGAGGTTGCCAACCTTGGAAGGATCGTTGTCAACGGTGATCTTGCCGGTCACGATGTCGTTGAGCATAGCCTTGTACTCGTCAACAGTCCAGTTCTTCAGGGACCAGGTGGCGATGGGCAGACCAACAGCCTCTTCCTTGGCGCCGAGGGTGGTGAGGACGCCGCCCCACTTGGACCAGTCGCCGCCGTCGACAGCGTAAGCAGCCTTGAGGGCGAGCTGAGCAGCTTCGCCAATGCCCTTCAGAGCAGAGGTGATAACGGTCTTGGAGGCAGAGCTCTGGTCGACGTCAACGCCGATGACCTTCGCGTCGTTCGCGGAAGCAGCAGCGGTGATGGACTCGAAGATGGAGCCGCCGCAGGAGAAGATGACCTCGGTGCCGTTGCTGTACCAGCCGGAAGCCAGGGTCTGCAGATCAGCGGAAGGAGCGAAGTTCGCGCCGTACAGGAAGGTGTAGTTCATCTCGACCTTAGCGCCCTTCTTGGCAGCAGCGTCATTGGCGCCCTGCACGTAGCCCCAGCCGTAACGGTTGACAGCGGGGTTCTCACCGCCGCCGCCGCCGCAGAAGCCGAGCTTGGTGTAGCCTTCCATGACAGCAGCATAGCCGGCCAGATAGCCGCACTGCTCTTCCTGGAACGCGATGGAAGCGATGTTCTTGCTCGGGGTATCAATCTGCCAGCCGTCGATGAAGACGAACTTGACGTCGGGGTAAGCGTTGGCAGCCTTCTCCAGAGCTTTGGCCTGCATGAAGCCGGCGCAGACAATGACCTTCGCGCCGTTGTCGGCAGCGTCCTTCATCGCGTTGAAGCGGTCGTCGTCGGTCGCGTTGGAGCTGTTGGCGGGCTGGTAGTACTTGTAGGACTTGCCGTTCGCATCAGCAAACAGCTTGACGCCGTCGTAGGTGCCCTGGTTGAAGGACTTGTCCTTGAGCTGGCCGACGTCGGTCACGAAAGCGATTTCGTACTTGCCGTCAGAAGAGGTCATGGTGTCGGGAATGCTGTCGGCAGTCTTGCCGTCAGCGGCGGTATCCTTCTTCGCCGTAGAGCAGCCGACAAACAGCGCGGCAACCATGGCGAGAACAAGGACAAGCGCAAGAATTTTCTTCATTTGTTTGTTCCTCCATTATCAAATGTAATTTTATGATATAGGCAGACTTCGCCTATTCATCGTACGTATTATGCCACAAAGAATCGGAAAAATCAAGTATCTATTACACTTTTGCTAAAAATAAATCCCGGATTCTTCACATAGATACTGAGGATCATTTCAGGTCTGCGGGAGAAAAGCTCATCGGAAGCATTTCCCCGAGCGTCATCGTCTCAAAAGTGCCGTTCTCTCTTCCGAGATAGAGCTTGAAATCCAGATCGCAGAATTCCCGCATGACCTGACGGCAGACGCCGCAGGGCGGAAACAGGCCGGTGATCTCCTCCCCTGCCCTGCCTCCGACCACCGCGATGGCCTCGAAGTCCCGCTCCCCGTCATAGACGGCCTTGAAGAAAGCGGTGCGCTCGGCGCAGACCGTCGGACCAAAGGCTGCGTTTTCAATGTTGCAGCCCTGATAGATTTTGCCGTCTTTGCACAGAAGCGCAGCGCCGACGGAAAAACCGGAATAAGGAACGTAAGCGTGCGAACGAGCTTCCTTTGCAAGGTTGACTAATTCGATGGGCGTCATACGATCTCCTCCTTGAAGCTGATGCCTTCCGTTTCGAGGGGCAGTCCGAACAGATCGCAGATCGTAGCGGCGATGTTTGCGAAGCAGGTTCCGGTGCCGAGGTTGGCGGGGCGGATCTTCGGTCCGAGGACAAGGATCGGGATATACTCGCGGGTGTGGTCGGTGGTACGGGTATAGGCAGGGTCGCAGCCGTGGTCGGCCGTGATCATCACGGCGTCGTCAGGTCCGAGCTTTGCCAGCAGCTTGGGCAGCCACGCATCGAACTCAGTCAAAGCGGCGGCGTAGCCGTCGATGTCGCGGCGGTGGCCGTAGAGCATATCGAAGTCTACCAGGTTGGTGAAGCACAGACCGGTGAAGTCTCGGTCGGCGTAGGCCAACGTTTTTTCCATGCCGTCGGTGTTGCCCTTGGTATAGACGTGCTCGGTAATTCCAACGCCCGCGAAGATATCGAAGATCTTGCCGACGGCCAATGAATCCAGACCGGCGTCCTTGAAGGCGTCAAGCATCGTCTTCCGGGGCGGCTCCAGAGAGAAGTCGTGGCGGTTGGAGGTGCGGGTGTAGTTTCCGTTCCCGTGACCGACGAAGGGGCGGGCGATCACGCGGCCCACGCCGTGCTTGCCGCGCAGGATCTGGCGGGCGATGCGGCAGTCACGGTAGAGCTCCTCAAGGGGAACGACCTCCTCGTGGGCGGCGATCTGGAAGACGGAATCGGCGGAGGTGTAGACGATCAGATCGCCGGTTCGGACGTGCTCGTCGCCGTATTCGTTGATCACAGCCGTGCCGGACCAGGGCGCGTTCGCCAGAACGCCGCGTCCGGTCTGTTCGCGGAAGGGCTTCAGGACCTCCTCCGGGAAACCGTTGGGATAGGTTGGCATAGGGTCGCGGGAAACGATGCCGGCGATCTCCCAGTGGCCGATCGTGGTGTCCTTCCCTGCAGAGGCCTCGGCGATTTTACCGTAGGCTCCGGTCGGATGCTCGACGGGGCCGAGGAAGCTCAGACCGTCGATATTGCCGAGACCGGCGGCGCGGAGATTCGGAATGTGCAGCTTGTCGGAGCTTGCACAGGAGCGAAGCGTATTGACGTCATAGTCGCCGAACTTGGCGGCGTCCGGCGCTTCGCCCGCACCGCAGGAGTCAAGCACGATTAAAAAGATGCGTTTCATCGTTGATTTTTCCTTTCCGAAAACATTACCGTTCCAGCTTGACAGCGGTCTCCAGGGCCACCTGCATCATCTGCTCGAAGCCGGTCTGACGCTCCTCGGCGGAGAGGTATTCGCGGCGGATGAGCTGGTCGGAAACCGTGCAGATACAAAGGGCGTTTTTGCGGAAACGGGCGGCGTTCAGATAGAGGGCGGCGGATTCCATCTCGATGGCCATTATGCCCATCTTTTGCCAGTTCTTCTTGGGATTCAGCGCGTCGGGAACGCCCTCATCGTCGTCATAGAAGAAGTCGGACGACAGAATGTTGCCCACGTGATAGACTGCGCCGAGCTCCTCGGCGGCGGTCGATGCGGCGCGAAGCATTTCAAACGAACAGATCGGGGCGAAGGTCCCCATCAGATGAAACTGTTCCTGGTAGTTGGAGTCCATGCTTGCGCCCATCGCCATGACGATGTCCTTGAGGTTGATGTCGGGCTGGATCGCGCCGGCGGAGCCGATGCGCATGATGTTGCGTACGTCGTAGTTTTCAAACAGCTCGCGGGAATAGATGCCGATGGACGGCATGCCCATCCCGGAGGCCATGACGGAGACGCGGACGCCCTTATACAGGCCGGTATAGCCCTGCACGCCGCGCACGTTGTTCACAAGGACAGGATTCTCCAGAAAATGCTCGGCAATGTACTTCGAGCGAAGCGGGTCGCCGGGCATGAGGACGGTCTGACCGAAGTCGGCAGGCGTCGCGTTGATATGCGGAGTCGGATAGCTCATATTCTTGCTCCTTTCCTTACTGTCGATGCAGCTTGATTTTACGGTGCTCGCGAATGGCGGAGGTGTAGCAGCGATGACACATGGCAATATAGCAGTCGTTTCCGCCGATCAGAACCTGAGCGCCCTCGGTGACGACGAAACCGTCCACAACGCGGGCGTTGACCGTTGCCTTGGATCCGCAGTCGCAGATGGTCTTGATCTCCTGAATGGAGTCGGCAAGCTCAAACAGCCGCTGGGAACCGGGGAACAGCCTGGTCTGGAAGTCGGTGCGCAGGCCGAAGCAGAGAACCGGCACGTTCAGCTCGTCCACGATTCGGCGAAGCTGGTCGATCTGCTGCGGGGCCAGGAACTGACATTCATCCACGATGATCACGTCGGTTTTCCGTTCCCGGAACATTTGATAGAGGTCGGCATTTGCACCGACGCTTTCGGCCTCGGCCTTGAGCCCGATGCGGGACTGAACCACGGAAGCCCCGTCGCGGTTGTCCGTGGCCGGCTTGATCAGCCAGACCGTCATATCGTTTTCTTCGTAGTTGTACTTTGTGATCAGCGCCTGAGCAGTCTTTGAGGAGCCCATCGCGCCGTATTTGAAATAGAGCTTAGCCATGTCAGCCTCCGCTTGCAGGTATTTGTGTGTTTGAATATTATACCCTGTTTCGTTCTCGGTTTCAATCAAAATTTTTATGAATTTGGGAAGCCCTATACAGAAAGGGACCGGAGCTGAGCGTACGCAATGGAAACGGCCCGCGGGATCGCCGCGGGCCGTAAGGGGTTACAGGATCGGAATTTTGATGGTAAGGTCGCTGACGGGGTAGGCGGAGCAGGCGTGGAACCAGCCGAGCTGCTTGTCCATCTCGCGGCGCCCGTCTCCCAGCGGGGAGACGAAAATCTCACCGGAGAGAAGCTGCGTCCGGCAGTAACCGCACTCGCCGCAGCGACAGTGCGTGTCCACCGGGATTGCCGCCCGTTCCAGGGCGACGGCCACGGGCTCGTCTCCGCGGGCAGAGATCACGTCCTCGTGAATGCCGCGCCGGACCGTCAGCCTCCAGACCTTATCCTTGTTCCCGACAGGGTAGCCGGGAAGCACGGACGGGTCGGTCGGCTGGCCTACGACGTCATGGCGGAAGCGGCGGGCCGTAAAGCCAAGTTCGCTTGCCGCCTGCCTGACCAGATTGAACATGGCGAGCGGGCCGCAGAACATCAGGGTCGGGTCCTTGCCCATATACTTTGCGATCAGGTCCTTCGTGATGAAGCCCCGCTCCCCTTTCCATTCGTCGTCGCCGGAAAGAACGTGGACGACCTTGATCCGCGGGCACTCGCGTTCGAGCTTTGCAAGCTCGTCGCCCAAAACGATGTCGCTATGGTGAACCGAGCCGTAGAGGATCGTGAGCGATACGTCCTTCATTTTGCCGAAGGCGATCTCGCGGGCCATCGAATAGAAGGGCGTGATGCCGGAGCCGCCCGCAAGGGCGACAAGGTTTCTGCTGTCGCGCAGGGGCTCGTAATAGAAGGTTCCGTACGGCAGATCGGTCAGAAGCTCAGTTCCGACCTTGACCTGCTCGAAAAAGTAATCCGGGACCAGATAAGGCCGGTTGCGGCGAATCGTGACCTCAACGAAGCCATTATCACCCAGAGCGTCGCACGGCGCGGAGGAAATGGTATAGGGACGGGTCAGCTCGCTCTCGCCGATGTGCAGGCGGAAGCTCAGATATTGACCGGCCTGAAAGACCGGGAGCTTTGCCGAGACCGGAACCATGCGGTAGATGCGGGACGTCGGGGAGGCCTCGCGGATCTCAGTCACGCGCAGAAGCATCGGATCGGGATGCAGGGCGTCGGCCACGGTTCGGATAAAGTCGTTGGGGTCCGGCACGGAAGAGGCTGTCTCGATGCTCTTTCTGCGAGCCTCGGTGACGCGGGACGCGCCGCCGACGTCTTTCAGAAAGCCTTTGACCTTGATGCTCATTTCTGCGCCTCCTTCTTCTTTGCCAGATCGTCCAGGATCGCCTTGGCCGCGGCTCTGCCGTTGGTGATCTGCGGGCCCATGCCGTCGCCGGACATTCCGTGTGCGCCGGCAAATTCCAGACCTTCAATGAAGTGGTCTTCGTGCTTCATTTGCAGACGGGCCACCGCATGATCTTCAAGCCTGTGAGAATAGCCGTAAATGCTGCCCTTCCAGGCGCCGACGTAGTGGGCGATCGTCATGGGCGTCGTGACCTCGACCTCCATGATCCTGCTGCGGAAATCCACGCCGGATATTTTGATATACTCCTCCATCATCTCGTTTGCCAGGCGGCGCTTGAGGGCGTGGTAGTCCTCCGGCTTGACGCCCTTGAAGGGGTCGTTCGGGACCAGGGCGGTGATGGAAAGCTGCGTCTGTCCGGCGGGAACAGCCTCGGGGTTCGCATAGTTGACGCAGATCGTGGTGATATAATTGTAAGGTTCGGTCAGATTGGAATAGTTCTGCCAGATCTCATTGGTGTCCATCGTCCGGCCGGAGAAGGTGGAGTAGTTCAGCAGACCGTTCTCCTTGGGCGTGCCCTCCAGGACCATAATAACGCTGACGGGGCAGACGGAAAGCTCGCGGCCGTTGACCATCTTGATCGCTCCGGCGGGAACCTCGGACAGCGGCTCGATCATCTGGGTGTAGACCTTGTTGGGATAGGGCGCGGAGATCACGTAGTCGGAGTGGATCTCGTCGCCGCGCTTGGTGCGGACGCCGCAGACCTTTCCGTCTTTGACCAGGATCTTTTCGACCTCCTGACGGAATTCGTACTGTGCGCCGTTCTCCTCCACCTTTTGCTGCATCCGCATGGACATTTCATGGCTGAAATAGCGGCAGACGTAGGAGCCGGTGAAGTAGTCGGCCATCAGGAAGGCGTAGATCGTAAACGGGAGCTTGTCCATCGGGCTGCCCACGTAGATCCAGTAGGGCGTCAGCAGCTCCACGGCCTTCTTGGGCAGATGGAAGGTCTCGATGACCTCCGTAGCGGAATAGCCGACGGTTTTGACGAAGTCCGGGTGCTTGAGAAGCATCTGGACCTTGCTCATCGGCGTGACGGAGAGAACGTTCATGCTGTCGTAGACCCTGCGGCAGAGGAGCATCAGCTCATGGACCTTCTCAAAGGTGCCGGGGACGGCGGCGTCGATCTCACGGGCCATGCGTTCGTAGCCGTCGTGAAGGGTCACGTCCAGCCCGGAGTTCGGGAGGACGACACGATAACACTCCGGCACGGGAAGCCAGTCGATGTTCACGCCCATATCGTCGAAGAACTGACCGACCTTCAGCCGTTCGCCCTTCTTGCCGATGGACATCATCTCATGCAGGGTGGCTTCGATCTCGATGCCGTTGCGGACGAAATCCGTTGCGAGGCCGCCCGGAAGGTTGTGCTTCTCCAGGATCAGAATATCCTTGACACCCTTGGCCTGTAATTGCAGAGCAGCGGACATGCCGGCCAGTGCGCCGCCGATGATAATGACCTGGTAGTGGTCCTTGTAGAATTTCACGGGATACCACCTTTCTTGATTGTTCCGCTTTGCGGATCGGCGCCGCTTCAAAAGGAAGCAGCGGGAGCGTATTCTCAGAAGAAGCGCTCGACCAGCTCGCGGGAGTATTCGGCAGTCTCGTCCATGTCGCCGAAGGACATGATTTCACCGGCATAGAAGGTATCGTACTTATCCTGCATGGCTTCGACCTTGTCATACCAGCCGTCGGCGTAGTCCTTGGAGAAGACATGGGGGAAATAATAGACGGACCACTCGTTTACGACCTTGGAAGCGGGGTTGTGCATGGTCTTGAGATCGTCGAGCACCATCTTGCGGCAGGTGTCGTAGGGGATCTCCTTCATGTTCTTGTGCTTGCGCAGGGCATAGGTGGTGATGACCTGATCCTTGGTATCGCGCCAGCGGCGGTAATAAACCATCAGATGGCCGAGCTTGGCGGGAACCATGTTGTCGAAAACGTAGTAGGAGATTTCGGGATGATCCTCAGGCTTGGTCTCCACGGCAAGCACGTCGTAGCGCTCATAGTCGATCTTGGAGAACAGGGCCTTCTCATCCTCACGGGCGTCAAAGTAGTCCACCATGCCGACCAGTCCGTCGCGGCGGTTGGCGGAATCACCGACGTAGAGCGGCGCGGTGACGATGATCTTGTCGTATTCCTCGACCTGACCGTTCACAGTGACGAAGACCTTGCCGTCATGGCGCTCGACCTTCGTGATGTTGGAGTTCAGACGCGCGTGGTTTTTCAGGTGGTCGTTGAGCTGCTCCCAGATATACTGGGTGCCGTTCTTCCAGGTCCAGAGGTTAATCTTGACGAAGTTCATGCAGGTCTGGAAGTCCAGATACTTGAGCACGTAGGCGGCAGGGATCTCGTCAAAGTAACCGTAGCCGAAGGAGGTGAAGGGCCCGATCCAGACGTCCTGGGTCAGCTCGACGCCGTTCTTCTTGCAGAATTCGCTGAACGGAAGGGAGAGGTCCTTGAGGTTGGGGTTGGAGCCGGAGACGGGTTCGCGGCGGGCGTTCTGCTGGGAGAAGCCCTCGTAGCGGCCCTGGGCAACGCCGCGGTGGCCGTTGAGATCGTAGCCCTTATACTTGGTTTCCAGGATCTCGCCGAGCAGCTTGATCTGCTTCTTCATCTTGAGCAGGCGGGGGATCTTGAGCAGGTTCTTCTTCGGCTCGAAGGGCTCGATGACCTTGCCGGCCGCGTTCTTGTAGTTGCGGTTCAGCTTGGGGCCGTCGTGCGTAATGCCGCAGAATTCCTCAACGTCGTGCACGGCATAGTAGGAAGGTACGCCCATGATGGCGCCCATCTCGTAGCGGCGGCCGTTGTAGTGCGGCGACCAGCATTTGCCGCCGACGCGGTCAGACTTTTCCAGGATGGTGTAGTTCTCGTAGCCCTTCTTTTCCAGGTACATACCGGCGGACAGACCGGCGGGGCCGCCGCCAATGATACAGATGCGTGCGTTTTTGTCCATGTTATGATTCCTCCTTCTGGTAATAGCAAGCGTTTCGCTTTTGCTTCCTTCGGCTATTATACTACATAACATTTAAAAATGCACGAACAATTTCAGAAAATCCTGTTTATTTTTGAATCCTTTCATGCTATAATATACTTGAATCAGAATGAAGTCCGGAGAGTGAAGGATTTGCGCCATACTTCTTTTCTATCTATGCTCGCGCACAACGCCGAAGCGTTCCCCGAAGGAATCGCTCTGCGCGACGCAAGACGTCAGTTGACCCGTGCTGAATTGCTGCATGAGATCCAAGCGCGCGCCGAACGATGGCGCGCTTCCGGCAAAACCTGCCTGGCCGTACTCTGCGACGGAAGCCTGGATTGTCTGTGCGCGATCCTCTCGGCCTCTGCTGCCGGCTTACAGGTCGCCCTGCTGGACGAAAACGTCCCGGAGGATGCGCTTCCCGGTCTGCTGGCCTACGTGGAAGCAGACGAATTCTGGGGCGCGGAGCTGCTGGAGCTTGACGTTGCGCCGTATCTGACGCGCGGCGTTCGGGAGCCCGCGGGTATTCTCTTTTTTACCTCCGGCACGACGCAGGCCTCCAAGGCCGTCGTGCTGACGGAAGCCAGTCTTTGCGCCAGCGCCTGGAACGGAAACGAGCTCCTTCCGCTTGACAGAACAGACACCCTGCTCTGCGCTCTGCCGCTGAACCACGTCTTCGGCTTCGTCTGCGGCGTTCTCTGGGGTCTGCAGGCAGGTGCGACGGTCGCCCTGGGCGGCGGGCCGCGGCGCTTATCCGCCGATTTGCAGCGCTTCCACCCGACTGCGGTCAGCGTGGTTCCGACCCTGCTTGGCTTCCTGCTCCAACACTGCGAGCTTCCGCCGGAATTAAATCTGGTTCTGGTTGGCGCGGGGAATTGCCCCGAGCCGCTGATTCAGGCTGCCGGGAGCCGCGGGCTTCGCGTTGCAGTGGGTTATGGGTTGACCGAGACGAGCTCCGGCGTGGCCCTTTCCCCTGTCGGTAACTCAAACGCGATGGAGCTCTGCCCCGAGGCGGAGGCCCGGATCGCGGAGGACGGAGAGATCCTGATCCATGCGCCGACCTGCATGATGCAGGGCTACTACAAAAAGCCGGAGGATACTGCCGCCGTCCTGCATGACGGCCTGCTTCACACCGGTGATCTCGGCGCGCTTGACGAGCTTGGGCGGCTTCGTGTGACCGGGCGGAAAAAGGAGATGCTCGTCCTGACTGACGGCACGAAGATCTACCTGCCGGAATATGAAGAATCGCTTGCCGCTTTGCTCGGAACGAACGAGCTTGCCGTTGCCCTGAGAAACGGTCGGCCTGTGCTGCTGCTTTCCGAGGCTGAAGCGGACAAAAAGGAGCTGATGAATCGGCTGGCCCCGGTTATGGAGCGCCTGCCGAGAGGACAACAGCTTACGGATATCCTGATCCTGCACCGTCCCCTGCCGCGGACCGCGACGGGGAAAATCAAACGCTGGACTTTGACACAACTGATGGAGGAACTGATATGACAAGAGAAGAAATCCTGAACCAGACCGTATCCGTGATTTACGACTGCATTCCCGATCTGGACGGAACGGAGCTGCGCGAAGACAGCGTAATCAACACGGACACTGGCGTTGATTCGATGGGCTTTACGCTGATCATGTGCCGGCTGGAAGCGGTTTTTGGCGTGCAGATACCGAATCGCCAGTGGCAGAAGCTGCAAACCCTCGGCGACGTGGTGGACGCGATCGAAAAGCGTTTGAACTAATATGGAAATCTTTGAAACGACCTGCAAGCTGCGGAACGCGGACGTGGATATGCACCGGCGGTTCAAGACCGCTTCCCTGCTGACGCTCTTGCAGGAGACGGCGATCGCCCACACGGAAGCCATCGGAATGGGCCGCGAAAGGACGCTGGATCGCGGCCTTTTGTGGATCATCACCCTCCAGCGGCTCTCCATCCTCCGCATGCCGGTCTATGACGAGACGATCACCGTGCAATGCTGGCCCGGAAAGACGATGCACGTCCTCTTTCCGCGCTATTACCGCATGACAAGTGAAACAGGAGAGCTGCTGTTGGAGGGCTCGGCCCTCTGGGCGCTGATCGACGAGCAGTCCCACCAGCTCATTTTCCCGGACGACTACGGCATTCGCATCCCCGGCCTTGTCACCGGACAGGAAACGCCCCTGCCGCGCGCGCCGAAGGCCGTTCCGCTGACGCACCAGACCGAGTTCACGGTTCCCTATACTTACGTGGACCTCAACCGGCATATGAACAACGTCCGGTATCTTGATTTGGCGGAAAACACGATCCCGCACGAAGCCCACGATCATCCGCTGAAAAGTCTGGAAATCGAATACAGCAGTGAGGCAAAGCTCGGTCAGACGATCCGCGTCCAGTGGGGCAAGCTCGGCGGGGTCTATTTTGTGGACGGCGAGGACGAGCGGCGGCTGTTCCGCGTCCGGCTTGAATACGACGAGAAGGAGCTTCTGACGCCATGAACGAAGCCGCCTCTCCCCTGCGCTGTCCGGTCTGCGGAAACCCTCTGTTTCTTTCGGAACGGACGCTGCAATGTGAACGCAGGCACAGCTTTGATCTGGCAAAGGAAGGCTACGTTAACCTGCTTCTGAGCCACAAGGCCGCCGATACGATGGGCGACAGCAAGGAAGCGGCCCGCTTTCGGCGCGACTTTCTGAGCCGCGGCTACTATGCGCCGCTCCGGGACGCGCTGGTCGGAAAGCTCACAGGGAAAACGGGCAGACTGCTGGATGTCTGCTGCGGCGAAGGCTATTACACCGCAGCACTCGGCGCGATTCCGGGGCTGGACGTCTGGGGCTTCGATCTCGCCCGCGAGATGGTCCGCCTGGCCGCCAAGCGGGGCGGCGCGCGCTATTTCGTGGCCAATCTGGCGCATATTCCGGTCGCGGACGAGAGCTTTGATTTTGCATCCCTGCTATTTGCCCCCTTCCAGGAGGCGGAGTTGGCGCGCATCCTGAAGCCCGGCGGGCGGCTGTATCTGGTCGTGCCGGGAAAGCGCCACCTCTTCGGGCTCAAGCAGGCCGTCTATGACGCGCCGTACGAGAACGACGAGGCCCTGCCGGAGACGAAGCGCCTGAAGCTGATCGGAACCGAACGAATCGACGCGCAGATTTGCCTCCGATCCCAGGCGGATATCCAGGCCGTTTTCCGCATGACGCCCTATTACTACCGTACTGCACAGGCAGACCGCGAAAAGCTGAACGGTCTGGATGAGTTGGAGACGGAGATTTCCTTCGTGATCGCAGAATATCAGAAAGTGGAGGCCGAATTATGAAAAAAGCGATTTCTCTTTTCTGCGTGCTTGTAATCTGTATGGCTCTGCTCTGCGGCTGTACGCAGACCGGTTCCGTTGCGCCGCAGGAGCCCGAAAAGAATCCGGAGGCCTGGCTGCTCCAGCAGGCGCGCGACCTGATCGAGACCATGACAAAGGCGAATCCTACGCTTACGGCACCGATGTCAGAAGAAGAGAAAGACGCCTTCGATACGATGAAGGTGGGCCTGTTCGATCATCCCTCGGCAGAGCTCTATCTCTATCCGAACTACGTGCCCCTATTGGATTCGCTTCAGGAAGCGGATTTCATGGCGGATTCGACGATCAGTTCGGAGCTCATTGCCGAAAGAGATCCCATGTACTTACCGAATCTTCTTTTCTCTGCCAACAACAGTCATCTTGCAGTTGCCGTTTACACTGCGACCCAGATCGGCGGTTTTCTGGACGTGCCGACCTTTCTGCGCGGGAACGCTGCTCTCCTGCTCTGGCACGGAACCAACAGTACTGCCGTGATCGTCTTTGCAGATCGCGGCGTCGGTTTACAATACAATGGCTGTCTGCTGATGAAATGGAGTGAGTATGCCGTTATCGAAGCGCTCGACAAGCTGCCCAGGGAGGGCATGCAAAACTACGACGCCGATGCACTGGAAGGCATGCTCAAGCTGGAGGCTTCCGTGCCGCACGCCGTTTCCGTCTCTTCCGCCAAGTCCGCCGAGGAATTCTATCTGAGCAGCGTGAATGATCTGCTGGCATACGTGACGGAACGTCAGAACGTGATCACAAAAGCATATTTTCCGGGAGAGGAAGACCTTCAGGCCGCTGCCAGGATCACGGGGGAACCGGAGCGGATCACGCTCTACGAGGGCGTTGACGACCGGGGCATTTCTCAAATGATCGTCAGCGAATTCGGAATCGAATCGACCAGGACGTTTAACGTTTCTTATACCCTTTATACCGAGACCTGTCCCCTTGCTGCGAAAAACGCCGTCGCCTTTTTGGATTTTCCGGATGGCAAACGCGCGATCGCGCAGATCTACCAGGGCGAGATCTGTTCGACTCTGATTCTCCATCCCCTGCCTGAGGAAGCCGCCGAGATGCTGGAGGAGCGGCTTTCCGGTATGGCGACCAACACCATAGAGCTTCATTGAACCAACCATTTCATAGGAGGAACATCATGAAAGTAACCGAACGTTTTCTGAACTACGTCGCCTTTGACACCCAGTCCGACGAGGCCAGCGAAACCTGCCCCTCCACGCCGAATCAGCTTCTTCTTGGCGAGCATATCGTCGCCGACCTCAAAGCAATCGGCGTGGCGGACGCCCACATGGACAAGGACGGCTATGTCTACGGCTCCGTACCCGGCACCGCGGAAGGGCCTGTGATCGGTCTGATCGCCCACATGGATACGGCGCCCGACTGCTCCGGTAAGAATATCAAGCCCCGGATCGTAGAATATAAGGGCGGCGATATCGTTTTGAACGAGGCCGAACACATTGTGATGAAGGCCGCAGATTTTGAGCGCCTGGAGCGGAGCGTCGGCAAGCATCTGATCGTCACCGACGGCACGACCCTGCTTGGCGCGGATGACAAGGCCGGCGTGGCGGAAATCCTGACTGCCGTCGAGGAATTGATTCGGGATAAAGCGCCCCACGTGCCCATCCGCATCGGCATTACCCCCGACGAAGAGATCGGACGCGGCGCAGATCGCTTTGACGTGAAGGGCTTCGGCGCGGAATTCGCCTACACTGCGGACGGCGGCACGCTGGGCGAGATCGAATATGAAAACTTCAATGCGGCCTCCGCCTCCGTCGTTTGCAAGGGCGTCTCCATCCATCCGGGCAGCGCCAAGAACAAGCTCGTCAACGCGATGCAGGTGGCGATGGATTTCCACGCCATGCTGCCGGCCAACGAGCGCCCCGAGCATACCGAGGGCTACGAGGGCTTCTCCATGCTGCACCAGATGGAGGGCGGCGTAGAGGAGGCCAAGCTGGGCTATATCATCCGAGACCACGACCGCTTCAAGTTCGAGCAGAAGAAGTCCCGGTTTGAGATGATCGCAAACTATCTCAACGAGGCCTACGGCGAAGGGACCGTGACCGTGACGCTCAAGGACAGCTACTACAACATGAAGGAGAAGATCCTCCCCGTGATGCACGTGGTTGAGCGGGCAAAGAACGCGATGCGCGAGGCCGGCATGGACCCGATCGCCGTTCCCATCCGCGGCGGCACGGACGGCGCACGGCTGAGCTTTGAGGGTCTTCCCTGCCCGAATCTCTGCACCGGCGGCGAGAACTTCCACGGGCGCTTTGAATACATCCCCGTGGAAGATATGGAAGCCTGCGTGCAGATGATCAAGAACATCCTGAAGCCGTGAAGCACCTTGCGCCGGATTGCTTCCGCGCCTTCGCATGCGCGATGGGCAACTGCCCGGATTCCTGCTGCAGGGCGGGCTGGGAGATCGTGATCGACCCCGAGACGCGGAAGCGATATGAAGCGTTGACCGGCCCGGACGGAGAAACCGTCCGGGCTGCGGTCGTACCCGGAGCGGAAGCCCTGCTCCGGCAGACGGATGGCGTCTGCGTCCTGCTGCAGCCGGATGGGCTTTGCTTTTGCCAGAAGCACTTCGGTCACGACGCGCTCTGCCGCGTCTGTCGCGAATATCCGCGCTTTCACCGGGAATTCGGCAACCTGACCGAGCATGGGATCAGCCTGAGCTGCCCGACGGCCTTCGCCCTTGCCGTTTCGAAGGCTCCAACCCTGGAAGCCTGGGAAGACGACGCCCCGATCGTTCCGAACGAACTGGACCCGGAGCGGTATCTTGCGCTCCGCGCGGGGCGAGACCTTGCCCTGCGCCTTCTGTTGGATGAAAACCGTTCCCTTGCAGATCGGATTCGGCTGGTTCTCTCTCTGTCCAAGCGTATTCAGGACGGGATGGACGGCTGGATCAGAACCGGAAAACTGGCATGCCGCAGACTCTCCTCCCCCATCGGACAGGCGGCAGCCCTGCGAAACGACCGCATTCGCCCGACGCTTCGGACGCAGCGGGCAAGACTGCGCCAGCTTGCGCGGTATTATCGCAGCCTGGAGCTTCTAAACCCGGATTGGCCGGACGCGCTGAACCGATTTCTGGACCGGACGGACGAGCTTCCCGCCGACTGGCTGGAACCGGACGAGCCGGAGCTTTATGCGCGGTATCTCTGGTTCTCCCTCTTCAAGTATTGGCTCGATGCGTCGGATGACGGCCTGCTGCTTGCTCGCGTGCGGCGAAGCCTGTCCATGACACTCCTCGGGCTTGCGATGGATCGCGTCCTTCCCGCCGAGCGGAGCTGGCTTCAGCGCATCAGCCGCGAGATCGAGCATTGCGAGGAAAATCTGGAAGCCCTTCTTTTGCTGGAGGGGAAACGAACGGCTCAATAAAGCGCGGTTCATCCGCCCGAAAAAACGCAAATATCACCCACTTCCCTCTTGCAGTTCCAAATTCAGTATGCTATAATACAAAAATCAATGGCATAACGCCCCGCAGCAACCGCGATTTTGCGCCGTCTGCGGCACGGTTTGCCCCATTTTATTCAGAAAGCAGGGATTTTTATGGAAACTTTATTAACGCTTCGGGAACTTTACCGCAACGTGAACGCCTACGCGGGCAAGAACGTGAAGATCGGCGGTTGGGTACGAAACCGGAGAGCTTCCAAGTCCTTTGGTTTTATCATGCTGTCCGACGGCACCTATTTCCAGCCCGTTCAGGTCGTGATCACCGACGCTCTGGATAACTTCGCCGAGATGGCAAAGATCAACATCGGCGCGGCCCTGATCGTGGAGGGCAAGGTCGAGATGACCCCGGACGCCAAGCAGGCCTTTGAGATCCAGGCCGTCTCCGTGGCTGTGGAAGGTCCCTCTACGCCCGACTATCCCATCCAGCCCAAGCGTCACACGCTGGAGTACCTCCGCACCGTGACCCATCTGCGTCCCAGGACCAACACCTTCCAGGCCGTGTTCCGCGTCCGCAGTCTGATCGCCTACGCGATCCACAAGTTCTTCCAGGAGCGCGATTTCGTCTACGTACACACGCCTCTGATCACCGGCTCCGACTGCGAAGGCGCCGGCGCGATGTTCCAGGTCACGACTCTGGATCTGAACGATCCGCCGCGGCTGGAGGACGGCTCCGTGGACTACACGAAGGACTTTTTCAACAAGCAGACCCTTCTGACCGTCTCCGGCCAGCTCAACGGCGAGACCTTTGCAATGGCCTTCCGCAACATCTACACCTTCGGCCCCACCTTCCGCGCCGAGAACTCCAACACCACCCGCCACGCAGCGGAATTCTGGATGATCGAGCCGGAAATCGCCTTTGCCGATCTGGAAGACGATATGCATCTGGCCGAGGATATGCTGAAATATATCATCTCCTACGTTCTGGAAAACGCGCCGGAGGAGATGAACTTCTTCAACAGCTTCGTGGACAAGGGCCTTCTGGACCGGCTGCATCACGTTCTGAACTCCGACTTCGGCCACGTGACCTATACCGAGGCGATCGAGCTGCTTCAGCCGCACAACGATGAGTTTGAGTACCCGGTCTCCTGGGGCTGCGATCTGCAGACTGAGCACGAGCGCTTCCTGACCGAGCAGATCTTCCAGCGTCCGGTCTTTGTGACCGACTATCCGAAGGAGATCAAGAGCTTCTATATGAAGCTGAACCCGGACGGAAAGACCGTGGCGGCAATGGACTGTCTGGTTCCCGGCATCGGCGAGATCATCGGCGGCAGTCAGCGCGAGGACGACTACGAAAAGCTCCTTGCCCGCATTGAGGAGCTGGGCATGAAGCGCGAGCTCTACGACTTCTATCTGGATCTGCGCAAGTACGGCTCCGCCCGTCACGCGGGCTTTGGCCTTGGCTTTGAGCGCTGCGTGATGTATCTGACCGGCATGGGCAACATCCGCGACGTGCTCCCCTTCCCCCGTACCGTCGGTACCTGCGAGCTTTGATCGGAAACCAATTCATAACAAATCGGCTGGCTCAGACAAGTTGAGCCAGCCGATTTGTGATTATCAAAGAATGCCCTTCAGCCATACCAGGATCAGCATATGCACGGGATAAAAGGCGTAGAAGCCGAACTGCAGGGCTTTTTGCCCGGCCTTCGTTTGGGGCGTCCAGCCGCGGCTGCCGTGATAAGCAAGGCACAACGGCAATGCAAGCAGGGACGCAAGCTGAGCAAGCGACCAGGAACTCGGAGCGGCAACGGACCAGGGACGGCCGATCAGGGCGCGGGCGAACTGCCCGACCATATGGACCAGGGTGGGAGAAAAAACCGCAAGGAAACAAGCGATCAGCAGGATCGTGCTCTGATTCCGATGGCTGCGAAGGAGCCCTTGGGGTTCCGGCTGTCTGCGGCTGGGGTACAGATAGTAGAAAGCAAGCGCAAGCAGGATCCCCGTCTTGCCGTAGTCCGATTGAAGAATCTCTCTGAAATACAGCATCTGGACGCCGAGAACGATCCCGATTCCAAGGGCAAGCAGACCGGCTCTGTGCTTGAGCGTCTCCAATAGCCAGATCGCAAGGTAACCGATCAGCAGGGTGAACATCACGTTCAGATCCCGCTGCATCGGAACGCCTTCGATCATCAGACTGAACGGGACCTGGGAGATTAGACTGAAGATCGCAAGCCTTATGGCGTACCGCAGGCGGTTCGAGGTACGCCTGTAGCCCTCCGTCATCTGAAACACGTAGATCGGAAACGCCAACCGGCCGATGATCCGGAGAATCATCGGCCCGTAGAAGCAATATCCGATGTGGTCGATCAGCATGAACACGCTGGCAAGAAGCTTCAGTCCAAGCGCGGTCATTCCATTTCCCTTCTGCCCTCCAGGGCGCGAAGCAGGGTTACCTCGTCGGCGTATTCCAACTGACTGCCGACGGGAATGCCGTAGGCCAGGCGCGTAACCTTGACCTCCATCGGGCGGAGCAGACGGGAGATGTACATTGCGGTGGCCTCGCCCTCGGTATCCGGGTTCGTTGCCATAATGACCTCGCGCACACCGCCTTTGGCGACGCGGGTAAGCAGCTCTCGAATGCGGACGTCGTCCGGGCCGACGTGATTCAAGGGTGAGATCACGCCGTGCAGCACGTGATAGACGCCGTTGAACTCACGGGCGCGTTCCATGGCGATCACGTCCCTGGGCTCGGCCACGACGCAGATCACACTGTGGTCTCTGGCCTCATCGGCGCAGATCGGACACTGCTCTGCGTCCGTCAGATTCTGACAGATCGGACAGGTGTGAACCGTCCGCTTGGCTGCAATGATCGCGTCGGCAAAGCCCTGCGCTTCTTCGTCGGAAAGGCTCAACAGGTGAAAGGCCAGACGCTGGGCGGTCTTTCCTCCGATTCCGGGCAGACGGGCGAATTCCTCCGTCAGCCGTTCCAGTGCGTTCGGAAAATACCGCTGCATCAGAACAGACCACCCAGGCCGCCGAGATTCAGGCTTCCGGTCAGCTTGTTCATATTGCTCTGCGCGTCGGCTTCAGCGCTGCGCATGGCCTCGTTCACAGCGGCGACGACCATATCCTGAAGCATTTCAACGTCGTCGGGGTCCACAGCCTCGGGCTGGATCTCGATGGAAACGACGGTGTGCTTGCCGTTGACGACCGCCTTCACCATACCGCCGCCGGAGGTCGCCTCATAGGTCTTGTTTTCGAGTTCCTCCTGCATTTTGATCATGTCCTGCTGCATCTTCTGGGCCTGCTTGATCATGTTCATATTCATGCCGCCCATCGGGTTGCCGCGATAACCGCCTTTTGCCATTGTAATATCCTCCTTAAAGTTCAATCTGTTGTTGTATCAGCCGCGCTTCTGGCGCGTGCAGCTCCTGACCGGAAGACTTACTTCCGACTCTCCCGAATATGAATGACGTCGGGACGCTTGCGTCCGAGCTGCAGGAGCTGATTCATCGGATCGTCTGCGCCGCCGATGACACTCTTCTTCTGTACAAAGCGGACCTGAATGGGCCGCATCAGAATGGCCGAAGCCTTCTGTGAGAGAACCTGTCTGGTCTTTTCCGTATCTACGATGCCCTTGACAAAATCCGAGACGCAGACGAACTCCAGAACGTTTTCATTCAGCCGGGGTTCAAGATTCCTCTGCGCAGAGAGCGGAAAATATCCGCGGACAGAGGGCTCGAGATCCGATTTCGAGCGCGTCACCAGATCTGCCCAAAAGCCGACGGGAAGCTCCTCGCACGGGGGCTCGGACGCAGCTTCCGGCGGAACGGAGACGGGTTCTTCCCCCTGCGGGGGCGGGAGCGTTTCCTCCGGCGGAGCGGAAACGGCTGGCGACGGTTGAGGGGCAGAGACGAATTGGCCGGAGACCAGGCTCTCCTCAAGCCGCGTCAGACGGGCATTCAACGAAACGGGGTCCAGATTCAGCGAAGCATCGCACATCTGAACCAGGCAAAGCTCCACGTCGATCCGCCGGTTTGCGCTGCGCTGGAAGCCGGCGGCAGTCTGCTGGAGGAGGGTCGTAATGCGCAGGAGCTCCCCCGAGGTGAACCGTGGCAGCAGAGCGCGAAGCTCCTCATCCGTGCAGACGCCGGTCAGCATGGATCTGCCAAAGGCCGGAGCCGTTTTCAGGATCAGAAGATCGCGGCTCAGAGAGATCAGCTCGTCCACAAGGGCGGACAGATCCTTTCCTTCGGCATACTGCTCGCCGAGCAGGGTCAGGGCAGTTTTGACGTCCTTTTCCGCAGCCGCCGTCAGAAGCTCCGCAGCCTTCCGCGCTCCGGCAATGCCGAGACAGTTGTAGACGGTTTCCGCCGTCAGCGGTCCGTTGGAGGAGGAAGCACACTGATCGAGCAGGCTCAGTCCGTCGCGGAGGGCGCCGTCAGCCAGTCTGGCAAGCAGATTGGACGCCGCGTCGTCGATCTGAATGCCTTCTTCATAGGCGACGTAGTGAATCCGGGAGGCGATCTCGTCGGGTGAGATGCGCCGGAAGGAAAAGCGCTGGCAGCGGGAGAGGATCGTAGCCGGGACCTTGTGCAGCTCCGTCGTGGCCAGAATGAACATCAAATGCGCCGGAGGCTCCTCGATGATCTTGAGCAGGGCGTTAAAGGCCGACATCGAGAGCATGTGGACTTCGTCGATGATATAGACGCGCTTTTTGACCTCCGCCGGGGCGTAGATCGCGTCTTCACGCAGGCCGCGCACGTTATCCACGCCGTTATTCGAGGCTGCGTCGATTTCCAGAACGTCGGTGCAGCTTCCGTCGTCGATGCTTTTGCAGGCGGTGCAGCAGTTGCACGGATTGCCGTCCACCGGATGCAGGCAGTTGACCGCCTTGGCTAAGATTTTGGAGCAGGTGGTCTTGCCGGTGCCGCGCGAGCCGGTGAACAGATAGGCATGGCTCAGCTTACCGGAGATGAGCTGCGATTTGAGGACCTGTGTCACGCTTTCCTGCCCCACGACGTCGTCAAAGGTCTGTGGACGGTATTTACGGTATAGTGCCTGATACAAGTCTTCCCCTCCCCTTTAGACGTACCGGCTCATGACAAGATCGCACACCTACATTTGAATCAGCGTTATCCCCGTTTCCCGGACAGCCAGCTCAGAAACGGCATCCTCACGGCACACGGCGCTTTCCGCTTAATGCTGCTCGGTTCCCCGCCTGACATGGTTCACGGGGCGCCGTTGCGTGAGACCGTCTCCTCAACACCGCTTATACGGACAGCGAGACAACGCAAACCCGGGTGTAGGGATTCACTCCTGCTGTAGCGGATTGCAGGTTACAGGGCACCGCTATCTCCCCGGCTAGTGCGACCTTGTCACAAGCCGGTACGCTTATGACAAGTCTTATTCTATTTTACACAAAATGCAGCAAATTTGCAAGCATTAATCCAGCTTGGATTCAATAAAGTCAGCCAGCTCGCCGAGCGTGGTGACCTTCTCGTCCAGCTCCAGATCGACGCCAAGCTCCTCTTCGAGGTCCATCAGCATTTCAACGGTATCCAGAGAATCGAGATGCAGGCTTTCAAAGGTCGTATCGCGATTCAGGTTTTCAGCAGAAAGATCAAGCTCCCGGGACAGATAAGAAATGAGCTTTTCCAGCATTCGTTTTGCCTCCTGTAAAATCCGAATTTCAACCGGCCCTGCAAGGGGCCTTTTTACTATAATGTATCATACGGATTTTTTCTGTATTGTCAAGCAAAATTTTTGTGAACCGGAAAAATCAGCTCAGAAAATCCTTGAGCAGCTTGGAGCGAGACGGATGCCGCAGCTTGCGCAGGGCCTTTGCTTCGATCTGGCGAACCCGTTCGCGGGTCACGTTGAATTCGCGGCCAACCTCCTCAAGCGTATGGGCGCGTCCGTCCTCCAGACCGAAGCGCAGACGGAGCACCTTACATTCGCGGGTAGAGAGCGTCTTCATGACGTCGCTCAACTGAGAACGGAGCATATTGTAGGAAGCGGATTCCGCAGGCTCAGTCAGCTCGCTGTCGGGAATGAAGTCGCCCAGATGGCTGTCGTCCTCCTCGCCCACCGGCGTCTCCAGGGAGACCGGGTCCTGGGCGATCTTCATGACCTCGGCGATTTTATCCTCCGGGATACCAAGCTGCTCGCTGATCTCCGTCAAAGTCGGCTCATGCCCAAGCTCCTGCACCAAGGACCGCGAGGCGCGGGAGACGCGGTTGATCGTCTCGACCATGTGGACCGGAATGCGAATCGTGCGGGCCTGGTCAGCGACGGCTCGGGTAATGGACTGACGGATCCACCAGGTCGCGTAGGTGGAGAACTTGTAGCCCTTGGTGTAGTCAAACTTCTCCACTGCCTTCAAAAGGCCCATGTTCCCCTCCTGGATCAGATCCAGAAGCTGCATGCCGCGGCCGAGATAATGCTTGGCTACGGATACGACCAGGCGCAGATTGGCCTCGACCATACGCTTCTTGGCGGCCTCGTCGCCCTCGGCGATCCGGCGGGCAAGATCGATCTCCTCCTCCGCAGAGAGAAGGTCGATCTTGCCGATTTCCTTGAGGTACATCCGGACCGGATCGGTCAGATTTGCCTCGTCGCTTTCCAGGTCCGCAAGATTGTCGCTATCCGAAACGGTTTCCCCGCTTCTCTCTAACTGCAGAATCTCGGAGTCAGTGGGCAGAAGATCGCTTGCAGACGCAACGATCTCAGCCACGTCGGATACGTCGATCTCGATCCCTGCGTGTTCAAGGGCGTCATAAATCTTTTCGGTTTGTTTTTCATCGGCGTCGATGGCGTCGAGCGTGTGAAAAAGCTGTTTGGAGGTGACCTTGCCGTTTTTCTTTCCAAGCTCTATGAGCGCGCGAATCCGCTGCTGCATCTGTTCCATGGTTTCTGCGTTTTGGTTCTGTTCCAAGTTACTTCCCTCCGTATCCTTTTTTGGATTTTAATCTGCTTTGCAGGGCCAGAAGATCGGTTTCTGAATCGGACTGGTTCTTTTTATCGTGTTCCTCTTGAATGATGCTTACGCAATCCCGAAATGCATCGTCTCCGGCCACGCGGTCCATTTTGCCGGTCACGGCGGACAGATGGGCCATTTCGTCAGCGGTAAAGCCCTCTAAGACGGCAAGGGAGACGGTCCGACCGTCCTTGTGCCGCTGCCGAAGCGCGTCGTAGGCTCGGCCCAGGACCGGAACGGAAAACGATTCGCCGGTCAGGCTCGGAGCCAGATCAAACTGAGCGGGCTCCACCAGGACTTGTGCCAGAACGCTCTCCTCGGCGCGGGCGGAGCGAAGATTGTCGTAGCGAATCTCGCGGAATTTCGGCTGAATGGCAGCCGCCGGTGAGAGATCGCGCTTCTCCTTTTGTCGCTGTTCCCGATATTGCCGCTTTTTATACGCCTTCCCAACCTCAAGGAGCATGGCGTCCTTCGAGATTCCTGCGGCCTTCGCCGCACGGTCTGCGTAGATCTCGCGTTCGACGGAATTGGAGAAGGTAGAGATCAGCTCCGCAGCCTTGTGCGAAAACTCGACGCGCTGTTCGTCCACGGTGAGGTCATATTGGCTTTGAATGGACAGAAGGCGGTAGTCCGCCTGGTTCTCGGAGCCCTGCAGGAGAACGGCAAAGGGGTCTGCGCCGAATTTGTGCAGAAATTCGTCGGGATCCTTGGCGTCGTGCAGACGCAGAATCTTGACCTTGACCCCCGCCTTGGTGAACATGTCGATGGCGCGCTGGGTCGCGTTCTGCCCGGCCTGGTCGCTGTCGTAGGTCATTACGACCTGATCCACGTATTTGCTGATGATATTCACCTGTTCCTCGGTCAGAGCCGTGCCCTGGGAGGCCACGGCGCAGTCAAAGCCGAACTGGTGGCAGGCGATCACGTCCAGCGGGCCCTCGCAGAGGATGATTCTCCCCTGCTTGGACTTTTTGACGATGTTCATCGCGTAGAGGAATTTGCGCTTCTGGAAGATCAGCGTCTCCCCGGAATTGATGTACTTCGGCTTTCCCTCCGGGTCGAGCGTGCGCCCGGCGAAGCCGACCACGTTGCCGCGTATGTCGATCAGCGGAAAGATCACGCGGTTGCGGAACTTATCGTAGAAATTGGTTCTCCCGTTTTTCTCCTTGGAGACGGCGAGATCGGCGGCGAGCAGCTCGGCACGGGTATAGCCCTTCTGCTCCATCGCGTCCGCCAGACTTCGCCATCCGTCGGGAGCGAAGCCGATGCCGAAGCGGCTGACCGTGTTCCAGTCCAGACCCCGGCGGAGCAGATAGGCCCGAGCGGGTTGACCGTCGCCGCTTTTGAGCTGCTCGTGGAAAAACCTTGCTGCGTCCTTGCAGAGCGCCCAGAGACGCTCTTGCTCGCGATAGCGGCTCTCGTATTCGCGGTCGTCCGGAACCTCCAAATTGACGCGCTGGGCCAGAAAGCGAACGGCGTCGGGATAGCTCAGACTTTCGATCTCCATGATGAAGTTGATGACGCCGCCGCCCTTGTGACAGCCGAAGCAGTAGTACATCTGTTTGTTCGGCGCGACGGAGAAGGAGGCCGTTTTCTCCCCGTGGAAGGGGCAGAGACCGAAGTAATTCGCGCCGCTGCGCTTCAACTGGACGTATTGGCCGACCACGTCCTCGATCGGATTGCGGGCGATCAGCTCGTCCAGAAACGCTTGGGGAAAGGCCACGGGGTTCACCTCCTTTGAGAGAGCAAAAATACGATCAACGGATCGACCAAGCGGTCGGTACGAAGATTTCTTCAAATTTGAAAACGGCGTATTTGTCGGTCATGCCGGCCACGTAGTCGCATACGACGCGGGGCATGCCCTCCAGATCAAGCTGCGTCCGAAAATCGGGCGGCAGCTTTTCGGGATGACTGTTGTAATAGCGGTAGAGCTCCTGGATGATCAGACGGGCCTTCGACTCCTCGCCCTTTGCCTTTGGATTGCGGTAGACGCGTTCAAACATGAATTCCCGGAGCTTGAGCATGGTTTGCAGGACCTCCGGCGTCATGCTGATCTCCGCTTTTCCGGCGGAGCTTTTCACAAGGTCGGAGACCAGAGTGTTGATCCGCTGGGAGTGCTTGCAGCCGAGCACGTCGGAGATCTCGGCGGGGATTTCTTCGTTTTTCAGAATACCGGCCCGCATTGCGTCGTCAATGTCGTGGTTGATATAGGCGATCCGATCGGCGTAGCGGACGATCTGACCCTCCAGACTCTCGGAGATCTCGGGGCCGCTGTGGCAAAGGATCCCGCGCCGGACCTCATAGGTCAGATTCAGCCCCTCCCCGTCCTTTTCGAGCTTGTCCACCACACGCAAGGATTGTTCGTTGTGGTGGAACGGAATTCCCATCACCTCGGAGAGGGCCGCTTCACCGGCGTGTCCGAACGGCGTATGGCCGAGGTCGTGACCCATTGCAGCGGCCTCCGTCAGATCCTCATTCAGACGCAGACAGCGGGCAATCGTTCTGGCGATCCGCGAGACCTCAAGGGTGTGGGTCATACGGGTGCGGTAATGGTCGCCCTCCGGCTGCAGAAAAACCTGCGTTTTATGCATCAGGCGGCGGAAGGATCGGCTGTGGAGAATGCGGTCTGCGTCGCGCTGATAGCAGGTTCGGTCCTCGGCCTCCGGCTCCGGACGACCGCGACCCCTGGTCTGCGAAGCAAGCGCAGCCCAGGGGGCAAGATATTCAGCCTCACGGCGTTCGAGTTCTTCCCGAATGCTCATTGTTATCACCATAGATATGATACGATAAAAAAATGGAAAATCCTTTAATCGCTGACCGGAAAAGCGCGGAATTCTGTCCCGGCGTCAATGCCCTGCACCGTACCGGCAGTCAGATCAGTCACGCGGGCCAAATAATCCTCGGCCGCGTCCGCAGGGAGGATCACGTGCAGGCAGACGTCGGCTCCGTATTCGGTGTCCAGAATCTGGCCGCCGGAGCGCTCGGTCTGCTGACGCAGGCGATCGTAATAGGTGTAGGGCAGGATCAGATCGAGCTTTTGCCACAGGCGCTTGACAGAGATGCCCGCCTCTGCGACCGCATCCCGCGCAGCCTTGCCGTAGGCGCGAACCAGTCCGCCCGTGCCAAGCAGAGTTCCCCCGAAGTAGCGGGTCACGATACAGCAGACGTTTTCCAGGCTCTGCCCGCGCAGGACGTCCAGAACCGGCATACCCGCCGTGCCCTGCGGCTCGCCGTCGTCGGAGTAACGCATCGGTCCGCCGTGAATGATATAGGCAAAGACGTTATGCGTGGCGTCCCAATGACGGGCGCGCATTTCCTTCAGGCGGGCCAGGGCCTCCTCCTCGGTCTCAACGACCCAGATCCGACCGATGAAGCGGGATTTTTTTTCGATGAATTCCGTCTCGGAATCCCGTGTCGGTACGCGGTAGCTCTCCATCATGTTACCTCATAGCGCTGCAGGCTTCCGTAAATTGCCTCGTCGCAGTTCACTTCGATCTCAATCCCCTCGGCAGTGTAGTCCACGCGCTGGACGTCCGCCTGATCGTGCAGACGCTCCACCTGCCCGCCCATCGAGTATGGCAGACAAAAGACTGCGTGCCGGATGCGGCGGGAAAGCTCCTTCTCGATCGCAGCGCGAAGCTCTGCGATACCTGCGCCGGTTTTCGCGGAGATTGCGACGGTCCGTTCTCCGTGCGGCAGGTCGGATACGTCTGCAAGGTCGCACTTGTTATAGACGCGGAGGACCGGCGTTTCCGGTCTGGCCAGCTCCCCGATCAGCTTGTCCACAACGGCGATCTCGTCGTCACGGTCCGGGTCGGCGGCGTCGATCACGTGGAGCAGGAGATCGGCGTATTCCAGCTCCTCCAGCGTTGCCTTGAAGGCCTCCACAAGATGATGGGGCAGCTTCGCAATAAAGCCGACGGTATCTGAAAGCAGGACGGACAGATGATCCGTCACTTCCCATTGACGGGTGGTCGTGTCAAGCGTGTCAAACAGGCGATCGTTCGCCGGGATGTCCGCCTGCGTGAGCAGGTTCAGAAGCGTCGATTTTCCGGCGTTCGTATAGCCAACGATGGCGACCACGGGGATTTCATTTTTCACGCGGCGCTTTCGCTCCACGGCGCGGAGCTTCCGAACCTGGGCAAGCTCGGCCTGCAGACGGTCGATTCGCGTGCGAATGTGGCGGCGATCCGTTTCCAGCTTGGTCTCGCCGGGCCCCCTCGTGCCGATCCCGCCGCCGAGCCGGGACATGGATTTGCCCATGCCGGAGAGCTTGGGAAGGAGATACCGATACTGTGCAAGCTCGACCTGCAGACGACCCTCGGCAGTCTGTGCCCGCTGGGCAAAGATATCCAGGATCAGGGCGCTGCGGTCCAGAACCGTACAGCCCGTGACGTCCTCCAGGGCGCGGATCTGGCTGGGCGAAAGCTCGTTATCAAATACGACCATGTCCGCCTCAAGATTATGGGCCAGGTCGCGAATCTCCTCGGCCTTCCCCTGACCCACGAAGCTGTGCGGGTCCGGCGCAGGGCGTGTTTGCAGGACCTTGGCAACGCAAGTCCCGCCGGCAGTCTGTAAAAGCGCCTCTAATTCGTCCAGAGAATTCTCCGTAGCCTGCTGTTCCTTTGTAAAGCAGTTGGCGGCAAGGCCCGCCAGAACTGCGCGTTCGATTTTGTGTTCTTCCATATTTCCTCCTTTCTGCGGGAGAAAAGAAAAAAGCCCGCACCAAAGTCAGGTGCGGGCTTTGACGATCTTACTTCAGGCCGTACTTCTTGTTGAAACGATCAACACGTCCACCGGTGTCAACCAGCTTCTGCTTGCCGGTGTAGAAAGGGTGGCACTTGGAGCAGATTTCAACCTTGATGTCCTTCTTCGTAGAACCGGTCTCAATGATCTCGCCGCATGCGCATCTGATTGTCGTCTGTTCGTACTTGGGATGGATACCTTCCTTCATTTCAGTTCACCTCTTTCTGTTATGGTAAAGGGCATTTTACGCCCCCGTTTTCAATCAGCCCGCATATATTACCACACCTGTTTTCAAAATGCAAGCCCTTTTTCAAAAAAATAGAAAAATTTTTTTGAAAAACCGCAAGATATTGTGCCTCATGCGTGAATATACACGTTGCGACGCCGCAGGAGTGCGCCGCCCGGGGCAACCGGACCGTCTGAAAACAGGGCGTACAGGTCGGCGGAGTGTGCCTCAAACGCTGCATATGCGTCGTCTGCCGCCCGTTCTCCCGAATCCAGAAGCGGTAAACGCGTCCGCGCTTGCCGCAGGAGGGAGCGTCCGCAATCGTTAAAGGCTAAAATTCGTACGTAGGGCGGATCAGTCTGCATCAGCGATTCCGTCAGGCCGAGGAAGGCGCAGAGCACCATGCGCTGAATACGGGCGCGGGCGTAGCGCTTGGTTTTCGTGCCGTCGATCACGGCGTCCACGGTCGCCTCTGTCCGGGCAAAGCGCATCAGCCTGCTCCACAGGCCCTCGCTGCCGAAGGGCAGCGCTTCGAATGCATCGTCTGACAAAGTTCGGAGACGGGCCAGAACGGCGCGTTCTCCGTTCGATGATAAATGGCGCTCCGCTGTCTCATAGAGGCTCCGGAGATAATCCGGAACGGCTTCCTGCCACTGACCGCCATCGACCATAACGCGTCGCAGGGCGGAGGCGCTCGGCTCGGCCGGGTCCAGGGCTTCCGCGTGGTATGCCCCTGCGCGGGGGATCACAAGCGGCTGCATGCTGCATCCCTGCCGCAGGATCGCTTTGCAGTATTCCACGCCGAGAATATCGTTGGGCTTGCTGACAACGTCGGGCGCGCCGAGCGCGCGCAAAGCCTCCGCCCGCGCAGAAGCGTAGGAGACGCCCGAGGCAAGGGCTTCCCGCAAACGAGCATCGAAGTCCGGATCGAGCTGGAGCCTTGCTGCCGACATCAGCGGTTCAGCCCTCCCCTGCTCGCTGCCGAAGCTCAATCGGTCACAGCCGAGCTCGGCCAGGATCCGAACGCCGCCGGCGGCAAAGCCCTCGGCGGAGGACAGGACGTACGGGATCGGGAGTTCCAGAACCAGGTCCGCACCGCAGCGGACGGCGGCCTCTGCGCGCAGATGGGTTGGGAATAACGCAGGCGCGCCGCGCTGAACCCAATCGCCGCTCATCAGACATACGACGGCGGTATCTTGCCCAAGCTGTTCGCGGATCGCGCGAAGCTGGCGCATATGCCCGTTATGGAAGGGATTGTATTCGCAGATCACGCCGACGAGGTTCATGCAGTTCGCCTCCGCATAAAATAATTGAAATTCTGCTTGCCTTATTCGTTATTTTGCGGTAGAATATGGCTTGTAGGGTTATTATAGCATATCCCCGCGAAAATCAAAGAATTTTTTTAGGAGATTTGAACATGGAAATTCTGGTTATTAACGCTGGCAGCTCCTCCCTCAAGTATCAGCTCATGGACCCCGAAACCGGCTTCGTTTTTGCCAAGGGTCTTTGCGAGCGCATCGGCATCGACGGCCGTTTGACGCACAAGGTTCCGCAGCGCGACCTGAAGGTCGAGCGTGAGATCCCGATGCCCACCCATTCCGAGGCGATTGCCGCCGTTCTGGAGGTTCTTCAGGATGCGGAAGTCGGCGTGGTTCGTTCCGTGGACGAGATCGACGCCGTCGGTCATCGCGTGGTGCACGGCGGTGTGAAGTTTGCTGCCTCCTGCCTGATCGACGAGGCCTGCAAGCAGGCAATCCGCGACTGCATCCCGCTCGGCCCTCTGCACAATCCCGCCAACCTGATGGGCATTGAGGCCTGCGAGAAGATCATGCCGAACAAGCCCCAGGTTGCCGTGTTCGACACTGCCTTCCATATGACGATGCCCGCGAAGGCCTATCGCTACGCGATCCCTGAGGAGTATTACGAAAAGGATCATCTCCGCCGCTACGGCTTCCACGGCACCTCCCACCGTTACATTGCCAAGCGCGTGGAGGCCCTGACCGGCCGCAAGGATCTCAAGGTCGTCAACTGCCACCTGGGCAACGGCTCCTCTCTCTGCGCGATCCAGAACGGGCAGAGCGTGGATACCTCCATGGGTCTGGCTCCCCTCTGCGGCGTTCCCATGGGCACCCGCGTGGGCGACGTTGACACCACCGTCGCGCAGTTCATTGCCGACAACTACGGCAAGACCATCGACGAGGTCCTGACCATTCTCAACAAGAAATCCGGCGTCTACGCCCTTTCCGGCGGCGTCAGCTCCGACTTCCGCGATCTGGAAGCCGGCGCCAACGAGGGCAATGAAAAGTGCCGTCTGGCCCTTGACAAATTTGCCTACGAGGTCAAGAAGTACATCGGTTCCTACGCTGCTGCGCTGGGCGGACTGGACGTTCTGGTCTTCACTGCCGGCATCGGCGAGAACGACGCCGCCACCCGCGCCTCCATCTGCGAGGGCATGGAATGGCTGGGCATCAAGCTCGACCCGGAGAAGAACAAGCTCCGCGGCAAGGAGCGCGTGATCTCTGCTGCCGACTCCAAGGTGCAGGTCTGGGTCATCCCCACGGATGAGGAGCTTATGATCGCACAGGACACCGCCGAGCTGGCAAAGCGCTAATCACAGATAAATAAATGACCCGGAGCCGTATCCAAGGACGCGGCTCCGGGTTTTTATGTATGCAGGATAAGCCGTCCGCTTACAGAAATTGTTCCAGAACGCGGGCAAATGCCTCCACGCCGGCGCGGTCGGCTTCATCGAAGCGGTTTTCCACGGGACTGTCGATGTCCAGAACGCCTGTCACGATCCCGTTTTCGTGCAGAGGAACGACGATCTCGGAACGGGAGGCGGAATCACACGCGATGTGGCCGGGAAATGCGTGTACGTCTTCCACAAGCTGGGTCTGATCCAGCTTCGCCGCCGTGCCGCAGACGCCCCGGCCCATCGGGATCTCAATACAGGCGGGTCTTCCCTGGAACGGCCCGAGGACGAGCTTCCCGCCCTCAAGGAAATAGAATCCGGCCCAATTCAGGCGGTCGAGACCCTGATAGATCAGGGCGGACGCGTTGGCGAGCTTGGCGATTCGATGGGGATTGTCTTCGGAAAGGGCGCGAAGCTGTTCACAGAGCAGGTTATAATCTGTCATAATCATGTACCTCAATTCAGGCTGTATCGGTTTCGGAGCTCGTTGACCATAGATACGTAGCGGTCGCGGCACGCCGAATATCTTCCGGCTTGCAGGTCTTGATAACAGGGCTCTAAGTATTGCCTCCGCAGACGGCGGCAGACCTTCTGCGCGTCGTCACAGTGCTTCATGATCTGAACGATGGATGGCGCGACCTCGTAGTAGTCGTTCACCAGGGCGCGTCCCTCCGGCGTCTGGGAGAGCCAGCCGTCGCGGAACGCGCGAAATGCGGTCAGCTCTGCACAGTCGTCCGGCTTGCCCTCCGCCTCGCAGACGGCCGTCGTGATAAAGCAGAGCTTGCGTTTGCGAAATCCGGCGGAGAGCTCATCGAACGTCACGGTCTCAAACGCGTTTTTCGGATAAGCCGCGACGAATGCGTTTCGAAGGACGGCAGTATAATCTTCCCCGATGGAAAGCCCCAGATCACGGATCGCAGGAACGGCAAAGAAGCACAGGGTCAGCTTGGTTTCAAACATTCGCTTTTCCAAGGCACCTTTTGTCTGACGCTTCCCGTCTTCGCGGTGATATCTCTCCCATTCGATCAGAAACAGCTTTGCAAGCTCGTTCAAAACGTCCTGCCGCTCATCCGGTGCGGCGCAGAGATATCGATCCAACGCCCGGTAGGGCTCGGCGATCCAGTCGCGATAGGCGCGAAAGCGCTCTGCATAGTGCTGACGCTCAAAGTTCTTCCAATAGTCGGGATAATCGCGGATGCAGTCAAAGATATGTGATCGAGCGAATTCGAGATCGGCGGGATCCGCCCTCTGTCCGCTGACGGGGAAATAATCTTGCATGGATAGCTTTGCCCCGCAGTAGACGCAGTTGAACGAATCCAACTCCGAGGGCACGGAAATCTCCTTTCCGCAGCTTTTACAGCGTAAAATGCGCTGGTTCCGGTCCATAGGATCGCCGCCTTTCTTACGATTCAAACAAACGAAGGGTGTCAGTCAAGCTCGCCGCAGACGCGCAGGATCTCGCGCAGAAGGTCCTCCCGACCGGTCCCCTTCTCTGCCGAGAAGGGGATCAGAGGGGTCTGGGGGTCGAGCGCGAGGGCTTCGCGGATCAGCGCAAGATTCGGCTCGACCTCGGATTTTTTCAGCTTGTCCAGCTTATTTGCAACGACCACCCAGGGTCGCTCGGAGCCCTGGAAGTATTTTGCCATCGTGACGTCGTTTTCCGTCGGCTTATGCCGGGCGTCCACGATCAGAATGCCGAGGGAGATCCGGGTCGGATCGGAGAAATAGGCCTCCATCAGCCTGCCCCAGCGTTCCTTCTCGCTCTTGGCGACCTTTGCGTAGCCGTAGCCGGGCAGATCAACAAAATAAGCGCGGTTGTCGATGCGGAAGAAATTGATGTGGATGGTTTTACCCGGCGTTTCGCCCACCCGGGCGAAGTTTTTCCGCTGGAGCACACGGTTTATGACGGAGGATTTGCCCACGTTGGACTTTCCGGAGAATGCGATCTGCGGCAAGCCGTCCTTCGGCAGCTTGGAGAGATCGGTCAGCGAGGTGAGAAATTCTGCTTTTTGCAGGTTCATAGTCTTCTCCTATTGCCGGATATCCGGCTTGTGCAGGGTGGGCAGGATCGGCGCTGTCATCGGCAGCGGATTGGGATTCAGCCCAACGGAGACGGCGGGCATATCCTTTGGAATGCAAAGCGCAGCCTCCAGAACTGTGTCGGCGCTCTTGACGGTGATAAAGTTCAGAGCCTTTCGGACGGTTTGATCAATCTCCTCCAGATCCTTTTCATTATCCTGGGGGATGATAACGGTCTTTACGCCGTGGCGAAGGGCCGCCATCGTTTTCTCTTTCAAGCCGCCGATCGGAAGCACGCGGCCGCGGATGGAGATTTCGCCGGTCATGGCGATCTCCCGGCGGACCGGATGCCCGGTCAGAGCGGAAACGATGGCCGTGCAGACGGTGATGCCGGCGCTCGGACCGTCCTTCGGAACGGCGCCCTCCGGGAAGTGGACGTGGATGTCGCGGTTTTTATAGAAGTCGGGATCTATGCCCAGGTTCTTGGCCCGGGAGCGGATATAGCTCAATGCAGCGCGGACGGATTCCTGCATGACCTGACCGAGATTGCCGGTGAGCTCGAGCTTGCCGCTGCCTTCCACCACGTTGCATTCGACCTCCAGCACCTCGCCGCCGACAGAGGTCCAGGCAAGGCCGTTGACCAGGCCGACCGGGTCTTCCTCGGGCAGACGGTCCGGGAGGAACTTGCGCACGCCGAGATACTTCTCCAGATTCGCGGAGTTGACGGTTACGCGGACCGTATCCGGATGCTCGACCAGCTCCATCGCGGCGCGGCGGCAGAGCTTCGCAAGCTGCTGCTCGAGCTTACGCACGCCGGATTCGCGGGTATAGCAGGTGATGATCTCGCGCAGCGTGCTGTCCGGAATACGGAGCTGCGCCTTTTTCAGACCGTGACGCTGCTTCTGCTTGGGCAGAAGGTGGTTCTTGGCGATCATGACCTTTTCCTCGTCCGTATAGGAATCGAGATAGATGACCTCCATGCGGTCCAGAAGCGGACGCGGGATCGTATCCTCGGTGTTGGCCGTGGTGATAAACATGCATTTACTGAGATCAAAGGGGATCTCCAGGAAATTATCGCGGAACGCGGAATTCTGCTCGGGATCCAGAACCTCCAGCAGCGCGGCGGCAGGGTCGCCGCGGTAGTCGGAGCCGACCTTGTCGATCTCGTCAAAGAGAATGAGCGGGTTGTTGCTGCCTGCCTGGGTCAGAGCGGTCAGAATGCGGCCCGGCATGGCGCCAATATAGGTCTTGCGGTGGCCGCGGATCTCCGCCTCGTCATGGACGCCGCCGAGCGAGATGCGGGCGAGCTTCCGGTTAAGGCAGCGGGCAATGGACATTGCGATCGAGGTTTTGCCGACGCCCGGAGGGCCGACCAGACAGAGGATCTGACCTTGATTGTTCGGGGCCAACTGACGGACGGCCAGGAACTCCAGAATGCGCTCCTTGACGGTTTGCAGGCCGTAATGGTCTGCATCCAGCATTTTGCGCGCAAGCTCCACGTTCAGGCGTTCCTTCGTAGAGACGTTCCAGGGCAGCTCCAAGGCGACGTCCAGATAGTTCCGGATGACGGTCGCTTCGGCAGAGCCGAAGGGCTGCTTGCGCAGACGGGAGAGCTCCTTATTGAGCTGCTTGGCGACCTCCTCGGGCAGGTTGAGCGCTTTGATCCGGGCGGCATAGTCGTCCTCGTCAGAGTCCTCCTCCCCAAGCTCCTGGCGGATGGATTTCATCTGCTCGCGCAGGAAATAATCGCGCTGCTCCTTGTTCATGCTCTCCTGCGCCTTATCCTGCATTTCCTCCTCAAGACTGAGGACGTTGAGCTCCCGGTTCATCATGCGGTTGCATTCGGAGAGGCGGCGGATCGGATTGCGCTGGTTGAGCAGGGTCAGCTTTTCTTCATACCGGAAGGAGGCAACCTGGGAAATCAGGTCGCTGACCACGCCGGGTTCGCGGCTGGTGAGCATGTGGAGCATCTCGTCGCTGAGATTTCGCTGGCTGAGCTCCATGAATTCCTCGAACTGGTGATAAGCCGTGCGGATCATCGCCTCGATCCGGGGCGTGGAGTTGGTCTTTTCATCCGGGAGCGTGCAGACCTTTGCGGTCAGATAGGGCTCGGTGCGAATGACCATCGTGACCCTGGCGCGGACCTGGTTTTCAACCAGGAGCCTGCCGCTTTCGCCCGGGACGCGGACGACCTGCTTGATCCGGGCGACAACGCCGATCGAATTAAGCTGATCGAAGGTGGGGTCCGCGTCCTCCAGCGAGAGCTGAGGCAGGAGCAGGACCTTCTGATTCCCCTTCATTGCTTTTTCAATGGCGCGAAGGGATTTGTCCCGTCCGACGTCAAAGTGCATATTGACGCCGGGAAATGCCACGAGACCGCGCAGAGCGATCACGGGCAGAACTTCATATTCGTATAATTCTTCCATGTGAATCTCCATCATACGATTATGGAGAAGAAAGACGCAAAAAGGGAGATGCGCTCCCCTTTTGCGCCGTCTATGGCCGCTGATCAGGGTGCGGTCAGACTCTTTTCTTCTCCTCGAATAATTTGCGGTTCTGCAGAATCCAGAACGGTCTGTTCGGTGATCACGACCCGGCGGATACTGCGGTCGGAGGGAATCTCAAACATGATCTTGGTCAGGAAGCCCTCCATCACGGCGCGAAGGCCGCGGGCGCCGATCTTCCGTTCCACGGCAAGCTTTGCCACAGCCTGCAGGGCTTCGGGCGTGAATTCCAGTTCAACGCCGTCAAAGGAAAATATCTTTTTGTACTGCTTGCAGAGCGCGTTCTTCGGCTCGGTCAGGATCCGGATCATATCCTCGGAATTCAGCTCATTCAGGCTTGTGATCACCGGCAGTCTGCCGACAAGCTCGGGAATAATGCCGAACTTCAGCAGGTCGTGCGGCTGAACCTGCCGGAACAGCTTGCCGACGTCCCGGGTGGACTTGCTGGAAAGCTGGGAGCCGAACCCGACGGAGCTGCGGTCCACGCGCCGTTCAATGATCTTATCCAGACCGTCGAAGGCGCCGCCGCAGATAAAGAGGATGCGGGAGGTGTCGATCTGAATGAACTCCTGCTGGGGATGCTTGCGCCCGCCCTGGGGAGGTACGTTGGCGATCGTGCCCTCAACGATCTTGAGCAGAGCTTGCTGAACGCCTTCGCCGGAAACGTCGCGGGTAATGGAGGCGTTCTCACTCTTGCGGGCGATCTTATCGATTTCATCCACGTAGATGATACCCCGCTCTGCCTGCTCCACGTCATAGTCGGCAGCCTGAATCAGGCGAAGAAGGATATTCTCAACGTCCTCGCCTACGTAGCCCGCCTCGGTCAGCGTGGTGGCGTCGGCAATGGCAAAGGGCACGTCGAGGATCTTGGCGAGGGTCTGGGCAAACAGGGTCTTGCCGGAGCCGGTGGGGCCGATCAGAAGAATGTTGCTCTTCTGGATCTCCACATCAGAGTCTTCGCCGAAATAGATGCGCTTATAATGGTTGTATACAGCGACGGAGAGGGCAATTTTCGCGTCCTCCTGGCCGATGATATAATTGTCCATGTACTCCTTGATCTCGCGCGGAGTCGGGAGCTTCTCGGGGTCATGGTATTCGGGTGCGCCGGAATCGTACATATCCTCGCGGATGAGACTGTTACAGAGCTCGACGCATTCATTACAGATATAGACGTCATTGGGACCGGACATCATTCGCTTGACCTGCTCCTGCCGTTTGCCGCAGAAGGAGCAGCGAATCGATTTGTCATTTGCCAAAGTGGTCCCTCCTTTCGATGAATCAGCGCTTATAGATCACCTTATCGATGATACCGTAGGCCTGGGCCTCCTCGGCGGTCATGAAGTGATCGCGCTCGGTATCGGCGGCGATCTGCTCCAGCGGCTTTCCGGTGTTCTCAGCCAGGATCGCGTTGAGCTTTTGCTTCATGTCCTGAATGCGGCGGGCCATGATCTGGATATCCGTGGCCTGACCCTGCGCACCGCCGGAGGGCTGGTGGATCATGATCTCTGCGTTGGGCAGAGCAAGACGCTTGCCCTTCGCGCCTGCGGAAAGCAGGAAAGCGCCCATGGAGGCAGCCATACCAATGCAGATCGTAGAAACGTCGCACTTGATGTACTGCATCGTGTCGTAGATGGCAAGACCGGACGTGATAACGCCGCCGGGGCTGTTGATATAGAACTGAATATCCTTATCGGGGTCCTGCGCCTCCAGATAGAGCATCTGGGCGATGATCAGGGAGGCCGTCGTGTCGTTGACCTCCTCGGAAAGGATGATGATACGGTCATTCAGCAGGCGGGAATAGATGTCATAAGACCGTTCGCCGCGGCTGGTCTGTTCGACGACGTAGGGAACTAAACTCATGTTCTTGCTCCTTTCTTCGAGCCGGAAAGACCGGCCCGGGATGGCAGAGCCGGAGCGGTTCACTCCGGCTCAAAACCCATTGTAACCCGGTTACAGGGAATTTATTCCTTGTTCTCGGCTTCCTCGGCCTTGGCGGGCTCAGTGGCGACGGCGGAGCCGACCACGAGATCGCGGGCCTTGCGGTTGCGCAGATCGCTGACGACCTCGTCCTGCGGAACGGCGGCGCGGATCTTCTCGACGTCCATGCCGTACTGCTTGGCAAGGTTCTCAAATTCGGCGTTGATCTCGTCCTCGCTGACCTCGAGATTCTCGGTCTCAGCGATCTTGGCAAGGGCCAGACGAATGCGGACGGTACGCTCGGCCATCGGACGGGTGCTGGTCTCCAGCGCGGAAAGGCCGCCGATCATCTTGCCGTACTGCTCCAGGCTCATGCCCTGGCTGCGGAGCTGCATATCAAAATCGTTGAGCTGAGCCTTGACCTCGTCGTCGATCATGGCGGCGGGGATATCGACCTCAATGTTCTGAGACAGCTTTTCCAGGATGGCGTTTTCGTAAGCGCGCTCAATGCCCTCGGACTTCTGCTTCAGAATGTTGGCGCGAATATCGCTGCGGAGCTCCTCGAGGGTGTCGAACTCGGAGACGTCCTTTGCAAGCTCGTCGTCCTTCTCGGGGATCTGGGTTTCCTTAACCTCGTGGACCTTAATCTGGAACACGGCGTCCTTGCCGGCCAGATCGGCGTGGTAATCGGTGGGGAAGGTCACGTTGATGGGAAGCTCCTGGTTGGCCGTGACGCCGATCAGCGCTTCTTCAAAGCCGGGAATGAAGCTGTGGCTGCCCAGGGTCAGCTCGTAGCCCTCGGCCTTGCCGCCGTCAAAGGGAACGCCGTTCACGGAGCCTTCGTAGTCGATCACGACCGTATCGCCTTCCTTTGCGGGGCGGTCAACGGTTTCGATGCGGGCGACTTCCTTGGCCTTGCGGTCGAGCTCCTGCTCGACTTCTTCGTCAGAGACCTCGGCGGCGACCTTCGGGGCCTCGATGCCCTTATACTGGCCCAGGGTGACTTCGGGATAAACGTCGGCAGCAAGGGAGAGGGTCAGCTCCTTGGTCTCGCTGACGTCAACGTTGGTCAGAGCGGGCTGGCTGACGATCTTCCAGCCGTTCTCCTCAATCGCCTTTTCATAGTTTTCGGCAAAAATCTCATCAATCGCGTCGGACAGGAAAACGTCCTGGCCGTAGTACATCTCGATCATCTTGCGGGAAGCCTTGCCCTTGCGGAAGCCGGGGATGTTGTAGCGGCCGCGGGTCTTGAGGTAAGCCTTCTGAAGACCGGCCTCATAGGCTTCTGCGTCAATGACCATGTCGAACGAAAGACGGTTCTTTTCCTGCTTGACGTTTTGAACGTTCATAGTTAGTTTCCTCCTGTATGTGGACGGCGCTTTGCCGTGTTTTAACGTGGAATGACCCGGCGCACACCGCTTCTGCGGCCGGGGGCTTCTCCCGGGACCGAAGCGGCAAAAGCGTGGGATTTGATTCGTTCCGCACGAATCCCGTTTATTTTAGCAGAATCCGGGAAAAAAGCAAGTACTATTTTGTGAATTTTCAGCCATTTTCGGAAGTTTTGACCGGAATCGGATAAAAGTCCGTATAATCGGCGGAGACGAGCCGGAAATCGATCCCTTCAAAGTCTCCGGTCACGGCAAGCGCGTGGCTCTCGGAATGCAGATGCCCGTAAAAACACCGTTTGACCCCGTATTGATGAAGCAGATCCAGAATGGGGCGGCAGAGGTAGCCGCGATAGACGGGCGGATAGTGCAGAAAGCAGAGCTTCTCCGCCTCGCCGGCAGCCTGCAGGGAGGTTTCCAGCCGGATCAGCTCGCGACGGAATACCTTTTCGTCGTGCGTTCCCTGCCGATCCTCCTCATAGAACCAGCCGCGGGTCCCGCAGATTGCAATTCCGTCATAAGAATAGCAGTTGTTGTTCAGGACCCACATATCCTTATAATCGTGCTCCTGGCAGAAGCGATAGAACTTGGCTGCCGTCGTCCACCAGTAGTCGTGGTTTCCCTTGAGGATGATCTTCCGTCCGGGAATCGCGGAGATAAAGCCGAAGTCGGCAACGGCGTGCTCCAGATCCATCGACCAGCTCAGATCGCCCAAAAGGACGGTGGTGTCCTCCGGGCCGATCACCGACAGACCGCGGCGAAGCTTCTCCACGTAGCCGACCCAGCGCTTGCCGAAGACGTCCATGGGCTTATTTGCCTCGAAGGAAAGGTGGAGATCACCGATGGCGTAGAGCATAAAACCTCCGTTCAGGTGTTGACGTTGATTTCGTTCAGCTGGCGGGTCAGCTCGTCCATCTGCAGGAATTCGCCGACGTTTCGCCTTTGCAGATACTGCAGGAAGAAGCGGGCGGCGTTGTTGTTCATCAGATTCAGAACCAGTTGTTCGTCCATGCCGCCCTCGATCAGGGCCTTGCCGAGGCCGTTGCAGTCGGAAAGATCACGGAAGCCCTCCGGCAGCTCGTCGCAGCCGTCCAGATCGAAGCCAAGCGAGAGATGATGCTTGCCGCCGAGCTCGATGAAATGCTCCGCATGGCGGCGCACGTCGTCAAAGGTCGCTGTGGCGGCCGTCGTCAGGAAGGGACGATAGAGGTTCAGGCCGACCAGCCCGTCAAAGTTGCAGATCGTTTTGAACTGCCGATCGGTCAGGTTGCGGCTGTGGTCGCAGATCGCGCGGCTGTTGGAGTGGCTGGCAACGATGGGAGACATGGAGATATCACAAATGTCCCAAAAGGCCTGCTCGGAAAGATGGCTGACGTCGATGATGATGCCAAGCTCCTGCGCCCGACGGACGAAGGCCTTGCCCTGAGCGGTGAGGCCCTCCCCTGTCTTATGCGAGCCGGCAAGCAGATTTGCGTGGTTCCAGGTCAGCGTGGTCATCACGATCCCGAGATCCTTGAGCTCGTCGAGCCGTCCGGGATCGCAGCCGATCACCTCCGGCCCTTCCAGAGAGAGAAATACGCCGTGCTTACCCTCCTTGGCGGCTTCCAGAAGGTCGTCCGCCGTGCGGCAGAGCTTATGGGTGTCGCTGTGCTTTGCAAGCTCGGAGTAGAAATTCGAAATACAGCGGATGAATTTTGCCTCCGCTTCGGGGCCGGTCAGCGCGTCTCCGTGCTCGTCATAGACGCAGCAGAAGCTGTAGACCTGGGTGTGACTGAACAGCTTGGATTCCTTATTCAGGTCGATATGCAGGTCGTTTTCAGCCCAAACCTGATTGGTGTCGGAAAGGGCGACTGCGGTGTCGCAGTGCAGGTCAAATACGGGAAAGGTGTTTCTCATTGAAATGCGTCCTCAATCCAGTTGATTTTTGGTTTTTGGGTCGCCATGCCCTCTGGCGCGTAGATTTCGATTACGTCGAACCGGGGCTGGCGGTCGGTCTCATTCCGGCTGAGCCAGAATGCAGCCGTGGTTTTGATACGCGCCTGCTTGCGCAGGTCCACGAAGTCGGCGGCCCGGGCAAATGCGTCCGATTTGCGGAGCTTGACTTCGACAAACACGATATACTTCCGATTCTGAACGATCAGGTCGATCTCACCCATTCGGCAGGAGAAGCCTGCTGCAACGAGCGTGTAGCGTTTCCTGCGCAGGTAGTCCGCCGCAAGCGCTTCGCCCCAGCGTCCGGTCAGCTTATCGGTTACCATAGCTTTTCAGGAAGGTGCGGCGGTGGATGGGGCATGGGCCGAGCTTGTCAATGGCAGCGTAATGGGCCTTCGTGCCGTAGCCCTTGTGGACCGCGAAGCCGTAGCCGGGGTATTGACCGTCGTATTCGACCATCAGCCGGTCACGGGTGACCTTCGCAAGGATAGATGCAGCGGCAACGGTGGCGCATTTTGCATCGCCCTTGACCACGGTCAGCGTTGGGAGCCCGAGACCGGGGTCGCGGTTGCCGTCCACCAGGCAGTAATCCGGAAGAACGGAGAGCTTCGCGACTGCGCCGCGCATGGCCTCGAAGGTGGCCTGCAGAATGTTGATCTCGTCGATTCGCGCTTCGTCGATCAGGCAGACAGCCCAGGCGATCGCCTGCTCCGTAATGACGTCGTATAACGCATCGCGTTTTTTTGCGGACAGCTTTTTGGAGTCGTTGAGACCTTCGATCTGCAGATCCTGCGGGAGAATACAGGCGGCGGCGCAGACGGGTCCGGCAAGCGGCCCCCTGCCCGCCTCGTCAATGCCGCAAACGGCGGCGCAGCCCTTTGCATAGAGGCTGTCTTCGATTTCCCAGAGCCCCATCACGTTTCCTCCGCAGGCGGAAGCTCCAGGGTAAAGCGTCCGATCTTTGCAGCGCGGTATTCCTCCAATAACACGCGGGAGGTTCGTTCCAGATCGATCTCACCGCCGGAAATCAGATAGCCGCGGCGTTTGCCGATCTCAAGCAGGAGATCGGGATCGGAGGCGTCGGGAGCGGGATCCAGCTTATAACGGGCCTGCATTGCCTCCGGATAGTTCCGCCAGAGGACGCCGGCCAGACGCGCCGCGAGCGATTCAAGATCCAGAATGTCGTCCTTGACGGCGCCGGTAAAGGCCAGACGCACGCCGACCTCCGGGTCTTCAAACTTGGGCCAAAGGATGCCGGGGGTATCGAGCAGCAGAAGGCCCTGATCCACGGTGACCCACTGCTTTCCGCGGGTCACGCCCGGACGGTTTTCCGCCTTTGCGCCCTTGCGCCCGGCAACCTGATTGATAAAGGTGGATTTACCGACGTTCGGAATGCCGACGACCATGACCTTGAGGGGCTTGCCAACCATGCCCTTTTCAGCGTAGCGGCGGAGCTTGTCTGCAAGCAGCCTGCGAAGCGCAGGCGCAAAGTCCGCAATTCCCTTCCTCAACTTGCAGTCGGTCTGAATCACGGCCATTTCTCTTGCCTTGAACCACGCCGCCCACTGCTTCGTGCGGGCGGGGTCGGCCATGTCGATCCGGTTGAGGATGATCATACGGGGCTTGTCGCCGCAGATCGAATCAAGATCCGGGTTGCGGGATGAGACCGGGATCCGGGCGTCCACGATCTCGCAGACCGCGTCCACCAGGCGGAGATCCGATTCCATCATGCGACGGGTTTTGGTCATGTGACCGGGATACCATTGAATTTGAAGCTGTTCAGTTTCCATAGACACTTCCGATCCTGCTCCAGTCTCTCCGATTGCCCGCCTCGCTGTCGGGGCCGGGGAAGACGATCCACCTCGCCTTGCCGACGATGTAGCGCTCATCCACCAAACCGATCTCAGGAGAACGGCTGTCGCGGGAGTTGTTGCGGTTGTCGCCCATCAGAAAATACTTGCCCGCCGGAATGTGGACGGTATAACCGTTGAGGCCGATGGGACTTTCACGCATTGGCCCGTTCAGTTGATTGATATAGGGCTCGTCAAGCATGACGCCGTCCACGTAGACGCGGATCGCGCCTGTCTCGTCGGCCTGGAAGGACACGGTCTGACCCTCTGTCCCGATGACGCGCTTGACGATCGGCTTGCCGTTTTCAAACGTGGGAAGACAGGCAACGACGATATCCCCGTAGGAATAGCTGGGATGGATGAAATTGCTTTCCAGCACCAGATAATCTCCGGTTGAGCCGATGGTGTGCTCACCGCCGACAAGCGTCGGATACATGGAGCTTCCGCTGACGCCGACCAGACGGGCAACGAAGATGAAGAAGAATGTAATCAGAGCAAGCAGGCAAATCACGTCGTGCAGCAGAACGTATACCGTCCCTGCAAAGCCCTTCGGCTCAAAAGGATTTGGCTTCTTTTGCTTTTCGGAATTCGTTTCAGTCATTGCAATATCTCCTGTACGCAGGCGAGATTGGGTGGCCCCGGATACCTGCATCTTATATTATATACGAAGTCGTTGCAAATGCCAAGCCCCAATTTCAATTATTTCCGCCGACGATTTGTAGCATTGCACAAAAGCAAGGTTTGATTTTTGCGAAATCTGCCATTTGTCATTTGACAGCTTCCCTCTTGATTTTCCAAAGCAGAACGAGTAAAATAGAGTCAAACAAAGCATGGAGGAAACGTCTATGAGCGACGCTTACGGTGACGACTTCATCACCATCAGCGATGAGGACGGCAAGGAATACGAGCTGGAGGTCCTCTGCACGGTTGAATACAACGGCGTAAACTATCTTGGCGTCTGCCCCGCGGGCTCCGAAGACAGCGAGGAGCTGGAGGTCAGCATTCTCCGCGTATCCACCGACGAGGACGGCGAGGAGCTTCTGGAGGCCGTAGAGGACGAGGATGAGTTAAACGCCGTATATGAGCTGATCCTGTTCGAGGAGGATTCCGACGAGGAACCGGAAGCCTGACAGATCAAAACCGTTATCAATGCCCTGCTGGGTGCGTGATGACCCCTTTTAGACCCACATCATTCATTCGGGATGCCTGATACTTTCAGGACGGATTGTAGACCTCCCGTCTTGGCTTTGACCGTAGATGGACGCTGGGAACAGAGAACTCCTGGAGAGGCAACCCACCTGCTCGTTTCGTGCAGGTTATAAATGGGGTCACACGGCCATAGCGGGGTTTTTTTCGGGAATCGATCGTTTTTCTGCGACCGATTCCCGCTTTTTTTGAATTTTTTGCAACATTAACTACTTTTTGCTTGCAAGTCGGGAGGAAAAGCGCTATAATACATTTCAACTGGGCGCGTTCAGCCGCGCCGAACCCAATAAACGAGAGGATTGATGTATCATGAGCGCATCTGCATCCAAAAAGAAGCGCAAGCAGCTTGACCCGCAGGGTCTTTCCTTCCGCGAGCTTGCCGAGCAGAAGCAGGCGGAAAAGAAAAAGAAGACAAGAAAGAATGTTCTGATCGTCGTCTGTGCCGTGCTGGCCGTGCTGGTCGTTGTTTACGGCGTGATCTGGCTGATTAATTCCCGTTATCGGAAGACGGTTGCGACCGTTGGTGACGAGGAGATCATTCTTCCGATCTATAACACCTTCTACATGACCAACGCGAACAACATGTCCTACTACAACATCTTCAAGCCCAACGTTGCTCTGCGCGATCAGCCGAACACCATCACCGGCGAGGGAACGATGGAGGATTATTTGATTCAATCCACCAACGATTCCATCCGCCAGAACTACAACCTCTATATCAAGGCGATGGCGGACAAGAGCTTCTCGCTGAGCGACGATGCGAAGCAGTACATTTCCAACTCGATCAAGAGCATGGAAACCTCCGCGACCAACGCCGGCTATCCCTCCGTGAACGACTACCTGCGCGCCAACTTCGGCCGCGGCTACAAGCTGAGCGACTACGAAAATTACCTGACCATTACGACCACTGCTTCGGAGTACACTCAGCATCTGCAGGACACCTTCGCGCCCAGCGAAAGCGATCTGAGCACTGCCTATGACGCCAGCCCCGAGGATTTCGACTTCGTGTTCTACACCTACAGCACGACGAAGGCCGAAGCGGAAAAGACGGAAAGCACCGAGAACACGGAAGACGACGAAAACAAGTCGAGCGACCTGAATACGGCAAACGCGTCTGAGCCGGCCCAGGATGCCGCCCCCACCTACACCGACGAGGCGAAGGCTGCGGCCAAGGCCGAGGCTGAGAAGAAGCAGAAGAATATGCCCGAGGATGCCAGCAGCACCCACGTGCAAAAGAGTCAGGTTGCCAACAAAGAACTGGCGGAGTGGCTGTTTGACAGCGCGCGCAAGGAAGGCGACACGACCGTGATCGCGCAGGACGAGGAAGGCACCACTTACGTCACGGTTCGCTTTGACAATCGCGAGACGAACGACTATAACCGCGTGAACGGTTATATTCTGAACATTGACCGCAAGGTCGAAGCAGCCGATGCCGAGGAAGGCTCCGAGGCAACCAAGGCCGAGGAAAGCTCTGAGGCCACCAGAGAAGGCTCCGAAGAAACCGAAAAGGATGACGAGAAGGAAGCCGAACCCACGCCCGACGAGAAGCTGGCTACCCTGAAGGAAGGCCTCAAGGAGGGCATGACGGATGAGGAATTCGAGACCTACGTAAAGGATCTCAAGTACTCCGCGAACGTTCGTACGATGGATAAGTACAGCAGCATTGACGAGATCAACGAGTGGCTGTTCGATCCTGCCCGCAAGGCCGGCGATACCGAGACCTTTGAGACCGATGACACCTACTACCTGGTTCGCTACTCCTCTGCGCAGGAGATGACCTACCGCAACGAGCTGGTCAAGAATTCTCTGCTGCAGAAGCTTTATACTGAGATTTCCACCCAGAACGAGCTGAAGCTTGTGATGGACGTTGAGACGATCAAGGAAAAGGCCAACACCAACCTGACCTTCCGAGGCAACACCTCTGCTTCCTAACCTATAATAGATTCAAGAGGCTGTATCCGTGAGCCGGATACAGCCTCTGACTATTTTCAGGCGGAGATTAAATCTCAACAACGGCGTCGGTCTGGAAGAAATAGAGCAGACGCCGCGTGACGGGCATTCCAAAGATCCGGGAGAGCGCCAGACTGTAGGCGGAAAGCTGCGGACGATAGGTCTCCCCTGCCAGCCTCTCCCCACCGGGCTGAACGCGATCGGTCTTGAAATCAATGACCGTGAGCGCTCCGCCGCGAATCAGGCAGCAGTCGGTCACGCCCTGGAGCATGATCTGCTCGTCATTTGCGCGGTGGTCGTACTGCTTTGCGTCAATCAGGATGGAGAACTTGAACTCCCGGATCACGCGCTCTGCGCTGCGCAATTCTTCGCCCAGCGGTCCGAGGAACACGCGCAGGAGCTTTTCCGGGTCCACGGAATCCGCCTGCTGTTTCGTCAGGAACTCGTCGGCAACCATGTCGTTGAGCTGTGAACGGATCTCTTCAAGACTGCTGACGCGGGAGAAATCCAAAAACTGCATTGCCTGATGCATGGCAACGCCGCGCTCTGCAGGGGTCAGAGCCCGATCACCGTCGATCAGTTTCGGTCTGCGTGAGGGGCTTCTGCGCCAGACGACGCGGCTGCCGCTCTCTGCTTCCTCGTCAAGCCGCCTGCCCTTGAGTTGGGTCGCGGTCAGCTTCGCGGGAATGCTCGTCGCCGCCTTTGCGGGATAGTCGAATTGAATGGCGTTTTGAAGCAGCTCTGCGTCAGGGGCTTGCGGCTCGTATTCCGTCTCGATCGGCGCTGCGGCAGCGGAAGCGTCGGCAGCGTAGTCCTGATAGGTTACGATCCAGGGGAAATCCGAGGCTGTGACGCCCTCCGGCGTCCCGGCGACCGCATGCAGAGCCGAAGCCTCGGCGCGCAGTAAAGCGGTAAGCAGCACCCAGTCTCCCATGCATCCGGCCTGCGCCGAGAGAAGGGGGACGGTCTTCGGGCTGAGGCGGCAGACCAGATTGGTAAGATGAGATCGCAGGCTGCCGGAACAGAAGGTCATGATCAGCATATCCTGTGCCCGGGTCATCGCCACGTAGAGCACGCGAAGCTCCTCGGACAGATTTTCCGCTTTCGTTCTGGCGCTGATCGCCGCTCGCGCAATGGACGGGAAACGCGTATGGGTCGATTCGTCGTAGACGCTGCAGCCGACGCCCAGCTCCGTGTGGAACTGAACCATCTGCTTCATATCGTCGGTATTGAACCGTTTGGACAGGCCGCAGAGGAAGACGATCGGGAATTCCAGCCCCTTTGATTTGTGTATGGACATCACCGTGACCGCATTTGTGTGCGAGGCCTCCCGGGCAACGCCTCCTTCCTCCTTCAAAAGCTCAAGATAGGATAGAAATTGATGCAGGCTCTTTTTCCCGTTTTCTGCAAACCCGGAGGCAAGTACGGTAAAGGCACGGAGGTTTTCCAAACGAACCGGGCCGTTCTCCATCGCCCCGTAAACGGCCTCCATGCCCGTGCATTCCCGAATCCGTTCCAGCAGTCGATGCAGGGGCAGCTCCCGGGAAAGATCCCGCAGACATACGATCTGTTCCAGGGCGTTTTTCAGTCGCTCCGAGGCGCCGGTCGTGTTTTGCAGTGCATCGAAAAGATCCAGGCTTTTGTCCTTCGTCTTTGCCAGGGCAAGCTCGGAGCCGCTGATGCCGAACAGAGGACTGAGCAGAGCGCCTGCAAGGGGAACGTCTCGATGTACGTTGTCGATCACCTTCAGCAGGCAGATCAGCGTCTCGACCTCACGGGTATCCAGAATGCTTTCCCCGCTGTCGCTGGCAGCGGGGATCCCTCTGCGCTGGAGCGCGTCCAGATAGCTGGCTGCGGCGTTCTTCGGCGAGCGAAGCAGGATCACGATATCTCCCGGCTCTGCCGGTCGTGTGCCCGTTTTCGTTCGGATGGGAGTCTGATCCTTGAGCAGTCTGGCGATCCGCGCTGCGGTAAATTCCGCCTCTGCGCGTCGGACCTCCGGGGTCTCTGCATCGGCGTCAGGCGATTTGGTGGAGATACAGTGCAGCTCCACCTGGGGCTGCGGCAGCTCAATGCGGGGCACACCGGGCCGAAGCGCTTCGTCCGCGCCATAGGTCAAGCCGCCTACGCGGGGAGACATACACCGTGAGAAAACGGCGTTGACTGCATCCAGAACCGGTTCTCCAGAGCGGAAATTGTGGGAGAGCAGGATTCTCTGTCTGTCCTCCGGTCCGACCAGAGCAGCGTCCGGATAGTCTCGGTATTTACGCAGGAAGATCGTCGGATCTGCCAGACGGAAGCGATAGATGGACTGCTTGACGTCGCCGACCATAAAACGGTTTCGACCCTGCCTGGATATGGCGCGGAACAGACTGTCCTGAACCTCATTGGTGTCCTGGTATTCGTCCACCATGATCTCCTTGTAGCGCTCGGAGACGCGGAGCGCGAGCTCTGTCGGCGTTTTTCCGTCTTCCTGCAGGAGCAGGCGAACCGCAAGATGTTCCAGATCGTTGAAGTCGAGGGCATGAAGCCGTGCCTTTTCCCGGGAATAACGAACCGTGAATGCCTGAGCCAGAGAAAACAGAGCGCGAATGGTTGCGCCGGTCTGGCGAAGGTCGGAAAGAACGAGCTCGGAAGGGCCGTAAAATTCCGCAAAACAGCGGCGGAGCCGATCCACTGTGTCGGAGCGAACCGCGCGGACCCGCGCTTGCAGGTCGGGATCTGAGCAGTCCTTGATCGGCGGAAGACGGCCGAGACTGATCCCGTTATCCGCCGCGGTAAAGAGCGCATCCCAGGTGGTTTTGTCAAGCAGGTCCAAAAGCTGCTCATAGTTCACCCGGAACATCGGAGCGTATTTTACCAGCGCCTCGCTCCCCTCTACGGCGGTCAGGGCGTCCCGGAAGGCCTCGATCTGCTCTTTGAGCGTACTGCGAAGCTGTTCGATCAGAGATGCGCCCCAGACCGTATCCTCAGCGGCGGTCACGCCCGTAAGCGCGGAAGCGGAAAGGCAGTCCTCCATCCACTGTTCCGGGTAGAGACGGCATTGGGCGGTCGAATAGACGCTTAACAGAAGCTGAGGAATCGCGTGATCGTCCCGTCCGGCGCCGAGGCCGTCCACAAGGGCGCGAAACTCCTCCAGCTCGTCCATTTTAGCGTAGCATTCTTCGAGCAGATCTTCGGCGATCGTCTGTCGTATGGCCCGTGCCTCGGTTTCATCCAGCATCCGAAAATCCGCCGGAACGTCCAATTCATAGGCATATTCACGGATCAATTCGGAGCAAAATGCATGAACCGTTGAGATCTGGGTCAGATAGATCCGGCTTTGCTGCTTTTGCAGATGGACGTTTTCGGGGTCCTCCGCCAGACGAAGCGCAAGCTCCTTTGCGATCCGCGCCCGAAGCTCGGCCGCTGCCTTTTTGGTAAAGGTAATGATCAGAAAATCATTGATATTGCATTCTTCCGTCGTGCTGAGCACGCGGCGCATCAGCCGCTCCACCAGCACCTTCGTCTTGCCGGAGCCGGCTGCCGCAGAGACCAGGATCGGTCCGCCGCGCCGCTCCACGGCAAGCGCCTGCGCTTGCGTTAAGGTTTCAGCCATGCTCCTGCACCTCCTGTTCCACGGTTTGCCAGAACTGTTCCGTTGATACGGCCCTTCTTCTTCGCAGCGGAATCTCACCGCTCTCAGTATGACAAATCTCCTTGTATTCACACCAGCGGCAGGCGCTGTGTTCATCGCCGCGCCAGTAAGGATCGGCCTCGATCTCCCCGCAGGCGATGCCGTCGGCCAGCTTTCCGAGCCTTTGGAAAACGAAACGCTCCAGCGTCCGCATTTGATCGGAATCGGCCAGATCGCCGATCCGTGATTCGTCCTTCCGGACGAATTTATAGGGCAGATAGATCGGGTCGTCGCCCGGCTCCATCGCGTGAAGGATCTCCTCGTCGTCCAGGAGCAGGCCCTTTCTCCGCTGTGCTTTCCGATGCTCCTTCTCGGCCTCCTCGGGCGTGGGACGGCCCTTGGTGGTCTCCACGTCATAGCGCGCCGGGAAATAGAGGACTCCGGCAGGCAGAAGCGGTCTGTGGTAGAAGTGCTCGGCTTCACGCGTCAGGGCAAAGAGATAGAGCAGCATTTGCAGACCGACGCCCTCCAGGAGATCCGTATAGTCAAAATCCTTGCGTCCGGTCTTGTAGTCGATGACGCGCAGGTAAGTCCTTCCCGCTGCAGTGGTGTAGAGATCCACCCGGTCCACGACGCCGCGCAGACTTCCCACGGCCAGATCACCCGTGATGGGGATGGCGGTCTCGTTTTCAAAGGCTAACTCGAAGGAGGTCGGGACAAACTCGGACTGCGAGAGCTCTGCATAAAGCCCGCGCACGACAGCCAGAACCTCCCGGAAATTCCTTCGGAACAGATAAGCCCCGCGCTGGGAGTATTCTTCCAGACCGCCAAGCCGTTCCGTAACGAAGCGCTCGCAAAAGCACTCCGCCAGTGAGAGCGTCCGTTCCAGACTGACCTTATGAAAGCCGCCCTCGTCCTGGACTGCCTCAACGGTGTGTTCCAATACGTAATGAACGAATACGCCGTAGAGCGAGGCGTCCACCTCGGCAGGCTTCTGTTCCCGCACGTTCAAGCCATAGCGGAGGAAATAGGCGTACTTGCAAGAGGCAAACTTGTCCACGCGGGAAGATGTCAGGGAAAGCCGGGGACCGTAGATGGCGCTGACCGCATCGTCGGAAAGACGGCCCGGCGTATAGGCGGCACGGTCTACGATCTCGCGGGTCTGCGCGGCAAGGGCAGGAAACGCACGAAGCAGGGCCTCCCGCTGCTCTCGCGGCCGGGCTGCGGCATAGGCGACCGCCTGATCGAAACGAACCGGAAGCGGTGCGGAGGCATCGGTCCGGCAGGCCGGGAACGTCCGCTGCAGCCGCGTAAAGAGATAGCTGGGGCTGTCTGCGGCAGCTGAGACGAAGAGCCGCTCCGTCGGCGCAGTCAGGGCTGCGAAGGCGGTCAGGAGTTCGCGGTCCATGCGTTCATTGTCGTCCGGGGCCACGGACAGCCCGGCCTCTTTCATTTTGCGGCGCTCGCCTTCTGAGAGCAGGCCGGAAGAGCCGGAAAAGGCCGGAAGCAGGCCGTCGGACGCGCCGAGGATCAGGAGATTCTGAACGCGAAGGTTGCGGACAGAGGAGAGATTCCCCACCCGGACGCAGTCCACCGTCGCGGGAACCGTCCCGACTGCGTTTTGCGTCAGAGCCGCGCGGAAGAAGCGATAGAAGTCGTCCGGCTCTCGGACGGTCCTGCCAAGCACGCCGTAAATCTGCTCCATTGTGGAGAGCAGAAGCTCATAGAGCTGGGAGAGGGTCTGCGCCTCCTGGAAACGCCCCTCCCCTGCCAGCGAAGCCGTCTTTTCATCCAAAACGCTGCCGACTGCGATCGCATTCAGGAATTGTGCAAGGGCACGGACCTGCTCGCCAGTGTTCTTTGCCTCCCGCAGATCGCGGCGAAGCTCCGTTACCGGTCCGATTGCCAGGGCGCGGGCTTCGTTCAGCGCGGAAAGCCGCCGCGCCAAAAAAGCCTCGTCAACGAAATCGTCCTTCTGCAAGCCGTCGGGATCGCGGTCAAAGGGCTTTTCCCAGCCGGAGCCGCGCAGGTGCCAGACGAAGCCGTAGTTTTCCAGCCGATCCGCAGCGTCGGCAGTGATCGGGGCATAGCCGGATTTTAAGTATTCGGAAACGCTTTCCGCCTCCATGCCGCAGGCAGCGGCCTCCAAAGCAAACAGGACGCCGCGGATCATCGGCTGACGAAGCAGCTCCCGATCACCGGCGAAATAAGCGGGAATCTCATAGCGCTCCAACAGGTTTTCGACCATCGGTCCGTACAGGTTCTCGTCCGTATATGCGACGGCGATTTCGCGGTATCTGGAACCGGAGAAGATCCACTGCTGGATCGTGCCGACCATTGCAGCGCTTTCCTCCGCCGGGGAGCGGGCGGAAACCAGGGTGACGCGATCCGTCTGCTCCCTCCAGGGCTGAATACGCGGCGCGAAGAGCTGGTCACGAAGAAGGTTCAGAGGCGTTTCCTCTACCGGCTCCAGCAATCCGGCAGTCCGGCAGTAGATCCCGTTTCGTTTGGCAAGGTCCTGTAACCGGTGCGCCGTTTTGCGCGGGACGGAAAAGACGCTTTGTCCAAGTCCGAGACTGTCACAGGTCAAATATACCGTCATCTGATCCGCCTGCTGAAGCAGGGCGTTCAGAACCTCCATCTCCTGCGCGGTGAAATCGGAGAAGCCCTCCACCACGATCTTCGTATGGCGCGCGTATTCGCTGTCATAGATCGCGTCGCGGAGCCGATCCAGGCGGGTGGAAGGATCCTGCGCAGCGTGTTCACAGACGGCCTCGTAGGTTTCGAGGATCAGACACAGCTCCTCTAACTTATCCGAAAGCGATCCGTCCAGCTTCTCCCGGGCAGCCCGAACGTCCTTCGCATGAAGCCCCCAGCCGTGGAACTCATCCACGACCTGTAGAAGCTGCTTGAGAAACTCCGGCTTGGAGATCTGCGCGCCATAGAGCTTCAGCTTCGCGCGAAGCTGCTCCAAGGCGCCGGCCAGAGCGATCATTCTTCCACTCTGGTCCAATACTGCGGCGGCGGCTCCGCCGACCTCGGAAAATATGCGCGTTGCAAGGCGCGTAAAGCTGAGCACCTCCGCGCAGCGACTGATACCGTCTCCGCCGGCTGCACAGAGCCGCCACTCAGCGTCAAAGGAATTCTGCTCGGGAACGATCAGAATCCGACGCGGCCCATCGGGGGAAGCGCCGTCACAGACTTCCGCCACGGCGACGTCCGCATTCCGCTTCCAATCGCGGCTGTATTTCAGGTATAGCACAGAACCGCCTCCTTTGCGTTCCATTATAGCACAGGAATCGTCCCGAAAAAAGACCAATTTCAATTTTTTCCGAAACGCTCTTGTCAGTTCGGAGAAAATCGTTTATAATACGAAAAGCGTGATTTGATCAGAAAGGAGCCAGCCATGAAAGTCGCCGTCATCGGAGCCGGAGCAGCCGGAATGGCTGCCGCGATTACCGCAAGCGCTTCGGGAGAACATGAAGTCCTGCTCTTTGAGCGGCAGGCAAGAGTCGGGAAAAAGCTGCTTGCTACCGGAAACGGAAGATGCAATCTCAGCAATCGTAACGCGGACGTGAGTCACTATCACGGGTCGGACCCGTCCTTTGCAGAGCCTGCCCTGCAGGCCTTCCCCGTTTCGCAGACGCTGGATTTTTTCCAGTCTCTCGGTCTGTATACGGTGACGGAGCCCGGCGGTCGGGTTTATCCGTATTCCGATCAGGCGAACAGCGTGGTGGACGTTCTCCGTTTTGCGCTGGACCGGAAAAACCTGACGCTTTATGCCGGAACCGAGATCACCGGCGTCAAAAAGCAAGGCGGGCAGTTTGCGATCCGCTCCGGCGGAGAAGTGTTCCGCGCGGATCGGCTGATCGTGGCATGCGGCGGCGCGGCCGGCACGAAGCTGGGCGGCGGCCTGTCAGGCTATCAGCTTTTGCGGAGCCTTGGCCATCACTGCACCAAGCTCTATCCTGCCCTGGTTCAGCTCAAGACGAACGACGAGCTGGTACGCTCGCTCAAGGGCGTGCGCGCAAACGCTTCTCTGCGTTTGCTTCTGAACGACAATCTGCTTGCTTCGGCCAGGGGCGAGGTCCAGTTCACCGAATACGGCGTATCCGGCCCGGCGGTTTTTGATCTGTCCCGTGCGGCATCCACCGCACCGGGGAGCGAGCTTCATATGAACCTTTTGCCGGACCGGAGCGCGGAAGATCTGCTGTCCGCGCTTTGCATCCGGATCTCCCGGTTCCCGCATCTGAACTGTGAGGATCTTTTGACCGGGATTCTGCACAACCGGCTTGGCCGCGTCCTTCTGCGGGGCGTCGGCGTTCCCTTGAACACGCCGATCACGGCGCTCAACTGGAAACAGCTCAGCGCCGTGGTGGAGCTCAGCCGGGACTTCCCCCTGCAGGTTCTCGGAACGATGGGCTTTGACGGCGCTCAGGTGACTGCGGGCGGGATCTGCACGCAGGAGTTTTACCCGGAAACCCTCGAAAGCCGGATCGTGCCCGGGCTCTATGCGGCCGGTGAGGTTTTGGACGTTGACGGAGACTGCGGCGGATATAATCTGCAATGGGCTTGGTCATCCGGACAATTGGCGGGAGAATTGCGAACGAAATGCTGACGATACGAGATATATCCGTTCCGGCGCGGCACGATCCGAACAGTCTGATCGTACTTGCCGCGAACGCGCTCAGAATCCCTGCCTCGGAGATCGCACGTCTGGAAATCAGGCGCCGGTCCCTGGACGCACGGAAAAAGGAGGATATCCGCTGGCTCTACACGGTGGACGTCGCGACCCGGCACAGCGAAAATCAGGTGCTCCGAAAGTGCCGGAATCCCCGCGTGAGCCCTGCAAAGCCGTTCTATTACCGGATCCCGAAGCCGAAAACGCTGCCGGACAAGCGGCCCGTCGTGATCGGCTTCGGCCCCGGCGGGATGTTTGCCGCTTTGGCTCTGGCAATGGCCGGCTGCAAACCGATCGTGATCGAACGAGGTCAGGACGCAGAGACCCGGCGCGCGGCGGTGGAACGGTTTTGGCAGACCGGAGTTTTGGATCCCGAGAGCAACGTCCAGTTTGGCGAAGGCGGCGCCGGTACCTTCTCCGACGGGAAGCTGAATACCGGTACGAAAAACGAGAGACAGGGCTGGATCCTGCGTCAATTTGCGGAGGCCGGTGCGGACGAGAGCGTCACCTACGACGCCAAGCCGCACGTTGGAACGGACGTTCTGATCCGCGTGGTGCAGAATATCCGCGCCAAAATCCTTGCGCTTGGCGGCGAGGTTCACTTCGGCACGAAGCTGACCGGTCTTCAGCAGACGGACGGAAGGCTGACCGGGATCGAGGTCACGACGAAGGACGGTTCTTCGATCCTGGAATGCGAGCAGGCGATCATGGCCCTCGGTCACAGCGCGCGCGATACCTTTGAGCTGCTGGAGAGAAGCGGGATTCCCATGGAGCCGAAGCCCTTTTCGATGGGCGTCCGCGTGGAGCATTTGCAGCGTGCGGTGAATGAGGCGCAGTACGGTCCCGGTTGGGAGCGGCTGGACCTCCCCCCTGCCGATTACAAGCTGTCGGTCCATCTGCCGGACGGCGGCTCCGCTTATACCTTTTGTATGTGCCCCGGCGGCTCCGTGGTTGCGGCTGCAAGCGAGGCGGGGCGGGTTGTGACAAACGGAATGAGCAACTTTGACCGCGGCGGAGAGAACGCGAACGCAGCCCTCCTTGTGACCCTGAATCCGGAGGATTTCCCGGATCACTCCACGCTGGGCGGTATGCGCTGGCAGCGAGAGATGGAAGAAACGGCGTTCCGGGCGGGCGGGAGCAATTACCGCGCTCCGGCCCAGCGCGTCGGTGACTTCCTTGCCAAGCGACCCAGCACTGCGCTTGGAGCAGTCAAGCCAACTTATCAGCCGGGCGTAACGCTCTGCGATTTACATGGCGTGTTGCCGGAGCAAATCACAGGCGTTCTGGAGCAAGCGATCCCTGCTTTGGCGAAAAAGCTCCGTGGCTACGACGATCCCGACGCCGTAATGACAGCACCGGAGACGCGCTCCTCCTCCCCCGTTCGCATCCTGCGGGGCGAAGACCGTCAATCCCCTGCCCTGCGCGGTCTCTACCCCTGCGGAGAGGGCGCGGGCTATGCCGGCGGAATCCTGTCCGCCGCCGTGGACGGCCTGATGTGCGCCGAAGCGGTAATATCCGATCTTTGAAGTCAGATGCAAGACAGCACGCGCGGCTGTATCCAACGGATACAGCCGCGCGTGCTGATTACTTTATTCAGCCCTTGAAATAGCGGACTGCGGACTCAAACAGATGAACGTCGTACTCGCCGGGCACGTTCTTGTACAGGAAGGTTCCGATGCGCTCACTGTGGCCCATCTTGCCGAGGACGCGACCGTCGGGAGAGGTCAGACCCTCGATGGCCCAGAGGGAGTTGTTCGGGTTGAAATGGATATCCGCCGTCGGCTTTCCTTCCAGATCAACGTACTGCGTCGCGATCTGGCCCCGGGCGGCAAGCTCGCCAAGGGCGGTCTCAGGCGCGATCAAACGGCCCTCGCCGTGGGAGATCGCCACGTTGACGACGTCGCCGATCTTCATGCCGGAGAGCCAGGGAGATCGGTTGTTGACGATCCGCGTGCGAACGATGCGGGACTGGTGGCGTCCGATCGTATTATAGGTCAGAGTCGGAGCGTTCTCATCCACGTCCGTGATCCGTCCATGTTGGATCAGACCGAGCTTGATCAAAGCCTGGAAGCCATTGCAGATGCCAAGCATCAAGCCGTCGCGGCGTTCCAGCAGGTCGGTCACGCCCTCACGGATCGCAGCGTTGCGGAAGAAGGCTGTGATAAACTTGCCGGAGCCGTCCGGCTCGTCGCCGCCGGAGAAGCCGCCGGGGATGAATACGACTTGGGCGGTTCTCAAGCGAGCGACAAAGTCGTCTACGGAGCGCTGGATCTGCGCGGCGGTCAGATTGTGAACCACAAAGATCTCCGGCTCGGCTCCTGCGTCAGCGGCGAGCTTCGCGCTGTCGTATTCGCAGTTGGTGCCGGGGAAGACCGGGATCAGGACCTTGGGACGGGCGGACGGGAAGCGACAGACGGGAACGGCGGTTCGATCGGCTGCAAGCTCCGGAATGGCGGTGCTGTTCTGGGGCAGATTGCAGGGATAGACGTTCTCCAGACGGTTTTCGTAGATGTGAAGCAGGTCGGCAGCAGGGATGGTCTCGCTTTCACGGACGAAAGCAGCGTCTTCCGTGACGAAGCCGATCAGCTCGCCGTCTTCCGGGATTTCAACGCATTCCACGACAAACGAGCCGTAACCCTTGGCAAAGAGGCGTTCCAGCGAAAGACCGTCCGCAAAGCGGAAGCCGAAGCCGTTGCCAAAGGCCATCTTCATTACGGCCTCGGCCACACCGCCAAAGCCGACAGCCCAGGCGGAGACTGCCTTTCCGCTGCGAAGCAGACTGCTCACGCTCTGGAAGCAGGCAAGCAGGGACGCGCGTTCAGGCAGACCGTCCGCACCGAGACGCGGCGCGATCAGACAGACGGGGTTCCCGGGTCGCTTAAACTCCGGAGAGCGGACGTTCTTTGCATCGTCTGCGGTGACGGCGAAGCTGACCAGGGTGGGCGGAACGTCGAGCTTTTCAAAGGTTCCGCTCATGGAGTCCTTGCCGCCGATCGCTGCGACGCCAAGGTCCATCTGGGCGCGGAACGAGCCGAGCAGAGCGGACAGAGGGTCGCCCCACCGCTTGGGATCGTGGCCCGGCTTGGCAAAATACTCCTGGAAGGTCAGGTACACGTCCTCAAACGATGCGCCGGAGGCAATCAGCTTGGCAACAGAATGGATCACGGCAAGATAAGCGCCGTGATAGGGGCTGCTGGAGGACAGGCAGGGGTCGTATCCGTAGGCCATCAAAGAGCAGGTGTCTGTATGACCGCGCTCAACGCTGACCTTCTGAACCATCGCCTGCGCAGGCGTAAGCTGCAATTTGCCGCCGAAGGGCATCAGAACGGTACCGGCGCCGATCGTGGAATCAAAGCGCTCGGCAAGACCGCGCTTGGAGCAGACGTTGAGGTCGGAGGCAAGCGTGCGGAAGGCTTCTGCAAAGGAGGCGGGCGTTTGGGCCTGCTCCTGCTCAGGCTTCCGGGTCTCAATCTCAATGTGCTTCTCCGCGCCGTTGGAGTTCAGGAAATCACGGCTGATATCGACGATGGTATGACCGTTCCAGTGCATCACCAGGCGGGGGCTTTCAGTCACGACGGCGACCTGACAGGCCTGAAGATTCTCTTCTTCTGCAATACGGAGGAAATGATCCACGCAATCGGCCTCGACGACGACAGCCATACGCTCCTGGGATTCGGAAATCGCAAGCTCCGTGCCGTCCAGACCCTCGTATTTCCGGGGAACGCGGTTGAGATCGATTTCCAGACCGTCAGCCAGCTCACCGATGGCGACTGAGACGCCGCCCGCGCCAAAATCGTTGCAGCGCTTGATCATGCTGGAAGCGTCATGGCGGCGGAAAAGTCGCTGCAGCTTGCGCTCCTCCAGTGCGTTGCCCTTCTGAACCTCAGCGCCGCAGGTTTCAACAGAGTGAACGTTGTGGGCCTTCGACGCGCCCGTTGCGCCGCCGATGCCGTCACGTCCCGTACTGCCGCCCAGGAGGATCACGACGTCGCCGGGGTTCGGACGCTCGCGGCGAACGTTCGCCTGCGGCGCGGCGGCGATCACAGCGCCGATCTCCATCCGCTTGGCTGCATAGCCGGGATGATAGACCTCATCCACGACGCCGGTCGCAAGACCGATCTGGTTGCCGTAGGAGGAGTAGCCGGCAGCGGCAGTGGTAACGATCTTACGCTGGGGCAGCTTGCCGGGGATGGTTTCGCTGACCGGACGGGTCGGATCGGCAGCGCCGGTAACGCGCATCGCGCCGTAGACGTAGGAACGGCCGGAAAGCGGGTCGCGGATCGCGCCGCCGATGCAGGTCGCAGCCCCGCCGAAGGGCTCGATCTCGGTCGGATGGTTGTGGGTCTCGTTTTTGAACAGGAGCAGCCACGGCTCCGTCTTGCCGTCCACTGTGACGTCCAGCTTGACGGTGCAGGCGTTGATCTCCTCGGATTCATCCAGCTTATCCAGCTTTCCGATCCTGCGCAGGTGCTTGGCTGCGATCGTGGCAAGATCCATCAAGCAGACAGGCTTCGTTCGTCCAAGCTCGGAACGGACGGAGAGATAGTCCTGCCAGGTCTGCTCCAAAAGCGGATCGGCAAAGCTGACGCGGTCGATCACGGTGCCGAAGGTCGTGTGACGGCAGTGGTCGGACCAATAGGTATCGATCATGCGAAGCTCCGTGATCGTCGGATCCCGGTCCTCGCCCGTGAAATAATCCTGACAGAATTTCAGATCGGCCTCGTCCATTGCCAGACCGTAATCGCGGAGCATGGCGGCCCGACCTTCCGCGTCCATGCTGCGGAAGCCGGACAGAGTCGCAACGGTTTCCGGCAATGCGTAGGAGGCTTTCAGCGTCTCGGGCAGGGCAAGCTCCGCCTCGCGCGCCTCGACGGGATTGATCACGTGCTTTTTGAAGGCTGCGACTTCCTCGGGCGTCAATGCGCCGTAGAGTACGTAAACCTTCGCCGAACGGATCAGCGGACGCTCCGTCTGGGAGATGATCTGGATACACTGCGCGGCGGAATCGGCCCGCTGATCGTACTGGCCGGGGAGGTATTCCACGGCAAAAACCAGACCGCCTTCTGCGTCGAGGCTCCGGGTCGCGTCGTCTACCTGCGGTTCGGAGAAGACCGTGCGGATCGACTGTGCAAAGAGGTCCTCGGAGATGTTTTCGGCGTCATAGCGATTGATGACGCGAACGTTTTCCAAATGCTTGAGACCGAGGAAGGAAACTGCCTCCCGCAGAAGAGAAGCTGCCTCCTGAGCGTATTCGGCTTTCTTTTCAACGTAAACGCGATAAACCATCGTCAATTCTCCTTCCAGGCCAAGGCTCTGGCTCCAATGTCGCGGCGATACCAGGCTCCTTCAAAGGAGATCCTGCCTGCCATCTCGTAGGCGTCGTGCAGGGCGGCTTCCAGCGTATCGGCAACGGCGGTGACGCCGAGCACGCGGCCGCCGGAGGTCACGAGCTGACCGTCCTTTTCTGCGGCTCCGGCAAAGTAGACGTGGGGCAGAACGCTCTGGGGAACCGAGATCGGGAAGCCCTTTTGATAGGCGCTCGGATAACCCTTGGAGGCGATCACGATACAGGCTGCGTTTTGGTTGGAAAACTCGACCTTGATTTCGGAGAGGCGTTCTTCGGTCACGGCGCGCATGACGGTCAACAGGTCGGTCTTGAGCAGAGGCAGTACGACCTGGGTTTCCGGATCGCCGAACCGGCAGTTGTATTCGATCACCTTCGGGCCGTCGGCGGTCAGCATCAGGCCGAAGTAGAGGCAGCCCTTGAAGGGCCGGCCTTCTTCCCGCATGGCGCGGATGGTGGGCAGGAAAATGGAGTTCATGCAAACCTCGGCAACGGCGGGGGTATAGCAGGGGTTCGGTGCAAGCGTTCCCATGCCGCCGGTATTCAGACCGGTATCGCCCTCCCCTGCCCGCTTGTGATCCATGGAGGAGACCATCGGAATAACGGTATGGCCGTCGGTAAAGCTGAGCACGGAGATTTCAGGGCCGGTAAGAAATTCTTCGATGACCACGCGCTCGCCGCTCCTGCCGAAGCGTCCGTTTGCCATCATTTCCGTGACGGCAGTTTTCGCTTCCTCGCGGGTGTTTGCGATCACGACGCCCTTGCCGAGGGCAAGGCCGTCCGCCTTGATGACCGTGGGGATCGGTGCGGTCTCCAGATAGGTCAGCGCGTCCGCAAGGCGGTCAAAGGTCTCGTACTTTGCCGTAGGGATGCCGTAACGCTTCATCAGATCCTTTGCAAAGATCTTGCTGCTTTCGATCACGGCAGCGCGCTGATTCGGTCCGAAGCAGGCGATCCCGGCTGCTTCCAGTGCGTCCACGGCGCCGGCTGCCAGCGGGTCGTCCGGCGTGACGACGGCGTAGTCGATCTTCTGCTCCGCGGCGAACCGGACGATACCGGGCAGATCAAGCGCCTTGATCGGAACGCAGACCGCATCCGCCGACATTCCGGCGTTGCCGGGCAGCACGAAGATCTCTGTAACCTCCGGGTTTTCCTTTAATTTTTTGACGATGGCGTGCTCGCGTCCGCCGCCGCCGATAACCATTAGTTTCATATCGTCTCTCCTCAGGGCGAGATTGAGCAGTCCGGGATTCAAATGAAAACGGGCGACTCAATCAATGATGGAACAGTCTCATTCCGGTGAAAGCCATCACCATGCCGTATTGATCGCAGACGTCAATCACGGCGTCGTCACGGATCGAGCCGCCCGGCTGGGCGACGTACTGAACGCCGCTGCGGTGTGCGCGCTCAATATTGTCCGAGAACGGGAAGAAGGCGTCGGAGCCCAGGCTTACGCCGGAGATCGTGTCGAGATAGGCGCGCTGCTGTTCACGCGTGAAGGGCTCGGGACGCGAGGTGAAATACTTCTGCCAGTTTCCTTCGGCGCAGACGTCCTCCTCGTTCTGGTTGATATAGCCGTCGATCACGTTATCGCGGTCCGGACGCCCAAGCTCCGGCTTGAAGGGCAGGTTCAGAACGCGGTCAGACTGGCGCAGGAACCAGGTGTCTGCCTTGCCGCCAGCCAGCCGCGTGCAATGGATGCGGGACTGCTGACCGGCGCCGACGCCGATGGCCTGCCCGTCCGCGGCATAGCAGACGGAATTCGACTGGGTGTATTTCAGCGTGATCAACGAAATAATGAGATCGCGGACAGCGGATTCCGGCAAGTCCTTGTTTTTCGTAATGACGTTGGTCAGCAGGGCGCGGTCGATGCGGAAATTGTTGCGGCCCTGCTCGAAGGTGACGCCGAAGACCTGCTTGCGCTCCGTTTCAGCGGGGACGTAATCGGGATCGATTTTAACGACGTTGTATTTCCCGTTCCGTTTGGATTTCAGGATCTCAAGGGCCTCGGGCTCATAGCCCGGAGCGATCACGCCGTCGGAAACCTCGCGCTTGATCAGCTTGGCGGTGGTGACGTCGCAGACGTCTGAAAGGGCGACCCAGTCGCCGAAGGAGCACATGCGGTCCGTGCCGCGGGCGCGGGCGTAGGCGCAGGCAAGGGCGGATGCATCCAGCTCCGGCACGTCGTCAACGAAGCAGGCCCGCTTCAAGCGGTCGGAAAGCGGCAGGCCGACTGCCGCAGAGGTCGGACTGACGTGCTTAAATGAGGTCGCAGCAGGCAGTCCGAGGGCCTGCTTGAGCTCGCGGACGAGCTGCCAGGAATTGAATGCATCGAGAAAGTTGATATAACCGGGTCTGCCGTTGAGGATCTCCACGGGCAGATCAGAGCCGTCGTGCATATAGATCCGGGCAGGCTTCTGGTTGGGGTTACAGCCGTATTTCAGTTCAAATTCTTTCATATCGGTTCCTTATTCGTTCCGGTTGATCAGTCGTTCTTGATAGTTGCCGGAGGAAAGCTCGATGTCCCGCACGTAAAGGGAAATGCGGTTTTCAGCGTCCAGCGCGTTCCAAAGCGTTTGCGTGAAGCTGTCCAGGTCGCCCTCGACAGCAACGCGCTCAGGCTCGCCGCAGAAGGTGGGAAGGGGCTTGCCGTCCGTCACGTAGGTGTGGATCAGGTGGCCGAGTCCCGCCTTCATCGGGTAGGCGAAGGTGAATCGGGCACAGTCAGAGCCGGCTTCGTCAATGCTTTTGAGAATGCTGATCTGATAGGTCGGGCAGGTCGGATCGAGACGGACGGCGGCGCTGATGCGGGGCGTGAAGTTCGGGCAGTCCGGTTCAAAGCAGCGTGCTTCCAGGGCTTCGGAGAAGGTCTTCCCTGCAGCGAGGCCGTCGTAGATCGTGTCGGTCTGGTCGCCGTTCGTAACGATCAACTGATTGCCGTACTGACGAATGGCAGCGTAGATGATCAAACTGGGATCCTCGACCTTGGAAGGATCAAAGGGCTCCGTGAAGACCTCGCCGTCCTTGCGCGTGAACACGCGGTTGCGGGAATTGGCGCTCCGGCCCATGATAAAGTAGGCGATGCGGACGGTTCCGTCCGGCGTCATGCCGACAAATACGCCGCGTCCCGGGTATGGGTTGCCGGAAAGCAGGCGTTCGATGGGAAGGGTTTCATAGGGCGTCATAGTCAGCGGTCCTTTCTGTTCTCAAGCATTTGGGCGGAGACGGATTCTACGGCGGCAGGCAGCAGCTTCCACTCCGCCTGCTCCATCACGCGGCGCTGGAGCGTCTCCGGGGTATCGTCGGGAAGGATCTCCACGGCTTTCTGCGCAAGGATCTCTCCCCCATCGGGAATCTCGTTGACAAAGTGAACCGTCGCGCCCGTGACCTTGACGCCGCGGGAAAGCGCGGCCTCGTGAACCTTGAGACCATAGAAGCCTTTGCCGCAGAAGGAAGGGATCAGGGACGGATGGACGTTGAGGATCCGGTGATCGTACTGACTTGTAAAGTCGTTGCTCAGAATGCTGAGGAAGCCGGCCAAAACGATCAAGTCCACCCGATACGCACGAAGCAGCTCCAGCAGAGCGGTCTCAAAGCCAGCCTGCCCGCCAAGCTCCTGTTTCCGAAGGACGGAGGAGGGTACGCCTGCTCGCTTCGCACGCTCCAGCGCATAGACGCCGGGCTGACTGGAAACGACCAGAACGACCTCGGCGCTGTGGATCATCCCGCTGTGTGCAGCGTCCAGAATGGCCTGGAGATTTGTACCACCGCCGGAAACAAGAACAGCGACGCGGATTTTCGGTTCCGTCAAGGCTTCGTTGTTCCGGTTCAGCATAATACGATCCGTTCTTCACCGGTCTCAATGACGCCGATGCGATAGGCGTCCACGCCGTTGTCGTGCAGTACTTCAAGGGCAAGGGTCTCGTCCTCCGGAGAGACGACGATACTCATGCCGACGCCCATGTTGAAGGTGTTGAACATATCGCGCTCGGAAATATTGCCCGTCTTTGCGATCAGATCAAAGATCGGAAGCACGCGGACGGCCTTCTTTTCAATTCTGGCCTGCAAGCCATCCGGGATGCTTCTGGGAATATTCTCATAGAAGCCGCCGCCGGTGATGTGGGAAATGCCCTTGACGCGAACGCGATCGAGCAGGGCAAGCACGGGCTTCACGTAGATGCGGGTAGGCGTCAGAAGCGTCTCGCCAAGCGATGCGCCGCCGAGCTCCGCCACAGGGGCGTGAAGATCGGTATGCTCGACGTCGAAAACCTTGCGGACCAGGGAGAAGCCGTTGGAATGGACGCCGCTGGACGGAAGGGCAAGCACGACGTCGCCGGGACGCATCTCCTCCTTGCGAAGAATGCGGGTCTTGTCCACAACGCCGGTCGAATAGCCGGCAAGGTCATACTCGTCTTCGGGATAGAAGCCGGGCATTTCAGCGGTCTCGCCGCCGATCAGCGCCGCGCCGGACTGCACGCAGCCGTCGCAAACGCCCTTGACGATCTGCTCGATCCGCTCCGGGACGTTCTTGCCGCAGGCAATGTAGTCCAGGAAAAACAGAGGCTTTGCACCGACGCAAATAATGTCGTTGACGCACATCGCAACGCAGTCGATGCCGACGGTATCATGCTTATCCATCAAAAAGGCGAGCTTCAGCTTGGTGCCGACGCCGTCCGTACCGGAGACCAGAATCGGTTGAGAGATCCCGGTCAGATCCAGAGCAAAAAGACCGCCGAAGCCGCCCACGTCGGAGCAGACGCCGGGGGTAACGGTCGTGGCAATGTGGCGCTTCATCAGCTCCACGGCCTTGTAACCGGCGGTGATATCCACACCGGCGGCAGCATAGGCGTCAGATTTGGAAAAAGTGTTCATGGTCTATTCCTTTCCGTTCCAGCAGTAGGTGCAGAGCTTGCACTCCGGCAGACCGATGGCTTCAATCACGCCATCGAGCGTCTGGAACTCCAGAGAGGCAAAATGGAATTTTTCACAGATGGCGGCGCGAAGCTTTTTGCCGCGTTCCGTGGAGCCGTCTGAATATTCATCAATGTGTTCAAAGCCGGCTTCGCCTTCCAGCTCCAGAATGACGCGGCGGGCGATCAGATCAAGCTCCGATCTGCCGCGAGAGAAATTCAGATACTTGCAGACGAACATAATGGGCGGGCAGGCAGAGCGCATATGAACCGATTTCGCGCCATGCTCATAGAGGAACTCAACGGTCTCGCGAAGCTGGGTGCCGCGGACGATCGAGTCGTCCACAAACAGCAGATTCTTGTCCTCGATGAGCTCCTTGACCGGGATCTGTTTCATTTTGGCGATCCGGTCACGGTCAACCTGGGAGGGCGGCATGAAGCTGCGCGCCCAGGTGGGGGTGTATTTGATGAAGGCGCGGGCAAAATGGCTGTGGCGCTCGTTGGCATAGCCGATGGCGTGCGGGGTTCCGGAATCCGGCACGCCGCCCACGTAGTCGATCTGTGCGTCCGGGTTCTGCTTCGCGTCGTTGCGGCCGAGGATCGCGCCGTTGCGGTAGCGCATGGCCTCTACGTTCACGCCCTCGTAGGTGGATGCAGGGAAGCCGTAATAGCTCCAGAGGAAGGAGCAGATGCGCATCTGCTCCCCCGGCGGGCAGAGCTGGGTCATGCCGTCCGGGCGAAGGGAAACGATCTCGCCGGGGCCAAGCTCCTTTTCCAGCTCGAATCCGAGCTTTTCGTAGGCAAAGGACTCAAGGGATACTGCATAACCGTCCTCCCGCCGCCCGATGCTAACGGGCAGACGGCCCAGTCGGTCGCGGGCGGCGATCAGGGTGCCGTCCTGCTGCAGGATCAGAATAGAAGCGGAGCCGACGATGGTTTTCTGCGCAAAGCGGATTCCTTCGACAAAGCTGCTTTTCTGGTCGATCAGCGCGGCGACCAGCTCCACCTCGTTGACCTTCCCGCCGGTCTTTGCGTCAAAATGGCCGCCGGAGAAAGACAGGAATTGGTCGATCAGCTCCTCGTAATTGTTGATGATGCCAACCATGCTGATCGCGTAGGTGCCGAGATTGGAACGGATCAGCAGGGGCTGCGGCTCATTGTCGCTGATACAGCCGATCGCTGCGGTGCCCTTCATCTCATCCAGGATCTTTTCAAACTTGGTTCGGAAGGGCGCGTTCTCTATGTTGTGGATTTCACGCTGCAGGCCGAGCTCCGGATCATAGGCCGCAAGCCCACCCCGGCGTGTGCCGAGGTGGGAGTGGTAGTCGGTTCCGAAGAATACGTCGGCCATGCAGTCGCGGGTAGATGTAATTCCGAAAAAGCCTCCCATGGGGGAACCTCCTGAACTGCGTCGTGATTATGCGTCTGGATTATGCAAAGAACAGCTTGGAAAGGGTCATCGGGTCGATATACTTGCCGTCCTTGTAGACGCGCATATTGCCGGAGGCGATCTCGTCGATCAGCATGACCTTCCCCTCGGCGTCGTAGCCGAACTCAAACTTGATGTCGTAGAGGTCGAGACCGCGGACCTTCATCTCGTCGGCAACGATCTTGGTGATCTGCTGGGTCATGCGCTTGATATCGTCGTATTGCTCGTCGGTCATAACGCCGAGGACGATCAGTCCGTCCTTCGTGACCAGGGGATCGCCGAGTTCGTCGTTCTTGAAGGTCGTTTCCACGTAAGCGGGAAGATCAGCGCCCTCCTCCACGTAGTCGCGATAGCGGCGCAGGAAGCTGCCGACCGCCTTATAGCGGCAAATCACTTCAAGACCCTTGCCGAACACCTTGGCGGGCAGGACCTCCATCGTGGTATCGTTCAGATTCGCGCTGACGAAGTGGGTGCGGATTCCGGCAGCGTTGATCTTCTCGAAGAAATAGATGGACATGCGAAGGTTGACGTCGCCAACGCCGTCGATGGTCAGGCCGACGCTGTTCTCACCCGGATCAAAGACACCGTCCTTGCCGGTGCAGTCGTCCTTGAACTTGAGCAGATAGTTTCCGTTTTCGAGCGCGTAAACGTTCTTGGTTTTTCCGGTGTAGACAAGCTTTTTTTCCATTTGTATGATCTCCTTTTATGTTCAAAATTGTATTTGAATCAATCAGCGATACTGCGCGTTGAGCGCTTCGTCCTTCTGCAGAACGACGGCTGCGGCGGAATCGCGCTTGGCCTGGAGCTTTGCGGCAAGCTCCGGCTCGTTCAGGGACAGGATCTGTGCGGCGAGCAGGGCGGCATTTGCCGCGCCGTTGATCGCTACGGTTGCGACAGGGATGCCGCTGGGCATCTGTACCGTGGAAAGCAGGGCGTCCAACCCGTCCAGAACCGGCCCCTTGCAGGGGATCCCGATCACCGGAAGGGTCGTCCGGGCGGCGATCGCGCCGGCCAGATGGGCAGCCATACCCGCTGCGGCGATCAGAACGCCGAAGCCCTGATCCCGGGCGGCGGAGGCAAAGGAAGCAGCCTCGTCCGGCGTGCGGTGCGCGGAATAGATGTGGACCTCAAAGGGGATCTCCAGCTCCTGGAGCGTACGAAGGCCCTTCTCAACGACGGGCAGATCGCTGTCACTGCCCAGGATCACGCCAACTTTTTTCATAGTACCTCCCTAAGAATAGAATGGGCGAAGTCCGCCTTTTACTTCTCGGCCTTGGTCTCGCAGTAGAGGCAGCGGTAGATCTTGTTCTTCCGGTCGGACAGGCGGAAAATCTGCTTGAGCTCCTGTTCGGTGGAGGTGATGCAGCGGGGGTTCTTGCAGGCGATGACGTCCACCAGCATCTCCGGCATCTCCATCTGGCGCTTTTCTACCAGCTTGCCGCCGCGGATGATGTTCACGGTCGCGTCGGGGTCTACGTAGGCGACCAGATCCAGATTGACCGGGATATCCGCGTCGATCTTGATGATGTCCTTCTTGCCGCGCTTGGAGCTGACGGCGTTCTTGATGAGGGCGACGGACAGGTCCGTTTCATCCAGCTTCAGAAGCTGGAGCAGGCGCATTCCTTTTCCTGCGGTGATATGGTCAATGACGACGCCGTTCTGAATGGGGTCGATATTCATAGTGTTCCAGCCTCCTTTAAGAGCTTGAGAATCAGGGACATCCGCATAAACTTACCGTTGAGAACCTGCTTGAAGTAGCAGGCGCGGGGATCGTCGTCGATGGCGACGCTGATCTCGTTGACTCTGGGCAGCGGATGCAGGATGGAGAGATCGGCTTTTGCATTGCGGAGTTTTTCCGGGGTCAGGATGTAGCTGTCCTTCAGACGGAGGTAGTCCTCCTCGTTAAAGAAGCGTTCGCGCTGAACGCGGGTCATATAGAGAATATCCAGCTTCGGCATGGCTTCCTCGAGATCCGTGGTCTGTTCATAGGGCAGGCCCTTGGACTTGAGCGCATCCTGCTTGACGTAGCTGGGAACCTTGAGCTCCTCCGGAGAGATCAGAACGAATTTGTTGTCGGGATAGCGGGACATGGCGTTGAGCAGAGAGTGGACCGTACGGCCGAATTTCAGGTCGCCGCAGACACCGATCGTCAGACCGCTGAAGGTGTTCTTCTCGCGGTAGATGGTCAGAAGGTCGGCCAGGGTCTGCGTGGGGTGGCAGTGGCCGCCGTCGCCGGCGTTGATGACCGGGATCGAGGCATTGTTTGCCGCGACCAGGGCTGCGCCTTCTTTGGGGTGACGGATGGCGATGATGTCGGTGTAGCAGGAGACGGTTTTCGCGGTGTCGGCAACGCTTTCGCCCTTCGCAGCAGAGGATGAGTTGGCCCCAGCCATCGAGATGACGTGACCGCCAAGCTCATACATGGCTGCCTCAAAGCTCATGCGGGTGCGGGTCGAGGGCTCATAGAACAGGGTGGCGAGCTTCTTGCGGTCGCAGGCGTGGGCATAGTCGTCGGGGTGGGCGATGATGTCGTTTGCCGTGGCGACGAGTTGGTCGAGTTCCTCCACGCTCAGGTCGAGGACGTCAATCACGCTTCTTTTTTTCATTGTTTTCCTCCTATCCAGCTTTCATCAGAAGGGTTGTCGCGGAAAGCGAGCAGGCGGTTCACGTCGGCGGACCGGATGTAGCCTTCCTCGGCGGCGGCCTTCACAATGCTGTCAAAATTGGTGAGAGACACGTTCTTCACCTCGGCGGCAGCCAGGCGTTCCACGCTCTTTCGCATGCCGTAGGTGAAGATGGAGACGATGCCCAGAACCTCGGCCCCGGCCTCGCGCAGGACGTTGATCACGTCAATCACGCTTCCGCCGGTGGAGATCAGATCCTCCACGACCACGACCTTCTGACCGGGCTCAAGCCGACCCTCGATCTGGTTCTGTCTTCCGTGGTCCTTTGCGCCGGACCGGACGTAACCCATCGGCAGACCCATCATATGTCCGACGATGGCGGCATGGGCGATCCCGGCAGTGGAGGTTCCCATCAGAACCTGAACCTCGGGATAGTTCTCCCGGATCAGCTCCGTCAGGCCGGTCTCAACGTCCGTTCGTACCGCAGGAGCGGTCAACGTCAGGCGGTTGTCGCAGTAGATGGGGCTCTTGATTCCGCTGGCCCAGGTGAAGGGTTCCTCGGGCCGAAGAAAGACCGCGCGGATGGAAAGCAGGTCTCTTGCGATTCGTTCGCTTCGTTCCATGTGTTTCTCCTTTATCCGATAAATTCACGGCAGCAGCGCTCATAGGCCGCTACCGGGTCCTGCGCCTGCGTGATGGGTCTGCCCACCACGATATAATCCGAGCCGATCTCCTTTGCCTGCTCGGGGGTCATAACGCGTTTCTGGTCTCCCCTGTCACCGTCTGCAAAGCGGACGCCCGGGGTCACGGTCAGGAAGCGCTCGCCGCAGCGGGCGTGGACCTTTTCTGCCTCCAGCGGGGAGCAGACCACACCGTCCAGACCGGCCTTTTTCGCGTTTTCTGCATAGGACATGACGACCTCGTCGATCGGCTTCTCGATCAGCAGCTCCTGCTCCAACGCTTCCTGATTGGTGGAGGTGAGCTGGGTCACGGCAATCAGCAGGGGTCTGGTCCCGTCGGGGCGGGTCAGTCCCTCCAGAGCGGCCTTCATCATTTCCGCCGTTCCGGCAGCATGGAGGTTGACCAGGTCGATGTCCAGATTGGAGAGGACGGCCATCGCGCGGCGAACCGTGTTCGGAATGTCGTGGAGCTTGAGGTCCAGAAAAATCTTATGCCCTCTTGCCTTGATCTGGCGGACGATGTCCGGACCGGCGGCATAGAACAGCTCCATCCCGATCTTCACGAAGGGCTTGCGTCCGGTGAAGCGGTCCAGAAAAGCAAGCGTTTGTTCTGCGCTCGGAAAGTCGCAGGCAATAATGACGTCTTTTCCCATTTCAGTTACCTCCTGTTATTCGGTGCATGCAAAGAGCGCCGGGATCGACGCTGCGCAATTCTCTTTTTGTTCTGCTGCACGCAGGCCTTCCGGCCCGTTCATCTCAGCTCCGTCAGGCTTTGAATGCCATAGCGGTCCATGACGGACGGAAGCGCCTCGATGATCTTGGGGCAGGCCCAGGGGTCAACCAGATTGGCCGCGCCGATTTCGACGGCCCTGGCTCCGGCCATCATCATCTCCAGAACGTCCTCGGCGCTGCTGATGCCGCCCATCCCGATCACAGGGACGGAGACCGCATGCGCGACCTGATAGACCATGCGCAGGGCAACCGGGAAGATCCCGGGTCCGGAATAGCCGCCGGTGGTGTTGGCGAGGATCGGCTTGCGGGTTTTCAGGTCGATCCGCATACCGAGCAGGGTGTTGATCAGGCTGATCCCGTCTGCGCCAGCATCCGCGCAGGCACGGGCGATCGTGACGATATCGGTCACGTTAGGCGAGAGCTTCAGGATGACCGGCTTCGTCGTGACGGATTTGACTGCCTGCGTGACGTCCGCAGCGGATTTCGGATCGGTGCCGAAGCTCATGCCGCCGCCGTGTACGTTCGGGCAGCTCACGTTGACCTCCAGCCAGCCGATCTGGGGCTCGCGGTCGAGTGCCGCGCAGGTCCGAACATAATCGGAAATCGAAAAGCCGCTGACGTTCGCCATCACAGGCTTATGAAAGCATTTCTTCAGGCGGGGCAGCTCGTGCACGATCACCTGCTCCACGCCGGGATTTTGCAGACCGACGGCGTTCAGCATCCCGGCAGGGCATTCAGCGATGCGCGGCGTCGGGTTGCCGAAGCGGGGCTGTAGGGTCGTTCCCTTAAAGGAAAAGGTGCCAAGGCAGTTGATATCATAGAGCTCGGCAAACTCATAGCCGAAGCCGAAGGTGCCGGAGGCGGGAATGATCGGGTTATCCAGCTCGATCCCGCAGAGGTCCACGCTCAATCTTCCCATCGGATCTCCTCCTTTTCCATAACCGGGCCGTCCTTGCAGATGCGCTTGTAGCCCGTGATCGTCTTGCAGGAGCAGCCCATGCAGGCGCCGAAGCCGCAGCCCATCCGGGATTCAAAGCTGAACGAGCCGGAGGTGACGATCTTGCGGTAGACGGCGCGAAGCATCGGCTCCGGACCGCAGGTATATACGTGAGAATATGCTTCCGGCAGAGCGTCGGTCACAAAGCCCTTCGTTCCGTAACTGCCGTCGGCAGTGGTGACGCACACTTGCGCGCCGAGGGCTTTGAATTCTTCCTCATAAAAGACTTCGCTTTTCCGGTTGAAGCCGAGAACGACCTGTACGGCCTTTCCCTGCCCGATCAGGCGCTTTGCCAGCAGATACAGGGGCGGAACGCCGACGCCGCCGCCCAGCAGGAGCGGAGCATCCCCGGCGAGCGAGAGGTCGTAGCCGTTTCCGAGGCCGGTCAGAACGGAAAGGGTCTCCCCTGCCGGCATTTCAGCCAGGAGGCCGGTGCCTCGGCCGACTACCTTGTAAATCAGCGTCAAACGGTCTGCGTTCAGATCGCAGACGGAGATCGGCCGACGCAGATAACAGCCGTCGAGCTTCAGATTGACAAACTGGCCAGGCCGAGTGATCTCGGCCGTATCGCCCTGTAAGATCAGCTCCCGCACGTCCGCAGTCAGCGGACGGTTTTGCAGAACCTTCATGCTTATGTCATTCATTCGTATTCTCCTGATAGACGATCTTTCCGTCGCAGACGGTGAGATAACACTTGCCGAAGACGGATTCTCCGACAAAGGGCGTCGCACGGCCCTTGGAGGCAAAGCGGTTCGGGTCGATTTCATAGCGCTCGTCCAGAGCCCAGACGGAATAGTCTGTACCGATCGGAAGTCCGAAGCGATTCCGCGGATTCGAGATCAGACAGCGCAGCAGGGTTTCCAGGGGCAGAACGCCGGGGCGGACGAGACGGGTGTAAAGGATCGGGAAGGCGGTTTCCAGACCGACGATCCCAAAGGGGCTGCCCTTGAGACCGCGAGCTTTTTCTTCCGGACTGTGCGGCGCGTGATCGGTGGCGATGACCTCGATCGTGCCGTCCAGAACGCCCTCGATCAGGGCTTCCCGGTCCTCCGGCGCGCGCAGCGGCGGGTTCATCTTAAAGCGTCCGTCCTCTTGAAGATCGCGTTCGTCCAGGGTCAGGTAGTGCGGCGCGGTCTCACAGCTCACGTCCACGCCCGTGCGCTTTGCTTGCCGGATCAGATCCACGCTTTCCTTGCAGGAAATATGGCAGACGTGATAGCCGCAGCCGGTTTTCGCGGCAAGGTTGAGATCGCGCTCGATCTGACGCCATTCGCTCTCGGAGCAAATACCCGCGTGACCGTGCGCCCTTGCATAAGCGCCGTCATGGATATAGCCGCCGCGGAGCAGCTCGTTGACCTCACAGTGGGCCACGATCAGCTTTCCGAGCTGCTTTGCCAGACGCATTGCCTCCTCCATCCGGTCGTCCTGCTGAACGCCGTGACCGTCGTCGGAGAAGGCGCAGACGCGCGGGGCAAGGGCGGCAAAATCCGCCAGCTTCTCCCCTTTTTCGCCGACGGTGATCGCGCCGTAGGGATAGACGTGGATCACGGCGTCTCTGGCGATCAGAGCTTCCTGCGCGGCCAGATGCGAAAGGCAGTCCGGAACGGGATCCAGATTCGGCATGGTGCAGACGGCGGTATAGCCGCCGCGGGCCGCAGCTCCGGTTCCGGTGGCAATGGTCTCTTTATAAGAAAAGCCCGGCTCGCGAAAATGCACGTGCAAATCGCAAAAGCCGGGAAAAACGCTATAGTTATGAAAAGCGGGCAGAGCCCCCTTTTTCTTGAGAGCGGAAACGTCGCAGGCCGCGCGGGCAAGTTCGATTTGTGTTCTGAGGTCGATCATGCTATGTCCTCCATTCGCGGTCGGCGGCTCACGTCGATCCTATTGTAAACGGAACAGGTGGGAATTGTCAAGCGGCAAGAAGCCGAATCGGGAATCTTTGTAGAATTCGCTGTTTGCAATCGATACCAATCGCAGAAAAAGCGACAATTCGCCCGAAAAGTCTGGAGCGTGTGAAACGGTGAAAACAGGATCGGGCCTGCGCTCCGGGCAGTCAGCCGGGAGCGCAGGCCATACGACTATTTGATGGTGGTGCTGGTATCCTTCTGAATCACGTCATGCGCGCCGCCCTCGACGATGCTCGTGGCGGAAACCAAGGTCAGCTTAGCCTTGTCCTGGAATTCGGGAATGGTCAGAGCGCCGCAGTTGCACATCGTGGATTTGACCTTACTGAGCGTCACGGCCACGTTGTCCTTGAGGGAGCCGGCATAGGGAACGTAGGAATCCACGCCCTCGACGAAGGAGAGCTTCTTATCGCCGCCCAGGTCGTAGCGCTGCCAGTTTCTGGCGCGGGCAGAGCCCTCACCCCAATACTCTTTGTAGTAAGTGCCCTGAATGCTGACTTTGTTGGAGGGGCTTTCATCAAAGCGGGCAAAGTAACGGCCCAGCATGATGAAGTCCGCGCCCATCGCCAGAGCAAGGGTGATATGGTGGTCGTAAACGATGCCGCCGTCAGAGCAGACGGGAACGTAAACGCCGGTTTCGCGGAAATACTCGTCTCTGGCCTTGCATACCTCGATCAGAGCGGTTGCCTGTCCTCTGCCGATGCCCTTGGTCTCACGGGTGATGCAGATCGAGCCGCCGCCGATGCCGACCTTGACAAAGTCCGCGCCGCAATCAGCGAGGAAGCGGAAACCGTCGGCGTCCACGACGTTGCCTGCGCCGACCTTGACGGCGTCGCCGTAGCGCTCGCGGATCCAGGCAAGCGTTCGTTTCTGCCATTCGGAGAAGCCCTCGGAGGAGTCGATGCAGAGCACGTCAGCACCGGCCTCGATCAGGGCGGGCACGCGCTCGGCATAGTCGCGGGTGTTGATACCGGCGCCGACCACGTAGCGCTTATGGGAGTCTAGGAGCTCGTTGGTGTTCTGCTTGTGGGAATCGTAGTCCTTGCGGAAGACGAAGTAGCAAAGCCGCCCGTCCTTGTCTACGATGGGCAGGGAGTTGAGCTTGTGATCCCAGATGATATCGTTTGCTTCCTTGAGCGTCGTGCCCTCGGGCGCGCTGATGAGCTTGGATAACGGCGTCATGAAGGTCTCGACCTTCGTCTCCGGCCCCATGCGGCTGACGCGATAGTCGCGGCTGGTGACGATGCCGACGAGCTTGCCGTCCATCGTACCGTCCGCCGTGACGGCGATCGTGGAATGGCCCGTGCGCCGGGTCAGGTCGATCACGTCGGCAAGCGTATCCTCGGGGCTGACGTTGGAATCGCTGCGAACAAAGCCGGCTTTATAATCCTTGGCGCGCTTGACCATCGCAGCTTCGTCGTCGATGGACTGAGAGCCGTAGATGAACGAGACGCCGCCCTGGGTAGCAAGGGCAACCGCCATCCGGTCGTCCGAAACGGCCTGCATGATTGCGGAAACCAGCGGAATGTTCAGATGGATCGCGGGCTCTTCTCCCCTGCGGAATTTGACCAGCGGGGTTTGAAGATTCACGTTGGCCGGGATGCAGTCAGCCGAGGAATACCCGGGAATGAGCAGATACTCATTGAAGGTACGGGACGGTTCCGAGATAAACGTTGCCATGCTTTTTTCTCCTTTTATAAAATTTGTTGGATTATATTGGACAATGGGCGAACAATGTGCTATGATAGATACGGATCATCCGGAAAAGGAGTGAGGTCCGATGTCAGACGGAACACGTTCAGCGGAAGCGCTGCAAAAGCTTGCAAAACACGCGCCGCCGGAAGCATTTGAGCAAGAATATGAGAAGCTCCTGCGGAACCATCCGTTCCGGGCGGAACTGATCGGGAGCGAAAACCCATACACGGGGCGGGAGATCGCTTCCGAGACGGATTATCGCGGTTTTCTGCGGGAATGTGCCTACGCCTCCCTTTTGGACCGGGCGGAGCGGCAGGCGGAAAACGGAAGGAAGGCGGATCGCCAGCTTGAGCGCCGCGAAAAAGAAGCGGCACAGGCAGCCGAGGAAGCCCGGATGCTGCAGGCCGAGGCAGACAAACGCAGCGACGCGTTCCGCGCCGAACGGGACAAGGCCGTTCGGGCCAGGCGGGAGACAAGGATCGGTCTGATCGGGCTGGCTGCGGCACTGCTGATCTTCGCAGCGATCTTTTTGCCGCGTCTGGAGCGGACCGCGTATCAGAAAGGCTTTACCGCCGCACAGACGGAGACGGAGCCGGTCAGGGCCGACCAAACGGCGGATCCCGAGGCTGTCTATCAGTCTGCTTTCGCCGCCGGTTTTGCCGCCGGGAAAAAGGAATCCGAAGACGCCGTACGCGCTTCCGCACCGACGGAACCGGAGACGGAGCAGGCAGCGCCCGAGACGGTCGAGGAGACCCGGCCCGCAGAGGAAACGGGTGAGGAGATCACCTACATCGGCAATCTGAACAGCCACGTTTTCCACCGCTCAGACTGCAAGAACCTTCCAGCGGAGAAAAACAGGATCACATTTGACTCCAGAGAGCAGGCCGAAGAGTACGGCTACACACCTTGCAGCAACTGCAATCCCTGATTATAGCACCGCACTCGTCCAGAGCGATTCCGCTCCGGACGGGTGCGTTCGTTTTTGCCTACCAGGCGCCCAAATAGCCAATGGTAACGGCGGAATTTTCAGAACCGGCCCGCATGCATTCGGGCATGGATTTCCCGGCAAGACGGGCAAGGAGGAAGCCTGCGATATAGCTGTCGCCTGCGCCGAGGGTATCGACGACCACACAGTCGATGGCGTCCTGGTGATAGAAGGTCTCGCCATCCCAGGCCATGCTCCCCTTGGGACCGCGCATCGCAACGACCACGGAGGGTCCCTTCGCGGCAATGCCGCGCATGATCTCCCGGAGCTGGGATTCATCGGCGGAGTCGTCGGAGAAAAAGGCGACGTCAACGTTCGGCAGAGCCGTCTGACAGACGGGGGCAAAGGGAAGATCGGCACAGTCAAAGGCGACGGGAACGCCCATTGCCTGAATACGCCCAAGTTCCTTTTCGCAGGTGCCCCAGACGGCGGAGACCGCAAAATCATGCTCTGCGATGAACGCAAAATCCTCCTCCCGCAGGGAGAAGTCCGTCATAGCACCGGCGTCATAGGAAACGAAGACGCGGTTGCCGTTTTCCATTCGGACGTGGGTATTGGGCGTGGGGCCGTCCAGGATCTGAACGTGGCTCACGTCCACGCCGCGCGATTCCAGCTCCGTGCGGACAAGGGCACCGTCCTCGTCGTTTCCGACGCCGCCGATAAAGGAGGCCTCGCCGCCCAGTCGGCGCGCATAGACGGCAAAATTGACCGGGTTTCCCCCGACAAATTTCAGATCCTGGCTGTCGTAGTAGTCCACACAGCTATCACCGATACAGGCAAGTCGATTCATACTCTGCGCCTCACTTCTCGTTTGTTTCTCAAGCAGACAACGTCAAAGATGAATAATTTTCGATATTGTAACGCATGACCGGAGATTTGTCAATCCAAAAAATCACTCGCCGGCGCCGATTTCCGTGATTTCATCCTCCACCAGACCGTCGCGTGCGAGCATCTGCCGCATAACGGCAACGTCGGCGGAGATATCGACCAGGTCGGATTCAAACAGCTTTTCGATCTGACGCTCGCTGCCGGCGATCAGATCGTCCAATACGCTGCAGATTCCGGCGCGGGTTTTCGCCGCGTAGGCGGGATCAAAGCGACGGTCCTCGATCCGGGCATAGCTGCCCAGGGTTTTGAGCGCCGTGGGCAGATAGTAATTCAGAAACCGATCGATCTTCTCTTCTTTTTCCGGCGCCTGCTCCAGAATGCTGAACATGCGCCGCGTCTGCTCCTCCAGCCGGTCGATTTTTTCGGAGATTTCCCGGTCGGCAATTCGATCGTTTGCGTCCCGGATCTCACGCAGAAGCTGCTCGCTGCGGGAGACCGTCTTCGGCTCGCTTTTCGCTTCTTCCGGCCTGGGCGGGATCTGCGGTTTTCTCTCCAGCTTCGGATCGTAATCGGTCAGCATCAGAGTATCCGTTCGATGATCGACCCAGCCCTTGGAATAAACGCCGAGGGAGATCAGCTCCGTCAGGTCCTTCTCGACCTGGTCGTGGTCGATCCCGGTCACGGAGCAGAACTCCGTCAGCGGGATACTGTCACGAACGGTATCGTGGCTGATATGGAGGTACTGGATGAAGCGCAGGCGCTTTTTTCGGTTACGGATACCGCGAACGACCAGAAGAACGGAAAGAAGAAGCGCGGGCAGGACCAGAAACGTTGCAAAGGGGTGATCCGCAGCATCCCCGGAAAAGAAGGCGGACAGGCCCGGGATCGCGCATGCCGCAAAAACAGCGGATGAAATCAGCCACGGCTCGATGCTCCCGCCGGGCAGCTTATTGAGCATGCTTTTTTTCACGCCCGGCTTTCTGGCGTTCCGTTTGACTGGCGGCTTTTTTTCCGACGAAGGCTTCTTCTCCGAAGCAGCCTTTTCCATCTTGCGACCCCCTTCCCCGTTTTTTTCTATTATAATTCAGATATACAGAAAATGCAACCGTTATTCTGCAAAAAACCGAATCCGCCAGAATCATCTTGCTATCCGGCGGATTCTATGTTAAGATACAATTAACAGAATCGGAAGGAGGTTTTCTATGCCCCAATCTCAAGTTCAAACCGGCGAATGGACCCTGTCCGCCGACCGGGAAATGCTTCTGCTGCACAAATCCGATTTTCCGTTTGCCACTGCCCTGCGCCGGGAAAAGTCCTATTCCGTAAACCGCGGCACCGTGAAGGAGACCGTCCGCGAGGTCGAGCGTATTCCGCTGACCGAGGTATCCGCGGAGGAGGGTTCCGTCGTGCTCTCCGGCGGCGGTCACAGTCTGCGCGTCGTGCTCCGGACGGAGGACCTCGGCTTTCGTCTTTGTCTGACCGGAGAGGCCGGCTGGGGCTATGAATTCCGCCTGCCTGCCCGGAACGGAGAGGCAGTTTTCGGCGGGGGCGAACAATACCGGCAGGTCAATCTGCGCGGCGAGCAGGTCGTGAACCTGGTCTCCGAACACATTCAGGCGACCACCGTTCTTCAAAAAGCCCTTCTGCCGCGTGCGCTGTACCGGGAAAAGCCCCATGGAAAAATTGGCTCTTATGCGCCGATGCCTGTCTTTGTAACAGATCGGGGGCGGCTGATCCGCTTTGATGCAGACAGCGACGGCATCACCTTTTTGGGGCGCGACGCCTACGTCTTTACCTTCGACCGCTGTCCGCGCGAGCTTTTGCTGTTGAAGGCCGACCGCTTCGAGCCCCTGACCGCCGCGCTGACGAAGGAAGCGCCGAACCGCCAGTATCTGCCCGACTGGTGCATGGACGGCATGATCCTGGGCGTGCAGGGCGGGACGCAGACGGTTCTGGAAAAGGCCTTTGCCATGCAGGACGCCGGCGCGAAGATCTCCGCCGTCTGGTGCCAGGACTGGTCCGGCGAGAACCGGACCGTGATGGGCAAACAGGTCTGGTGGAACTGGGAGGTTCACGAGGGCCTGTATCCAGATCTCCGTGAGGCGATCCGGCGGCTGAACGACCGCGGGATCAGATTCCTGGCCTATATCAATCCCTATCTGGTCAAGGACTGCCGCCTGTACGAACTGTGCAGAGATCGCGGCTGGCTGATCACACGCAAGGACGGGACCGTCTATCACATCAAGTCCACGACCTTTGACGCGGGCATGCTCGATCTGACGAATCCGGAGGTCGTGACCTTCATCAAGGATGAGCTGATCAAAAAGAACATGCTCGACCTCGGAATCTCCGGCTGGATGGCGGACTTCGGCGAGTATCTGCCCGTGGACTGCGTCCTGCACGACGGCGATCCCGCACTGCTTCACAACCGCTGGCCGGTCCTGTGGGCGAAGCTCAACCGCGAGGCCATCGAGGAAGCGGGAGCATCCGACGCCTTCTTCTTCATGCGCTCAGGCTATCTGGGGATCCAGACCTACGCCCCGATCCTCTGGAACGGCGACCAGCACACCGACTTCACGAAGGACTACGGCATGCCCTGCGTGATGCCGGCCAGCTTCTCGCTCGGCTTCTCCGGAGTCCCGCTGATCCACAGCGACGTAGGCGGTTTCTTTTCCTTCGGCAAACTAAAGCGAAACGACGAGCTGTTCATCCGCTGGATGGAGATGTGCGCCTTTTCCCTGCTCATGCGCAGTCACGAATCCCTGCGCCCATGGGCAAACAGCCAGTTTGACGCGCCTGCCGTCAAGCCTCACACGGTTCGCCTGACCACGGTCCACACGCGGCTCAAGCCCTATCTCCTGCACCTGCTGGACCAGGCAAAGGACGGAACGCCCGCTCTGCGTCCCGATTTCTGGGCGGAAACAGACTTCTCCGCAAGCCGCGATCCCTACAGCTACTTCCTGGGCGACGACCTGTTCGTCTGTCCGGTCATCGAGCGTAAGGCTCAGCGGCGGAAGGTCTTTCTGCCAAAGGGCGATTGGGTCTACTTCTGGTCTGAGCGCGAGTACGCCGGCGGTCGGAATTATGACGTTCCCGCCCCTCTCGGAAGGCTCCCGGTCTTTTATCGCAAAAACAGCTCCTTTGCAGACGTATTCCGCTATGCGGCAAGTAAACAGAAAGAAGAGTGAGTGATTATGCGTACAAAAGGTTCCTACATCTCCCGGACCAGCGGGATCGGGATCAAGGATAAGCTCGGCTATGCCTTCGGCGACCTGGCCTCCTGTCTGGTCTTCGGTCTGACGCAGAGCGTCCTGAACAAGTACTACACAGACGTTCTGGAGATCAGCGTTCTGCACGTGCTGATCATGACGGTCATCGCACGGATCTGGGACGCGATCAACGACCCGATCTGGGGACGGATCATCGACCGCGCCGGACGCAAGGCAGACGGACGCTACCGCCGCTGGATCAAATACTTTTCCCTGCCCGTGGCTCTGGCCGCCGTTTTGATGTTCCTTGACGTTCGCGGCTTTGCAAGCACCGGCAAGCTGGTCTGGATCTACGCGACCTATATCCTGTTCGGCATGCTCTATACCTGCATCAATATCCCCTACGGCTCCATGGCACAGGTCATCACCTCGGACGATAAGGAGCGCTCTTCCCTTTCGGTCTTCCGCTCTATCGGCTCCACCTTCGGCGCGATGCCTGCGATGGTCCTTGCTTCCGTCTGCTACGTGGCGGTGGACGGCGTGAAGCGGATGGACTACACCCGCGTCTTCATCGGCGCGTGCGTGATCGCGGTGCTGGCCGTGGTGTTCTATCTGCTCTGCTACCGCTGGACGAAGGAGCGCGTGATCTCCGATCCCACTCCGAAGCAGAAGGGACAATCCGGGAAGGTCGTCAAGACCCTGCTCAAGAGCCGCCCGTTCCTTGCCGTCTCTCTGGCCTCCATGCTCTTCCTGGCGGCTCAGATGTTTGGACAGGGGTATAACACCTATCTGTTTGACCACTTCTTCCACAAGCCCGGTCTGACGATGCTCCCCACCGTCTTTCAGTATCTCCCCGTCGCTGTTGTGATGTTCTTCGCCACGAAGCTCGGCAACAAGTTCGGACGCCGCGAGGTCTGCTCCCTGGGCGTCCTGGTTGCGGCAGCATTTTATCTGATCCTGTTCGTCCTGGCGCTGTTCCGCGTCGTGAACGTCTGGCTTTATCTGCTCGCAAACCTGATGGCCGGTATCGGAACAGCCTTCCTCTTCCTTCTGGTCTGGGTGCTGGCGACCGACGCGATCGACTACAATAAGGTCAATTTCGGCCTCAATGACGAAGCGACGAGCTACGCCTTCTACACCTTCATGCGGAAGCTCGGCCAGACCGTCGCGACGATTCTGATCAACGTGCCTCTGCTCCGAATCGGCTACAACGGCCTCCAGCTCAAGACCGAGGCGCTGAGCGATTCGGCGCTCAAGACCATGTACAACTACTCCGTCATGATCCCCGCCGTCCTGTTCCTCCTGGTCTGGGTCCTGCTCCGCTTCGTTTATCCGCTGAGCAAAAAGCGCGTAACCGAGCTCCAGGTACAGAAGGATCGGCTGTTCGGCAAAGAATAATCTCGCCTCAATAAACTTACGGTGCAGTCCGTTCGGGCTGCACCGTAATGCTTTACAGGTCGCTATTCAACGTTTTTCAGCGCTTCATCCAGCGGAATCCGCTTGATCCGGTGGAAATCGATCGCCGTAACCAGGGAGTAGCCGAGGATGACGAACAGGATCGCAAGCACGCCGCCGGACGGGCTGAGATAGAAGGAGAACCAGCCGTCCATGCGCATCATAAAGACCCGGAAAATCACCTGAATGACCGTATAGCCTGCTGCAAATCCGATCAAAGCGGAGAACAACACCATAATGGCCGTGGTCAGAATATAGAGCGAGGCGATCTCACCGGTTCGGAAGCCGAGGATCTTGACCATCGAAATTGCATGCTCGTTCTTCTCTATGATGATCTTGCTGAGCAGATAGAGCAGAATCACGGACAGCGCGAGCAGCGCATATTGGAAAACACCCATGAAGCCGCCGATGGAATGATCGAGCTGATCGGTGATCTTCGTGATATCTCTGGCGGTCATCACGCTGGCGATTTTGGATTCCGGCAGATCCGAGAGCTCCGTATTCGAAAAATAGCCGTTGAAGCTCCCGGCGTCCCGATCGAACAGTTGATTGAAGTTTTCATTCGGGAGGAAAAGCGCTACGCCGCCGTCATAGTCAAATATGCCCATGACCCGGAATTCATAGTCCTTGTGCTTGTACTTTTCGGACAGACGTACCGTGTCCCCTGCCTGCAAGCCGTATTTTTGGGACATAGCCCTGGAAACGCATACCTCGCTGCCGGTCAGGCTTTCGCGGATGCTCACGTAGCGGCTGCCCGATTCATAGCCGTAAACCGTCACCGACTCGTCGTGCGTCCCGTTTTTCAAAAGCAGGGCCGCTGCGCTGAAGCGTTCAGCCTCCGGCGAATCGACGGTGATCTCCGTTCCGTCTTCATCCTCGGTGTCCGTCAGGAGGTACTGGTACTTTGCAAACAGCATATCCGGCGCGTTTTGAGCGTAGTGATCCAGCGAATCGGGGAAGCCGAAGGCAAAGCAAAGCATGATTTCGATGAACACGACGCCAAACGTAAGGATCAGATAGTTCGGAATATTCTGCAGCAGGATCCGGATGCGGAAGCGGCGCAGAAAGCTCCAGCGCGGCAGACGGCGTGCCTTGGCGCGCTTCGTCCGTTTCAGATCTCGGCGAAGAAAGCGCAGCGGGCTCAAACGCAGTCTGGAAACGATGACCGTAAGATTGATGCAGAACATCAGAACCAGCGGAATGATCGTCGTTTTCACCAGAGCGGCGGGGCTCCAAACCGTCTGATACTTCGGCATGCTGTAGCTGTTGTAGTAAAGATCTACGGCTACGTCCTTAAAGACCGTATAGCCGAGCAGGTTTCCGAGCGCTGCGCCGAGAAGCGTGATGATAACGGGAACCGTCATATAATGGCGGATCAGCTCGCCCTTCGTAAAGCCGGAGGCACGGAGAGTCCCGATGACAGGCGCTTCCTTTTCGATCGTACTGTCGATCGTGACGGCAAAGATAAACGCAATGACAGCGATCAGAATATAGACCAGAATCTCCGTTCCTGCGGTGTCGCTTTCGATGTCGTCCGGGGCGAAATTGACTGCCTGGTTGAGATAAACGGGAACGTAATCCTCGATTTGAGCGTCAGCCTTTACCGTCTGCGTCAGCAGGATCTTGAGGAAGTCGTTCGCCCGGTCGGCCTTCTCGTAATCATTCGCCGGCTTCGTTTCGTAGAAATAGGCGTAGGAATAATGCGTCCGTGCGCCGAGAGCCTCGAAGTCCGCAGGCGTCACCATGCCGACGTCAAAGCCGAAGGCGTCAAACATCAGAGCGTTGTTATTCTCATGGAGCGTGATATAGTTGACGTAGGAGAGCAGGCCGACGATCCGGAAGGTTTTCCCGCCGACTTTCAGGCTGTCGCCAATGCGCAAGCCCACGTTGTCGGCGTGCATCCGGTCGATTGCGATTTCTCCTTCCGCTTCAGGCGCTCTGCCGGAAAGGAAGCTGGCCCGGTCAACGGGAGAATCGCTGCGAAAAACCCGGATCGTTGCATCTGCGGTACCGTCTCCGCTTAGATCTTCGTCCTCGTTTTTGTAAAAATGCGCATAAACAGTGACGGGGCAGTCCTCGCATTCCTCGTTCAGACTGTATTCCTCCGCCAGATCCTCCCACGTTTCGTCTACAGCTTGTTCGGCCTCCTTGCGGGCGGCCAGTCTGGCATCATGCAGAGCGGTTTGATAGTCTTCTGATTCGGAAGCGGCTTTCAAGGCGTCCGCATACTGATCCTGTATCGCGGCCTCGATCTGCGCGGAGACTGCGTCCTCGTCCGTCACGCCGTAAGCCTTGCACTGCTCGCGCACCGTTTCTTCGATCGCGGCCTGAACCGACTTCTCCAGCGCATCCCGGGCGGCCGATTCCGCCGCCTCGTCAGCCTCGCGGTATGCTTCGTCCAGAAAATGCTGCCGCAGATCGGCCCGTTTGCCGGAGGATAGATCTGCAAGCAGCTCGTTCGAAGCCTGCTTGTTCAGCTCAAAATTGCCGTCCTCCAGATTGAATTCGACGTTTCCGTTTTTCAGCGAAGCCATCATGCTGTCGTGACCGACGTAAACGCCGGAGACCACGCCGATCATAATAACCATGAACAGAAGGATCACAAGATATTTGCCGAGATCCCGCACAAGCTCACGCGAGATCCGTTTATTCAGCGGGTTTTTCACGCGATCACCTCACCATTCCAGCTCCGAGGCCGTGATCTTGTGTTCGTTCCGCTCGTCGGAACGGACCAGGCCGTCCCGGAGCTTGATCACGTGGTCCGCCATGCTGCGGATCGCCTCGTTGTGCGTGACCATGATGACGGTGTTGCCGTACTTTTTGTTGCAGTTTTCGATGAGCTGCAATATCTCCTTTGAGGTCTTATAGTCCAGCGCGCCGGTCGGCTCGTCGCAGAGCAGAAGATCCGGGTTCTTGACGATGGCCCGCCCGATGGAGACCCGCTGCTGCTGACCGCCGGAGAGCTGATTGGGATACTTATACTGATGCTCGGTCAGTCCGAGGACGGAAATCAGCTCGTCGAGGTTGACCGCGCGCTTGGACAGATAAGCCCCGACCTCGATATTCTCTTTCGCGTTCAGGTTGGGAATCAGGTTATAGGTCTGGAACACGTAGCCGAGATGGAGGCGACGGTAGGCCGTCAGGGACTTCTCGTCCATCTCCCGCAGGCGCTCGCCGTTGATCGTAATCGTCCCGGAATCCTGGACGTCGATGCCGCCGATGATATTCAGCAGGGTCGATTTGCCCGAGCCGGACGGGCCGAGCAAAACGCAGAACTCCCCTTTTCGGACTGAAAAATTGACGCCGCGCAGGACCTCCTGCCGCGTCTCGCCGGAGCCGAAGCTCTTTTTCAATTCACTGATTTCAAGAAAATTCGTATCACGTTCCATTGGGTTTCCTCCCGTTTTATTTCTTCCAGACGATCACGCAAGCGGCGAGCAGCACGACCGCCATTACGATCAATAAAACAATCAAATCATCCATTTCGCGGTTCCTTTCCGCGCATAAACTTAGCTTCTGCTAACTGATCGATTAAACAAACGGCCTCCTCGGAAGCCTTGCAGTTAGTTTGCTCTAACTGTATTTGCATTCTAACACCGCATTGCTCGTTTGTCAAGATGCCCTGGCAAAGAAACTGTGCAATTATCACCAAAATCTTGTTCGAAAGCAAGAAAAAACCGCCCCGCTGCATATGCGGCAACGGAGCGGGCTGTGTGAAGAATGGACGGCTGCAGATCAATACCGCTCCACCGGGAAGCGGAAGAACTCGGCCAGGGCTTCGAGGGTTTTGGCGTGGCGGCCGCGGAGGACGGCGAAGTGCGGCTCGAAGCCGGACTTGACGCTATCCTCAACAATGGCGCGGACCGGGTTGTCGGTTTTGACGACGACAGAGGTTCCCGTGAACTGTTTCGGCTTGTCCAGGATCTCGCCCTCGGCCAGGAAGAAGCGGAAGCTTCCGTCGGGCTCGCGGCCGATGCGGAAGATCGTGGCCGTCGGGAAGGCCTCGCAGCCGAAGTCCATCGCCGGACCGATCTTTCGGTTCGGGTGAACGCCGACGGTCGCCCCGGTGTCCTTCCGCGCCAGCGAACAGGCCGCCGCGCCGCAGTGCCAGAAGGTCAGAGTGTTTTCGTCCTCATTCAGGGAAACCGGGTCGCCGAAGAAGGTCGGCTGACCGGAGACCTGCATGCCGATCCACATGGACAGAGCGCCGAAGACGTCCGCCTCGCAGGCGGCGGCAACGCCGTCGTCATTGAGCATGGAAAGAACGGTGCAGACCGGCGTTCCGTAGGCCGTGAAGAAATCCGGCCAGCAGCGGGAGGCCAGCGCGCCGATGCCCTGCTCCCGTACGTATTCGGAATAGGCGCGGTAGAGCCGGGCGTGACCGAGGCGGTTGACCTCCGGCGTGTGCGAAAAGCCGCAGGTGGCGCAGGCGGTCTTTTGCAGGGCCTCAGCGCAGTCATCCTCGGAATAGGTCTTTGCACGCTCGATCAGCTCCCTGGCCTCGATCGCGGCAAGCTCGACGCCGAAGACGCTCATCAGCTCAGCGTCCAGAGCGCGGCCAAAGCCGAAGCCCTGGGGCGTATGACCCACGGCGGCCATCCGAAGTCCCTTCATGGCGGTCTTGACGCGGGCGGCCTCGATCGCACACAGGAGGGTATTTACTGCAGTCGGCTCGTTCGGCGCGCCGTAGGCGTAGACGAAGGGCCTGTCGTCAAAGGCACGAAGTGCGTTGGCGGCGGAATAGGCTCCGGTCAGCGAGTTCAGACGCAGACGGCCGCCGTCGATGACAGGCTCGCGCAGGGTCCAGAGGACGACCGGACAGTCGAAGCGGCGCAGGACCTCCGACATATAGGCCGCGTTGGCAAAGGTCAGATTCTGGAAGACGATCAGATCGGGGTGCAGGGGCTCGAGATAGGCGCGGAGCTGATCGACGGACAGCAGCATCTCGGCAGGAAAAACGAAGCCGTTGTCAATCGTTTGCAGAAGCTCCTTCGATCGGGCAAACGCATCCTCGGCGCTGGGCATATGAAAAGTCGGCACGCCGACCGGAACGTACACGGGCGTAAAGGGTTTCATATTGATCCTCCTTTTGTTTCTTGGGTTATCATAACCCGCGCAAGTCTGCTTGTCAATCGTTTTTCCGCGCAATCAGGTCATGATGGAGCTCGGAGTACCGGATTTTCTATTGACTTTCACTCCGGAATTGGCTAAACTGGTTCATAGACATAACGATGGAGGAAATCGAATTGGATCAAAATCTAAAACTGATTGCCCGGGATATTCGCTGTGACGTCATTCAGGCGATCGGGCACCTGGGCGTCGGTCACATCGGCGGCTGTCTTTCTGTGGTCGAGCTGCTGACCGTCCTTTACTTTGAGGCCATGCGGATCGACCCGAAGAACCCGAAGCTCGAGGGGCGGGACCGCTTCATCTGCTCCAAGGGCCACGCGGGTCCCGCCGTCTATGCGGCGCTGGCGAACCGGGGCTTTTTTGACAAGTCGATGCTGCTGACCCTGAACCAGGGCGGCACGAACCTGCCCAGCCACTGCGATATGAACCGAACCCCCGGCGTCGATATGACGACCGGCTCCCTCGGACAGGGCTTTTCCTGCGCCGTCGGCGCGGCTCTGGGCTCCAAGCTGGCAAAAGACGGGGCCACTGTCTATACCCTGATCGGCGACGGCGAAAGTCAGGAAGGCCAGATCTGGGAGGCGGCGATGTTCGCCGCGGCCAAGGGCCTGGACAATCTGATCGGATTCACCGACTACAACAAGCTCCAGATCGACGGCACGGTTGCCGAGGTCAACGACGTTGCGCCGCTCAACGAGAAATGGGCCGCTTTCGGCTGGAACGTGATCGACGTGGCGAACGGCAACGACCTGTGCGAGGTATCCGACGCGGTTCGCCGGGCGAAGGCAAACCGGGGCAGCGGAAAACCGACGATGGTCATTCTGCACACGAAGAAGGGCTGCGGGATGAAATGGGCTGAGGACTTGGGTCCGGCCAACCACAACGTCAAGGTGCCGGCGGAGGTCGCAGAGGCGGCCATCTGTGCCCTGAGAGAGGAGGCCCTGTAATGCAGATGCGTGAAGTTTACGCTGAAGCCTTAGGCGAGCTGATGGAACGCGATGCGCGCGTGGTCTTATTGGACGCCGACCTGGGCAAGGCCAGCGGGACCCTCGGTCTGCGCAAGCGTTTCCCCGATCGGATCTTTGACTGCGGCGTAGCGGAACAGAATATGGCCTCAATCGCAGCCGGTCTGGCCAGCTATGGCTTCAAGCCCTGGATCGAGAGCTTTACCCCCTTTGCCTCCCGGCGGATTTGCGACCAGATCGCGATCTCAATCTGCTATGCGGGAATGAACGTGAAGATCATGGGCTCCGACCCCGGCATCACCGCCGAGCTCAACGGCGGCACTCACATGAGCATGGAGGATATCGGCGTTCTGCGCTCGATTCCCGGCATCGTGATTTTCGAGCCTGTGGACGCAGTCCAGCTCCGCGCAGCCATGCCCGTACTGGACGCATACGTGGGTCCGGTCTATCTGCGCCTTGCAAGAGGCGAACAGCCCGCGATCTTCCCGGAGGATTATCAATTCGATCTCTTCCGGGCCGACGTTCTGCGTGAGGGTTCCGACCTGTCAATCTTCGTCAGCGGCATCCAGACCCGCGACTGTCTGGACGCGGCGGCGGAGCTGGCCGAAAGCGGGATCTCCTGCGAGGTCGTAAACGTCCACACGATCAAGCCAATCGACTGCGAGACCGTTATCGCCTCCGCCCGAAAGACCGGCGCCGTGCTGACGGTGGAAAACCACAACGTGATCGGCGGTCTGCGCTCCGCCGTGCTGGAAGCGCTTGCGCTGGAACGCATTACGGTCCGCGCCGTCGGCGTTGAGGACCGCTTTGGCGAGGTTGGTAAGCTCCCCTATCTGCGTGAGGCGATGGGGCTGACGAAGGAACACGTGATCGAGGCCGCGAAGGAAGCGGTACGAACGAAATAAAGGAGAATTTACAATGAAGCTTGCAATCGGAAGCGATAAATCCGGCTTTGCTGTCAAGGAGGCCGTCAAGGCCTATCTGTCCGGTACCGAACACGAAGTGGACGATCTCGGCACCGTCGATCTGGAGGCTGTCCATCCCTATTACCAGGTGGCAAGCGAGGTCGCGCCGCGCGTTCAGGACGGAACCTATGACCGGGCCATCCTGATCTGCGGCACCGGCGCGGGGATGAGCGTCGTCGCCAATAAATTCAAGGGCGTCTATGCCGTCGCCTGCGAGAGCCTCTACGCCGCCAAGATGGCGCGCGCCATCAACAATGCGAACGTCCTTTGTCTGGGCGGCTGGATTGTCGGACCTGAAATGGCCGTTGAGCTGGTCAAGGCCTTCCTGACGACCGACTGGTGCCAGGATCTGGAGCTCTGGCGGGCCGAGAATATGCACAAATTCGCCGCAAAGGTCCGGGAAATCGAGGACGGCGTCTATGGGGCTTGAGTTCTTCTACAGTCAGCCGGTCCGCATTTGGTTCGGCGCCGGTCAGTTTGAACGGCTTGGAGAAGTCCTGGCAGAGCTTGGCCTGAAGCGCTGCATAGCCGTCTGCGACCCTTTTTTAAAGGGCAGGCTGGAAGCCCTTTCCGCCCGGATCGGCGCGATCTGTTCCGTTTTCTCCGGTGTGGAGGAAAACCCCCAGCTTTCGGGCGTTGAAGCTGTGATCCGTCTGATCCGGGAGACAGGAGCGGACGGCGTGATCGGCGTGGGCGGCGGGAGCACGATGGACACCGCCAAGTTCGCCGCAGGCGCTGCAAGTGCTGATGGGGAAGCCATCGACTGCTTCCGCGGCGCCTGCCCCTTCCCTGCCGTCCATATCCCGGTTCTGACCGTTCCCACGACCGCCGGAACCGGGAGCGAGGTCACGCAGGTCTCCGTGATCAGCCACGGCAGGGAGAAGAAAACGATCAACAACCCCGCCTTCATGCCGAAGGCGGCTGTCGTCGATCCCCTGCTGACCCTCTCCGTGCCGAAGCGAACGACGATGAACACCGGTCTGGATGCGCTTGCACATGCCCTGGAGGGCTATTGGAGCGTCAACCACCAGCCGATCTCCGACCAGATGGCAAAAGAGGCCGTGCGCCTCGTTCTGAACAATCTGGAACAGGCCTGGCGGGACGGCGGCGATCCGGAGGCACGGACGAATCTTTCGCTTGCCGCCCTGTTCGGCGGTTTGGCCTTTGCGCTGCCCAAGACGGCCGGCTCCCATGCCTGCTCCTATCCCCTGTCCGAGGATTACGGTCTGCCCCACGGTGAGGCCTGCGCCTTCACCCTGGACAGCTTCGTCCGGATCAACGCTGACGCGCGTCTGGAGGCTCTCTGCCGAAGCGCGGGTCTGTCCGGGACCGATGAGCTTGCCGAACGGATCTCCGCGCTCAAGCGGCTGGGCGGTCTGCGGACGCGGCTCTCCGACCTCGGCGAAGTCGATCTGGACAAGCTGGCGCACGACGCCGCAGTCCATCCCCTGATGCAAAACAACCCCGTCCGGATGGACGAGGCCGCACTGCGTCGGATGTTTGAAGCGCTGGCATGAAGCAGTCGAAAAACGCCGCTATGATGCTGGCAATGGTGGTTGCCTGGTCGGTCTTCTATACGGTATCGAAGGTCACGGTGGACGCCACCGGCTCCGTCTTTGCCGCCGGTTTTCTGCTGCGCGTCGCCGCCTTGATCTTTCTGACGGTCCAGCTCCTCGCTGACGGAAACTTCAAGCTGTTGTTCCATCCCGGAAAGGCCGCATGGATTCTGGTTTTGATCGGCGTTTTCGGTTTTCTGCTGGATCTGTTTGCCAATCTCGGCTACGCGGGCGGCTCGCTCAGCACCGGTACGGCCCTGCTCAAGACGGACGTTCTGATGGTGAATCTGATCACGGTGCTCGTCTATCGCAAAAAGCTCTACGGAACGGACTGGCTCGGTACGGCGGTGATGCTGGTCGGCGTATTGCTGGTGCTTGGGATCGACTTTTCCGGCTTCTCTCTGCATCTGACCGATCTGTTTTTCCTCGCCAGCGCCGCCTGCGTGACTGCCAACGCCTTTCTGATCAAGGCCGCGCAGGACAAGTACGGCAAGACCACAGACGAGATCTCCTATTACAACAACCTTGTCGTTCTGATCCTCTTTGGTCTGTTCACCCTGCTCCGGGGAGACCTGAACGGCCTGAACGCCAGAGTCGGCTCCGGCTTCTGGCCGCTGGTACTGCTGGGCGGTTTCGCCCAGGCCGGTATCTATTTCTTCTATTACCGGAATCTGAAACGAAACGAGGTCTGGGTGGTCAAGCTCTGGCTCCTTGGCATGCCGATCGTCAGCTCTCTGATCGGCGCGGTCTTTCTGCACGAGCGGCTCACGCTCTGGAAGATCGTGGGAATCGCGGTCGTCCTGCTCGGCGCGGGGATCATCCTCTTACGCGGCAGACTGAACGCAAGGCGAAACGGCGGAGCCGAATCATAAACCGTACCGGGTGCGAAAACAAGCGTTTTCGCACCCGGTACGGTTTTTATGAAAAGAAGGATCGAATCGCTTCCGTCACCTGATCGAGGTGTCTGTCATAGCAGTGGGTATCGCCCTCGATGGGTACGAGGGTGCAGTTCCGGTAAAGCGCGGCTGTCTGCTCGCCCCAACGGAACGGGACCGTGGCGTCGGCTGTGCCGTGGATCAGAAGCACCGGACCGTTGAAGCTCCGTGCCGCCGCATCGGCGTCGATCTTCTGGGCGGAGCGGATATAATTTCCATCCAGGATCCGCTGCGGACCGAGGTGGATCTCATCCGGGACGTTGGCCGGGTCAAAGACGCCGCCGAGGATCGAACCCATTCGCGCCCCATCCGGGATCATATAGGCCGGAGAGAGCAGGATCAGGCCGTCCACACGGTCACGCCTGCAAGAGCCTGCCAGCATTGCGGTCAGACCGCCCTGGGAATGTCCGCCAAGCCACAGCTCCGAAACAAAGTCCAGACCGGCGGCGTAGTCGATCGCGGTCACTGCGTTGGAGACCCATTTTGGGATCGTGTGGTCCCGGAACGAGCCGCCGCTTTGCCCGTGACCGTAAAGATCGAGGCGAAGCGTGGCAAAGCCGCAATCACGCAAAGACCGGCAGACCGCAAGGATATGCCGCTCCTCCTTATTCCCGGTGAAGCCGTGGAGGATCACGGCGAGCGGTTGTTTCTCCGGCGCTTCGGCAGGCCGCTCCAGAACACAGTCCAGATGAACGCCTTGATCAAAAAGAGAAACGCGCATCAAAAGCTCCTTCCTTCGGCTACAGTACGCCGAACAGCTCCAGGATCACGCGGATCAGAAGCAGAGACAGGACGACCAGAATGACGGGACGGACGATTATAGAACCGTTTTTGATCGCTAATCCCGAGCCGACGTAATGCCCGGCGATCGAGAAGCAGGCTGCGATCAGGCCAATCCAGATCAGAACCTTTCCCGCCAGAAGCGAGGTCGTCAGAGCGGCAAGATTCGATGAGAAGTTGGCAACCTTCACGTTTCCGGAGGCCGTGCGTACGTCCAGCCTAGCAAGGGTACAATAGGCCAGCAGCAGGAAGGTCCCGGTGCCTGGGCCGTAGAAGCCGTCATAGACGCCGATCAGAAACGTACTGATCCAAACGATGGCGCGGCGCTTCCCGACTGCCATCTCCCCTTCCGTCTCCGGCAGAGATTTCTGGCGCAGCAGGATCAGAGCGGACACAGGAAGGACGACGACCAGGACGTATTTCAGGATCCGTTCGTCCACGGCAAGCTGGATCTTCGTTCCGAAGAATGCGCCGGCCATTGCAAGCAGAGCCGAGGGAATGGCCAGCCCCCAGTTGACGTAGCCTTTCTTCAGATATCGGGTTGTAGAGACCGCTGTGCCGATACAGGAGGACATCTTGTTCGTGCCGAGGGCAAAGTGCGTGGGCAAGCCGGAGAGCAGGTAGATCGGAACCGAGATGATCCCTCCCCCGCCGCCGATGGAGTCCACAAAGCCCGCCGCAAAAACACCGACCCCGATGATCAGCACGACCCAGATCGGATAACCGGAAATCAAGGCTTGATCTCCAGATACAGGCTGCGGTAAAGCATTGCGCTGCGTTCCCAGGAGACGTCCTTTTCCATATCCCGGACGACCATTTCATCCCAGCGGGCGCGTTCGGTAAAGAACAGCGTTTTTGCGCGGTTGATCGCGTCGAGCAAAAGGCCGGATTCATAGCGGTCAAAGGTGAAGCCGTTCCCTTCGCCGGTATAGGTGTTAAAGGGCTGAACGGTATCCTTGAGGCCGCCGGTCTCGCGGACGACGGGGACGGTGCCGTAGCGCATGGCGATCAACTGGGTCAGACCGCAGGGCTCAAACAGGGACGGGACCAGAAGCGCGTCAGCGGCTGCATAGATCCGGTGCGCGCGGGTTTCATCGTACATGATGTTGGAGCAGACGCTGCCGCGATAGTTGTTTTCAAACCAGCGGAAGGAATCCTCATAGCGCTGATCGCCGGTGCCGAGGACGACGAACTGCGTGTTGCCGTCGAGCATCTGCGGAAGGATCGAATTGACGAGATCCAGACCCTTCTGATCGGTCAGCCGGGAGATCAGACCGATCATCATCTTTCCCTCGTTGACCTCCAGACCGAGCTCCTCCTGCAGCGCACGCTTATTAGCCCGCTTCTGCGCAACGGCATTGGAGCAGGAATAGTTTGCAGGGATCAGGGCGTCGGACGCAGGGTCCCAGAGCGTCGTCTCGATGCCGTTGACGATGCCGCTGAGCTTCCCGCTGTGATAGCGGAGATGGGCGTCAAGTCCGTCTCCGTAGAACGGATCCTGGATCTCCCAGGCATAGGTCTGGCTGACCGTGGTGACGCGGTCCGCGTAGGCGATTCCGCCCTTGAGCAGATTGGCGTCCTGGTCGCCCTGCTTGAGCGCGCCCATCTCAAAGACGGAATCGGGCAGGCCGGTCCAGTATTGGATCGTCGGGACGTTGTAGACGCCCTGGAAGCGGAGATTATGGATCGTCAGGATCGTTCTGGCGGAGGCAACCGGCGTATCGGCAAAGAGGGTGCGCAGATAGACCGGAACCAGCGCTGCCTGCCAGTCGTGAACGTGGATCACGTCGGGGATCCAGTTCATATAGTTCAGCGCAGCCAGAGCGGCCTTGGAGAAATAGCAGAACCGGGGAATATCGTCGATCAGGTTCGTATACGGGTTGCCCGTGGAGAAGAACTCGTCGTTTTCAATGAAGTCATAGACGACGCCGTCCCACACGTATTCCATGATACCGACGTGGAAGGACCGTCCGTCCGCGCAGAGGTCCATGCGGAAGGTCCCGCGCCAGACCATCTTCTCGTGGAACTGCTGCGGAATGCAGCGATACTTGGGGAGAATCACCTTGACGTCGCAGTTGAGTCGGGAAAGCGCTTTGGGCAGGGCGTACATGACGTCGCCAAGTCCGCCCGTTTTGACGAAGGGGTAACACTCGGAGCCGATGAAGGCGACGCTTCTGCGGGGCTGGGGCAGCTCGGGAGCCAGCTCCTCTGCGAAGGGTACGGGTTCGGCGGCGGGCGCCTTCTTCGCGGCAGCCTTGCGGGACGGCCGCTTTGCGGCAGGCGTCTTCTTCGGCTCGGCGGGGGCGTTTTCAGCGGTCTTTTCCTTCGGCTCTGCGGTCTTTTTCGCGGTTGTTCTGCGCGTCGTTCTCTTTGCAGGCTTTTCTGCCTCGTTCTTATCGGTAAGGACGGAACGCTCGTTCAGGGGCTTATCATCCGTCGTTTTTTCTTTTTTTGTTTTCTGATTCGCCATAATCGGGAATCTCCTTTCGAAAGATTCAATCGTTCGGTTTTCGGGGATTGTTGCATATTATAGTGCGAAATTTCGAATTGTCAAGCTGTTCGTTTTTTCCGGTTTTCCCGTTTTTCGTAAAATAATCGGCATATTCGTGCAGAAAAACGAAGTTTTTCCGTCAGACTGCACGAATATGCCGCGGTAACTTATACGCTCTTTGCCCGAATCAGAGAATCTCTGTAACCTCTCCCATGATGAGAGAATGCGGCTCGATCCCGTTCTGGTAGATCCGCTTGGCGGCCTCGGGAACGGAGTCGTAGTCCAGCTCGTGCATATAGAGCTTTTTCAGGACGAAGGTCTGCTCTGCTTCGGCAAAGGTCATGCCGCCCTGCACAGGCTTCGGCGTCAGTCCGGCTTCCGCGATCTTATCGCAGTCGCGGCCGGAGAGCGTTCCCATCTTACTCAGGGCTTCGCGGCAGTGCGCGGGAAAGAAGGATACCGTGAAGGTATCGTTCTCCTTCAGAAAACGCCAGGTGTAGCGGTCCGGACGCACGTAGACGGAGACGACCGGTTTATTCCAGATCGTACCCATCGAGCCCCAGGAGATCGTCATGCTGTTATAATGCTCGGGCGTGCCGGCGGTGACCAGAGCCCAGTCAGAGTTGAAGCGTTCAAAGGGATTGATGCGGATTTCCTGCATAGTCAAACTGTCCTTTCCGTTCAAATCATCCTACAAATACCAGATTTTACAGACGATCGCCGTACCGTGCTCCCCTGCCGCGCGCAGACGCATTGCGTCCGGCTCCCGTTCAAGGACGGCTTCCCCGCCGCGCAGCGCGATCTCTTCGGAACAGTTTTGTACCAGGATCGAACCGGATGCGCAGAAGACGAGAATTGCAGCGTACGACCTGCCCTCAGGCGTCCGTCTGCCGGAGGCGATCAGCTTTGAGCCGCTGTGCAGGATCGAAGCGTCCATGCTTCCGTCTACGGCTTGCTTTCGGAGCATCAGATTGAAGTCCGTGCAGCGTCCGCGGCTGCGGGTCGCAGCGCCGCCGTCAAAGCGGTGTACCTCGTAAGGACGCAGATGAAGCCATGCGGCATCGTCATGGGAAAGGTCGATCTCTCCCTGCAGGGTGGTGATCAGACGATCGTAATCCGGAAGCGGGGTAAAATCCGAGGCTTCCAGCTCCACGGTGGCGGAACTGATTCTCCATAGAAACTCCCGCTCTGCGTAGGACGCGCCGTCCGGCGCGATGGCAAGTTGAGTGGTTTTGCCGCCCGACCAGGTGGTGGTCACGAAATCGGGCGAGGTCAGCTTCAGCATATTCGCGTCCCCGGCGGATTATTCCGCGATCAGCGTGCCGACGGGACCGGTGACCAGATGGGTGCTGTAGAAGGCTTCTCCGGCCCGCTCCAGATACTCGAGGTCGCGGACGCCTGCGGTCTCAAACGCGCTGTGCATGGCAAGCTGGGGAAGACCGAGATCAACGGTGTTCATGGAGACGTGGGCCATCGCAATATTGCCGAGCGTGCTGCCGCCTGCGGCGTCGGAACGGTTGGCAAAGTACTGCAGAGGCACGCCCGCCTTCTCGCAGATCCCCTTGAACAGAGCCACGGAGACGGCGTCGCTGGTATACTTTTGACCTGCGTGGGCCTTGACCACGATACCCTCGTTCATGTAGGTGCAGTTGATGGCGTCGGTCTTTTCGGGGTGGTTGGGATGAACGGCGTGGGCGTTGTCGCAGGAGAGCATGAAGCTCCGGGCCGTCATGCACCGGTAATCCTCGTCGTCCATGCCAAGGCCGCGGACGATTCGATAGAGCACGTCGGACAGGAAGGTGGAATCCGCGCCCTGCTTGGTGCCGGAGCCGACCTCCTCATTGTCAAAGCAGGCGTAGACCTGGATGGACTTCTCATTGCTGCCGCGCAGGAAGCCGCGCAGATTACCGTAGGCGCATTCCAGATCGTCCAGACGACCGGCGGAGACGAACTCCCGGTTCATGCCCCAGACGGTGGGCTCGGTGCGGCTGTAAAGATAGAGGTCCGTGCCGAGCAGATCCTCGACCGCGCAGCCGGCTTCCGCAGCGACCAGCTTCTTGAAATCGCCTGGCTTCATCTCGCCGGAGCCGATCAGGGGCAGCATGTCCACCTGCTTGTTGTAGGAGAGTCCGTCGTTGGCCTGACGGTTCATGTGGATGGCGACGTTCGGGATCAGGACCAGATCGCGGTCAAAATTGATCAGCCGGGATTCGAAGGTTTCCCGCTCCCCTTCCTGCTTGCGGACGAGAACGCGGCCTGCAATGGAAAGCGGACGGTCCAGCCAGGTGGAGCAGAGCATACCGCCGTAGCCCTCGGTGTTGAGCTGCATATAGTGGTCGCGAACGCGAAGCTCGGCGTTTTCCTTGATTTTGAAGCAGGGAGAGTCGCTGTGCGAGGCCGTAACCATGAAGCCGGCGTCGGACAGATCGGTACCGACGCGGAAGGCGATGATGCTGGAGCCGTTGCGCGTGGTGAAATAGCGGCCGCCGGGGCGGACGGTCCAACGGTTCGTCTCGGCCAGCTCCTCAAAGCCTTCGTCGAGAAGCATCTGCTTGAGATTTGCGACGGCGTGGAAGGCAGAGGGACTCTTTTTCAGGAATTCCATCAGGCCGTGAATGGATTCATTTGTCTGTGTCATAGGTTTATCCTCCTTGGTTTCAGACCCGGGCTGAAATTCGGTCCGGTATTTTCTTGATTCATTTTAGCACGGCGGCGCGGCGTTTGCAAGCCCTTCTCTTACGAAAAGGTATAATACGGACAAAATCGCATATTCTGAAATCGGGTGATGAAAATGAAGAAAACTGCATGGAAGGCCTACGCCGGATGGATCCTCGGAACGGAGGCCGTCGGAGCGCTTGCCGGCTTTCTGACCCGCGAGGGTACGGAGCTCTACAAGACCACGATCCAAAAGCCGCCGCTCTCCCCTCCGGCCATCGTATTTCCGATCGTCTGGTCCGTGCTCTACGCGTTGATGGGCGTCGGCGCGGCCAGGATCTGGCTGAGGCCGAAAAGCAGCGCCAGACAGAAAGCGCTTGGCTTCTATCTGGCGCAGTTGGGCTTTAACTTTGGTTGGAGCCTGATCTTTTTCAACGCGCAGAACTTCGGTCTGGCTTTCGTCTGGCTTGGCGTTCTGCTTGCGCTGATCGTGTGGATGATCGCCTATTTTGCAAGGGTGGATCGGCCTGCGGCCTGGCTCCAGCTTCCCTACGCCCTGTGGGTGACCTTTGCGGGGTATCTGAACTATGGCGTATGGATGCTGAATCGGTAGGGTTATTGGGCGAACTGGCTGTTGTATAGCTTCGCGTAGAAGCCATCCTGTGCAAGCAGGGTCTCGTGCGTCCCGATCTCGATGACCCTGCCCCGATTCATGACGAGGATCCGATCCGCGTCCCGAATCGTGCTCAGACGGTGGGCCACGATGAAGCTGGTACGGCCCTGCATCATGGTCGAAAAGGCCTTCTGGATGCTGATTTCGGTTCTCGTATCAATGGAGGAGGTCGCCTCATCCAGAATCAGCATGGGCGGCAGACAGAGCATCACGCGGGCAATGCACAGAAGCTGCTTCTGCCCCTGGGAAAGGGAACCGCCGTCTTCCCCGATGACGGTGTCAAGCCCCTGCGGCAGGCGGCGGATAAAGCTCCATGCGTGCGCCTGCTTGCAGGCGGCAATGATCTCATCGTCGCTTGCGTCCGGTTTTCCAAGAATCAGATTCTCACGGATCGTGCCGGACCGGAGCCAGGTTTCCTGCAGCACCATTCCGTAGCTGGCGCGAAGACTTTCCCGCGTCAGATCGCGCACGTCGGTTCCGTCCACCGAGATCGAACCGCCGTCCGCGTCGTAAAACCGCATCAGAAGGTTGATCAGCGTCGTCTTGCCGCAGCCGGTCGGTCCCACGATGGCGATTCGCTGACCGGACTGAACCGTGAGATCCAGGTCCTCGATCAGGGATTGGGCGGGATCGTAGGAGAACCGCACGTCCCGCAGGGAAACGCAGCCCTTGCAGTCCGTCAAAACCTTCGCATCCGGGCGGTCAGGCTGCTCGGACGTTTCTTCCAGCAGGGCAAAAATGCGGCCTGCACAGGCAAGCGCGTTCTGGAATTCCGTAATGACGCCGCTGATCTCGTTGAAGGGCTTGGTGTATTGATTGGCATAGGAGAGCAGCGCCGAAAGCGCGCCGACGGTAAAGACCGAGGCCGTTCCTGCTGTGGAAACGCAGAGCAGAGCGCCGGTCAGCACCACGACGGCATAGACGACGCTGTTGACAAAGCGGGTCACCGGGTTCGTCAGCGAAGAAAAGAACACGGCCTTGCGGGAAACCGTTTGCAGGGTTTCGTTCAGACGGTCAAAGTCCTCTACGCTCCGCGCCTCTCGTCCGAAGGCCTTGACGAGCTTCTGACTGCCGAGCATCTCGTCGAGGAACGCGGTCTGATCGGCGCGGGCCTCACTCTGCTCCAGGAAGAAGCGGTGGGTGTGCGAGGCAATAAACCTTGCCGCAACAAAGCTCAAGGGGGTCAGCACGACCACGGCCAGAGCGATCAGCGGCCGGATCGAGATCATAAACGCAAGGGTGCCGAGGATCGTGACGACTCCGGTAAAGAGTTGGGTAAAGCCAAGCAGAAGCCCGTCTGCAAACTGATCGACGTCAGCGATCAGCCGGCTGACGATCTCTCCGACCGGGTGATTGTCCAGATAGCGGAAGGGCAGGATCTGGAGCTTGGCAAAGGCTTGGGCGCGAACGTCATGTACCACCTGATAAGTCACCCGGTTGTTCATCGCCCCATATGCCCACTGGCAGAGGGCGGTCACGCCGACGACGGCGGCGATCCGCAGCATCCAGTCGGCGATCCGCCGGAAGTCCACCTGCCCCGGCCCGAGGATGCAGTCGATGATCCGACCCACGCAGATCGGGACGTAGAGCGATCCTGCAACCGAGACGGCGGAAAACAGAACGGAGAGGGCGATCCATATGCGATAAGGCCGAAGCAGGGTCAGTATCTTACGAAGCGTACCCTTCGGCGCTTTCTTGTTATCTTGCCGTTTCATCCTGCCCCTCCTTTCGGAACTGGGAATCGTAGATCTCCCGGTACACCGGACAGGACCGCAGAAGCTCGTCATGCGTTCCAAGCCCGACTGCTTTGCCGTCGTCCAGAACGAGGATCTGATCGGCGCTCCGTACCGTGGAGGTCCGCTGGGAGACCAGGAAAACGGTCGGATCATAGTCCAGACTGCGCAGCGCCTTCCGCAGAGCTGCGTCCGTGGCAAAGTCCAGAGCAGAGGCGCTGTCGTCCAGAATCAGGATCTCGGGGCGGCGAACCAGAGCGCGGGCGATCGTGAGCCGCTGGCGCTGTCCGCCGGAGAGGTTTCGCCCGAACTGCTCCACAACTCCATCCAGACCGCCTTTGGCGGCAAGCACGTCCGAGGCCTGGGCAAGGCTTGCGGCGGTCAGAAGCTCGTCATCCGAGGCCGCTTCGTTTCCCCAGAGCAGGTTTTCGCGGATCGTCCCGTGGAACAGGACGGCCTTCTGCGGCACGAAGCCGATCTTCCGGCGCAGAGACTCAGGGTCCCAGGCGCGGACGTCGGTCCCGTCTACGAAAACCGCCCCGCTCGTGGCTGTGTAAAACCGCGGGATCAGCGAAACCAGCGTGGATTTGCCGCTGCCCGTTCCGCCGATCAGTCCGACCGTCTGGCCCGGCTTCACGCGCAGATCGATCCCGCTCAGGGCGTCGGCGGCGGAGCCGTGATAACGGATCCCTGCATCCCGGAGCTCCACGCGCAGAGACGGGTCACCCTTCGGCAGCTCCGGTTCCACGGTCTGCGGCTCTTCAACGTCCAGAACGGACTGAATCCGTTTCCCGCAGGCGACCGCCTTCGTGACGTTGATGATGAGATTTGCGAGCTTGATCAGCTCGACCAGAATCTGACCCATGTAATGATACAGGGCGACGACGGCGCCTTGGGTCAGAAGGCCTGCATTGACGCGCAGAGAGCCGGTCCGAAGCAGGCCCAAAACGGCAAGATCAACGATGACAAGGGTAATCGGGTTCATCAAGGCGGAAACCCGACCGACGCGGCGCTGATTTCGGGTCAGCGCCGTATTCTTTTCCCCGAAGCTCGCCTGCTCCGCCGCTTCGCGCCGGAAGGCGCGCAGAACGCGGACGCCGTTCAGATTCTCCCGCGCCGAACCGAGGACCGCATCCAGCTTCTCCTGTACCCGGCGGTAAAGCGGGATGCTGACCAGCATGATGCCGAACACCACGAGCGCAAGGGCCGGGATCACGGCAAGGAACCAGAGCGCAGCCTTCGCGTCGATCGTAAACGCCATCAGCATCGCGCCGAAGACGACGAAGGGAGAGCGCAAAAGCAGGCGCAGGGTCAGATTCAGACCGGTCTGGACCTGGTTCATATCGGAGGTCATGCGGGTGATCAGCGTGGAGATGCCGATCGTATCCAGGGTCCGGTGCGAGAAGGTCTGAACGTGGGCGTACAGGGCGTGACGCAGGCGCGTCACAAAGCCAATGGCGGCGTTGGCGGAGAAATACTGCGCGGTCACGGAAAACGCCAGGCCTGCCAGACCGAATCCGACAAGCAGCAGAGACATCCGCACGATATATCCGTGATCGGCAAATGCGATGCCGCGGTCGATCACAGCCGCAACGACCATCGGAACGAAAAGCTCCAGCGAAGCCTCCAGGAGCTTGAAAAGCGGACCAAGCACGCATTCCTTCCGGTATTCCTTCAGATAAACAAAGAGCTTTCGCATAACTGCCTCCGGGGCTGGGTTCAGTTTGAATGGGATGCTTCTTCGGACGACAATTCACGCAGGAGTGATTCCGCAGCGGCGACGTCCGCATCGTTCAGAGAATCCGGTCCGGCATACCGCGCGCGAAGATAGAGCCTGCGCAGGGAGATCTCTGCATCCGCCGCGGCGCCGCGGGCGGGGTCGTTCAGGATTTCCAGAGAGGTCTGCGAGGGCAGGATCTCCTGTCCGGCCTTTACGCGGAGCCGGAGATAGACGCGGAAGATCTCGCGGATCCTCTGGGCGTTGTCCGGCACGAACGAACGCTTCCGGGACCGTCTGACGCGCTTCGGAACGTCCATTTTTTCCGGCGCGAAAGCAAGCACGGGCTGCGTCCCGGCAGATTCGCGCGGACGGCGGAGAAAGCGGATCAGCAGGATCGTCACGATCACAACGACCAGAACGATCCCGACGACCGTTCCGATCTCAGCCCACGGAAGCTGCAAATTCGCGTTCTTCGTCCGAATGCCGGAGAGATCCGGCAGCGGTCCGGCGTTGGGCGCGGGGGCGTTTTCCACAGCGGCCTGGGTTTCTTCAGGCGCATAATTGGAAGCCTCCATCGTGGCGGGACGCGAAAACTGACTCATGATCAAAGAGATCAGGCGGAACAGCAGGACGAAGGGCATCATCAGAAGCTGGCCCAGCACACCGAGGACCGGAATGAGCAGAACGAGAAGCCCGCCGGAAAGGACCGGAAGCATCGCGCCGGCAAGGGATTGCGCCTTCCAGCGCAGATGCTCGGGACAGCCTGCCCGCAGGGACAGGAGCGTAACGCTGAGCAGGACGAGCCCTGCGACCGCAAAGCCGCAGACGATAAGGGGATCGCAATGCAGAAACTCATGGAAGGAGATCCCGAGCGACCGCGCCGACATCAGAAAGACGGCAAAGATCGAAAACCCGGCGGGGATCGGAAAAAACCGGCGCACCGCCCGGTAGGTCTGAAAGGCCTGATCCGAGCTGCATAAGAAGAGAAAAACGGCCCAGGCTGCAAGCAGAATCCAGAACGCAGGCCGCCCGAAGGCCGGGATCAGCAGCAAAGCAGGCGGAAGCAGCCAGGCAAGCCGGGCGGCGAAAGAGCTTGCCCGAACGCTCAGCGCGGAGAACAGCAGGCATGCGGCGGCAAAGGCCGCAAAGAGCCATCCTACCGTCCGTTCGGAGGCAAAGAGGGCGATCTGGGAGAAGCATACGCAAAGCAGGCCGCAGATCCCGGTGGGAACGGCTTTTTTCATGGAATGCCTCCTTTCTCGCAGGTCTTAGTAAATGACTTCCGTGCAGCGCATGATTGGGGCCGGAGCCGATTCATCCGTCCGCTGCCTGTCCGTCAAGGATCATCAAGCGGTGATTGCTGTGCGCCTGGAGCCGGTCCAGGAGAGACGGTTCCGGCTCCGGCGAAATGACGACACAGGTCCGGTCCGGTCTGCCGGAACGGATCACACGCTCTACGACGTTGGAAAAGTCATAATAGCGCGTGAACTGGGAAAGACCGATCGCGCGGAGAATGGGAAAGAGATGTCCCCTGCCCAGACCGCGCGCCGTATTCCCCAAATCGCCGTTTGCGAACAGCTCATAGGGGATTTTTCGCGCCTCCAGGAACTCGCAGAGACTTCGAAGCTGGCACAGACAGGACTCCATCTGCGCAGGATGCTCGGGATGCTCGTCGATGAGCAGGACGACGTCGGCGTCCGCCGTATGATCGGGCTGCTTGACCATCAGCATGCCGGTCTTTGCCGTCTGATTCCAGGAAATCTGTTTCATCGGTTCTCTGCCCGTATATTCCCGGTACCCGGTGATCAGACAGGGATCGTCGTGCAGGAAGCGGCGCACGGAAACCGAACCGAGCAAGCCGCCCAAGGGGATGCGTTCACCCACGTCCTCCGCCGCGTCTGCGGTGCAGACGATCCGCCGCTCGTCAAAGGAGAAATCTGCCCTGCTTTTCAGGCCAAGCAGATCTCCGACCTCGAAATACGCCTTTCCGACGCGATAGACCCCGCGCTGATGCAGACGCAGGCGAATCCTGCCGTTGATCCGGCTGTGCGCCGGAAGCCAGCAGACGCCTTCCACGCTGACGCCGCCGTAGTCCTGATTCACCGTCCAGCTCTGACCGCGTTCAGGCGGCAGAACGGTTACGTGATCGGAAAAGACAAAGGTGTAGCCGACGTATAGGATCGGAAGCCGGGATGGATTCAGAATGGAATAACGCAGCGTGATCTCCTCGTCCGGCACGCAGAGCGCCAGGTCCGCCTCCGTCCGGATCTGGATCCTGCCGACAGCGCGCAGACTGAACAGCTCCAGAACGAGGGCGGAAATCAGCAGACCCGCGAGAAATACGGCGATCACAGGTCTTCCAGCGGGACGGTCAGCTCATCCATCGCCCGCTGAAGGAAGGCTTCCGCATTGAGGTGGCTGTTTCCGGCAAGGAAGATCCGGTGCGGAAGAACGCAGAGCGCCTCCTGCTTGACGTCCTCCGGGATCACGTAGTCGCGGTCATGCAGCGCCGCGTGGATCTGGGCGGCCCGGTAGAGCGCAAGCGCGCCGCGGGTGGAGACGCCGAGGTTCACGATCTCGCTGCTGCGGGTATAGGCGATCAGGTCCATCAGATACCCGGCCACGTCGTCGCTGACCCTGACCTGCGGATAGGCGGCTTGCAGGGCGAGAAGCTCATCCACGGTCACGACAGGCTTGAGATCGGACAGGATCGCCTTGGAATCCGCGCGGCGCAGCACGGACAGCTCCTCATCGCGGTCCATATAGCCCAGTCGCAGGCGCATGAAGAATCGGTCCATCTGGGCCTCCGGCAGCGGGAAGGTCCCGTAGGATTCCACGGGATTCTGCGTTGCCATGACCATATAGGGCGCCGGGAGCGAATTGGTCACGCCGTCCACGGAGATCTGCTTTTCTTCCATGACTTCAAGCAGGGCGCTCTGGGTACGGGGTGTGGCGCGGTTGATCTCGTCGGCCAGGACGAAATTCGTAAACAGGGGTCCGCGGCGGAACTCGAACTCGCCGTGCTTTTGATTATAAAAGTTGATGCCGGTCAGGTCAGACGGCAGAAGGTCCGGGGTAAACTGGATCCGGCGAAAGTCCCCGCCGATGGAACGGGAAAAGGCGCGCAGAAGCATGGTCTTTCCGGTTCCGGGTACGTCCTCCAGCAACACGTGGCCGCCTGCGATCAGGCAGATCACGACCTGCTCCACGACGTCGTCCTTTCCCACGATGACCTTCCGGCAGTTTTCCGTCATCCGTTTCCCGAAGGCAGAAAAGGCGGAAACGTCCATATGATCTCCTCCAATCCGGTTGTGACCGTTCAAATTCGTCGGTTCTATTTTACTGACAGAGCCTGTCTTTGTCAAGATTCAGCAAGGCTGCGGCTTCGATTTCAGATTGACAGCCGCCTGCAAAGCGTTTATAATGCAGTCAGATTCGACCGGGAGGGATTCTTATGGAGGAAGCGTTGATTCGGACTGCCCTGCTGCTGGGAAAAGCGGGCATGGAAAAGCTGAACGCCGCCCGTGTGGCGGTCTTCGGCATCGGAGGCGTCGGCGGCTATACGGCGGAGGCTCTGGTTCGCTCCGGCCTCGGCGCCCTTGACCTGATCGACAACGACTGTATCAGCGAAAGCAATCTGAATCGCCAAATCTACGCCACAAGAAGCACCATCGGTCAGTACAAGGTGGACGCCGCCCGCTCTCGCATTCTGGATATCCGTCCGGAGATTCGTCTGACGACCTGGAAGACCTTTGTCACGAACGAAACGATCTCGGAATTCGATTTTTCCCAATACGACTACGTGGTGGACGCAATCGACACCGTGACCGGAAAGCTGGCGATCATACTCGCCGCCCGGGCAGCAGGCGTTCCTGTCATCAGCTCCATGGGAACCGGAAACAAGCTCGACCCGACCCGGCTGGAGCTGGCGGACATTTCCAAGACCTCGACCTGCCCGCTGGCGCGGATCATGCGGAAGGAGCTTCGAAAGCGGGGCGTCGATCATCTGACGGTGCTCTACTCGAAAGAGGAGCCGATCGATATCTACAGCCGCTCCGATTTCCCCCTGCCCGAGCCGACGCCGGGCCGCAGGGCGATCCCCGGAAGCAACTCCTTCGTTCCGCCGGCCGCAGGGCTGATCATAGCCTCAAAGGTGATCCGGGATCTGATCCAATAAAGCTCGCAGGGCCGTACCGAAGCCGGTACGGCCCTGCGTTTTGATCCATGTGCGGGGACCCGGGAAAGCGCGCTTATTGGATCCGATTCACGACGCCGACGAAAAGCGGGATCGCGGTCTCGCGATGGAAGATCGCAAAGGCAAAGGGGCGGTCGAGGGTGACAAATCTGGTCTCCTCAAAATGTGGGATACAGCCAAGCCGAACCATCGCCGCCGTGACCGCAGCAGCCTTCGTGCCGACCCGGTCGTTTTCAATGTGGGTCTTATGCAGAATGCGCTCCACATAGGAGCCAGGTACGGGCGTCATTCGGCTCAAATCGGCCTCCGCCGCGGAGAAAACCGACCGGATCCCGAGCGCCTGGAATACGGCGTTCATTTCGAGCGCAAAGTCAAAGGAGAACTCCGGCTGAATGACCTCGGTCTTGACGTTCTCCGCCGTCTGATAAAGCTCCTTCCATACCGTGAGCGAAGGAAAAACGGAAGAAAGCGGAGCCGCCTCATCCTCGGGCAGAACGGCGACGAAGTCGTATTTTTCCCCGCGGTAGGGCTTGGCAAAGCCGATCAGACCAGCGCCGTGGAGCCACGCCCGCTCGGTGCTGTGAAGCATCGGGACGGATTGCTGCTGACCTTCAACGTCTGTGAAGACGCCGTCCTCGTTCACGTCGTCGGGCTGATACGCACGGCTCCACTTACCCACAAATGCAATGGCGTTGAGCAGACAAAGGTCCGGCGCAGGTCCGTTATCCAGCAGACGCGGGATCATCCCGAGGGTCTTTTCCCTGGTCCAGTCGTTGACCGCCCGGACGACGTCGCCAGCGGAGAAGACCTCGGCCTCGTACCCTTCCGCAATGCGGGAGCGGTAGGAATCGCGGACGAAGCAAGACCGGTCAGCTCGCGCGATCAGCGCGTTCGCGTCATGGAATTCGGCCTCGCCGCCGTCCCGCAGGCTGGCGCGCAGCTCGGAAAGAGCGGCGGCACAGTCCGTTTCGTTCAGCGCAGCCTCCAGCTCCGCCCGGCTTTTGCCGTCCGCGCCTTCCAGCAGCAGGGCGGCAAGCGAATAAACGGAATAGGGAGAGATCAGCAGATTATCCGTTCCGGCAGTGCGGAACGTTTCCTGCAAAAGAACGTCAAAAAAAGGAAGATTCATCATTCAGCCCTCCTTTGCGCAGCAGAGCGCCGCGATCCGGCGGTCAAGCTCTGCTTTGAATTCCCCGACGTGGAAGCCGTCTGCGACCCGGTGGTTGGCTGTGACCGTCATGTGCAGCTCCAGCCGGTCGTTTTGGACCGGGTAGAACTTGCCCCAGGTGAGATGCGGGATCAGATCGTCCGGATCGCCCCTGTGTTCCTCCCTCAGACCGGTCACGTCGAACCAGGGAAGGCAGGAGACGAAGATCAGGCTTGCGGACTCCTTTTCCATCCGGATAAAAGCCGTTTGCGCGTCGTCCGCTTCCTTCGCATGGCGGCAGAAGGTTAGCGGATCATCCTCAAAGGGGACGGTGACGATCCGAAACTGCCGCTCCCCTTTTCGCAGAGAAGTAAAGCTGGGGTCTCCGCGGTCGATCTCCACAAGCTGACCGTCGATCACACGAAGGCGAAATTCCGGGACGGCATTCATCGCACCCGTGGACAGCCAGGTCAGCAGATGATAAAAGGAAACGCGATTCTGCTTGGCCCAGGCATGGACTGCGGTCACGTCCACGGGAAAGGTCACGCTGAAAAACGGACAGGAGATGTTGAAGAACTTCTCATAGAGCTCCCGCCGCGGCCAGGATGCAAGGTCGATGGTTCGCATGGTCGATATCCTTTCGGCTTATTTTTTGAAATACTTGTTATAGCCCCAGAGGACGAGGCAGGAGCCGCCGACGGCGACGATGAACTGCGCCCAGACTCTCGTGGCCCGGAAGCCGATCAGATGCATGATCAGACCGCCGACGAAGCCGCCGACGATGCCGAGAATAATATTCTGGAGCAGAGTGGCCTTCGTGCCCATCAGCTTTCCGGCACAGAAACCTGCCAGAGCGCCGAATGCAATGTCAATCAGAATCGAAATCATGGTATTCACCTCCCGTCAAGTTGGATGATCCGGAGCTTTTCAGCTCGGGTGTACGATTTGAGCTCCGCCTCCCGGCGAAGTGCCGCGGAGCGGCTCGGCAGCGTCTCGTGATAAACCAGCCGAACCGGAAGACGCGCGCGGGTGTATTTTGCGCCGCGTCCTGCGTTGTGCGCCTGAATGCGGCGGTCAAGATCCGGGGTGCAGCCGGTATAAAGCGTTCCGTCTGCACATTCCAAAAGATAGACGAACCAGGGCTGCGAAGGTTCCGACTGCAAAATGCCCTCGTGGGTCAGAAGCCATTGCTTGCGCTCCAGTCCGCCCGCATAGCCGGTCAGCTTCTTTCCTGCGCCGAGCACGCGGTGACAGGGAACGAGAATGGAAATGGGATTTCTGCCGACCGCGCCGCCGACCGCCTGCGCGCATGCGGACCGACCCTGCGCGATCATGCGGGACGCAAGCTCGGCGTAGGTCACGGTCTGACCGTATGGGATCTCCAAGAGCAGGTTCCACACCGCGATCTGAAACTCGCTGCCGTACCAGCGGATCGGCGGAAGCTGCTGCGGCTTCCTTCCGTCAAAATAGGCGTCCAGCCAGGCTTTGGTCTCTGTAAAGACCGGAAGCTCCGCTTCCTGCGCGTCCTCGGACAGCCCTTCCGCGTCATATTTTTGACCGGCAAACCAAAGCCCGGTCAGCGCGTCGCCGTCGGAGGCAAGCGTCAGCCTGCCAAGCGGCGATTCATAACGGCTTATGAAGCGCATTTCCACTCCCCTCTCTTTGCATCTGATTATAGCACGCATTTGTTTCATTTTCAATTCCGTTGCAGAAAAATCATTTTGCTTTACGCATTCGACAAACTATGATATAATCAGGTCGATGAGGTCGAAGTCGGTCCGCATACCGGCTTTCGATCGACCGATCCCGCATTCCCAAAGAGAACGGAGGAATCCAGATGATCCTGCAAGAACGCGAGCTGACAATCCGAAGCGCCGTACCGGACGACGCGGAAATCCTGACTGCATGGTGGAACGACGGCGCTGTGATGGCGCACGCGGGCTTTCCAAACGGCCTCGGCACGACGGCGGAACGGGTGCGCGCACAGATCCGGCGGAACGAGCCCGGCGTAAGCGAGCTGTTGACCGTTCTCTGCGACGGCGTTCCGATCGGGGAAATGAATTACCGTTCCGAATCAAAGGCTTTTGCGGAAATCGGGATCAAGCTCTGCGTTTCCTCGATGCAAAACCAAGGTCTGGGAAAGCGCCTGCTGGCCCTGCTGCTGGAGCATCTGTTTGAACTGGGCTTCCGGACAATCCGCCTGGACACGAATCCGAACAACTTCCGCGCCATGCACGTTTACGAAACGCTTGGCTTCCGCCGCCTCGGCATCCGCGTCGATTCCTGGACCGATCAGCTCGGACGGCTGCAGTCCGCCGTGGATTACGAGCTCCGCCCGGAGGACCTGAAGCCCTGGCTGAACCGGAACAAGCCGATCAACACGCCGCGGCTTCTGCTGGCAAAGGGCCGTCCCTGCGACTGGAGGGATCTGTACGAAAACGTCTGGTCACATCCGGAAACCGCACGGTATATGTACTGGTCGGTGACGGAGGATCCCGCCGATGCCCCGGCGCGGATGCAGCGAACGATCGACTTCCAGGCGGCGCACGACGGCTGGAGCGTCTATGAAAAGCAGAGCGGTCAGGCCATCGGCTTTGCAAATCTGGATCAGGTCGATGCGCAGACCTGCGAGGAGGGTGGGATCGCCCTCGGCCCGCGCTTCGTTGGAAAGGGCTATGGAACCGAGATCTTGCAGGCTCTGCTTGATCGGGCGCGGCTCATCTACGGCGCGAAGCGATTCCGCTGCTCCGCACGGGAACAAAACGCGGCCTCCCGCAGACTGATCGAATCGTTTGGATTTTTGCAGTCCGACGCGCAGACCAAGACTGACGAACGGGACGGCAGCGTATATCAGAAAATCATCTATGAAAAAGAACTTTGAGAGGAAAACGATGGAAAATAACCAGGCTCGCCGCTGTGTGATCGTCGGCGGCGCAACAATCGAACGCTATGACGTCATACGCGCCTATCTGCGCGATACGGATTTCTTTATCTTCTGCGACAGCGGCCTGCGGCACCGCGATGCGCTTGGCGTCCGGCCCGATCTGATCATCGGAGACTTTGACTCCCATGAGAATCCCCATTCCGGCGAGGAGACCATCGTCCTTCCGACGGTCAAGGACGACACCGACACAGCCTTTGCGGTCAAGGAGGCCGTTCGCCGCGATTTTTCCGACTTCCTGCTGATCGGTGTGATCGGCAACCGGCTGGATCACACGCTTGGGAACGTTCAGCTCCTGTATCTGCTGGACGCTCTGGGCAAGTACGCGCTTGCAGTGGACGACTACTCGGAGCTGGAGGTCGTTTCGACCCGCCCGGCAGAGGTTTCGGATTCTTTCCCGTACTTTTCCCTGCTGAATCTTTCCGGGCTCGCAAAAGGGGTCGAGATTCAGAACGCAAAATACGAGCTTTTCGGCGCGGAAATACCATGTGACGATCCCTACGCCGTCAGCAACGAGCCGCTGCGCGGGAAGACCGCGATCATCAAAGTTCGGGAAGGCCGCCTGCTTTTGATTCGGGATCGAAAGGAGTAAACAGTCATGAGAAAGACCTTCCGGCAAATCCTGCTGTGCCTGCTTTTGTGCGCCGGTCTGCTTGCGGGCTGTACGACCGTCGGGCAGATCGATCCGACTGCGACCGTGCCGGTCCTGACGACGCCCGCCGCCGCGCCGACCCAAACGACGCCGGTCGAAGCAACGGTTCCTGCCCCAGGCATCGAGCTGGAGACGAACGAGGCCGGAAAGACGATCGTCCGCGTTCCCGGCCCGGTTGACGAGCGGCCGGCTTTTCCCTATGAATTCAATCCCTGCGTCTGCTCCGCCATCTGTAAGCTCTGCCTGGGCGACGAGGTCGAAGCCGAGCTCAACGCCTATTGCGACGCTGTGCTTGCCGGGGCGGACTTCTTCCCCTGCTCCGGGGCGGACAACTGGGCACGGGTCAACGCGGCAAAGGCGGAGGCTCTGCCGATCAGCATCTTTGTCGATCTGGGCGAGAGCTTCGATGAATCGCTCTTGACCGACGGGCAGTATCCGATCCGCTACACGGTCTCCAAAGCGGAGTTTTCGCAGATCACGGCGGAATTTCAGACGCAGGTCGCCGCTTTGATCGATGCAGCCGATCTGCGCGAGGGAGATACCGATCTCGAACGCGCGCTGAAGCTCTATACCTCCGAAAGTCTGCGCTGCGTCTATGACTACAAGACCGAAGAAGACTTCACGATCCGGGGCTACAAATCCAACGCCTATCACGTGATCATGGAGGGCAAGGGCATTTGCCAGGAATTTGCACGCGCCTACGCCTATCTGCTCCAGCAGGTCGGCGTGGAGGCCTCGACCTGCGGCTCGCAGATGGTTCAGGACATCGGACCGCACGAGTGGACGGTGATCCTGCTCGACGGCGTCTGGTACCATGCAGACGTGACCTGGCAGCTCAACGAGCCTTACGCTCTGACCTTCTTCGGCGGCACGGACGAGGAGCGGTACTACCACGGCGTCCTGCTGGAATACAACGACTTCGGCAATTACGGCGTGCTCGACAGCGAGGCGTTTCCGATCAGCGATCTCCGGTTCGAGCCGCTTGAATCCGCAAAATGGTATCGGATCGACCATGAGACGCAAACGCTGTACTATTACGACGACCCGGACTTTATCCTCAACGATCCGGGAAGCTATTCAGCAGAGCCCAAGCAATTTAATCTCAAGCCGTGAAAGAATCCGGGCAAGAGGAGACCTATGATATGATAAAAACGAAAAAAGGCAGTTGCTGGACGGCATACTACGATCCTGAATCGAATCGCTGCTTTGCGGAAATCATATACACGAGCCGCGAGGGGCGGGAGGAATACGACTATGAAATAAGCCGGGAACTCTACGACCGGCTGGGCAGCTTTCGGGACGACTGTGAAAATGAGAGACTGATCCGTACTGGCAAACGCGCCTATTCCTTTGAAAACACCATGTACGGCACCCTCGGCCCGGAGCGGATCGTCTGGGATGAAGAAGCCCACGCGGCGATGCAGCAGAGCACACGGAAACGAAAAAAATGAACGGATACGGACTGCCGGAGCAAAAGGTCTGCGGCGCTTGACAGGCCCTGTGTTCCTATGCCCCTGCTCGAATAGATCCCCTTCATATTAGCGTAAACAACGATCGAAAACATTATCTCCTGCGAGATGCTTCGCCAACGCCTCCAATACGTCCCGCGAAGCTTCCGATAGTCCAATTCGCTTAAAATATCTGCCATCTTGAACACCGGATCGTTTTCGTCGATCATTTTCGCAACATTCAGAGGCATAACCACTTGATTTCCGATCGTTTTCATTGTACAATTAACCTGCTTTCTGTGTGGTATTTGTGGTAAAATAATTATACATGAAAGCAGGATACGTTTGCTGCTTTGAGAGGTGAGAATATGAAACTTGCTGCGGTTGGAAGCAACTGCGTGGATTTTTATCAAAATGTGGAGGGC